>Ga0209070_100056_pt1 | contig 183654 bp, 161 predicted proteins | sample SynthPrep_5_END__FD_187205 | JGI IMG/M metagenome (GOLD analysis project Ga0209070, IMG submission 187205) | Synthetic microbial communities from Ohio, USA - SynthPrep_5_END_DS10_MetaG (SPAdes) (version 2) | ecosystem: Engineered > Bioreactor > Aerobic > Activated sludge | place: USA: Ohio... | reverse complement strand
TTCCTCGCGATAGCGGAAACGGTTTCATAAAACGGTCGTTTTTCGAAACTATCCAGACGTTGCAAGGGTTTGCGGGGCAGCGACTGAGCTTAAGTGCACTTTCTGTTCCGTTGCTCCCCCAACCCCAGTCTTGTGTCCAACCAGCCAGTCGCCGCTGTCGCTACGCTGGTCGGGCCAGGAACCATCACTAATGGCTCGGTGATATCATTCATGCCCTGAACCGCGAGCTGCCGATGTCACCCATGATCGACCATCCCTCTGCCGAGGATTTTCGCGATACCCCCTACGGCCGGCAGCTGCACAGCGGGTTTCGTCTCCTGCGCTTCAAGTCCGAGCTGGAACGCGAGTTTCGCCAGTACCTGGATCGGCATGCGCGCACGTCGCAGCGGCTCGCCGCGCTGCTGCTGATCATCGCCGTCTCCGGCTACCTCTATGTCGAGCACCGGCTGTTCAGCCTCGCCGACACCGGCTGGCTGGCGACGCTGACGCTGCTGCGCATCCTGCAGATCCTGCCCGGTGTCGTCGTGCTGGTGCTGACGTTCTACAGCCGCACCTTTCGCGCCCAGGCCAACCGCATCTTTCCGGTGCTGCTGGTGCTCATCGGGATCATCGCCGCGCTGATCGATATTCGCTTCGAGGCCCTGGGAACCGAGCTGAACTTCCGCTACGGCGCCGGATTGCTGATCGTCAGCTCGTTCTTCTTCCTCGGCGTGACCTTCTGGTGGGCACTGCTCTGCGCGGTGCTGATCGTGGTGGCCGATGTGCTCATCGCCGGTCTGATTCTCACGCCCGAACAGATGCCCGAGCACTGGATCGCCGTCAGCTACTACCTGCTGCTGCTGATCATCGGTGCCATCAGCCGCTACGTTCACGAGTATTCGCAGCGCGACCAGTTCCTGATGCGCAAGCTGCTGGGCTGGGTGGCCGAGCATGATGCCCTGAGCGGCCTGGCCAATCGGCGCAGTCACGACCTGGCGTTGCGTCAGCGGATCGCCCAGGCGCGCCGGGACCGCCAGCCGCTGAGCCTGCTGTTGCTCGATCTGGATGATTTCAAGGCCTACAACGATACGTTCGGCCATCCGGCCGGCGATGCGCTGATCCGTTCATTCGGCGAGCTGGTGGCAAAGTTCGCCCGACGGCCGTTGGATCAGGCTGCGCGGGTCGGCGGCGAGGAGTTCGCGCTGCTGCTGTACAACTGCGACAACGCGGCGGCGCAACGCATCGCGCGGCAGCTGGTGGCCGCGCTGGCGGCGCTGGAGGTCAGGCATCCGCGCGATCCGGCGTCGCGCGTGGGGGTCAGCATCGGCGTGGCCACGCTGCAGGATGGTCAGCAGGCCGAGCAGCTCTATCACAACGCCGACATGGCGCTGTACCAGGCCAAGACGACCGGCAAGAACCGCTTCGCGGTCGCCCCCGGGCAGGCGCGCCGCGACTAGCTGGCCAACCTCAGCGGCGCGGCGGGACCGAACGGGTGCGGCCGCTGCCGTCGATGGCGACGAAGACGAACACCGCCTCGGTGACCTTGCGCCATTCGCTGGACAGCGGGTCGTCGCTCCAGACTTCCACCAGCATGCGAATCGAGCTGCGCCCGACTTCCAACGTCTGGGTATAGAAGGACAGCTGCGCGCCGACGGCCACCGGCACCATGAAGGCCATGCGATCGATGGACACCGTGGCCACGCGGCCGGCCGCTACGCGGCTGGCCATCGCGGTACCGGCCAGGTCCATCTGCGACACCAGCCAGCCACCATATATATCGCCGAAACCATTGGTTTCCCTGGGCAGCGCGGTGAGCTGCAGCGCCAGGTCGCCCTGGGGAATCGGATCTTCCTGTTCGTATTCTTTCATCGGTCGGACTCGCGGCGCGTTTGTTGTTCTGGCGCGAAATGCCCGCGCTAGCGCGGGCGACGGCGCCGAGTATAGCGGCAGTGCAGACGTACAGCGACCGCGCTGGGTCAATGGGCCGGTTCGTAATCAGATTGTCACACTTGCTTCATAGAGTGTTCACACGGCCTGCAGATACTGGCCCCCGTTCCAACACACTCGAGCACACACCTGCTAGGAGCAAGGTATGAAACTGAATCGTTTGATGGCGGCCCTCACCTTCGTAGCTGCTGGCGTGGGCGCCGCAAGCGCAGTCGCTGCAGTAGACCCGGCACTGCCGAGCTACCAGAAGACCTCTGGCGTTTCCGGCAACCTGTCCAGCGTCGGTTCCGACTCGCTGGCCAACCTGATGACGCTCTGGGCCGAAGAGTTCAAGCGCAGCTACCCGAACGTCAACATTCAGATCCAGGCCGCCGGTTCCTCCACCGCGCCGCCCGCGCTGACCGAAGGCACCGCCAACATGGGCCCGATGAGCCGCCCCATGAAGGACAACGAGATCCAGGCCTTCGAAGAGAAGTACGGCTACAAGCCGACCGCCGTACCGGTGGCCATCGACGCCCTGGCGGTGTTCGTGCACAAGGACAACCCGATCAAGTCCCTGGACATCGAGCAGGTCGACGCCATCTTCTCCAGCACCCGCCTGTGCGGTGGCGAGAAGGACATCAAGACCTGGGGCGACCTGGGCCTGACCGGCGAGTGGGCGAGCAAGCCGATCCAGCTGTTCGGCCGCAACTCGGTATCCGGTACCTACGGCTACTTCAAGGAAGAAGCCCTGTGTAAAGGCGACTTCAAGTCCAACGTCAACGAGCAGCCGGGTTCGGCCTCGGTGGTGCAGTCGATCTCCAGCACCCTGAACGCCATCGGTTACTCGGGCATCGGCTACAAAACCTCCAGCGTGCGCGCCGTACCGCTGTCCAAGGGCGGCGAAGCCTTCGAGGCGAGCGAAGAGAACGCCCTGGCCGGGAAATTCCCGCTGGCTCGCTTCTTCTACGTCTACGTGAACAAGGCGCCGAACAAGCCGCTGAGCCCGATCGATGCCGAGTTCCTCAAGCTGGTGCTTTCCAAGCAGGGCCAGGAAGTGGTGGTCAAGGACGGCTACATCCCGCTGCCGAAGAAGGTGGTCGACAAGACCATGCAGGAGCTGGGTCTGTAAGACCCGCGTAACGGCCGGCGCCCGCTGCGCCGGCCTTGCGCAGATGCCCGCCACGCTGAACGCGCTGGCGGGCATCGTCGCGTCACCTGGCTGTAACTTTTCTGTCACACGGCTTTATTAGATTAGGCGCCCCGAAGGGCCGCTCGGCCCAGGAGCCTGGCATGAACGACATGGACAACATGACCGCGAATTCCGATGTGCAACGGCTGGACTTCAACACGCCGGCACTGCAGCGCAAGCGGCGCATACGCGCGCTGAAAGACCACCTGGCGCGCTGGTACGTGTCCATCGGCGGCCTGGCCGTGCTGGGCGCCATCACCCTGATCTTCTTCTATCTGGCGCAGGTCGTGCTGCCGATGTTCCAGGGCGCCGAGCTGGAGGCCCGCAAGGCTCAGCAGCCGGCCTGGCTGGCCGATGCGGGCAAGCCGCTGCTGCTGGCCATCGAAGAGCAGAACCAGGTCGCCCTGCGTCTGGGCGAGGACGGCCAGGCGCGTTTCTTCAGCCTGCGCGACGGTGCGCTGCTGACGAGCAAGCCCCTGCCGCTGCCGGAAGGCAGCCGCATCGTCTCGGTGGGCCAGGACACCCCCGGCACCCGCCGGCTGGTGCTCGGTCTGGACAATGGCCAGGCCCTGGTGCTGGAGCACAACTACAAGGTCACCTACCCGAACAACCAGAAGACCATCACCCCCGAGCTCGCCTATCCCTTCGGCGAGGCGCCGCTTGAGCTCGATCCGGAAGGCCGCCCCATCGAGCGCGCCGCCATCAGCCTGAACGGCAAGACCCTGCTGGTCGCCGGCGCCACCGGCAGCGCGCTGCATGCCCAGCGCATCGCCAGCAGCGAGAACCTGCTGACCGGCGAGGTGACCCTCGAGCAGGAGCGCCTGAGCCTGCCGCAGCTGGCCGAGCCGATCCGTCAGCTGCTGATCGACCCGCGGCACATGTGGCTTTACGCGATCAGCGGCAAGGCCAGCGCGGATGTCTTCGACCTGCGCCGCAAGCAGCTCAACGGTCGTTACAAGCTGGTCGGCGACGGCAGCGAGATCACCAGCGTCAGCCCGCTGCTGGGCGGCATCTCGCTGATGGTGGGCGACTCCAGGGGCAGCATCGGCCAGTGGTTCATGGTGCGTGCGGCCGATGGCCAGGCCGAACTGAAGAACGTGCGCAACTTCAAGCTGGGCAGCAGCCCGATCCGCCAGATCCTCCCGGAGGAGCGCCGCAAGGGCTTCCTCGCCCTGGACGACAGCGGCAGTGTCGGCATCTTCCACAGCACCGCACACCGCACGCTGCTCAAGGAGCAGGTCGCCGATGGCGCCGCGCTGGCGGCCATGTCGCCGCGCGCCACACGTCTGCTGCTGGAGTCGGCGCAGGGGCTGCAGCGCTTCGTCATCGACAACCCGCACCCGGAGATTTCCTGGAGCGCGCTGTGGGGCAAGGTCTGGTACGAGAGCTATCCGGAGCCCGATTACGTCTGGCAGTCCACCTCCGCCAACAGCGATTTCGAACCCAAGCTGAGCCTTGCGCCGCTGGCCTTCGGCACGCTCAAGGCAGCCTTCTACGCCATGCTGCTGGCGGCCCCGCTGGCCATCTGCGCGGCGTTCTATACCGCCTACTTCATGGCGCCGTCGCTGCGCCGCAAGGTCAAGCCGGTGATCGAGCTGATGGAGGCGCTGCCGACGGTGATTCTCGGCTTCTTCGCCGGCCTGTTCCTCGCGCCGTTCCTGGAGAACCACCTGCCGGGCATCTTCGCCCTGCTGCTGCTGATGCCGGTGGGCATCCTCTTCGCCGCCTGGACCTGGAGCCGCCTGCCGCAAAGCGTGCGCCTGGCGATCCCGGAAGGCTGGGAAGCGGTGCTGCTGATCCCGGTGATCCTGCTGGTGGGCTTCGGCTCGCTGGAGATCAGCGGGCACCTGGAGAACTGGTTCTTCGGCGGTGACATGCGCCTGTGGCTGTCCAACGACATGGGTATCCCGTTCGACCAGCGCAACGCCCTGGTGATCGGCCTGGCGATGGGTTTCGCGGTGATCCCGACCATCTACTCGATCGCCGAGGACGCGGTGTTCAGCGTGCCGCGCAGCCTCACCCTTGGCTCGCTGGCCCTGGGTGCGACGCCCTGGCAGACGCTGACCCGCGTGGTGCTGCTGACCGCCAGCCCTGGCATCTTCTCGGCGCTGATGATCGGCATGGGCCGCGCGGTGGGCGAGACGATGATCGTGCTGATGGCCACCGGCAACACGCCGATCATGGAAGCCAACATCTTCGAAGGCATGCGCACCCTGGCCGCCAACGTCGCGGTGGAAATGCCCGAATCCGAGGTGGGTGGTACCCATTACCGCGTGCTGTTCCTCGCCGCGCTCGTCCTGCTGATGTTCACCTTCGTGATGAACACCCTGGCCGAGCTGATTCGCCAGCGCCTGCGCGGCAAGTACGCCAGCCTGTAACCCGATTTCGCCAAAAGGTATCGATCCGTGAAAAAGGATTCGTTGAACAGCTGGGTCAAGAGCGGCACGCCCTGGATCTGGATGAACGCCGGCGCGGTGTCCATCGCCGTGATCATGACCCTGGGGCTGCTGGCGATCATCGCCGTGCGCGGTCTGGCGCACTTCTGGCCGGCCGACGTGATCGTCGCCGACTACAGCATGCCCGGCGCGGAAATGCGCGTGCTGGCCGGCGAGGTGGTGCAGGCCGAGGAAGTGCCACGGGCACGCCTGGCTGCCAGCGGGCTGCCGGTGAACGTCGAGGGCGGCGAGTTCATGACCCGCGAGCTGCTCAAGGTCGGTAACCGCGAGGTGTACGGCGCGGACTTCTCCTGGGTGATCGGCGAATGGCTGAGCAACCAGCGCAAGCCGGCCGAGCTGATGGTGCTGGAGCGTCGCGAGTGGGGCAACTTCTATGGCTATCTGCTCAACGTCAAGGAAGCCGGCCAGCTGGTCGCCGAAGGCGATGCCGCCTGGGGCGAGCTGCAGCGTCGGATCGATCGGGTCGACCAGCTGCATGCGCAGATCTCGCGCATCGAGAAGGTGGAGATCGGCCGCATCAACCATGGCCTCGAACGCCTGCGTCTGAAGACCCGCAAGCTGGAGCTGGACGACCGTCTGGATACGGCCGCCCAGGCCGATCTGGACGCCGAGCGCGCCCAGTGGGATGCCGAGTACCGGGTGCTGGAAGACAAGCTGGTGGCGCTGCAGCAGCAGTTCAACCGCGACAGCATCACCGTGCGCACCGCCGACGGCCGCGAGCAGGAGATCACCCTCGGCAAGGTGGTGCGGGCGTTCCAGCCCAATGCCATGTCGACGCCGCAGAAGCTGATGTTCTACTTCGCCAAACTGTGGGAGTTCGTCAGCGACGAGCCGCGTGAGGCGAACACCGAAGGCGGCGTGTTCCCGGCGATCTTCGGCACCGTGCTGATGACCCTGATCATGGCGGTGATCGTCACCCCGTTCGGTGTGATCGCCGCGGTCTACCTGCGCGAATACGCCAAGCAGGGCCTGCTCACCCGGATTATCCGCATCGCGGTGAACAACCTCGCCGGGGTGCCGTCGATCGTCTATGGCGTGTTCGGTCTGGGCTTCTTCGTCTACGTGCTGGGCGGCTCGCTGGATCGGCTGTTCTATCCCGAAGCCGCACCGGCGCCGGTGTTCGGCACGCCTGGCCTGATGTGGGCCTCGCTGACCCTGGCCATCCTCACCCTGCCGGTGGTGATCGTCGCCACCGAGGAAGGCCTGGCGCGCATCCCCCGGATGATCCGCGAAGGCTCTCTGGCTCTCGGCGCGACCAAGTCCGAGACGTTGTGGAAGGTGGTGCTGCCGATGGCCAGCCCGGCGATGATGACCGGCCTGATCCTCGCTGTGGCGCGTGCCGCCGGCGAAGTGGCGCCGCTGATGCTGGTCGGCGTGGTCAAGCTGGCGCCGAACCTGCCGCTCAACGGCAACTACCCCTATCTGCATCTGGATCAGAAGATCATGCACCTGGGCTTCCACATTTACGACGTCGGCTTCCAGAGCCCCAACGTCGAGGCGGCGCGGCCGCTGGTCTACGCTACCGCGCTGCTGCTGGTACTGGTGATCGCCACGCTCAACTTCAGCGCGATCTACATCCGCAACCACCTGCGCGAGAAATACAAGGCGCTGGATCATTGATTGGCGCCGCCAGCCGCATCGTGGGCTTCCGAGGGAAGCACCCGGCGCGGATGGCGGCCTGTAGCTTGCAGCCCGAGGCTGCAAACGGAGCGAGCACATGCAAACCACCACCCATTCGATCGACATCTCGGCCCTGGGCCGCGACAAGCGCAGCCTGAGCCTGGCCAACGAGCAGGTCGCCATCGAGGTGCCCGACCTCAGCCTGTTCTACGGCCAGAAGCAGGCGTTGCACAACGTCAGCATGAACATTCCGCGCCAGCGCGTGACCGCCTTCATCGGCCCGTCCGGCTGCGGCAAGTCGACCCTGCTGCGCTGCTTCAACCGCATGAACGACCTGGTCGACGGCTGCCGCATCGAAGGTGCCATCAACCTCGACGGGCAGAACATCTACCAGAAGGGTGTGGACGTGGCCGACCTGCGCCGCCGCGTCGGCATGGTGTTCCAGAAGCCCAACCCGTTCCCCAAGAGCATCTACGAGAACGTGGTCTACGGACTGCGCATCCAGGGCATCAAGCAGAAGCGGGTACTCGACGAGACCGTCGAGTGGGCGCTCAAGGGTGCGGCGCTGTGGGACGAGGTCAAGGATCGCCTGCACGAATCGGCACTCGGCCTCTCCGGTGGCCAGCAGCAGCGCCTGGTGATCGCCCGTACCATCGCCGTGCAGCCGGAAGTGCTGCTGCTCGACGAACCGAGCTCGGCCCTCGACCCGATCTCTTCGCTGAAGGTCGAGGAGCTGATCTACGAGCTCAAGTCCAAGTACACCATCGTCATCGTCACCCACAACATGCAGCAGGCCGCTCGGGTGTCCGACTACACCGCGTTCATGTACATGGGCAAGCTGATCGAGTACGGCGACACCGATACGCTGTTCACCAACCCGGCCAAGAAGCAGACCGAAGACTACATCACCGGCCGCTACGGCTAGCCGGCCATGGCAAACCGCGCTCCGCGTTGTCGGCGGCGCTTGCCGTACTCGTTTGTACTGTCTGCGCGCCGCCTCCTAGCGCAGCACGCTTTGCCAAGGGCCGGCTCGTCCGGCGAGAGAACCACAGTTTCGCAAGGGCTCGATGATGATCAGCAAAGACAGCCACACCCAACACATTTCCCAGCAGTTCAACGCCGAGCTGGAGGAGGTGCGCAGCCACCTGCTGGCCATGGGCGGGCTGGTGGAGAAGCAGGTCAACGACGCGGTCACCGCGCTGATTCAGGCCGATTCGGGCCTCGCCCAGCAGGTGCGCGAGGTGGACGACCAGATCAACCAGATGGAGCGCAACATCGACGAGGAGTGCGTGCGCATTCTCGCCCGCCGTCAACCAGCGGCCTCCGACCTGCGTTTGATCATCAGCATTTCCAAGTCGGTGATCGACCTCGAGCGCATCGGTGACGAGGCGACCAAGATCGCCCGCCGTGCCATCCAGCTGTGCGAGGAAGGCGAGTCGCCCAAGGGCTACGTCGAGGTGCGCCATATCGGCGACCAGGTGCGCAAGATGGTGCAGGAGTCGCTGGACGCCTTCGCCCGCTTCGATGCGGACCTCGCGCTGTCGGTGGCGCAGTACGACAAGACCGTCGACCGCGAATACAAGACCGCGCTGCGCGAACTGGTCACCTACATGATGGAAGACCCGCGCTCGATCTCCCGCGTGCTCAGCGTGATCTGGGCGTTGCGCTCGCTGGAGCGCATCGGGGACCACGCACGCAACATCGCCGAGCTGGTGATCTACCTGGTGCGCGGCACCGACGTGCGCCACCTCGGCCTGGCACGCATGGCCGAGGAAGTGGAAGGCACCAAGGAGCGCTGACAGGCGCGCCGGTAGCGGTGGGCGCCAGCCCACTGTCTGCGGATGCGCGTTGCGCTCAGCTGGCTATCAATGCCTCGCTCAGATAGTCGATCAGCGCCCGTGTCTTCGGCGGCAGGTGGTGATTCTGTCGCCATAGCAGCCAGGCCGCGCCCTGGTAGGAGCCGGTGTAGCGCCACTGCGGCAGCACTTCGCGCAGCTGCCCGTCGGCCAGCGCCTGGGCAGCGGTGAAATGCGGCAGGCAGGTGATGCCCAGGCCTGCCAGCGCCACCAGTAACCGGGCCTCGCTGTGGTTGCTGATGTAGCGACCGCGCACCGTCACCGTTTCCTGTTGCTCGCCGCGGCGCAGGTGCCAGCGATTGTCTCCCGCCGTTTCCCCCAGATACAGGCAGCTGTGGCGCAGCAGGTCCTGCGGATGTTGCGGCTCGCCGTGGCGCTGCAGGTAGTCGGGGCTGGCGCAGAGCAGTTGGCGCACCGGCCCGAGCGGCTTGCCGGCCAGGCCTTCGGGTGGATTGTCGGTGACCTGCACCAGCAGGTCGAAACCGTCCTCGATCAGGTCCGGGCTCTGGTCGCTGATCCGCAGCTGCACATCGACCTCGGGGTAGCGCTGGAGAAAAGCCGGCATCGCCGGTCCGACGACGAACTTGCCATAGGCCTTCGGCACGCTCAGGCGCACCAGCCCGCGCGGGCTGCGCATCAGCCGCTCGCCGATGGCGACGGCAGCATCGGCCGCATCGAGCATGTCCCGGCAATGCTGGTAGAACTCCGCCCCGGCCTCGTTCAGCCGCAGCTGGCGTGTGGTGCGTTCCAGCAGGCGCAGCGCCAGGGCCTGCTCCAGCCGTGCCACCTGGCGGCTCACCGCCGACGGTGTACTGCCCAGCAGGCGCGCGGCGCCGGAGAAGCTGCCGGCCTCGACCACCCGCACGAACACGGCCATGTAGGGCAGCAGGGCTGCGCTGTCATTCGTTCCCATGCGGAACAGGTCCTGTGCTGTTTCGCTGGATTATCGACTGCCGCGACAGGCCCGACAATCAGCGCCTGATTGGTGCGGGGATTCGAACATGAAAGGCACGTTGAGACAGGGGCTGTGGCTGGCCGATGGCATGCTGCTGACGGTGGCGCTGATCTGGGGCAGCAGCTATGCGGTGGCCAAGCAGGCGCTGCTGTTCTACCCGGCGCTGGGTTTTCTGGCGATCCGCTTCGGCCTGACCTTTGTCCTGCTGCTGCCGCAACTGCGCGGCGCCGGTCGCCGGGCGCTGCGCCCCGGCCTGCCGCTGGGGCTGGTGATGTTGGCGATCTTTCTTTGCGAGACCTGGGGCGTGATGCTGACCAGTGCCAGCAATGCGGCCTTCCTGATCAGCCTGTGCGTGGTGATTACACCGTTCATGGAATGGTTGCTGCTGCGCCAGCGGCCGCACAACACGCTGTTCCTCGCCTGCGCGTTGTCGCTGGCGGGCGTCTGGCTGCTGACCGGCGGGCCGCAGCTGTCGCTCAATCTCGGCGATGCGCTGATGCTCGCTGCCGCCTTGCTGCGCGCGGTGCTGGTCTGCCTGACCCGGCGATTGACGGCCGGCCGAGAAATCCCGGCACTGGCGCTGACCGCGGTGCAGAGTGGAGTCGTCGCGGCGGGCTGCATCCTGCTCGGCGTGTCGCTGCCGGGCGGGCTGCCGGCGCTGCCGGTGGAGCCGGGCTTCTGGTTCGGCACGCTGTATCTGGTGCTGTTCGCCACGCTGTTCGCCATGTTCGCGCAGAACCGCGCGCTGGGGCGCAGCAGCGCAACGCGGGTGTCGCTGCTGATGGGCTCCGAACCGCTGTTCGGCGCGGTCATTGCCGGTGTCTGGCTGGGTGAGCGGCTGGGGCCGATGGGCTGGGCGGGTGGGTTGCTGATCATGCTGGCAACGCTGTGCACCCTGGGCATCGGCCGCCAGCCGGCGCCGAACACGGCCGGCGATGGTGCGCCGGTCCGTGCCTAGCGTGCAGGCATGGTGAAGCGGCAGGCTGGTCAGCTCTGGCGCAGTTCGGCCTGCAGCTCGTCCAGCGCCGCCTGGCGCTCGCCGTCCTGCAGGCGGGCGCCGGGGTTGAGCGAGGACCACTCGGGATGCGCGCGACAGCGTTGCAACGCTTCGGGCAGCTTGCCCTCGCGCCAGCCCTGATCCTGCGGCGTGGCCAGGCGGATCGCCTCGGTGGCGGCGTGCCCGCGAGTCGCAAGCACGGCCAGCAGTTGGCGCTGGCGCAGGGCGAGCAGGCGCAGTACGGCGTCGTCGACGCTCAGCTCGCGCTGCCCCTTGAGCTTGCCGAGCAGGCGATTGCCATAGTGCCGCGCGGTCTGCGCGCCGCCGCCGGCGATGGCGCCGAGCAGCGCCGCGGCGCCGAGGGTGATGCCGCCGACCATCAGGTCGACCCCGGCACCGGCCGCGGCACCTGCGGCCATGCCGCCGCCGATCTTCACGCCCAGCTGCTTGAGGGTTTCGGGGTTGAACAGGTCGTCGCCCCAGCGCCCGTCGAGCAGCGGCAGATCACTGGCCGCTGCATCGTCCTGGCGAAAGGCATACAGGCGCAGCAGCGCCTCGACGCAGCGCTGCTCGCGGCGGCGCACGGCATCGTGCAATTCACGAATGGCGCCGCGCTCCAGTTCCGGCTGTGCGGCCACGCTGCGTCGGCAGGCGGCGACATCCACCAGCAGTTCGGCGATCAGTCGCTGGCCGCTGGCCAGGCGTGCGGCAGCCTGGGCCTCGTGGTCCTCGATCAGTCGCTGCAGCTTGGGGCGCGCCTGTTCCAGCAGCAGCGCCAGGCTTTCGTACAGCCGGCGCTCACCGTCCACGGGTGGCGCCACGCTGTCGAAGCGCACCAGTGCATGCAGGCCGAGGCGGGCCAGGGCCTGACGCCATTCCTCGTCGCGGTGCCCCGGCTGGGCGACGAAGTTGAGCACCGGCAACAGCGGCTTGCCGCAGCCGGCGAGCACCGCCAGCTCATCCTTGTACTTGGCCAGCACCGGCTCACGGGCGTCGATCACGTAGAGCCCGGCGTCGCTGGCCAGCAGCTGACGCAGCACCTTGGCTTCCTGCTCGAAGCGCTGGCGTGCCTCGCTGCCGTCGAGAAAGCGCGCGGTGCGTGCCGGGCCGTCGAGGCGCTCACCGGGACGGTCCAGCCGTTCGAGGTAGTCGAGCAGGGCGATGGCATCTTCGAGGCCCGGGGTGTCGTAGAGCTCCAGCAGCGGCTCGCCGTCCACCGACAGCCGCGCACCCTCGACGTGGCGGGTGGTGCTCGGCCGGTGCGAGACCTCACCAAAGCCTGCGTCACGGGTCAGGGTGCGCAGCAGCGAGGTCTTGCCGACATTGGTATGGCCGACCACGGCCAGTTTCAGCGCTTCAGTCATGGCCTGTCTCCAGCCAGCGCAGCGGGGCGCAGCTCGAATGCGCCAGCCCCAGGGTATCCAGCGCCTGATGCCAGTCATCCAGGCGCGCGCTGTCCAGCGCCTCGCCCGGGGGTGCCTGCAACAGCCAGACGCGAGTCGCCGCCGCGCAGCGCGACAGCTCGCCGATCAGCGCCAGGGTGCCGCGGTCGGGTGAGCGTCGCGGATCACAGGCGACGGCCAGGCGTGTCGGCGGAAAGCGGGTGAGTTGATCGAGCAGCCGTCGGCGCCCCTCGCGGTCGTCGAGGATGCCGGCATCGGCGATACCCTTGGACAGAGCCGGCGGCCACGGGCGGCTGCCGTCCAGCTCGATGGCCACCAGCACGGCGCCAGCGCTGCCATCGAGCTGAGCGCCGGCAGTCGGTGCGTGCAGTTGGGCGGGCGCCGCATCACGGATGCCGAGGCGCTCGCTGGGTGGCTGCAGGCGTTCGCGCAGCAGGCGGTAGGCCGGCAGGTTCAGATCGAGGGCCAGCGCAGCCCGCCCACGCCGCCAGCGCCACAGGCAGAGGCTCGCCAGCAGCAGACGCGGCAGCAGGCCGTAGACCAGCAGCACGCCGACCAGCCAGCCGGCCCAGCGTTGTCGGGCGCCGTCCAGATCGCCGGCGAGTGCGCCGCTGGCGCGGATCTGCTCGACATCCGGCACGCTGAAGCCGAGCAGGGCCGGCAGCGCGCCGAAGGCCTGGGTCAGGCCGACAAAGGCGTTCTCGCCGAGGATGGTGGTTTCCCAGGCGAAGCCGTAGCGGCGGGTCGCCAGCAGGGCGAGGAGGGTGAGCAGGGCGCTGGCCATCGCCAGCAGCCATAGGGCGTGCACGCCTGTTCCCAGCAACCAGCGGCCGAGTCGGCGTTGATGCAGCACGCTCAGCAGGGCTGGGGCCAGCTGTGCGGCGCGGGCATCACGGGCGAGCTTTTCGCTCAGCCAGAGCCACAGCCGCCCCAGCGCGCCGCTGCTGTCACCGGTCAGCAGCAGGCCGAGCAGCCAGCCGAGCAGGGTCAGCAGGTTCAGCCCGAGCAGGCTGCCCAGCGCCCAGAACACGTTGACCGGTCGCTGCCCGTCGCCGAGCGCGGCGAAGGCGAGCCCGGCACCGGTGAAAAGCGCCAGCAGGATCAGCGCGAGCGCGCCCAGGCGGGCGCCCTGACGCCAGTGCCGGAGCGCCTCGATAAGCCCGTCACGGTGCGCCAGCCAGAGCGCGCGGCGCTCGATCAGCGCCGGCAGATCGCCGCCCTGGGTACGGGCCTGGCGGTTGGCTTCGTCGTCGTCCAGCGGCCCGGCATGCTCTTCGCGCAGGCGCACGGCTTCGGTCAGCCAGATTCGGTCGAGCGGAGTGAGATCGGGAGAGGGGCGGACGGTCACGCGGCTTCTCGCTGGCGGGTCGAGCCCTGAGGATAACCGCTGCCGCGCGGAACGGGGAAACGGGGAGCCGGTGCGGCTCCCCGCTGTGGTCGTCAGTCGGCGTTGCGCAGGCGCACGGCGATATCCGGCTGGTCGATGAACAGGCCATCGATGCCGGCATCAAGGAAGGCGCGGATCTCCGCTTCGCTGTCGCCGCGCTCGTGGCGCTTGTCGCTGCTGCGCAGGTTGGCCGGGAGGAAGGCGTTTTCTGCGCGGAATGTGTACGGGTGGACCTTGAGCCCGACCGCATGGGCGGCGGCGACGAAGCCGGTCGGCGTGCCCAGATTGCCGTTGCCGTCACGCGGAATGATGTAGCTCTTCTCCGGGCCGACGCCGGCGGCGTAGCGGGAGATGGCCTTGAGCCCGGCGGGGGTGGCCATCTGCGCGTAGGTCAGCTTGGTCCCGCGCACCTGCTGGTCATACGGCTGGCCGGAGCTGAACAGCTGCACCAGGCGCAGCTGGGTCAGGCGGCTGAGGGTCTTGAGGTTGTCCACCTCGAACGACTGGATATACACCGGCGCGTGGCGCCCGACGTAGCCGTTGCGGGTGAGGATGCGCACCAGCGGCTTCTCCATGGCCAGGCCGAGCTGCTGGAAATGCGTCGGATGCTTGGTTTCCGGGTACAGACCGATGCGCCGGCCCTGGCTGAGCTGCAGTGTTTTCACCAGGTCGATGATCTCCTGCAGGGTCGGGATTTCCAGGCTGCCGTCCATGCGGGCATTGCCCGGGCGGATATCCGGGATGCGCTCGATGGCGCGCAGGGTCTTCAGCTCGGCGAGGGTGAAGTCTTCGCTGAACCAGCCGGTGAGGGTGACGCCGTCGACCTGCTGGGTGCGCTTGCGATCGGCAAACTCGGGGCGCTGGGCGACATCGGTGGTCAGGCCCAGCTCGTTGTCGTGGCGGGCGACGATATGGCCGTCACGGGTCATCACCAGGTCCGGCTCGATGTAGTCGGCGCCCTGGAAAACGGCCAGAGCATAGGCGGCCAGGGTGTGCTCCGGTACATAGCCGCTGGCGCCGCGATGGGCGATCACCAGCGGGGTCGGCTCGCCCCGCGCAGCCTGGTGTTTCGCGGCGTGTTCATCCGGCGCAGCGAAGCCGGCGAGCGGTAGCAACAGGGTGCAGGCGGTCAGCCAGCGGCGAAGGGAAGCGGTGGTCTTGCGGGCCATTTCGGCATCTCCTCGGTTTGGATATCCCAGCCTGCGCCACTTGCATGACCGGACGTTGACGCTGCGTTGCCGCTTGTATTGCAAAGCGATGAAGCCGACGAACGGCTGACGCTTCGGCAAGCTGTATCGCTCTGCTATTCTCGCCGCCATGAATCAGACCCGCCTTCCCCTCGCCATGATCGCCGCCCTCGCGCAGAACCGCGTGATCGGCCTCGACAACCGCATGCCCTGGCACCTGCCAGCCGATCTCAAGCATTTCAAGGCCATGACCCTTGGCAAGCCGATCATCATGGGTCGCAAGACCTGGGACTCGCTCGGCCGCCCGCTGCCGGGGCGGCTCAACCTGGTGGTCAGTCGCCAGGCCGATCTGCAGCTCGACGGCGCGGAAACCTTCACCGATCTGGATGCCGCGCTGGTGCGTGCCGAGCAGTGGGCGCGCGAGCAGGGCGTCGCCGAGCTGATGCTGATCGGCGGTGCGCAGCTGTACGCCCAGGCGTTGGGGCAGGCGCAGCGGCTTTACCTGACACGGATCGACGCGCAGCCCGAGGGTGATGCCTTCTTCCCGGCCTTCGACGAGCACGAATGGCAGTGCATCGACAGCCAGCCGCATCCGGCCGAGGGCGAGGCGCCTGCGTATCGGTTCGAGACCTGGCAACGCCGCTGATCGGCGCCGTCTTCGCTTGATCGGCGCCAAGTCCTTCCGCCTGGCCAGCTTCTATCCTTCGCAACAACCGTTTTCGAGACCCAGCCGATGCAAACCCGCGAATCCGACGTGCCGCAAGCCGAGCGCGTATCGGCGATCTTCGTTCGTCACCCGCTGTGGGAGGACGCTCTGGCGCTGCTCACCGGCACCGCGCTGGTCGCCCTTGGCATTGCCTTCTACAGCCACGCCGGGCTGCTGACCGGCGGCACTGTTGGGCTGGCCTTTCTGCTCAAGTACCTGGCCGGCTGGTCGTTCGGCCCGGTTTTCTTCCTGCTCAACCTGCCGTTCTATGCACTGGCGATCTGGCGCATGGGCTGGAAGTTCACCCTGCGCACCGTCTGCGCAGTGGGGCTGGTCTCGCTGTTCGCCGAGCTGACCCCACAGTGGGTGCGCTTCGCCGAGCTGAACGTGGTTTACGCCGCAGTGTTCGGTGGTTTCGCCATCGGCATCGGCCTGCTGATCCTGTTCCGCCATCGCGCCAGTCTTGGCGGGGTGAACATCCTCGCGTTGTTCCTGCAGGAGCGTTTCGGCCTGCGCGCCGGTACCTTCCAGATGGGCATCGACGCGCTGATCGTCATGGCCGCGGTATTCGTCGTCCCGGTGGACAAGGTGCTGCTGTCGGTGCTCGGCGCCGTGGCGCTGAATCTGGTGCTGGCGATCAATCACCGCGCCGATCGCTACATGGGCGTCAGCTGAGGCTGATCAGCTCCACCTGCGCCTGGCCGTCGTTCAGCTCCAGCAGTGCCAGGCTGATCGGCAGGCTGAAGCGTCGCGGACCGGCGCTGCCCGGGTTCACGTAGAGCACGCCATCGCGCCGCTCGACCTTCGGTTTGTGCGAGTGGCCGGCGATCACCACGTCGACGCCGGCGGCAAGCGGGTCGATATCCAGCTGCTTGAGGTCGTGCAGCACGTGCAGGGTGAGACCCCCGATGTGCAGGTCGAGGCGTTCGGGCAGCACCTGCGCCCAGTCGGCCGTATCGATATTGCCGCGGATCGCCTCCAGCGGCGCGATGGCACGCAGCCCGTCGAGCACCTGCGGTTTGCCGATATCGCCGGCGTGAATGATCTGTGCGCAGCCCTGCAGTGCCGCCACCGCCTCGGGGCGGAGCAGGCCGTGGGTGTCGGAGATCAGGCCGATGCGCATGTCGGTGTTCCCTTTAACTGCTTTGTCAGGTCATCCGACCCTTGGCCGACCGCTGTGGTTGCGGCAGGCTTGGGCTGTTCGGGTCGAGGAGTCTGGCATGGATCGGGTGGATTGCGTGGTGGTGGGTGCGGGAGTGGTCGGGCTGGCGGTGGCGCGTGCGCTGGCGCTGGCCGGTCGCGAGGTGCTGATACTGGAAGCCGAGGCGGCCTTTGGCACCGCCACCAGCGCGCGCAACAGCGAAGTCATCCACGCCGGCATCTACTACCCCAAGGGCTCGCTCAAGGGCCGGTTGTGCGTGGCCGGGCGTCGCCAGCTCTACGATTTCTGCAACAGCCACGGCGTGGCCCATCGACGTTGCGGCAAGCTGATCGTCGCCACCGATGAGGCCCAGATCGCTGCGCTGGAACAACTGCGGCGGCACGCGCTGGCCAATGGGGTCGACGACCTGCAGTACCTCGATGGGCGCGAGGTGCTGGCGCTGGAGCCGGAAGTACAGGCGGTGGCAGGGCTGCTCTCACCGAGTACCGGCATCATCAACAGCCACGCGCTGATGCTGGCACTGCTGGGCGATGCCGAGCGCCACGGCGCGGTGCTGGCACTGAACGCGCCGGTAACGGCGATCACGGTTGGCAGCGCAGGCTTGCAGGTCGAGGTGGGCGGCGCCGACCCGCTGCAGTTGCTGGCCCGCACCGTGGTGAATTGCGCCGGGCATGGCGCGCCCATCCTCGCCGCGCACACCGCCGGGTTGGACCCGGCGGCGCGGCCGCGGCAGTTCTTCGCCAAGGGCAGCTACTTCAGCCTGAGCGGGCGCACGCCGTTTCGCCATCTGGTCTATCCGCTGCCCGAGCCCGGCGGCCTCGGCGTGCACCTGACCCTGGATCTGGCCGGCCAGGCGCGTTTCGGCCCGGACGTGCAGTGGGTTGAGGCGCTCGACTATCGCATCGAGCCGGAACGGGCCGAGGGCTTCTACGCCGCGATTCGCCGTTATTGGCCGGCGCTGCCGGACGCTTCGTTGCAACCGGCCTACACCGGCATCCGCCCGAAGATCAGCGGCCCCGCCGAGGCGGCCGCGGACTTTCGCATCGATGGCCCGGCGCAGCACGGCGTCGCCGGGCTGGTGAACCTGTTCGGCATCGAGTCGCCGGGCCTGACTGCCTGTCTGGCGATTGCCGAACACGTCCTTGGGCAGCTCGAGCCCACGGCATTGGCGACCTGATCACGCGCTGTCGCGCTCGCGTTGCGGCCCGTGCGGACGGGCCGCACACTGCAACCCGCCGCGATCGGACGGCGCATCACCGGCAAAAGGAACGTGCATGGAACTGACAGGCGAAGCCCGCCCGCTGAAAGTCTATCTGGCGGTCGGATTGCTGCAGGGTTTGGCGCTCTGGGCGGCCAGCGAGGCCTGGCCGCACGCTGCTGGCTGGCGGATCCTGTGTTCGGCGCTGCTGGCCTTCACGGTGATTGGCGGCTGGCAGGTGCAGCTGCTCTGGGGCGGGCTGTGCGAGGCCGGACGCTGGCGCCTGGTGCTTGCGGCTGCCGCGCTGCCGGCCGTGCTGGCGGGCGGTCTCGCGCTGCAGTTCGAGCAGCCGCGCTGGTATTACCTGGGTGAATCCGTCGGCACCCTGCTGCTCTGGAGCAACCTGATCCTGGCCTATGTGCTGACGCCCTTCATCCAGGCGCGGGATGCCGATCATCGCTGGCGGGTCGACTACGCCGCGCTGTACCGGCACGCCATCAACAACGGCCTGCTGCTGTTCATGGCGCTGCTGATGCTGGCGGCGTTCTGGCTGCTGATCTGGCTCTGGGCCGGCCTGTTCAAGCTGGTCGGCATCAGGATTTTCGCAACGCTGTTCGAGTCGTCCGGCTTTATCTGGGTGGCCAGCGCGACGGTCGTCGCCATCGGGCTGTGGATCGGTCTCGAGCGTGGCCAGGTGGTCGATGCGCTGCGCAACGTGCTGCAGGCGATGTGTCGCTTCCTGCTGCCGCTGACGGTGCTGATCCTGCTGATTTTCGTGGTCTGCCTGCCGTTCACCGGTCTGCAGCCGTTGTGGGAAACCCGCCATGCGACGCCGATCCTGCTGGCCATGGTGTTCGCCCATGTCGCGTTGCTCAACGGCGTCGTTCAGGATGGCCGGCAAGCGGTGCATTACCCGCGTGCGCTGCGCGTGCTGGTCGACGCCAGCTCGCTGTGCCTGCCGCTTCTGGCGGGTCTTGCGGTTTACGCACTGTGGCTGCGGATCGGTCAGTACGGGCTCACGCCTGATCGGGTGGTGGCGCTCGGGGCGACCCTGGTGGCGCTGCTGCACGCGCTGGCGCTGATGGCGGCGGTGCTGCAACGGCGGGATGGCTGGTTGGCGGGCTTGCGCCGGAGCAACCCGCTGCTGGCGCTGGTTTCGGTGGCGCTGTTGCTGCTCATGCATCTGCCACCGTTGAGCCCGTTGCAGCTCAGCGCAGCCAATCAGTACCAGCGCCTGCTCGACGAGCAGGTGCCGGCAGAGCGCACCGATCTCGGCGCGCTGCGCTTTCAGCTGGGACAGCCCGGTCGCGACCATCTCGAAAAACTGCGCCAGCGCCTGAGCCAACCGGGCATCGCCGACGCGCGTCGGGAGCAACTGCAGGCGGACCTGCAGCGACTGGACGGCGCGGACAACTACTGGAACTGGCGACACGCGCACGACATGGCCAACACCGCTCCCGTGCCATGGATCGGCGCGCCTCTCGAAGATGCCGACGGCGCCTTGGCCCAGGCGATCGCGACCCAGGGCTGTGACGGGGACTGCGCCCTGTTTGCCGTCGATCTGGATGACGACGGCCAGCCCGAGGTACTGCTGCTACGCGGTGCGCGGCCGCGAATCGTGACGGTGCTGGGGCGTGAGGCGAACGGCAGCTGGCGCTGGATCGGCCACCTTCGCAGCGCCGACGAGCAGACCCTCGACGGCGAGACCCTCAAGGAGCAGATCGAGCGTGGGGCCTGGCGGGTGGTGGCGCCGCGTTTCAATGCCTTGGAGATTGACGGCATACGGCTGGAGCCGGCGATTACCGAATAGCGCGCATGAAAAAGCCCGACACAAGGTCGGGCTTTTTTGTTGCGGCTGCGGCAGGTGATCAGCCGTCCAGCATCGCCTTGTCGCGCACCGCGCCCTTGTCGGCGCTGGTGGCCAGCAGGGCGTAGGCCTTGAGCGCGGTCGAGACCTTGCGCGCGCGCGGCTGCGCCGGCTTCCAGCCCTTCTTGTCCTGCTCGATGCGGCGGTGGGCCAGCTCTTCATCCGACACCTGCAGCTGGATGCTGCGGTTGGGAATGTCGATCAGTACCTTGTCGCCGTCCTGCACCAGACCGATGGCGCCGCCTGCGGCCGCTTCCGGCGAAGCATGGCCGATGGACAGGCCCGAGGTGCCGCCGGAGAAGCGACCGTCGGTGAGCAGCGCGCATTCCTTGCCGAGGCCCTTGGACTTCAGATACGAGGTCGGGTAGAGCATTTCCTGCATGCCCGGGCCGCCCTTCGGACCTTCGTAGCGGATGATGACGATGTCGCCTGGCTTCACCTCGTCGGCGAGGATGCCTTTCACGGCGCTGTCCTGGCTTTCGTAGATCTTCGCCGTGCCTTCGAACACGTGAATGGACTCGTCCACGCCGGCAGTCTTCACCACGCAGCCGTCCAGGGCGATGTTGCCGTAGAGCACGGCGAGGCCGCCTTCCTGGGAATAGGCGTGCTCGACGCTGCGGATGCAGCCTTCGGCACGGTCCAGGTCCAGGCTCGGCCAACGGGTGGCCTGGCTGAAGGCGATCTGGGTCGGGATGCCCGCCGGGCCGGCCTTGAAGAAGGTATGTACCGCTTCGTCCTGGGTCTGGGTGATGTCCCATTCGGCGATGGCATCGGCCATGCTCGGGCTGTGCACCGTGGAAACATCGGTGTGCAGCAGGCCGCCGCGGGCCAGCTCGCCGAGGATGGAGAAGATGCCGCCGGCGCGGTGCACGTCTTCCATGTGGTACTTCTGGATGTTCGGTGCCACCTTGCACAGCTGCGGCACCTTGCGCGACAGCGCGTCGATGTCGCGCAGGTCGAAGTCGACCTCGGCTTCCTGGGCGGCGGCTAGGAGGTGCAGGATGGTGTTGGTCGAACCGCCCATGGCGATGTCCAGGGTCATGGCATTCTCGAAGGCCTTGCGGCTGGCCACGTTGCGCGGCAGTACGGACTCGTCGCCGTCCTGGTAGTAACGCTTGCACAGCTCGACGGCGATACGCCCGGCGCGCAGGAACAGCTGCTCGCGGTCGGCGTGGGTGGCCAGCGTGGTGCCGTTGCCCGGCAGGGACAGGCCGAGGGCTTCGGTCAGGCAGTTCATCGAGTTGGCGGTGAACATGCCCGAGCAGCTGCCGCAGGTGGGGCAGGCGCTGCGCTCGTATTCGGCGACCTTCTCGTCGGAGCAGGAATCGTCGGCGGCCACTACCATGGCGTCGACCAGGTCCAGACCGTGGTTGGCCAGCTTGGTCTTGCCGGCTTCCATCGGGCCGCCGGAGACGAACACCACCGGGATGTTCAGGCGCAGCGCGGCCATCAGCATGCCGGGAGTGATCTTGTCGCAGTTGCTGATGCAGACGATGGCGTCGGCGCAATGCGCATTGACCATGTACTCCACGGAGTCGGCGATGATCTCGCGCGACGGCAGCGAATAGAGCATGCCGTCGTGACCCATGGCGATGCCGTCGTCGACCGCGATGGTGTTGAATTCCTTGGCCACGCCGCCGTGCTTCTCGATCTCGCGGGCGACCAGCTGGCCCATGTCTTTGAGGTGCACGTGGCCGGGGACGAACTGGGTGAAGGAGTTGGCGATGGCGATGATCGGCTTCTTGAAGTCTTCGTCCTTCATGCCGGTGGCGCGCCACAGCGCCCGGGCACCGGCCATGTTGCGGCCGTGCGTGGAGGTTTTCGAACGGTAATCAGGCATGACGGTTCCTGCGGCTAATCAGGTAATCGGAGGTATGCGTATGGTGAGCAACGCCTGTGCCGGATGCAACGGAGGGTGACCGCGCGTTCGGAAGGGGCCGGGTCGAGGCGGGGTAATCGCTCGTGGGGCCTGGGCTCTGGGTCCGCCGAGTGGTGAATGGCGAGATATCACCGATTCTACGCACGTTCCGGCAGCCGGGCCAGGCGGGACGATTGCCGGTACGCCGGCATGCCGCGAGCTAGCCGCGCGGGGCCGCCTGATCGGCCGTCCGGGGTGCGCATCCGCCGAAATTCGCCGCTTTGACCGCTGGTCCGCTTCTGCCTGCGTGCGACTGGCGGGTCGATTATCGCTCGCTACAGTCCATTCCCGACCGTTTCGCTGGCTGTCGTGCCTCTGCAGATGCGCGCTGCCCGCGGGTGGTCGGTCGCCGGTAGGTGTCCGTTTCGCGGCGGTAGGGCAGCGTTCGACCGGCGATGAATCCTTATACCAATGACAAGAACGAGGAATGCAGATGCACAAGTTCACACTTGGATGCCTGAGTGCCACGGCGCTGGTCGCCCTGTCCGTTTCCGCCATCGCCGCTCCGCTGCCCGATACGCCCGGCGCGCCGTTCCCGGCGGTTTCGAGCTTCGACAATTCCGGTCCGTACGCGGTCACCAGCCAGAGCGAGGGGCCCAGTTGCCGTGTCTATCGGCCACGCACGCTCGGCCAGGGCGGGGTCCGGCACCCGATCATCCTCTGGGGTAACGGCACCGGTACCGGGCCGACGACCTATTCCGGACTGCTGACCCACTGGGCCAGCCATGGATTCGTCGTCGCCGCGGCGGAAACCTCCAACGCCGGCACCGGACGGGAGATGCTCGCCTGTCTGGATTACCTGGTGCAGGAGAGCAACCGCACCTATGGCACCTATGTCGGCGTGCTCAATACCGGGCGGGTCGGGACCTCGGGGCACTCCCAGGGCGGCGGCGGTTCGATCATGGCCGGCCGGGACGACCGCATCCGTGCCACCGCGCCGATCCAGCCGTACACCATCGGCCTCGGCCATGACTCGTCCTCGCAGCGCAACCAGCGCGGGCCGATGTTCCTCATGTCCGGCGGGGCGGACACCATCGCCGTGCCCTACCTCAATGCGCAGCCGGTCTACAGCCGGGCCAACGTGCCGATCTTCTGGGGCGAGCGGCGCTATGTCAGCCATTTCGAGCCGGTTGGCAATGGCGGCGAATATCGCGGCCCGAGCACGGCCTGGTTCCTCTACCAGCTGATGGACGACCAGTCGGCGCGCAGCACCTTCTATGGCCGGCTCTGCCGGCTCTGTACCAGCCTGCTGTGGAGTGTGGAGCGCAAGGGCATCGAGTAAGGCAGGGGAAGCGCAGGGCGGTCCGCCGCCCTGCGCAACCGGATGGCCGATCAGCTGTTGGGCAGGATGCGGCAGGTCAGGCTCTTGATGTAGCGGGTCTCCGGGATCGCCGGATGCACCGGGTGATCCGGACCCTGGGCGCCGCGCTCGAGCAGCTGGATGTTGCGATCCAGATGGCGCGCGCTGCCGAGCAGGATGTTCTGCAGGTCGTCCTCGGGCAGGTGCATCGAACAGCTGGCGCTGACCAGGATGCCGTCCTTGTTCAGCAGCCGCATGGCGGTTTCGTTGAGGCGGCGGTAGGCGGCCTCGCCGTTCTTCAGATCCTTCTTGCGCTTGATGAACGCCGGCGGATCGGTGATCACCACGTCGAAGCGCTCTTCGGCGTTCTTCAGTTCCTTCATCGCCTCGAAGGCATCGCCTTCGACGCAGGTCATCTTCTCGGCCACACCATTGAGCGCAGCGTTGCGCTCCACGCCATCCAGGGCAAAGGCCGAGGCGTCGACACAGAACACTTCGCTGGCACCGAAGGCGGCGGCCTGCACGCCCCAGCCACCGATATAGCTGAACAGGTCGAGCACGCGCTTGCCCTTGACGTAGGGCGCCAGGCGCGCACGGTTCATGCGGTGATCGTAGAACCAGCCGGTCTTCTGGCCCTGCAGCACCGGCGCCTCGAACTTCACGCCGTTCTCTTCCAGCGCGACCCACTCCGGTACCACGCCGAAGGCGGTATCGACGTAGCGTTCAAGGCCTTCGGCATCGCGGGCGCTGGAGTCGTTCTTCCACAGCACGCCGCGCGGCTTGAGCACCTGCACCAGCGCTTCCAGCACGGCATCCTTGTTGCGCTCCATGGTGGCCGAAGCCAGCTGCACCACCAGGTGGTCGTGGAAGCGGTCCACCACCAGGCCCGGCAGCAGGTCGGAATCACCGTAGATCAGGCGGTAGCACGGCTGATCGAACAGGCGCTCGCGCAGCGACAGCGCGACCTGGATGCGATGCACCAGCAGCGACTTGTCCAGGCTGTGCTTGAGATCGCGCGACAGCAGCCGTGCGCAGATCAGGTTGTTCGGCGACACCCCGACGATGCCCAGCGGCTTGCCTCCGGCGGCCTCGAGGATGGCCTGGTCGCCAGCGGCGAAGCCGGCCAGGGGCGTGGCCGCGGTGTCGACCTCGTTGCTGTAGACCCACAGATGGCCCGCGCGCAGGCGGCGGTCGGCATTGGCTTTGAGGCGCAGGCTGGGCAAGGTCATCGGCAGGGCTCCGGAAAAAAGACGGGCATTCTAAACGAGCGGCAGGCGGCGCGCGCCGGGTCGGCGGAAAAACGCTCGCCGCGTGCTGCCGCTGTCTCGCTCAGGCGGACAGGGCGTCGATCAGCGCCTGGCTGAATGCCGGGATGTCATCGGGTTTGCGGCTGCTTATGAGCTGGCCGTCCACCACCACCTGCTCGTCGACCCACTCGGCACCGGCGTTCTTCAGGTCGTCGGTGAGCGAGGGCCAGCTGGTCATGCGCTTGCCCTCGACCAGGTCGGCGGAGATCAGCAGCCAGCCGCCATGGCAGATCACCGCGATGGTCTTGTTCGCATCGGCCGCCGCCCGGACCAGCTTCTGCGCGGTTTTGTCGGTGCGGATGGTGTCGGAATTGACCACGCCGCCGGGCAGCAGCACGGCGTCGTAGTCCTCCATGCGGATGCTGTCGAAGGTGTTGTCGACATGGAACTTGGAGGCCGGGGTGGTGTGGTTCCAGCCGGTCACCTCGCCGTTCTTGGCAGAGATGATCTCGGCGGCTGCGCCGGCCTTTTCCAGCGCCTCCTTGGGCCCGGTCAGCTCGACCTGCTCGAAACCGTCGGTCACCAGAATGGCCACGCGTTTGCCGTTGAGGGATTGGGACATGGGCTTACCTCCGTCTGTCTGTCGGTAACACTCGCCGAATGCGAGTCACTTGAAATGGGACCCACATCTCAGCCAAAGTTCGCCCTTTCCTGCCGATAGCACTTTGCCTTACCTGTCCGAGCGTCCCGCCATGGCCGTTGAACTGTCCGCCGATCAAATCCGCCGGGTGCTGCAAGGCATCAGCGTGCCGCCGCAGCCGCAGATCATGGTCGATCTGCAGATGGAGCAGGTCATGCCGGTGCCCGACCTCAAGGCCATCGCCCGGTTGATCAGCCAGGACCCGGGGCTCTCCGGCGCGCTGCTGAAGATCGTCAATTCGCCGTACTTCGGTCTGACCAACCGCATCGCCTCCATCCAGCAGGCGGTCAACCTGCTCGGCTGCGACTCGGTGATCAACCTGATCAACGCCCAGTCGATCAAGGGCGAGATGAGCGACGAGACCATCGTCACCCTCAATCGCTTCTGGGACAGCGCGCAGGACGTGGCCATGGCCTGCCTGACCCTGGCCAAGCGCATCGGCTACCAGGCGCCGGACGAGGCCTACGCACTGGGGCTGTTCCACAACTGCGGTATTCCGCTGATGCTCAAGCGCTTCCCCGGTTACATGGCGGTGCTGGAGGAAGCCTACGCCAGTACCGGCGAGGGCCAGCGCATCGTCGACATCGAAAACCGCGTGCTCAGCACCAACCACGCGGTGGTCGGTTACTTCACCGCCAAGTCGTGGAACCTGCCGCTGTACCTGTGCGATGCCATCGCCAATCACCACAACGCGTTGTCCTTGTTCTCCGACGACTCCGGGCGTGACGCGCCGATCAAGACGCTGCTGGCGATCCTCAAGATGGCCGAACACATCTGTGCCTGTCATCGCGTGCTGGGCGGTCAGCCCGAGGACCACGAGTGGGACAGCGTCTCGCGCCTGGTGCTCGACTATGTCGGCCTGTCGGATTACGACTTCGTCTGCCTGAAGGAAAGCATTCGCGAACTGGGCGTGGGCTGACGCTCCGGCGCCGGCCTGCTAAGGTCGGCATCCCTTCGCTGTAACCGTATCTCGCCATGCCCGAACTTCCCGAAGTCGAAACCACCCGCCGTGGCATCGAGCCGCATCTGGTCGGCCAGCGCGTCAGCCGCGTGCTGGTGCGTGATCGACGCCTGCGCTGGCCGATTCCGGAAGATCTCGACGTGCGTCTGTCCGGCCAGCGCATCGAGGCCGTCGAGCGGCGCGCCAAGTACCTGCTGATCCGCGCCGAGAGCGGCACGCTGATCGTCCATCTCGGCATGTCCGGCAGCCTGCGTCTGGTGGATGCGGCATCGCCCGCGGCCAAGCATGAGCACGTCGACATCCTGCTGGAGTCCGGTCAGGCCCTGCGCTACACCGATCCGCGGCGCTTCGGCGCGATGCTCTGGAGCGACGAGCCGCTGGCCCATGTACTGCTGGCCAGCCTCGGGCCCGAGCCGCTGGGCGAGGACTTCGATGGCGACCGGCTGTATCGGCTGTCGCGCGGGCGCAGCATGGCGGTCAAGCCGTTCATCATGGACAACGCGGTGGTGGTGGGCGTCGGCAACATCTATGCGAGCGAGGCGCTGTTCGCCGCCGGGATCGATCCGCGGCGGCCGGCCGGCAGCATCTCGCGGGCGCGCTATCTGAAGCTCGGCGAGGAGATCCGCCGCATCCTGGCCATGGCCATCGAGCGCGGTGGCACCACGCTGCGCGATTTCGTCGGTGGCGATGGCAAGCCCGGTTACTTCCAGCAGGAGCTGTTCGTCTATGGCCGTGGCGGAGAGTTCTGCAGGAACTGCGGTGGCACATTGCGCGAGATTCGCCTCGGTCAGCGCGCCAGTGTCTACTGCGGTCGCTGCCAACGCTGAGGCGGCGCAACTGCGCGCGCATTGACGGCGTTCACGCCCCGCGGGCCCTGGCCGCTGCTATAGTGGCCGCCACAACTAAAATTGCCGCGTTTCGCACAGCTGAAGGACCACACCATGAATCTGTTCCGCTCCACCGCTGCTGTCTTGGCTCTGACCACTGGCCTGCTGGCAATGCCGGCGCACGCGGAATCGGTCCCGCAGAACGCCAGCGGCGATCCGATGTACACCGTCGAGGCGCCGAAGGCCTACTCCATGATCGGTGACCTGGTCATCGCCCGCCCGCTGCTGATCGGCGCGACCGTGCTGGGCGCCGCCGCTTTCGTCGTCAGCCTGCCGTTCACCGCGCTGGGCGGCAATGTCGGTGAGGCGGGCAAGGCGCTGGTGGTCGAGCCGGGCAAGGCAGCCTTCGTACGCTGCCTGGGCTGCACCACCAGCGGCTACAACGCACAGAATTGACCGGCATCATCCGCACCGCGACTGGCAGGCGCTGAGCCTTCCGATCGCGGTGCCGCTGCAGTAGGCTTCGCCTCCCCAGTTCATCTATCCGCGCGAAGCCATCTTGAAACCTTCCTTCTTCAAGATCCTCCTGCCCCTCGCGGGCGTATTGCTGCTGTCCTGGTCGTTCTGGGCCAGCAGCGGCTGGCTCGAACTCTGCGCGGGGCTGGCGCTGTTCCTGTTCGGCATGCAGTGCCTCGAGGAGGGCCTGCGTCAGCTGGCCGGCAGCACGCTCGAGCAACTGCTCGCCCGCAGTACCGCGACCCCGTTCAAGGGGCTGATGTTCGGCGTCAGCGGCACCATGCTGCTGCAGTCCAGCACGCTGGTATCGTTGCTCACCATCGCCTTCATCAGTACCGGGCTGATCAAGCTCGCCGGCGGTATCGCCATCCTGTTCGGCGCCAACCTGGGGTCCACCACCGGCATCTGGCTGCTGGCGCTGGCCGGGCAGAACGTCAGCCTGAGTCCGCTGGCCTTGCCGCTGCTGGTCTTCGGGGTGCTGGCCAGCTTCAGCGGCGACAAGGGCAAGGCGGCCGGGCGCATCGTGCTCGGTATCGCCTTCATCTTTCTCGGTATCGATCAGATCAAGACCGGCTTTTCCAGCTTCGGTGGCATGGACCTGTCGCAGTACCACGCCGGCGGGCTGACCGGCCAGCTGCTGTTCGTCGGCATCGGCCTGCTCGCCACCGTGGTCCTGCAATCGAGCCACGCAACGCTGATGCTGACCCTGACCGCGTTGGCCGCCGGTCAGCTGGATCTGACTCAGGCGCTGGCCACCGCCATCGGTGCGAACGTCGGCACCAGCGTCACCACCGCCTTTGTCGGCTCGCTGGGCGGTAACCGCAGCGGCCAGCGCCTGGCCCTGGCGCATGTGCTGTTCAACGTCACGACCGCCATCCTGGCGATCGCACTGCTGGTGCCCCTGGCCTGGCTGGTGCAGTGGCTGGTCGCGCCGCTGGGGTTGGGCGAGAACCGGCTGATTCAGCTGGCGCTGTTCCACAGCCTGTTCAACGGCATGGGCGTGCTGCTCTTCTGGCCCTGGCAGACGCAGCTGGCAAACGTCCTGCTGCGCGTGCTGCCGGAGCGGGCCGAGCCGACGGTGCTGATCACCGAGCTGACGCCAACGCCGGCGGATGGCGTGACCCATGCGCGCTATCTCAACGAGCGGGCGCTGGATTCGGCCGATGCCGCGGCCAGCGCGGTGGCTCAGGAGCTGCAGCACCTGGCACGCCTGAGCCTGGAGGTGATCTGTCATGCCCTCTACTTGCCGGTCGAGCAGCTGCGTCAGCAGGGGCGGGTCGACGAAGCGCTGCTGCATGCCCGTCCCGAAGCCCAGGCGCTGGACGCCGAACATCTGTACCAGCGCCATATCAAGGGTGTGTATTCCGATCTGCTGACGTTCATGGGCCGCCTGGAGCTGCCGCTGGACGAGAGCCATCAGGCGTTCTGGGTGAACTGCCAGGTCGCCGCGCTGCAGCTGGTGGATGCGGTCAAGGATGCCAAGCACCTGCAGAAGAACCTTGGCCTGTACCTGCGCCAGGACGATTCCGCCGCGCGCCAGGCCTATGTCGAACTGCGCCGGCAGCTGCTGGAATCGCTACGGGAAATTCGCGCGCTGAATCACTCCGAGCTGCCCGATGAGCTCTGGCGCGAGCGGCTGAACTGGCTGGACGAACGTGCCGCACACTTCGACGCCGAGTTTCGCCGGCGGCTGTTCGAGTCGATCCGCAATCACAAGCTGGACGGCCTGCAGACCAGCTCGCTGATGAACGACCTGGGCTATGCCAGCCGCATCATCCAGAGCCTGCGCAACGCCCTGCTGCTGGGTGAGGGCCACGAGCTGACGCGTCAGCTGCGGCAGCTGGCGGCGGACGACGGCCCGGTCATTGTGCAGCCGTGATCGGCTGGCGCCGTGCGGGTACCTTCAGCGCGCGGCCGATGCCGCGCGGGTCGCTGGCCGCTTCGACCTTGCCGCTCGGCTTGTGCCAGTAGAGCACCTGCTGGTTGCCGTAGTCCCGCTCGATCAGCCTGGGCTGGTGGCCGCGGGCACGTAGCGCGTCCAGCTGGGCCGCGCTGAAGGCATCGGCCTCGTACTGCAGCACGTCCGGCAGGTACTGATGGTGGTAGCGCGGCGCCGCCGGCCAGGCCTGCACCGGCTCGCCGTCCAGATAGGACAGGGCCGAGAGCAGCACCATGCTGGGGATGCGACTGCCACCGGGGGTGCCGAAAGCGGTGAATTCCTCGCAGCTCTCGATAAAGGTCGGGCTCATGCTCGACAACGGCCGCTTGCCCCCGGCGATGGCGTTGGCGCTGCTGCCTTCCAGACCGTAGGCGTTGCTGCCGTCGATGTCGGCGGCGAAATCGTCCATCTCGTCGTTGAGCAGTACCCCGGTCCCGGGCACGGTGAAGGCGGCGCCAAACATCATGTTCAGCGACAGCGTCGCCGCCACCGCATTGCCTTCGGCATCGATCACGGCGAAATGTGTGGTGTGCTCGCCCTCGCGCCAGCGTGGTGCCGGTGGCAGGTCGCTGCTCGGGGTGGCGCGCTCGCGGTCGATGGCGGCGGCCAGCTGGTCCAGGTAGCGCGCGGACAACAGCTGCTCGATCGGTGCGGCGACGAAATCGGGATCGCCCAGCAGCCCGCGGTCACGGTAGGCGCGACGCAATGCCTCGACCACCAGGTGGCTGCGCTGCAGCGGTTCGGCCTCACGCCAGGCGAGGCGTTCGAGGATGCCCAGGCTCTGCGCGAGGATCACCCCGCCGGCCGAGGGCGGCGGCGCACCGATCAGCTCGCGGCCATCGGCCAGGGCGAACCGCAGAGGCTCGCGCTCCACGGTGCGGTAGTCGGCCAGGTCGTCCAGCGACCAGATGCCGCCGGCCGCACGTACGCCCTGGACCAGCTTCTGTGCCAGCTCGCCGCGATAGAAGCCGTCACGGCCGTTGCTGGCGAGTCGCTCCAGGGTTTGCGCCAGTTCCGGTTGGCGCAGCAGATGACCTTCGGCCGGAAGATCGCCCTCGTCGAGAAACAGCCGCGCACTCTCGGGATCGTCACGCAGTGCGGCCAGGCGCCAGCTGGCGCGCTGGCGGTACACCGCATCCACCTCGAAGCCGTCGCGGGCCAGGGCGATGGCCGGCGCCAGGGTCGCCTCGAGTGGCAGGCGACCACGTTGTTCGGCGAGCTCGACCAGCGCCGCTGGCGTGCCGGGAATCGCCGCCGCCAGCGGGCCGTTCAGCGACAGTTCGCGCTGGAACTGCCCGTCGCGCAGATACATGTCTGGCGTGGCGGCGCGCGGCGCACGCTCGCGGGCGTCGAGAAATACGTGACGGGCCGGTTCGGCGGCCTCGCGCAGCAGAAAGAAGCCACCACCGCCGAGCCCCGAGCCATAGGGCTCGACCACGGCCAGCGCGGCGCTCACCGCGACGGTGGCGTCGAAGGCGTTGCCGCCTGCTTCAAGGATCTGGCGGCCGACTTCGCTGGCCAGGGGATGGGCGGTGGCGACGGCACCATTGTCGAGCGGGTTGGCCTGGACGCTGCAGGCCAGCAACAGCAGGGCGGCGAACCAGCCGTGGAGCACCCTGAACAGGAGCCTCCGCCGGGTCGGTCGCCGCCAGCGCATCACGCCTTGCCGGTGATGATCAAGTACTTCTGCATCAGTTCGTCCTTGCTCTCGACGTTGTTCTCGTCGAGCGGGATGCAGTCTACCGGGCAGACCTGCTGGCACTGCGGCTCGTCATAGTGGCCGACGCACTCGGTGCAGAGGTTGGGGTCGATGACGTAGATCTCCTCGCCCTGGGAGATGGCGCTGTTCGGGCACTCCGGCTCGCAGACATCGCAGTTGATGCAGTCATCGGTGATTTTCAGGGACATCCAGCGAACTCCTGCCGTGGCTCGAACCACGGCACAGCTAAATTACGACGGCCAATTGTGCCGCATCGACGCTCGGCGTGCACTCGACGCAGGGCCGACGGCGGCCCTCAGTTCTGGCCGAAGCGCGTCTTGAGCGCCTGCATCACGGCCGGATGCACGAACTTCGAAACGTCGCCCTGGAGCGAGGCGATCTCGCGCACCAGGGTCGAGGAAATGTAGGAGTACTTTTCCGACGGCGTGAGGAACAGGCTTTCGACGTCCGGGGCCAGCTGCCGGTTCATGTTGGCCAGCTGGAATTCGTATTCGAAGTCGGACACCGCGCGCAGGCCGCGCAGCAGGATGTTGGCCTGCTGTTCCTTGACGAAGTGGGCAAGCAGGGTCGAGAAGCCGATGACCTTCACGTTCGGCAGGTGCTTGGTCACTTCACGGGCCAGCTCCACGCGTTGCTCCAGCGGGAACAGCGGGTTCTTCTTCGGGTTGGCCGCCACGGCGATGATGACCTCATCGAACAGCCGCGAGGCACGTTCCACCAGATCGGCGTGGCCCATGGTGATGGGATCGAAGGTTCCCGGATACAACACTCGATTCATCGCGGCGTCCTGACGCATGCGTGGGGGTGTGGATGGTAGCGGCTCGGTATCGGCAGCGTAAAGTCTGAATGGCCATGCGGCGATCTGCCGCGAATGCGAGGCAATCTCAGGACTTGTGCAGGCGATCACCCAACTGCGTGGCCAGCTTCGCGCACAGGGCGTAGATCGACAGCTGCGGGTTGGCGCCGACGCTGGTGGGAAACAGCGAGCCGTCGTGAATGGACAGATTGCCCAGCTGATGGTGCCGGCCGAGGCTGTCGGTCACCGCCTGGCGCGGGTCTTCGCCCATGGCGCAACCGCCCATGACGTGGGCGCTGCCGAGGCGGGTGCGGTACGGCGCGAGGTCGAGGCGCTCGATCAGTTCGCGTGCCGCACGGGCCGTCTTCACGTAACGGGCATCGGCATGCAGCGGCAGCACCGCGCGGGCACCGGCGGCGAACTGGATCTCGGCCATGCTGAGAAAGGCGCGGCGGATGCCGTCCCAGGCGTAGGCGGTCATGCGGTAGTCGAGTACAGGGCTGCCATCGTCGCGCAGCTCGACGCTGCCCTCGGCACTGTCCGGATGAAAGCCGTCGCGCTGCAGGGCGATCATGGCGTGGGTATGCGGCAGCGCGGCCATGCGCTGAGCGTTCTCCGAGCCGAAATCGCCGAGCAGTGTGGCCGCGAGCGCGGGATGGATGGGCGGCACTTCGAGCTTGTAGCCCGCCGGCCCGGCAGTCCCGTCGCGCCACTGGAAGTGATCCGAATAGATCGATTGCGGTGCGCCGCTGAAGGCGTCGATGCGCTCATCGAATTGCGCCGCGCAGAAGTTGGTCAGGTGCAGGAAGGTGCGCTTGCCGACGCGCTGGTGTGGGTCGGGCACCTCCGAGCGCAGCAGCAACCCCGGCGTGTTGATGCCGCCGCCGGCGAGGATGTAGTGTCGGGCGATGACCCGGATGCGCCGGCCGGTGGGCGCCACGCAGCGCTCGTCCATGCCCAGGCAGTCGAGCCCGATCACCTGCTCGCCACGCACCTGCAGGCGCTCGGCCCGTGTGAGATAGAGCAGCACGCCGCCCTTGTCCAGCAGCGCCGGAATGCTGGTGACCAGCATCGACTGCTTGGCATTGGTCGGGCAGCCCATGCCGCAGTAGCCCAGGTTCCAGCAGCCGCGCACGTTGCGCGGGATCACCGCCCAGTGATAGTCGAGCCGTTCGCAGCCGCGCCTGAGCACCTGGTTGTTGGCGTTCGGCGGCACTGCCCAGGGTGCCACGCCCAGGCGCTGCTCCATGCGTTCGAACCAGGGTTGCAGCGCTTCGGCCGAAAGCCCGCTGACGCCGTGCTCGCGGGCCCAGTGCTGCAGGGTCTGCGCTGGGGTGCGGAAACTCGAGGTCCAGTTCACCAGCGTGGTACCGCCCACCGCACGGCCTTGCAGGATCGTGATGGCGCCGTCCTTGCTGGTGCGGCCGATGGCTTCCTGATAGAGCGAGCGGTAGGCCCGGGCTTCCTGCATGTCGAAGTCGCGGCTGGTGCGCAGTGGGCCTTCCTCGATCAGCAGCACCTTGAAACCGGCGGCGCTGAGGATTTCCGCGCTGGTGGCGCCGCCCGCGCCGCTGCCGACGATGGCGATATCGGCTTCCAGCGTCAGGTCCTGCTGCAGGCGCGAGCCGTCATGGGTGGTCCAGCCACGGGCGAGGCCTTCGGCGAAGAGATCGGGAACGGGCACGGCGCCCTCCTTGGTCAGATGGCCGGTGGCCCGGGATAGCCGCAGTGCGCCCAGGAAGCGGGGCAGGCGTACCAGGCCATGAGGATCATCTGCAGCAGCGAGGCGTGCCCCTGGCGCAGCAGCGCCAGCGAGCTGTTCTGCCAGCGCAGAAGGAACGTGCGCAGCTGGTCGTCCGAGGCCTGGCTCCAGTCGCCCCAGATGCCGGTGAGCGGGCCGCGGGTCAGCGGCTGGCCGAGCACGTCGAACAGCTGGCGCACCTGGGCCGCCAGGGCGGGCGAGAGGTGGTCCAGGCCCTGATCGAGGCTGCTCAGCGTGGCCTGCACGGCCTGCGGCATGTGCTCGGCAGCTACCGCGCCGTCCAGCAGCAGCGGGACCAGCCGGTGCAGCAGCGGCAGGTCGGCCTCACGCAGCACGGCGAAGCCGCTGGCGGGGCCGGCGGCGGTCGCCCCGGCGCAGCGGCCGAGCAGCCCGCCAGCGGCCAGGATGGCGCCGCCGAGCAGCCCGACCTTGAGCAGGGTGCGGCGGTTCATGGCGAGGTCGTGCATGGGTTCGTCGCGCTTCAGCGGATGAACAGAGCGTAGATCAGCTTCTGCCACCACTTGCCGTAGGGCGGATAGATCAGCCGTGCGGCGTTGAAGCGCTGCTTGGCGAATACCGCCCTGGCCTTGCTGAAGGTTAGGAAGCCTTCGTGCCCGTGGTAATGGCCCATGCCGGAAGGGCCGATGCCGCCAAAGGGCAGATCGTCCTGCGCGACATGCAGCAGGGTGTCGTTCAGGCATACGCCGCCGGAATGCGTGCCCTCGAGGACGCGCTGCTGCTCGCCGCGATCGTAGCCGAAGTAGTACAGCGCCAGCGGTCGTGGCCGGGCGTTGACATAGGCCAGCGCCTCGTCCAGCTCGCCGTAGGGCACGATCGGCAGCAGCGGGCCGAAGATCTCCTCCTGCATCACCCGCATCTGCTCGTTGACTTCCAGCAGCAGGCAGTGCGGCATGCGCCGCTGCTGTGGCGCGTCGAACAGCGGCATGACCCGTGCGCCCTTGGCCCGGGCGTCATCCAGGTAGTCCTGCAGCCGCTTCAGCTGTCGGGCATTGATGATTGCGCTGTAGTCGGGGTTGTCGGCCAGGCGCGGATACAGGCGCAGCACGGCTTCACGGTAGGCGCTGACGAAGCCCTCGAGGCGCGCGCGCGGCACCAGCACGTAATCCGGCGCAACGCAGGTCTGCCCGGCGTTCATGCATTTGCCGAAGGCGATGCGCTCTGCGGCATCGGCCAGCGGCACCGTGGCCGAGACGATGGCGGGCGACTTGCCGCCCAGCTCGAGGGTAACCGGGGTGAGGTTGTCGGCAGCGGCACGCATCACGTCACGGCCGACAGAGGTCGCGCCGGTGAACAGCAGATGGTCGAAAGGCAGGCGGGCAAAGGCTCGGCCGACCTCCACGTCGCCGAGCACCACCGCCACCTGATCCTCGGGGAACACCTGCGCGAGCAGCGTTTTCAGCAGCTGACCGGTGGCCGGTGTCGACTCGCTCATCTTCAGCATCACGCGGTTGCCGGCCGCGAGCGCGCCGATCAGCGGGCCGATGGCCAGGTAGAGCGGGTAGTTCCACGGCACGATGATCCCCACCACCCCCAGCGGTTGGTAGACCACCCGCGCGCTGGCCGGCTGGAAAGCCAGGCCGACCCGACGCCGCGACGGTTTCATCCAGCGCCGCAGATGGCGGCAGGCGTAACGGATGCCATGCAGGCTGGGCATGATGTCCGCCAGCAGGGTTTCGTCGGCCGAGCGATGGCCGAAATCCGTGCTGATGGCCTCGATCAGTGCCGGCTGGTGGGTTGCCAGCACATCGCGCAGCGCGTCCAGCCAGCGCACGCGGTCTTCCTCCGAAGGCATGGGCGCAGCGAGAAAGGCCGAGCGTTGACGCTGAAACAGAGCCTCCATGGCGGCAAGCGCCTGCGGGATGTCGGCGGACATGGAGGCTCCTCAAGAAAGATGGCTGGGAGATTTCTAGAGTAATTGCTCTAATCTGTCAACGAGACGTGCTTGCCCGGCCGCTGGCGTGTACCGTTGCCCCTTCGCTCCATCGCCGAGACCCCGCCACCCATGGCACCCCGAGCCAAGACCCGCGATCGCATCATCGAAGCCAGCCTGGCGCTGTTCAATGCCCAGGGCGAACGCACCGTCACCACCAACCACATCGCCGCGCACCTGGGTATCTCGCCGGGCAACCTCTACTACCACTTCGCCAACAAGCAGGCGATCGTCGCCGAGCTGTTCGGCCGGTATGAGGCGCGGGTCGATGCCTTTCTGCGCCTGCCGCTGGCGCGCGCGATGCAGGTAGAGGACAAGGCGATCTACCTGGAAGCACTGCTCGGCGCGATGTGGGATTACCGTTTTCTGCACCGGGATCTGGAGGGGTTGCTCGACGCCGATGTTGAGCTGGCGCGGCGCTACGAAGGCTTTGCCGCGCGTTGCCTGCAGCATGCTCGGGCGATCTACCGGGGTTTCGTCGAAGTCGGGATTCTGGAGATGGACGATGAACAAACCGAGGCGCTGGCGCTCAACGCCTGGATCATCGTTACGTCCTGGATTCGCTTCCTCGGCACGGTTGGCGCCGGGGCGGGCCAGCTCGATCCTGTGCAGATGCGGCGTGGCATCTATCAAGTGCTGGCGCTGGAGAGCGGCTTCGTCGCGACCGAAGCGCGCGAGGCGGTGGCTGCATTGCGGGGTCAGTACTTCGTTGCGCTGGAGTCGCTGCTGCCGACGGCGGATGCCTGACGCCTCTCAGGGCTCGCCCAGCCATTGCGGAATGCGCCGCTCCAGGTAGTAGCGAGGGCGGCGTGGCGTGCCTTCGACAAAGCCGACATGACCGCCGCGGCGGTGCAACTCCAGGGAGGTGCTCGAGGACAGTTCGGCCGGTTCCGGCACGCTGTGGCGGAATACGAAAGGGTCGTCCTCGGCCTGGATCAGCAGGGTCGGCGTGGTGATCGTCGGCAGGTAGTAGCGGCTGGAGGCGCGGCGATAGTAGTCGTGGGCGTCGCTGTAGCCGTGCAGCGGTGCGGTGAAGCGGCCGTCGAAGTCCCAGAAGGTGCGCATGCCCTGCAGCGGACCCAGGCGCTGCAGGGCGCCCAGATGCTCGGTCAGGCCTTCATGCTGGAAACGCTGCTGCTTGTCCTTCACATAGGCGACCATGGCCTTCATGAAGTGCGCCTGGTAGACGCGGGAGAAACCCAGGCCGATGCGATCGGCGCACTGGTCCAGGCGAAACGGCACCGACACCGCGACCGCCTTGCGCAGCGGGCTGCCGATGCCGCTTTCGCCCAGGTACTTGAGCAGCACGTTGCCACCCAGCGAGTAGCCGACCGCATACAGCGGTGCCAGCGGGCGCTTGGCCTGCAGATGGCCGATGACTTCGGCGAGGTCGTCGCTGGCGCCGGAGTGGTAGGCGCGCGGCAACAGGTTCGGCTCGCCCGAGCAGCCGCGCCAGTTGATGGCGACGCTGGCCCAGCCGCGCGCGGCCAGTTGCTGCTGCAGGCCGAGCACATAGAGCGAGCTGGACGAGCCGGTCAGCCCGTGCAACACCAGCACCAGCGGCGCCGAAGCCTCGTGCGGGCCGTGCCAGTCCAGATCGATGAAATCGCCGTCGGCCAGCCACAGCCGTTCGCGCTGGCGGGCCAGGCGCGGCGCGCGGCGAAAGAACGGGTTCCACAGGGTCTGCAGGTGCGGGCCTGGCAGCCACCACGCCGGTTGGAAAGGGTCGGACACGTTCGCTCGGATTCCTCTGTTTAAGCGCGACGTTAGAGCGCTGCCCGGCGGAAGAAAAGCGCCATGCAGGGGCTGAATGGTGCTGGCCGGGCGGCGGCGTATGCCTTTGGAGATATGGTCAGCGCCACGCGGGCGGTGGACAGTGGGCGCCGGTATACCCATCTGGACCAAACCATGACCCTGACCCCCTTCGACCAACTGCTGGCGGCTGCGCGCCAGGAGCGTGAACCGCAGCGCCTGCTGTTCGTCTTCGTCAGCGCCGAACTGCCTGCCGATGCCACCGAGGCCGAGCGGCAGCGCTTCGAGGAAAACGGCGGCGGCTCGCTAAAACCGGTGCTCTGCGTCGACAAGCTGCCCGAGGAACTGCGCGATTTCGCTGCCCTGCGCGAGGAGTCCGCACGTACCGGCGTGGCCTGGGACCTGCTGTTCGCCGCTGCGCTGCCCGGCCATGCCGGCATCACGCCCAGCTCCGACGAGGCCGAGCAGCCGTTGAAGATGATGGTCGGCTCGATCGAGACCGGCAATATCGGGCGCTTTCTCGCCTTCGATCGCCACGGGCAGACCGTCGACTTCTACTGAGTGGCGGTTGGCTCGCTGGGGGCCTGGCGTTCCCACAGGGCGTAGAACACCTTGCCGGCCTTCTTCTCCCGATGCAGTCGCCAGTTGCCGGGCAGGCCGAGGCTGGAGGGCGGCGCTTCGCTTTCGGTGTAGACCCAGGCGTGCGCGGCCAGCCAACCCTTGCCTTCGAGCAGCTCGCAGGCCGGCTGCAGCAGGTTCCTGTTGAACGGCGGGTCGAGAAAGACCAGGTCGAAGGGCGCTGGCGTCTGGCTGTCCAGATAGCGCAGGGCATCGCTCTGCAACAGCTGGCCGTGGCCGCAGTTGAGGGTGTCCAGGTGCTTGCGCAGGCTGGCGATGGCGTTGGCGTTCACGTCCAGCGCCAGGGCCATGCTGGCACCACGCGACAGCGCCTCCAGATAGAGCGCGCCGCTGCCGGTGAACGGGTCGAGTACCCGCGCGCCCGAGAGGTAGGGCGCCAGCCAGTTGAACAGGGTTTCGCGGACCCGGTCCGGCGTCGGCCGCAGGCCTTCGGCATCGGGGAAGCTGAAGCGGCGCGAGCGCCATTCGCCGCCGATGATGCGCAACTGGCCCTGGCCGCCATGGGCGCTGGGGCGAATGGGTGGATTGGCCATCAATGCTCCGGAACGCCGCTGGGCTGTTCGATTGGTTTTTCGCTGGGCGGCGGCAGCGGTTGCTGCTCGACGCTTGGCCCGGCTGTGACGATGACGAAGGCATCTTCCTGCAGGTGCTTGTTCATCGCGTTCTTGACCTGTTCGACCGTCAGCGCCTGGATTTCGCCCATGAAGTCTTCCAGGTAGGTCAGCGGCAGGCCGTAGAAGCCGATGCTGCCGAGCTGGCCGACGATATCGGCGTTACTGGCGGTGGACAGCGGGAAACTGCCGGCGATCTCGCGCTTGCTGCGCTCCAGCTCGGCCTCGGTCGGGCCTTCGGCGAGGTAATCGCGTACCAGCTGCTGCACCAGTTCCAATGCGCCATCGGTGAGTTCGGCGCGGGTCTGCATGCTGATCATGAACGGCCCTTCGGCGCGCATCGGGCTGAAGCCGGAATAGATGCCGTAGGTCAGGCCGCGCTTCTCCCGCACTTCTTCCATCAGTCGCGTACCGAAACCGCCACCACCGAGGATCTGATTGCCCAGATAAAGCGCCGCATAGTCCGGATGGCCACGAGGGATGCCGAGCTGGGCCAGCATCAGGTGGCTCTGGTTGGAGGGGAAGTCGATGTGGTGCTTGCCGGCCGCGGGTGGCTGGGGCGAGGGCGTCGTCGGCAGTGCCGGACCTTGTGGCAGCGCGGCGGAAACCTGGGCGGCGAGTGCTTCGGCTTCCTCACGGGAAAGGTCGCCGACCAGCGCGATCACCGCATTTCCAGCCGCGTAGGCACGGGCATGGAAGTCGCGCAGCTGCTCGACGCCGATCGCCGGAATCGACTCGGGCGTGCCTTCGCTGGGGTGGGCGTAGGGGTGATTGCCATATAGCTGGGCGAACAGCTCCAGGCTGGCCAGCTTGCCGGGGTTCTGCTTCTGGAATTCGAAGCCGGCCAGCAGCTGGTTCTTGATCCGCTGCAGCGAGTCCTCGGGGAAGGTCGGCTGGCCGATGACCTGGTTGAACAGCGCCAGCGCCGGCTCGCGCTTGTCCGGCGCGCTCAGGCTGCGCAGGCTGACCACCGCCATGTCGCGGTAGGAGCCGTTGCCGAAGTCTGCGCCGAGGCCTTCGAAACCACGGGCGATGGCGCTGACGTCCTTGCCTTCGACGCCCTCGTTGAGCATGGCATTGGTCAGCAGCGCCAGGCCGGGTACGTCACCGTCCTGGCTGCTGCCGGCGGAGAAGGTCAGGCGCAGGTCGAACATCGGCAGCTCGCGAGCCTCGACGAACAGTACCTTGGCACCTTCGGCGGTCTGCCAGCTCTGGATGTCCAGTTTGCGTCGGGCCAGCGGCTGGTCGCTCAGTTCGCTGAGGGACTCGAGGCGGGGTTTCTCCGTTGCCGTGGCCGCTTCGCTCGCTATGGCGGGCTGGGCGGCCTCGCGGGCCACGTCCTGTTTCACTGGTTCGCCGGGGCGCGGCAGGGCGGTGGAGCCCTCATCGCAGCCCGCCAGGCCGAAGCTGGCCGCCAGCAGCAGGCCGAGCAGGCCGTTGCGCAGGGCTTTGCAATCACTCATCTCGGGCTTCCTCGGGCAGAACATGGGCGACGCTCAGGCGCGAGCGGGTGAAATAGCTGCGCGCAGCCTGCTGGATGTCTTCGGGCGTGACGGCCTCGAGCGCCGCCAGCTCCTCGTCCATCAGCCGCCAGGACAGGCCGACGGTTTCCAGCTTGCCGATGGTGGCGGCCTGCTGGGTGATGGAATCGCGCTCGTACACCAGCCCGGCGATGACCTGGGCGCGAACCCGCTCGAGTTCGTCCGCCGAGGGTGGCGCCTCCTTGAGCGCGTCCAGTTCCCGCCAGAGACCGGCTTCGACTTCTTCCAGGGTGCGGCCCTTCTGCATGTTCGGCGCGGCGCTCAGGACAAACAGGCTGTCGCCGCGGGCGTAGGCGTCGTACCAGGCCGAGGCGCTGGTCACCAGCTCCTCGCCACGTTCCAGCCGCTCCGGCAGACGCGCGCTGTAGCCACCGTCGAGCAGGGCGGAGATCAACCGCAGCGCGTGCACCTGGCGGGCATTCTCCTCGGTCGCGAGACTGGGGGCGTTGAACGCCATCAGCAATGTCGGCAACTGCGTCCTCACGTGCAGCCTGAGGCGGCGCTCGCCCGGTTCGTCCAGTTCCAGCGGCCGCTTGGCCGTCGGCACCTCGCGTCGTTCGATGCCGCCGAAGAAACGCTCGGCCAGCCCGCGTACCTCGTCGGCTGTCACGTCGCCGACCACCACCAGGGTGGCATTGTTCGGCGCGTACCATTGCTCGTACCAGGCACGCAGCTCGTCGGCCTGCATGCGATTGAGGTCGTCCATCCAGCCGATGGTCGGGTTGCGGTAGCCGCTGGCCGGATAGGCGATGGTCTTGAAGCGCTCATAGGCCAGCGAGCTGGGCTTGTCGTCTGTGCGCAGGCGGCGTTCTTCCTTGATCACTTCGATCTCGCGGGCGAACTCTTCTGGCGGCAGCTTGAGGCTGGCCAGGCGATCGGCTTCGAGTTCGAAGGCCACGGCCAGACGGTCGCGGGCCAGCACCTGGTAGTAGGCGGTGTAGTCGTCGCTGGTGAAGGCGTTTTCCTCGGCGCCCAGCTCACGCAGGATGCGCGAGGCTTCGCCGGCGTCGAGCTTGCGGCTGCCCTTGAACATCATGTGTTCGAGGGCGTGGGACAGGCCGGTCTGGCCCGCCGTCTCGTAGCTGGAGCCGACCTTGTACCAGAGCTGGGAAACCACCACCGGGGCGCGGTGATCCTCGCGAACGATCACCTTCAGGCCATTGTCGAGGAAGAACTCGTGGGTCGGCTGGTTGTCTGCTGCAGCCACTAGCGGCAGATAGAGCGCTCCGAGCAGCAGGGCGGCGGCGCGGCGTAACGTCAGAGGCATAGTCGGGACTCGTCCAGGTTAGTGCCCGCCACGGTGGATGGCAGGGCGGCGACACGGCAGCCATGGTAATGGCCGGCGCGGGTCAGGCAAAGCCGGGGTATCCGTACAGCCGGCTCGGTCGCAGTGCCGCGCTTAGCGCACCTGCTTGGCGAGGTGCTAGGATAGAACCCATTTTGAGGCCGGCAGCCTGGCTGCCGGCGTTTCGCATCCTTGAGAATACCTTCTCCATGTTTGGTTCCAACTACGACAAGAAGACGCCGGCCGAGCCCGGCGAGAAGAAAGGCCTGTTCGGCTGGCTGCGCAAGAAGCCCCAGCCCGCTTCGGCAGAGCAGCCGGCCACCGAGCCTCAAGCGGACAGCGAACCGGTCGAGCAGACCGTGGCGAATCTCGAAACGCCTGCCGCAACGCCGCAGTACGAGGAGCCTCACGCCGTCGAGGCCGATCTGCAGCCGACCGAGGTGATCGAGTCGCCGCTGCCAGACCCTGTACCCGAACCCGAACCCGAACCCGAACCAGAGCCAGAGCCCGAGCCGGTATCTGCCCCGGTCGTTGCGGCCACGTCGGAAGCGCCGGCCAAGCTCGGCTTCTTCGCTCGCCTGCGCCAGGGTCTGTCGAAGACCAGCGCCAGCATAGGCGAAGGCATGGCCAGCCTGTTCCTCGGCAAGAAGGCCATCGACGACGATCTGCTCGACGAACTGGAAACCCGCCTGCTGACCGCCGACGTCGGCGTCGAGGCGACCACCGCCATCATGCAGAACCTCACCCGGCGCGTCTCGCGCAAGGAGCTGGCCGACAGCGGCGCGCTCTACACCGCGCTGCAGGAGGAGCTCGTCGGCCTGCTCAAGCCGGTCGAGCAGCCGCTGGCGATCGATGCCGGCAAGCGTCCCTACGTGATCCTGGTGGTCGGCGTGAACGGCGTCGGCAAGACCACCACCATCGGCAAGCTGGCCAAGAAACTGCAACTCGACGGCAAGAAGGTCATGCTCGCCGCCGGTGACACCTTCCGCGCCGCAGCGGTGGAGCAGCTGCAGGTCTGGGGCGAGCGCAACGGCATCCCGGTGATCGCCCAGCACACCGGCGCGGATTCCGCCTCGGTGATCTTCGATGCCGTGCAGGCCGCCAAGGCACGCGGCATCGACGTGCTGATCGCCGACACTGCCGGCCGACTGCACACCAAGGACAACCTGATGGAAGAGCTGAAGAAGGTCCGCCGGGTGATGGGCAAGCTCGACGAGTCGGCGCCACATGAGGTGCTGCTGGTGCTCGATGCCGGCACCGGACAGAACGCCATCAACCAGACCCGCCAGTTCAACCAGGCGGTCGAGCTGACCGGGCTTGCGCTGACCAAGCTCGACGGCACCGCCAAGGGCGGCGTGATCTTCGCCCTGGCCAAGCAGTTCGGCACGCCGATCCGCTACATCGGCGTAGGCGAAGGCATCGACGATCTGCGCACCTTCGAGGCCGATGCCTTCGTCAAGGCGCTGTTCGCTCAGCGGGAAGACGCATGATCCGTTTCGAACAGGTCGGCAAACGCTACCCCAACGGTCACGTCGGGCTGCACGAGCTGTCCTTCCAGGTCAGGCGTGGCGAGTTCCTCTTCGTCACCGGCCATTCCGGCGCTGGCAAGAGCACACTGCTGCGCCTGTTGCTGGCGATGGAGCGGCCCACCAGTGGCAAGCTGCTGCTGGCCGGGCAGGACCTGTCGCGCATCACCAATGCGCAGATTCCTTTCCTGCGCCGACAGATCGGCGTGGTGTTCCAGAACCACCAGCTGCTGTTCGATCGCACCGTATTCGACAACGTCGCCCTGCCGCTGCAGATCCTCGGGCTGAACAAGCGCGAGATCGGCCAACGGGTGATGACGGCGCTGGAGCGCGTCAGCCTCAAGGACAAGGCGCTGCAGTATCCGGCGGACCTTTCCACCGGTCAGCAGCAGCGTGTCGGCATCGCCCGTGCCGTGGTACATCGCCCGGCCCTGCTGCTGGCGGACGAACCCACCGGTAACCTCGATCCGCGCCTGGCCGCGGAGATCATGGGCGTGTTCGAAGACATCAACCGTCTGGGTACAACCGTGCTGATCGCCAGCCACGACCTGGCGCTGATTGCACGGATGCGCCATCGCATGCTCACCCTGCAGCGTGGTCGCCTGATCGGTGACGGAGAGGCCAGCTGATGAGCAACGAACGTAACGCCAAAACCAATCCAAGCACGGCCGAGCGCGTCGGTGGTTCGGTGAAGAAGCCGGAGCAGCCGCGTGGCGACGAGCCCGATTTCAAGACGCTGTTCCACGCCTGGCTCGAGAGCCATCGGGCGAGCCTGGTGGACAGCGTCGGGCGCCTGCTCAAGCAGCCGATCGGCAGCTTCTTCACCTGTCTGGTGATGGCCGTGGCGCTGAGCCTGCCCATGGGGCTGGCGCTGCTGCTGGACAACGTCGAGCGGCTCGGCGGTTCCTGGCAGCGCGCTGCGCAGATCTCGCTGTTCATGCAGCTGGACGTCGACGCCGCCACCGGCGAGCGGCTGCGCGACCAGGTGGCCGGAATGCCGGACGTGGCCGAAGCCGACTGGATCAGTCGCGAGCAGGCGCTGGAAGAGTTCCAGCAGCTATCCGGCCTCGGCGAGGCGCTCAAGGAGCTGCCGGAGAACCCGCTGCCCGGCGTCATCCTGGTGACCCCGGACGAGGTGGACAAGGACAAGCTCGAGGCGCTGCGCCAGCAGCTGGCCGAGTTGCCCGGCGTGCAGCAGGCGCAGCTGGACCTGCTCTGGGTCGAGCGGCTGACGGCGATCCTCAAGCTCGGCGACCGCTTCGTCTTCGGCCTCACACTGTTGCTGGTGGCCACCCTGCTGCTGGTGATCGGCAACACCATTCGCCTGCACATCGAGAACCGCCGCACCGAGATCGAGGTGGTCAAGCTGGTCGGCGGTACCGACGGCTACGTGCGCCGCCCATTCCTCTACATGGGGGCCATCTACGGCCTCGGTGCGGGGCTGATCGCCTGGCTGCTGCTGGCATACGGCCTCGGCTGGCTGAACGAGGCGGTGGTCAATCTGGCCGGCCTGTACGGCAGCGATTTCGGCCTGGAGGGCGTGCCGGCCGGCGATGCGCTGTCGCTGGTGATCGGTGCGGTGCTCCTTGGTTACATCGGCGCCTGGCTGGCTGTCGCACGGCACCTCAGCGAGCTTGCGCCAAGGTAAAAGTCCTTTTAATACAATCGCTTAGCGGGTGTGCGGGGGAACTTTTCCACAGGCTTGCAGTCTCATGCGGCAATGCTAAACTGCTGCAGCTTCGTCATTGGAGGTACTGCATGACAACTACTCTGCAACCTGTTCAAGCGCTAGTCCCGGGAGCGAATCTCGAGGCCTACGTGCAGACCGTGAACAGCCTCCCGCTGCTCACCGTCGAGCAGGAGCGCGAGCTGGCCGAGCGCCTTTTCTATCATCAGGATCTCGAAGCGGCTCGGCAGATGGTGCTGGCGCACCTGCGTTTCGTCGTTCACATCGCTCGCAGCTATTCCGGCTACGGGCTGGCCCAGGCCGACCTGATCCAGGAAGGCAACGTCGGTCTGATGAAGGCGGTCAAGCGCTTCAACCCGGAAATGGGTGTACGGCTGGTGTCCTTCGCCGTGCACTGGATTCGCGCCGAAATCCACGAGTTCATCCTGCGCAACTGGCGCATCGTCAAGGTCGCCACCACCAAGGCGCAGCGCAAGCTGTTCTTCAACCTGCGCAGCCAGAAGAAGCGTCTGGCCTGGCTGAACAACGATGAAGTGACTGCGGTGGCCGACAGCCTTGGCGTCGAGCCGCATGAAGTGCGCGAGATGGAAAGCCGCCTGACCGGCCATGACATGGCCTTCGATCCGGCAGCCGATGCCGATGACGACAGCGCCTATCAGTCGCCGGCTCACTACCTGGAAGACCATCGCTACGATCCGGCGCGTCAGCTGGAAGATGCCGACTGGAGTGACAGCTCCACCTCCAGCCTGCACGCCGCGCTCGAGGGGCTGGACGAGCGTAGCCGCGACATCCTGCAGCAGCGCTGGCTGAACGAGGACAAGGCGACCCTGCACGACCTGGCGGCCAAGTACAACGTGTCGGCCGAGCGCATTCGTCAGCTGGAAAAGAACGCGATGAACAAGCTCAAGGGCTCGATCCAGGCCTGACGCCCTTCAGCAGAAATAGATCGCGGGATGCCGACGGCTCCCGCGATTTTTTTTGCCTGTCATATTCTGTCTGTGATCATGGGCTGCCGGGACGGCGGTGCCCACGCGCTTTCTCGACCGCGGCCAGCAATTGCGCATTGGTGATCGGTTTGTGCAGCCAGACGATCTCTTCCGGGAACTGCGCGCGGTCGAACTGGTGGGCGGCGGAGATGACCACGATGGGCAGATCCTGCAGCACGGGCTTATCTCGCAGTTCGGCGATCAACTGCATGCCGCTGCCATCAGGCAGGTGCAGGTCGAGGGTCATGGCTTCGTAATGCTCGCTGGCGAGCTTTTCCCTGGCCTGGTGTAGGCTCTGCACGCGGTCCGCGGCGTAACCGCCTTCGCGCAGCATCAGGTGCAACAGGCGGCCGGTGTCCGGCTCGTCCTCGACCACCAGGATGCGTGGCAGATCTTCGCCGCCGTCGGTCTCGGTGGAGGGCAGCTGGATCGGCAGTTCGCACCAGAAGGTCGTGCCCTGGCCCGGCTCGCAATCGAAGCCGACCGTGCCGCCCATGCGCTCGATCAGCTCCTTGGTAATGGCCAGGCCCAGGCCGGTGCCGGATTTCTGCCGGCTGTCGGAGGCATCGGCCTGGGCGAATTTCTCGAACACCCGCGAGCGGAACGCTTCGGGAATACCCGGTCCCTGATCGGTGACGCTGATGCGCACGCGCTGGCCGCGCAGGCTGCTGTGGACGCGGATGTGACCACCCGCCGGAGTGAATTTGAAGGCGTTGGACAGGAAATTGCCGAGCACCTGCTGCAGGCGCATGCCATCCACCCAGACCCGCACGTCAGTGGCGTGCTCCAGGCTGCAGCGCACGCCGTGCTGATCGCATAGCGCCTGATTGCTCGCCAGGGATTCCTTGAGCAGCTCGCCGAGCGAGTGTTCGCGCAGTTCGAAGCTCATCTTGCCGGCGGCGATCTTCTCCATGTCCAGCAAGTCGTTGATCAGATGGCCCAGGCGCAGGCTGTTGCTGTAGGCGATTTCCAGCATCTGCTGCATGGACGGCGGCGCCTTGCCGAGCGCGCCACCGACGATCAGCCCCAGCGCCCCGCTGATCGAGGTCAGCGGTGTGCGTAGCTCGTGGCTGACGGTGGAGACGAAGTCGTTCTTCATCTGCTCGATGCGCTTGCGTTCGGTCAGGTCCATCAGCGTGCCGCTGATGCGCTGGGCCATGCCCTGCGGGTCGCGCTGGATGTAGCCGCGCAGCAGCACCGGCACGACATGGCCGTGCTTGTGCTGCAGGCGCAACTCGGTGGTGAAGTGGTCGACGTTGGCGAGCATCGTCTGCGCCAGTCTGGCTTTCTGCTGGGCAAGATCCTCGGCGACGATCACCCGCTCCCACAGCTTGAGGTCGCAGGGCAGCTCGTTGGGGCGATAGCCGAGCATTTCCCACGCGCGGGGCGAGGCGTACATGCTGCCGGCTTCCAGGTCCAGGTCCCAGAGCCCGTCGTTGCTGCCCTTGAGCGCCAGCGACAGACGTTCCTCGCTCAGCCGCAGGTCGTGCCGGCTCTGCCGGATATGCCGCGTCATTTCCTCGGCCAGGGCCTGGGCGCGGCCGTGACGCAGCGCCAGTGACGAGGTGAGAAAGAACACCAGCAGGCTGAGGCCGAGGCCGAGGCCGAATACCAGCGCCTCGTTGGCATGGAAGCGATCCTCGAACTCGGGGCGACTGTCCATGCGCAGCGTCCAGGTCTGGCCGTACAGTTCGAGTCGCTGCAGCGCGCTGTAGCGCGCGCTGCCGGGAGCAGGTGCCTCGCGCGAGGCGTGCAGCAGATGCTCGGGTGCCTCGTCGGCGCTGGCGTAGATGTGCAGCGCCAGCGGCAGGTCGGCGGCGCGCAGGATACCGCGCATCAGGTCGTCGACCCGATAGGGGCTGTAGACGAAGCCGAGCAGCGCCTGCATGCGCTCGTCCGGCGTGCTTGTCGGCAGGTGCGGGCGATACACGGGCACATAGAGCAGCACCCCGGCCTGGACCGTGCCATGGGTCTCCTGTACCAGCGTCACCTTGCCGGTGATGCTGGTCTCGCCGAGCTGCGCCGCGCGCTGCATGGCCTGCTGACGTATCGGTTCGGCGTACATGTCGTAGCCGAAGGCCGCCAGGTTGCGCCCGCTGAACGGTTCCAGAAAGATGATCGAGGTGTACAGCTCGCGCTCGCCAGCTGGGTGGATGTCGTAATCGGCAAAGCCCTGGGAGCGGATGCGCGCCACATGGGCGGCTCGCTCAGCTGGACGGATGGCCTGGGTGAAGCCGACGCCCTGGATGCCCGGATAACGCTCGGCCAGGGCCAGTCGTTCGACGTACAGCCGCCATTGTTCGCGGCTGACCTGCTCCACCGCGTCGAACAGGCCGGCGCCGCCGAGCAGGATCTGTTCATGGTCGCGCAGGCGCTTGCGGATCGCCTCGGTGACCTTCTCGCCCAGCATCTGGAACTGCTCCTGGGCGGCCCGGTCCTCATTGGCGCGCAGGCTCTGCCAGACGACCAGCTGCACCAGCAGCGTGAACACCAGCATGCCCCAGGCGATACCGTTTCGCCGGGTGAAGAACTGGCGCAAGCCGCCAGGGGGACTGTGGTGAATCGATGGGTCGCTCATCATGTTCGCTGTGGTACGCGTGTTTACCCGATCTGCCGACCTTCGGACGACGGGCGGGTCGCTGGTCGATCGGGCCGGGCGGCGCAACGCCTGCCGGTTTCGACCTGGGCTTTCGGAATGCGGTCCTTGACCGTTCTGTCAGCTTACCCCCGGTGATGGCCTATTGATATAAGCGCTTCGTCAGGGTCTCGACGAGCGGCAGCGCTGTCCGTAGTCGAGCGCGGTGGGTTGCCAGTCGATCTCGTCGGCCGGTCTCGGTCGGGCGAAACCGTAGCCCTGGCCATAGTCGCAGTTCTGCTCCAGAAGGAACGCCGCCTGGTCCGCAATCTCGATCCCCTCGGCAACCACTTTCAGGCCGAGGTTATGTGCCAGGCCGATCACCGAGCGGGTGATGGCGGCGTCTTCGCGGTCCGCCGGCAAGCCGCGGACGAAGCCCTGGTCGATCTTGAGCTTGTGCACGTTCATGCGCTTGAGACGCTGTAGCGAGGAATAACCGGTGCCGAAGTCGTCGATGGCCAGCTGAACGCCGAGGGCGCGCAGCCGTTGCAGCAGTTCCAGCGCACCGTCCGGGTCCTGCATGACGGCGCTTTCGGTGATTTCCAGCTCCAGATGGCGTGCTGCCAGCCCGCTGCTGGCCAGGACAGTGGCAATCTGCAGGTCGAGGTCGCCGTTGCCGAACAGCCGGCTGGAGATGTTCACCGCGATGAAGCCGAGTGGGCGACCCTGGCCGAGCCATTCCCGGGCCTGGTGGCAGGCCTGCTGGAGAACCCAGTGGTCGATGGCGCTGATCAGCCCGGTCTCCTCGGCGATGGGGATGAACACGGCGGGCGAGATCAGGCCCTTCTCCGGGTGCTGCCAGCGCACCAGCGCCTCGAACCCGCTGATGCTGCCCTGGCGCAGGTCGTAGATCGGCTGGTAGTGCAGGCGCAGTTGCCCCTGCTCCAATGCCTGGCGCAATGCGGTGACCAGCTCCACGCGCTGGCGCGCCTGGCTGGTCAGCTCCTGAGAGTAGAAAGCGTAGGTGGAGCGGCCGCTGCTCTTGGCCTTGAACAGCGCCGAATCGGCATTGCGCATCAGCTGCTCGACGTTCTGCACGTCGGTGGGGTAGGGGTAGAGCACGATGCCGATGCTGGCGCTGCTGAACAGCTCCCGCTCGCCGAGCCGGAAAGGCTCGTTCAGGCGATCGAGGATGCGTAGCGCCAGGGCGGTTGCCTTTTCCGCGCCATAGTCCTCGCAGAGCAGGGCGAACTCGTCGCCGCCCAGGCGGCCGAGGGTCATGCCGCTCTCCAGCTGCTCGCTCAGGCGCGCGCTGACGGCCTGCAGCAGGGTATCGCCGAGGTTGTGACCGAGGCTTTCGTTGATGTCCTTGAAGTGGTCGAGGTCGATCAGCAGCAGCGCGCCGCTGCGCTTGTTCGCCCGGGCGCGTTCAAGGTCCTGCTTGGCGCGTTCGGTGAACAGCAGACGGTTCGGCAGGTTGACCAGCGGATCGAAATGCGCGAGCTGGTCGAGCTCCTCGCGCGAGCGCTTTAGGGCCGACAGATCGGAGAAAACCGCCACGTAGTGGCTGAGCTGTCCCTCGTTGTCGTAGATGCAGCGCAGATTCTGCCATTGCGGGTACACCTCGCCGTTCTTGCGCCGGTTCCAGATCTCTCCGCTCCAGACGCCATCTTCCTGCAGTGCCTGCCACATCTGCCGGTAGAAGGTGGCGTCATGCTTGCCGGAGGCGAAGAGCTTCGGTGTCTGGCCAAGCACTTCCTCGGTGCTGTAACCGGTGATCCGCGAGAACGCCGGGTTGACGTGCACGATGTGCTGTTGCGGGTCGGTGACCAGCACGCCTTCCTGGGTGCTGTCGAAAACCGCGGCGGCCTGCTTCAGGCTGGTTTCCTGCAGATGCTGGGCGCGCTGCTGCTCATCGAAGCGACGGACGTGCCGGCGACCGAGCACGAACAGCAGGGCGCTGGTGAGCGTCACGAACAGGGCGCCCTTGCCCATCTGCCAGGCCTGGCCGTCACCGCTCACCAGTTGGCCGAGCAGGGTGTCGCCGAGAAGGATCCACAGCATCGCCAGGCAGAAGTAGCCCAGGCTCAGCCGGACGAGAGAGGTGTTCATCGTTGCTCTTGGGTCCGATCGAATACTGCACAGTCAAACCCCATCGCACCATGGCGAGCGGGCGCTAGGTCATCAGGCACCGGTAGTGCTGCGTCCTGCTGCGCCGGTCGTGCTGCATGCCGGCTCACAGCCAGCTCGGCCACCATTCCGGGTGGTTCGGTTTGATTCGCTGCAAGTAATGGCTGCCACCGAGCTGGCGCATCTGCTGTCGAATCCAGGCCGCGCGATTGTTCACATAGCGGCTCGGTTTACCAGCGCTCCATTGTCGCGGGTTGGGCAGCACCGCGGCCAGCAGGCTGGCCTGGTGGGTCGACAGATAGGGCGCACCGGTACCGAAGTGATGCTGCGCCGCCGCCTGCGCACCGAAGATGCCGTCGCCCCATTCGACGCTGTTGAGGTAGACCTCGAGAATGCGTTGCTTGGGCCACAGCAATTCGATCAGCGCAGTGAACCAGGCCTCCAGTCCCTTGCGCGGCCAGCTGCGCCCGGACCAGAGAAACAGGTTCTTGGCCACCTGCTGGCTCAGCGTGCTGGCGCCGCGCAGTGATCCGCCTCGCTCATTGTGGCTGAGGGCAGCGCGGATTGCAGCGACGTCGAAGCCCCAGTGGTCGGCGAATTTCTGGTCCTCGGCGGCAATCACGGCCATTTTCAGGTCGTCGGGCAGCTCGCGCCATGGCCGCCACTCGCGGGTCAGGTCGATCGCCTCGCCGGTGCGCCAGGATTCGATCTTGCGCTCGATCATCAACGCGGTGAAGGGCGGCGGCACCCAGCGCAGCAGCAGGACCAGCAGAACCGAAAGGGCGATCAGCCAGAGCAGCAGTTTGGACAGGCGCAGCAGCAGGTTTCGCAACATGGCACGTGGTCGTGGGCGAAAAGAGCGGGCATTATAGCGGCCGCTCAGGCCATCGACCGGAAAAGCAATGATTCGTAGCTATCTCGTGCTTGCCGCCCTGTTCGGTTTGACCGGCGTCGCCCTCGGCGCCTTCGCCTCCCACGGCTTGCGCAGCCAACTGAGCGCCGCCCATCTCGCGGTATTCCAGACCGGCGTGCAGTACCAGCTGATCCATGCCCTGGCGCTGCTCGGCGTCGCGCTGCTCGCGCTGCAACGCCCCGGCCGCCTGCTGAGCGCGGCGGGCGGCCTGTTCGTGGCCGGCATCCTGCTGTTCTCCGGCAGCCTCTACCTGCTCACGCTGACCGGGGTCGGCAAGCTCGGCATGATCACGCCCATAGGCGGCACCGCCTTTCTCGCCGGCTGGCTGTGTCTGGCGCTGGCGGGCTGGCGCATCCGCGGCTGAGCGGGACGAACGGCCGCGGGGTGCGCCTTGGTGCACCGGGTGGTTCGGGCTAGAATGCCGTCCCCTTTCGCAATGGCAGCGAACAGCATGCAGATTCAACTGAACGGCGAACCCTACGAGCTGCCAGCCGGCCAGACGGTGGCCGACCTGCTGGCGCGCCTGGAACTGACCGGTCGCCGCCTGGCCGTCGAGCTCAATCGCGATATCGTGCCGCGCAGCGCGCACGCCAGCACCGCGCTCAGCGAAGGTGACCAGGTCGAAGTGGTGCACGCCATCGGCGGCGGTTAACCGCACCCGCTCATCCGAATGACGCCGCCTCTGCGGCGCCCACAGCCCGCAGCAACACGTCCGAACGAGGATTTCCCATGCGCCCAGTTCCGAACGACAAGCCTTTCACCCTGGCCGGTCGCACCTATCAATCGCGCCTGCTGGTCGGCACCGGCAAGTACAAGGACCTCGAAGAGACGCGTGCGGCCATCGAGGCCTCGGGTGCCGAGATCGTCACCGTCGCGGTACGCCGCACCAACATCGGCCAGAACCCGGGTGAGCCGAACCTGCTCGACGTGATCAGCCCGGAGCGTTACACCATCCTGCCGAACACCGCCGGCTGCTTTACCGCCGAGGATGCGGTACGCACCTGCCGCCTGGCCAGGGAGCTGCTCGACGGCCATAAGCTGGTCAAGCTGGAAGTGCTGGCCGACCAGAAGACCCTGTTCCCGAACGTGATCGAGACCCTCAAGGCCGCCGACGTGCTGGTCAAGGACGGCTTCGACGTGATGGTCTACACCAGCGACGACCCGATCATCGCGCGCCAACTGGCCGAGATGGGCTGCATCGCGGTGATGCCGCTGGCCGGCCTGATCGGCACCGGTCTGGGCATCTGCAACCCGTACAACCTGCGCATCATCCTCGAGGAGGCGACCGTCCCCGTGCTGGTCGACGCCGGTGTCGGTACCGCTTCGGACGCCACCATCGCCATGGAGCTCGGCTGCGAGGCGGTGCTGATGAACAGCGCCATCGCCCATGCGCAGAATCCGGTGCTGATGGCCGAGGCGATGAAATACGCCATCGAGGCCGGGCGCCTGGCCTACCTGGCCGGTCGCATGCCGAAGAAGCTCTATGCCAGTGCCTCCTCGCCGCTGGAAGGGCTGATTCGCTGACACCTTTCGTGGCCGGCCTCGACGCTTCGTCGGGGCCGGCTTTTTTATACCTTGCAGGCAGACCATGACTGAGCAGAACCCCGCGGCCGAAGAGCAGCAAACCGAGCACCGCCGCACCATCAAGAGTTTCGTGATGCGCGCCGGGCGCATGACCGAAGGCCAGCAGCGCGGCCTGGAGCAGGGCTGGCCGAAGTATGGCCTGGAGCTTGCCGATGGCCTGCGCGATTTCGATGAGGTGTTCGGCCGCAGCGCGCCGCGGACCTTCGAGATCGGCTTCGGCATGGGCCACTCGACGCTGGAAATGGCCGCCGCGGCGCCGGAGCAGGATTTCATCGGCGTGGAAGTGCATAAACCGGGCGTCGGCGCGTTGCTGAGCGGACTTGTGTCACAGAAACTGACTAACGTCCGGGTCTACAGTTGCGACGCCCTGGAGGTGCTGCGTGACTGCGTGGCCGACGCCAGCCTGGACCGCGTGCTGCTGTTCTTCCCGGACCCCTGGCACAAGAGCCGTCACCACAAGCGCCGCATCGTGCAGCCGGCCTTCGCCGAGCTGGTGCGGCGCAAGCTGAAGGTCGGCGGCGTGCTGCACATGGCCACCGACTGGGAACCCTATGCCGAACACATGCTCGAGGTGATGAATGTCGCCCCGGGCTACCGCAATCTGGCGCAAGACGGACGCTGCGTGCCACGCCCGACGGAGCGCCCGGTGACCAAGTTCGAACGCCGCGGCGAGCGGCTCGGCCATGGCGTCTGGGACCTGAAGTTCCAGCGCATCGACTGAGCGAGGCCAGACAAGCGACACCCGAGACGCCGCGCCGCCGCCTGGCCTGCCTGCCAGCCTACGCGATCGCTCGCCGGATCCAATCGAAGAGCCGCAACAGCGGCCAGGGAAGAGTGCCTGCCAGGACGGCATGCCTGCCCATACCAGACAACAAATGCAATGCCGTCAGCCGGGCATGGCCATGCCCTGCGTCGCGCATAATTGGGGGAGTAGACGATGTACGGAAAGATTGGAATTCTGTTGTTGGCGGCCTGTGCCGCTGTGCAGGCACAGGCCAAGGTGGACAGCACCCAGGCCGCGCGGTTGGGACAGGACCTGACGCCGCTGGGCGCGGAGCGGGCGGGCAATGCCGCCGGCACCATTCCGGCCTGGACCGGTGGCGTCCAGGCACCGGCCGGCTACGAGCCGGGCATGCATCATCCCGACCCGTTCGCCGGAGATTCGCTGCTGTACCGGGTCGATCGCAACAATCTGAAGGAACATGAAAACCAGCTTCCCGAAGGCATGAAGGCGCTGCTGGAGCGCTATCCGGACTACCACCTGCGCGTATTCCCGACCCGCCGCAGCGCTGCGGTACCGCAGCGGATCTACGATGCCACTCGTTTCAATGCCGTCAGTGCCGAGCTGATCGCCAACGGCAACGGCATCCAGGGTGCGGCGGCCGGGATTCCCTTCCCGATCCCGCAGAGCGGCATCGAGGTCATCTGGAACCACATCCTGCATTACAAGGGTGACCAGAGCCACATGATCAACAACCAGGCGGTGGTGATCGGTGGTCGGGCCAATTACATCAAGCGCGACCGGCACGTGTACTACGTCTACAACCGCGAGGGGATGACCTACGCCGATCTGGACAACACCGTGCTGTACTACAAGTACCGCGTCACCGCGCCGGCCAAGCTCTCCGGCACCGCGCTGGTCGTGCAGGACCCGATCGACCAGGTACTGACCACCCGCAAGGCGTGGCGCTACAGCCCGGACGATCGTCGTGTGCGCCGCCTGCCTTCGCTGGCCTACGACTCCCTGCAGCCTGACACCAGTGGCCTGGCCACGGCCGATGTGGTGGACTCGTTCAACGGCGCCCCGGATCGCTACGACTGGGAACTGCTCGGCAAGCGCGAAATGCTCATGCCCTACAACAGCTACGCCGTGCACCAGAAGGGCATTTCCTACGACACCATCGTCCAGCCGCGCACCCTCAACCCCGACCTGCTGCGCTACGAGCTGCACCGCGTCTGGGTGGTCGAAGCCACGCTGCGCAAGGGCTTCAGCCATCTCTACGACAAGCGCCGCTTCTATATTGACGAGGACAGCTGGGCGATCCTGGCAGTCGATCTGTATGACGAGAAGGGGCAGCTGATCGGCCTGCAGGAAAGCCATCCGATCAGCTATTACGACGTGCCGATGTTCAACAGCACGCTGGAGACGCTCTACCACCTCAAGGATGGCAACTACTTCGTCGACGGCCTGGACAACAACGAGCCGATGTACGATTTCAACGTGAAGCTCGGCCCACGCGATTTCTCGCCGCAGGCGCTGCGTCGCGGCAACTGAGGATCACCGGGGTAAAAGAAGGGCGCCACGGGCGCCCTTTATTTTTTCACGCCTGGCACAGGCCTGCGGCCGCCAGGCTGACGCGGGTACCGGCTGCGCCGCGGACAATGGCCTCGATCTGTTCGAGCGAGCCGATCACCGCGACCTTGCCGGTATTGCGTGCGAACTGGCAGGCCGCTTCGATCTTCGGTCCCATGGAGCCGGCAGCGAAACCCAGGCCTTGCAGTCGGTCTGGGTGGGCTTCGGCGATCCGCCGCTGCTGCGGGGTGCCCCAGTCCAGGTAGGCGCCGTCGACATCGGTCGCGATCACCAGCAGGTCGGCGGCGAGCTGCTCGGCCAGCAGCGCTGAACACAGGTCCTTGTCGATCACCGCCTCGACCCCTTGCAGCCGTCCGTGCTGGTCGTAGACGGTCGGAATGCCACCGCCGCCGGCACAGATCACCACGCTGCCCTTCTCCAGCAGCCAGCTGATCGGCCTGATCTCGAAGATCCGCTTCGGCCGCGGGCTGGGCACCACGCGGCGGAAATGGTCGCCGTCCGGCGCAATGCTCCAGCCCCGTTGTTCGGCCAGACGCTGTGCCTCTTCGCGTCCGTAGACCGGGCCGATCGGTTTGCTTGGCGCCTGGAAGGCCGGATCCTGTGGATCCACTTCGACCTGTGTCAGCAGGGTGGCGAAGGGCACCTCGAATGGCAGCACATTGCCCAGCTCCTGCTCGATGATGTAGCCGATCATGCCCTCGGTTTCGGCCCCCAAGACGTCCAGCGGATAGCTGGGTACGTCCTTGTAGGCGGCCCCCTGCAGGGCCAGTAGCCCGACCTGCGGGCCGTTGCCGTGGGCCACCACCAGTTCGTTGCCCGGTGCGATCCGCGCGATCTGTGCGCAGGCCCGGCGGATGTTCTCTCGCTGATTCTCGGCGCTCAGCGGCTCCCCTCGGCGAAGCAGGGCATTGCCGCCCAGCGCGATGACGATGCGCATGTCGGTTTCTCCAGGGCGCCCATCACGGGCGCCGGTCACGTCAGATGTCGGCGAGGGTGGAGACCAGGATCGCCTTGATGGTGTGCATGCGGTTCTCCGCCTGCTCGAAGGCAATGCAGGCCGGGGATTCGAACACCTCCTCGGTGACCTCGATACCGTTGGCCAGGTGCGGATAGCGCGTGGCGATCTCCTTGCCGACCTTGGTCTCGCTGTTGTGGAACGCCGGCAGGCAATGCATGAACTTCACCCGCGGATTGTTGCTCGCCTGCATCAGCGCCGCGTTCACCTGGTAGGGCAGCAGCTGCTGGATGCGCTCGGCCCAGGCGTCCATCGGCTCGCCCATCGAGACCCAGACGTCGGTGTGGATGAAGTCGACGCCTTGCACCGCGGCCTGCGTATCCTCGGTGAGCAGCAGGCGCGCACCGCTCTGCGCGGCGAATTCCTCGCAGGCCTTGACGTGTTGCTCGCTGGGCCAAAGGGCACGTGGCGCGGCGATGCGTACATCCATGCCCAGCTTGGCGCCGATCAGCAGCAGGGAATTGCCCATGTTGTTGCGCGCATCGCCCAGATAGGCGTAGCTGATCTGGTGCAGCGGCTTGTCGCTGTGCTCGCGCATGGTCATGACGTCGGCGATCATCTGCGTCGGATGGTATTCGTCGGTCAGGCCGTTGTAGACCGGCACGCCGGCGTAGCGCGCCAGCTCCTCGACGATCTCCTGCTTGAAGCCACGGTATTCGATGGCGTCGTACAGCCGTCCGAGCACCCGCGCGGTGTCCTTCATGCTTTCCTTGTGGCCGATCTGCGATGAGTTGGGGTCGATGTAGGTGACGTTGGCGCCCTGATCGTAGGCGGCGACCTCGAAGGCGCAGCGGGTTCGCGTGGAGGTCTTCTCGAAGATCAGCGCGATGTTCTTGCCCTTGAGATGCTGGCGCTCGGTACCGCTGTACTTGGCGCGCTTGAGGTCGCGGGAGAGATCGAGCAGGTACTGCAGTTCGCGCTCGCTGTGGTGCATCAGGCTGAGCAGGCTGCGGTTGTGAATGTTGAAGGCCATGGGGTGAGTCCTCCGCAATGTCGGTTTGCCGGGGTGGGCCCGGCGCGGTGATCAGTAGTCGAGCGCGTCGCGCGCGATCGGGCAGGTCATGCAGTGGCCGCCGCCGCGACCACGGCCCAGTTCGCTGGCGCTGATGGTGATGACTTCCACCCCGGCCTTGCGCAGCTGTGTGTTGGTGAAGGTGTTGCGGTCGTAGCCGATGACCACCCCGGGTTCAAGGGCGACCACGTTGTTGCCGTCGTCCCACTGCTCACGCTCCACCTCGTAGCTGTCGCCGCCGGTTTCCACCACCCGCAGGGCGGGCAGGCCGAGGGCTTCGGCGACCACCTGGAGGAAGCTGGCCTTTTCCCGGCGCAGGTCGATGCCGCCGGGTTTGCTTTCGTCGGGGCGCAGGCTGAACGCGACGATGCCGTGCACCACGTCGGGGTAGATGGTCACCAGGTCGCGATCGCAGAAGCTGAACACCGTATCCAGGTGCATCGCCGAGCGGGAACGCGGCAGGCCGGCGACGATCACGCGCTCGGCCGCGCCGTGGCGGAACAGCGACTGCGCCAACTGGCCGATGGCCTGCCGCGAGCTGCGCTCGCCCATGCCGACCAGCACCACGCCCTTGCCGATCGGCATCACGTCGCCGCCTTCGAGCGTGGCCAGACCGTGGTCGAGCTCGGGGTCGCCGTACCAGACCTTGAAGTCCTGGCCGGCGAACTGCGGATGGAAGCGGTAGATCGCGGCCGCGAGCAGGGTTTCCTGGCGGCGCGCGGTCCAGTGCATCGGGTTGAGCGATACACCGCCGTAGATCCAGCAGCTGGTGTCGCGGGTGAACAGGGTGTTGGGCAGCGGCGGCAGGATGAAGCTCGAGTGGCCCAGATAGTCGCGGAACAGGCTGACGATTTCGCCGCTGCGGGTGCCCGGAATGTCGCTGCCGGACACCCCGCCGATCAGGAATTCGGCAAGTTGCCGGGGTTGCTGTTCTTCGAGCCAGCTACGCACCTCGTCCTGCAGGCCGATGCCGACCTGGTTGGCGGTGATCTTGCGGTCGAGAATCCACTTCAGCGCCACCGGATTGCTCACCGTCTCGGTCAGCAGGTTGTGCATTTCCAGCACCTCGACGCCGCGCTCGCGCATCTTGGTGACGAAGTCGAAATGATCGCGCTTGGCCTGGTTGACCCAGAGCACGTCGTCGAACAGCAGCTCGTCGCAGTTGCTCGGCGTCAGGCGCTGATGGGCGAGGCCGGGCGAGCAGACCATCACCATGCGCAGCTTGCCCGCCTCGGAATGGACGCCCAGTTTCGTTGGTTGCTGAGTCATGGCATTTGCCTCCGTCAGTCATTGCACCGGTAGGTGCAGAGTGGCTCGCCGCCGCTTGTGGCCTTGGCGAGAGAGGGCGCCGGGGCGCCGGTCAGAGGGACAGGAAACCGTCGTAGAGGCCGTAGGCCGCGATCGCAGCCCCGATGAGCACGGCGGCGAAGATCAGCTTCTCGACGCCGCTGAATACCGGCTGCCCCAGTTCGCGCTTGGCCTTGGCGAAGAACAGTGCCCCCGGCGCATAGAGCAGCGCCGACAACAGCAGGTACTGGATGCCACCGGCATAGACCAGCCACACGGCATACAGCGTAGCGACGGCGGCGATCAGCGTGTCCTTGCGCCGTTCACCCGCGGCGTTCGCGTATCCCTCGCCGCGAACCCCGAGCAGCAATGCATAGGCCGCCGACCAGAAGTACGGCACCAGGATCATCGAGGTGGCGAGGTAGAGCAGGCTGAGATAGGTGGAGGCGTTGAACAGGGTGATAATCAGGAACAGCTGGATCAGCCCGTTGGACAGCCACAGCGCATTGACCGGAACGTGGCGGGCATTTTCCTTGCGCAGGAAGCTCGGCATGGTGTGGTCACGGGCGGCGGCGAAGAGAATCTCGGCACACAGAAGGGTCCAGGACAACAGGGCACCGGCCAGCGAAACCACCAGGCCGACGCTGATCAGCACCGCGCCCCAGCGACCGACCACCTGCTCCAGCACGCCCGCCATGGAAGGGTTCTTCAGGCCCGCCAGCTCGGCCTGGCTCATGATGCCCATCGACAGGATGTTCACCAGCACCAGCAGCGCGAGCACGCTATAGAAGCCGATGACCGTGGCGCGGCCGACGTCGCTACGGCGCTCGGCGCGCGCCGAGAACACGTTGGCGCCCTCGATACCGATGAACACCCACACCGTCACCAGCATCATGTTGCGCACCTGCTGCATCACGCTGCCCAGCTCCGGGTTGCCACGGCCCCAGAAGTCGGCAGTGAACACGTCCAGGCGGAAGGCCACCGCGGTGATCACGATGAACAGGATCAACGGCACGATCTTGGCGATGGTGGTGACCAGGTTGACGAACGCCGCCTCGCGGATACCGCGCAAGATGAGGAAATGCACGCCCCAGAGCACCAGCGAGGCGCCGATCACCGCCGGCAGGGTATTGCCCTCGCCGAACATCGGAACGAAGTAGCCCAGCGTGCTGAACAGCAGCACGAAGTAGCTGACGTTGCCGATCCAGGCGCTGATCCAGTAGCCCCAGGCTGAGGAGAAGCCCATGTAGTCGCCGAAGCCCGCCTTGGCATAGGCGTAGACACCGGCGTCGAGTTCCGGCTTGCGGTTGGCCAGGCTCTGGAACACGAAGGCGAGGGTCAGCATGCCCACGGCCGTGATCGCCCAGCCGATCAGAATGGCGCCGGCGCTGGCGCTGGCGGCCATGTTCTGCGGCAGGGAGAAGATCCCGCCACCAATCATCGAGCCCACCACGAGGGCTACCAATGCTCCGAGCTTGAGCTGCTTCGAATTTGCGGCCATGGCTACCTCCAGGAAGTTCGCGGCACTGGCTGGATTAAAGCACCGCGCGAACCACTACGTAATGATTTCGCTCAAGCCGTCACCGGTTAGTTGCTGGGATGATTAGGCCGAACCGCCGCGAAAGGTGTTGAAAATGCAGCCAGACGGCATGCCCCATGGGGTAGCAGAGGAGTCGATTGTGTTCAGGCCTGGTCATCTGCAGGTACGCGACCTGCCTTCGGCGGGCCGACCTGCTTATCGCTTGCTGCTTGATTATCGAGTGGAAGATGGTGCGGCGATGCCACGCTGGGCCTACTTCCACCTACACGGCGAGGTCGGCCAGATAGAGGTAGATGAGCGATTCCGGATGCATCGGGACGTCGCCTGCAACTTCCTGCAGAAGATCCGCCAATGCCTGCGCCAGCACGGCGCGCCCGTGCGTTCGGATGTCGTATTCGGTTTTCACCGGCTGTACGACCCGCTGTTCGAGGACCTGCGCCAGCAGCTGCGCATCCAGCCTGGCGAGCCCGTTGACCTGGAGCGCTTTCTGCGCGACGAACGGGGCTAGTTGCGGTCGGCGATCACGCCGATGAGGAAGAAGATCAGCAGCAGCACCGGCGCCAGGCTGTAGTTGTTCAGATGGGCCAGCCCCTGGGTCATCCACGGCGTGAGGAAGACGATCGCCAGGCCATAGCCCACCGCGCAGACCAGCACGAAGATCAGCGTGCGCAGGAAGAAGTTGAGGTTGCTCACGGTGTTCTTCACCCAGGCGTTGAGCGCCGGGCCGAACAGCACGAAGAGCGTCGCCATCAGCGCCAGGGAGATATCGGACAGGTGGCTGCGGCTCCAGCGCGACAGCGTGACGATCAGGTCGAGTAGCAAATCCATGCAGGGTCCTTAAGGCAGGAAGCTCTGTAGCAGGTCGTTGAGAAACAGCTGGCCCTTCGGCGTTGCCACCAGGCGTGCCGGATCAGCCGAGAGCAGGCCGCGCGCTTCGGCGTCGCGCCGTGGCTTGGCGAGCACATCGAGCGCCAGTCCGGTGCGCTGAGTGAACAGCATGGCCGGTACGCCGTCGGTGAGGCGCAGCACATTCATCAGGAATTCGAAGGGCAGCTCGTCCGCTGACAGCTGTTTTTCGCCTGCGCGGAAGGCCTTGCCCGGATCCAGATAGTCCTTTGGCAGGCGGGTCTTCCAGCTGCGCAGGATGCGGCCGTCGGCGTGGCTGAGCTTGGCATGGGCGCCGGCACCGATGCCGAGGAAGTCGCCGAAGGTCCAGTAGTTCAGGTTGTGCCGCGCCTGCTGCCCGGGCTGGGCGTAGGCGGAGGTCTCGTACTGGCGATAGCCATGCTCGGCGAGCAGTGCCTGGCCGGCTTCCTGAATGTCCCAGAGGATGTCGTCTTCGGGCAGCTGCGGTGGCTGGCTCCAGAACAGGGTGTTCGGTTCCAGGGTCAGCTGGTACCAGGACAGGTGCGTCGGCTGCTGGGCGATGGCGGTGCGCAGGTCGCTCAGCGCATCCTCCAAGCTCTGGTCCGGCAGGCCATGCATGAGGTCGAGGTTGAAGTTTTCGAAGCCTGCGGCACGGGCCATGTCCGCTGCGCGGATGGCTTCGTCGCCGTCGTGGATGCGCCCGAGTGCCTTGAGCTTGGCGGCCTGGAAACTCTGCACGCCGATGGACAATCGATTGATGCCGAGCTGGCGGTAATCGCGGAACTTGGCCTGCTCGAAGGTCCCGGGGTTGGCTTCCAGGGTGATCTCGATGCCGTCGGTGAACCCGACCAGATGCTCCAGGCCCTCGACGATGGCGGCCAGCGCCCGGGCGGAGAACAGGCTTGGCGTGCCGCCACCGAAGAAGATCGAGCTCAGCCGGCGGCCCTGGACGTGCTCGAGGTCGGCCCGCAGATCCGCCAGCAGCGCGGCCGCATAGGCCTCTTCCGGCAGCTCAGGGCCGGCCGTGTGGGAGTTGAAGTCACAGTACGGGCACTTGCGCACGCACCAGGGGATATGAACGTACGCCGCCAGAGGCGGCAGTTCGAAGCGGCCCTGGCCGGTTGCCGGCGCGGGGCTTGCGGCGATCATATCCCCAGCCGCTGCTTGAGCAGGGCCATGGCGCGTGCGCGGTGGCTGAGCTGGTTCTTCTGCGCGGCGGGCAGCTCGGCGCTGGAGCAGTCGCACTCCGGTACCCAGAACAGCGGGTCGTAGCCGAAGCCGTGCTCGCCACGCGGCGCATGCAGGATGCGGCCGTGCCAGAGGCCTTCGCAGATGATTGGCAGCGGATCGTCGGCATGCCGCACCAGCGCCAGGGCGCAGACGAACTGCGCGCCGCGCTCGGCATCCGGCACGTCGCGCAGCACCTGCAGCAGCTTGGCATTGTTGGCTGCGTCGCCCTGGCCATCGGCATAGCGCGCCGAGTAGATGCCCGGTGCGCCGCCCAGGGCGTCGACCGCCAGACCGGAGTCATCGGCGAGCGCCGGCAGGCCGGATATCCGTGCCGCATTGCGTGCTTTGAGGATGGCATTCTCGATGAACGACAGGCCGGTTTCTTCCGGCTCCACGGTGCTGAACTCGGCCACCGAGCGGACGCGCACGGCGTCGCCGAGCATGGCCTGGAGTTCCTTGAGTTTGCCGGCGTTGTGACTGGCCAGCACCAGTTCGGAAAAAGGCATCATCGGTCGGGGAAGAATTCCTGGTTGAACTCGAAACTGAACGGCTGCGCGCCGGTCGGCTGCACGGTGAGGCGGAAGCGCAGGGTTTCCTGGGAGTCGAAGGGGAACTGCGCCAGGTAGTAGATCGCCTCGTCGCCTTCCTTGAGCTGCTTGAAGGTGAGCTGGCGATCCTGGCCGAGCAGGTTCTTCACCTGGCCGCTGACCTGGGCGGCGACCGGCTTGCCATCCTTGACCACCGACACGTTGACCACGCCCTGGGTCTTGCTGCGCACCAGGCCGGCGGCTGCGGCGATGTCCGGCTGCAGGAAGCCGGAATTGAAGGCGATGTAATGGATGTCGTACTCGCCGACGCTGTGCTTGCGCTCGGCCAGTGCCGGCAAGGTGAGCAGTGCGGCCAGCAGGCCGATCAGCATGCGTTTCATGGGTCTACCTCCTGCGTTGGTGGGTCAGCGGGACGGCCCGGTGACACGATAGATGCCGATTTCGCCCAGCAGATTGGGCCAGAGACGGCTCGCCCAGCCGTGCTTGTGGTCGCGGTCCACGGCCAGACGCTCGCGCACCCTGGCACCGCTTTCCTGGCACAGTCGCTCGAAATCCTCGAAGGTACAGAAGTGGATGTTCGGCGTGTTGTACCAAGTGTAGGGGAGGAACTCCGATACCGGCATGCGGCCCTTGCTCGCCAGGTACCAGCGGCAGCGCCAGTGGCCGAAGTTGGGGAAGGTGATGATGCACTCGCGGCCGACTCGCAGCATTTCCTTGAGCAGCTTGTCGGGGTAGTGCACCGCCTGCAGCGCCTGGGTCATCACCACCATGTCGAAGCTGTCGCTGGCGAAGTTGCCAAGGCCGAGGTCGAGGTTCTGTTCGATGACGTTGACGCCCTTGTCGATACAGGCGGCGATGTTGTCCGGGTCGATCTCCAGGCCGTAGCCGCTGACCTGCTTGTGGTCGCGCAGCCAGGCGAGCAGCTCGCCGTTGCCGCAGCCGAGGTCGAGGACTCGGCTGCCGGCCGGGATCCAGTCTTGGATGATGTCCAGATCGGCGCGCATCTTCGTTCCTTATACGGCTATGCGGTTCATGTAACCGCGGAAGGCTTGCAGGTAGCGGGGGTTGGGAATCAGGAAGGCGTCGTGACCCTGCGGCGCGTCGATCTCCAGGTAGCAGACGTTCTTGCGCGCCGCGAGCAGGGCGTCGACGATTTCCCGCGAGCGTTCCGGCGAGAAGCGCCAGTCGGTGGTGAAGGACATCACGCAGAAGTCCGCCTGAGCGACCTCGAAAGTCCGGGCCAGGTCGTCATCGTTGGCCGCGGCCGGGTCGAAGTAATCCAGCGCCTTGGTCATCAGCAGATAGGTGTTGGCGTCGAAGCGCCCGGAGAATTCCTCGCCCTGGTAGCGCAGGTAGCTCTCGACCTGGAACTCGACGCTGTTGAAGTCGTAGTTGAGCTTTTCGCTCTTCAACCCGCGGCCGAACTTGGTGCCCATGGCATCATCGGACAGGTAGGTGATGTGGCCGACCATGCGTGCCAGCATCAGGCCGCGCTTGGGGATGACCCCCATTTCCTGGAAATGCCCGCCGTGGAACTCGGGATCGGAGAGGATCGCCTGGCGTGCCACTTCGTTGAAGGCGATGTTCTGCGCCGACAGCTTGGGCGCCGAGGCAATCGCCAGGCAGTGACGCACCCGCTCGGGATAGCTGATGGTCCACTGCAGGGCCTGCATGCCGCCCAGGCTGCCGCCGACCACTGCGGCCCACTGGTTGATGCCGAGCCGATCGGCCAGGCGTGCCTGGCTGTGCACCCAGTCCTCCACGGTGACGACCGGGAAGTCCGCGCCGTAGGGTTTGCCGGTGGCCGGGTTGGTGCTGCTGGGGCCGGTGGAGCCGTTGCAGCCGCCGAGGTTGTTCAGGCTGACGACAAAGAAACGCTCGGTATCGATGGCCTTGCCCGGGCCGATGCAGGAATCCCACCAGCCGGGCTTGCGATCGTCCTCGCTGTGGTAGCCGGCAGCATGGTGATGCCCGGACAGGGCATGGCAGATCAGCACGGCATTGCTGCGCGCGGCGTTGAGTTCGCCGTAGGTTTCGTAGATCAGCTGGTAATCGGCCAGCGTGCGGCCGCAGGCGAGTGTCAGTGGTTCGGCAAAATGCGCGACCTGCGGACTCACCAGGCCAACGGAATCGGCGGGAATTGCAGTGGGCATCGACCCTGGCTCTTGCTTGGAGAAGGCGGCAAAGTCTAAAGGTAAGCGCGCTGCAATTCATCCTGAAATACAGCGGCGGGCGGGCGCGCTGCCATTTCGCCATCCACGATGGCGGCAAATGGCAGCGAAGCTAGCTGATCTGGACGCTGCTCAGGCTGACCACCTTGCTCTGGCGGCGAAGCGGTGCAGGGCGGCGCAGCGCGCGCAGCATTTCCGCGGCCTGCGTCAGTTGCTGTTCCAGCTCGCCGCTGTAGCGGGTCAGCAGCTGACCGCGCTGGCTGTTCTGCTGACTTTCCTTGGCCAGGCTCTTCAGGCGCAGCATGTGGGTTTCCAGCTGCTGCTTGTGCTCCAGCGAAAACTGCAGCAGCGGCGTCAGGGCATCGCCGGACCAGCGCTCGGCTTCCTGGCGCAGGCGCTGATGCAGGCCGATGACCTCCTGCACCAGGGTGGCGAAGAAGCGCCGGGTCAGCGTGCGCTGCTCGGTCAGCAGCGTCTTGAGCTGCAGGCGGAACTGGTCGGCCTTGCCCTGCAGGGCACGCAGTTCGCGCTGGTAGGGCTGCAGCTGGAACAGTGGCGGGTCGATGCCGTGCAGCGGGTTCTCTTCGCTATGCCGGCGATAGATCGCCGACACCATCTTGTTGGCCCGTTCGGCTTCCTGTTCGAGGATGCCCAGGTCCTGCTCCACCGAGCGGAAGAAATGCAGGATCGCCAGGTTGATCCCCAGCGTGGTCAGGCTGCCGGTCAGGCTGCGGCGCAGGCGGGTCAGGTGTTCTTCCAGCCGCTCCGCGCGGATCGCCGCGCGCAGCAGCTCGCCTTGGCGCTGCAGCAGGCGCTGGTTGGTCTTCAGGTCGAGCAGACGCTTGTGGTGGCGGTTGTGCTCGTGGCGTGTGCGCGCGGTGAGCTCCAGCAGCATCTGGCCGCTGCCCTGCTGATGACTGGCGAGCAGGTCGCGTTGCTCGATGACCTTTTCCAGGCGCAACCGCAGGGCGTGCTGGCTGTTCTGGATTAGCCCCATTACCTGGAGCACCACCTGATCTTCGAGCAGGCGCTCCTTCTGCGCCAGGATGCGCTGGCTGAGCAGCTGCTCCAGCTCGGCCAGCTGACTGCGTTCGAGCAGCGCCTGATCGCCCCGGATCTTCGCCATCAGCGCCTGTTTGGCCGAAAGCGGCAGGACGTCGGCCGCATCGATGCCCAGCTGTTGCGCGGTGGTCTCGCGGATCTGCTCGATGGCGTTCTGCACGAATGCCTCGCCGGCGACATCGTCCCAGAGCACGTCGATCTTGTTCAGCACGGCGAACAGGCTGTTCTGCGTGTCTTCGTCGAGCTGGCGGATGTGTTGCTGCCAGATCTGCATGTCGCTGGCGGTGACGCCGGTGTCGGCGGACAGCAGGAAGACGATGGCCTGGGCGTTGGGCAGCATCGACAGGGTCAGTTCGGGTTCGCTGCCCAGCGCGTTCAGACCGGGCGTGTCGAGGATGCGCAGACCCTGCCGCAGCAGCGGATGGTCGAAGTTGACCATGGCGTGACGCCAGGCGGGCACCAGTACATCGTCGCCGCCGCCCACGCTCTCCAGCGTGGCGGGATCGAAGCCGAGGGCGATCGCCTGTTCCACCGGCACGGTCTTGGTTTGCGCGACCTGGGCGAAGGCCTCGGCCATGCTCTGCGGGTCGCGTGGGTCCAGCGGCAGGTTCAGCCACAGTCGCGAGGTGCGCTTGAGCTGGGCGATGCTGGTGTCTTCCAGGCGCGACTCGATGGGCAGCAGGCGAATATAGGATCGTTCCGAACGCGGGTCGAAGAGCAGCTCGGTGGGGCACATGGTGGTGCGACCGGCGCGGGACGGCAGGATGCGCTGGCCATAGCTGGAGAAGAACAGGCTGTTGATCAGCTCGGTCTTGCCGCGGGAGTATTCGCCGACGAACGCCAGGGTGATGTGATCGGTGCGCAGCACCCGTAGCGCACGCTCCAGGCGCGCGTCGACGGCCTCGCTGCTCAATCGGTTGTGCGCCAGCCAGCTGCGATAGCGGGTGATCTCACGAATCAGATCGCGCTTCCAGGTGACGTAGGCGTCCACGTGTCGATCGAGTCGTTCCATGCTCATCCAGCTCCCGGTGTGATTCGGCGAATTATCGGACCCGCCGATGCGCGGTCAATTCAGTCCAGGCCTGACGCGACCGAACGGGCCTGCCGGTGGCATGGACGGTCATCGCCGGCTCGGGTCGAGTCGATGTCCTCGTTCACATCCCCGCGGTCATGCCGCGAGGCAGGATGGAAACAGCCGAGAAAATGCAGTCTACGTGCTGCCAGGCGGCAAGCCGAGGCGCTTTTCGCGTCGGCCCGCCGCTTTGACTGCAAAGCATGAACGGCGTCTCAGATGAGCATGCGCAGGATGTTCGGCATGTGGGTCATGGTGGCCAGGTTGTTCACCACCAGCATGTCCAGCAGCTTGATCGCGAGGAAGGCGAAGATCGGCGAGATATCCAGCCCGCCGAGGTTCGGCAGCAGGCGGCGGAAGGGCATCAGCACCGGCTCGCAGATCTGGCTGACCAGCTGAGCGCCCGGGTTGTGGCTGCCCGGCGCGACCCAGGAGAGGATCACGCTGATGATCAGCGCCCAGAAGAAGATGTTGAGGAACAGGCCGGTGATGCCGACCAGCGCCCAGACAAGGAGCAGCAGCGGATTGCCGGTGGTGCCGTAGGCGATCAGCAGGATCAGCGCCATCAGCACCATCTGCACGATGATCGCGAGTACCAGCGAGGACAGGTCCAGCGAGCCCATACTCGGGATGACGCGGCGCATCGGGCGTAGCAGCGGGTGGGTGGCCTTGACGATGAACTGGCTGAGCGGGTTGTAGAAGTCGGCACGTACCAGCTGGAGGATGAAGCGCAGCAGCACGATCAGCAGGTAAAGGCTGCCCAGGGTCTGGATGACGAGGATCAGGGCTTGCGAGAGTTGGGACATGAATGCTCCTTATTGGCCCAGTTGTTCGGCCAGTTCGGCCGAGCGTTGTGCAGCGGCGTTCAATGCCTGCTGCACCAGCTGCTCGAAGCCGCCAGCCTGGAAGGCTTTGATCGCCGCTTCGGTGGTTCCGTTCGGCGAGGTGACGCGGCGTCGCAGTTCGGCCGCCTCGACATCGCTCTCACAGGCCATGCGGGCTGCTCCCAGCGCGGTCTGCAGGGTCAGCTGGGCGGCGGTTTCGCGAGGCAGGCCGAGCTGCTGGCCGGCGGCGGTCATCGCCTCGATGAGCAGGAAGAAATAGGCCGGACCACTGCCGGAAACGGCAGTCACCGCATCGATCAGGTGCTCCTCGTCGAGCCACAGCGCCATGCCGACGGCTGACAGCAGCTGTTCGGCCTGGGCCTTCTGCTCGGCACTGACCTGGGCGTTGGCGAACAAGCCGCTGACGCCCTGGCGCAGCAGCGCCGGTGTGTTGGGCATGCAGCGCACGATCGCCTGCGGCCGCGGGCCGAGCCAGCGCTGCAGGCTGTCGCAGCTGATGCCGGCAGCGATGGACACGATCAGCGGCCCATGTTCGAGGTGGGCGGCCAGGTCGCGGCAGACGGCCTGCATCACCTGCGGCTTAACCGACAGCACCACCACATTGGCGTCAGCCAGTGCTTCGGCATTCTGGGCGAAGGTCTGGATGCCGTGTTCGGCGCTGATTCTCGCGCGCTGTTCGGCACCGGGGTCGCTGGCGCGGATGGCATCAGCGGCGAGGCCCTGGGCACGCAGCCCGCCGATCAGGCTGGAGGCCATGTTGCCGGCGCCGATGAAGGCGATGCGGGAAGAGGTCATAGCGATTCCTTTATTGAGGGCGGCCGTAGTCACGGGCGCCGAAGAGAGCAGTGCCAATGCGAACCCAGGTCGCACCTTCGGCAATGGCAGCTTCCAGATCCTGACTCATGCCCATGGACAGCGTATCCAGATCAAGTGCCAGCTCGTCGCGCAGCTGCCGCAGACGTGCGAAGGCGGCGCGTTGCTCGGCCGGATCCTCGCTGGGGGCCGGGATGCACATCAGACCGCGCAGGCGCAGTCGCGGCAGCGCGGTGATCGCCCGCGCCAGCTGCCGCACCTCCTGCGGTGCACAGCCGGACTTGCTGGCCTCGCCACTGACATTCACCTGCAGGCAGATGTTCAACGGCGGCAGCGCCGCGGGGCGCTGATCGGAGAGGCGCTGGGCGATCTTCAGGCGGTCCACCGAGTGCACCCAGTCGAAGTGTTCTGCGATGGCCTTGGTCTTGTTCGACTGGATGGGGCCGATGAAATGCCAGGTCAGCGGCAGGTCGTCCAGCTCGGCCTGCTTGTCCAGCGCTTCCTGCAGATAGTTCTCGCCGAAATCGCGCAGGCCGGCGGCGAATGCGTCGCGAATGGCAGCGGCTGGCTGGGTCTTGCTGACGGCCAGCAGGCCCACCGTGGCGGGCTCACGACCCACAGCTTGCGCCGCCTCACGGATGCGTGCTCCGACCTTTGCAATATTCTTCTCTATCGTGGACATTACTTGCGCCCGCCGCCTTGGGGTCTGCGCGGCATTCTACCTGCTCGCTTGTAATTGGGGAGTCCCATGGATATCACTGAACTGCTGGCCTTCAGCGCCAAGCAGGGTGCGTCGGATTTGCACCTTTCCGCCGGCCTGCCGCCGATGATCCGCGTCGATGGTGACGTGCGGCGCATCAATCTGCCGGCCATGGACCACAAGCAGGTGCATGCGCTGATCTACGACATCATGAACGACAAGCAGCGCAAGGATTACGAGGAATTCCTCGAAACCGACTTCTCGTTCGAGGTGCCGGGTGTGGCGCGCTTCCGCGTCAACGCCTTCAACCAGAACCGCGGCGCCGGCGCCGTGTTCCGGACCATTCCCTCCAAGGTGCTGACCATGGAGGACCTCAACATGGGTGAGGTCTTCCGCAAGATCACCGACGTGCCGCGCGGGCTGGTGCTGGTCACCGGGCCGACCGGCTCGGGTAAGTCGACCACCCTGGCGGCGATGCTCGATTACCTGAACAACACCAAATACCACCACATCCTCACCATCGAAGACCCCATCGAATTCGTTCACGAGTCGAAGAAGTGCCTGGTCAACCAGCGTGAGGTGCACCGCGACACCCTGGGCTTCTCCGAGGCGCTGCGTTCGGCCTTGCGTGAAGACCCGGACATCATCCTGGTGGGCGAGATGCGCGACCTGGAAACCATTCGCCTGGCACTGACCGCCGCGGAAACCGGCCACCTCGTGTTCGGCACGCTGCACACCACCTCCGCCGCCAAGACCATCGACCGCGTGGTCGACGTGTTCCCGGCCGAAGAAAAATCCATGGTCCGCTCGATGCTCTCCGAATCGCTGCAGGCGGTGATCTCGCAGACCCTGCTGAAGAAGATCGGTGGCGGCCGCGTCGCGGCCCACGAGATCATGATCGGCACCCCGGCGATCCGTAACCTGATCCGCGAGGACAAGGTGGCGCAGATGTACTCGGCGATCCAGACCGGCGGTTCGCTTGGCATGCAGACCCTGGACATGTGCCTCAAGGGGCTGCTGGCCAAGGGCCTGATCAGCCGCGACAGCGCGCGGGAAAAGGCCAAGCAGCCCGAGAATTTCTAAACGCCTGACAACCCCGGACGCCGCCCGGTGCGGCGCTTGCCACGATTGCGAGTACGACGATGGAATTCGAGAAACTTCTGCGCCTGATGGTCGAAAAAGGCGGCTCCGATCTGTTCATCACGGCTGGCGTGCCGCCGTCGATGAAGGTCAACGGCAAGATCATGCCGGTGAGCAAGACGCCCATGTCGCCGGAGATGACCCGGGAAACCGTGCACGGCGTGATGAACGAGCAGCAGCGCCGCGAGTTCACCGAGAACCACGAATGCAACTTCGCCATCAGTGCCCGCGGCATCGGCCGCTTCCGTGTCAGCGCGTTCTATCAGCGAAACCTGGCCGGCATGGTGCTGCGTCGCATCGAGACCAACATCCCGACCATCGAAGAACTCAAGCTGCCGGACGTCCTGAAGAAGCTGTCGATGACCAAACGTGGTCTGGTGCTGTTCGTCGGCGCCACCGGTACCGGCAAGTCGACGTCGCTGGCCTCGATGATCGGCTACCGCAACAAGAACTCCAGCGGGCACATCATCTCCATCGAAGACCCGATCGAATTCATCCACCAGCACCAGAATTGCATCGTCACCCAGCGCGAAGTGGGCATCGACACCAGCTCCTTCGAGGTAGCGCTGAAGAACACCCTGCGCCAGGCGCCGGACGTGATCCTCATCGGCGAGATCCGTACCCGCGAAACCATGGATTACGCGGTCGCCTTCGCCGAAACCGGCCACCTGTGCCTGGCCACGCTGCACGCCAACAACGCCAACCAGGCGCTGGACCGCATCATCAACTTCTTCCCGCCGGACCGGCACAACCAGGTCTGGATGGACCTGTCGCTCAACCTCAAGGCCATCGTCGCCCAGCAGCTGGTTCCGACCCCGGACGGCAAGGGTCGTCGTGCGGTCATCGAGGTGCTGATCAATACGCCGCTGGCGGCCGACCTGATCCGCAAGGGCGAGGTGCACGAGCTGAAATCGCTGATGAAGCGCTCCACCGAGCTGGGTATGCAGACCTTCGACCAGGCGCTGTACAACCTCTATGTGCAGGGCGAGATCACCTACGAAGATGCCCTGCTGCATGCTGACTCGGCCAACGACCTGCGACTGCTGATCAAGCTGGGTTCGGAAACCGACGGTGAGCACCTGACCAGCGTATCCCAGGGCCTGAGCCTGGAGGTCAGCGACGAGGACCCGGGCCGGCGCTTCCGTTAAGCGTCCGCGTCCGGCTGCCGGCCGATGCGCTTGCCCTGCCGGGCGGCAACGCGCTCGGCCTGGCCATCACGCTGCGCACCGGCGCGTGCGCGACTCATCAGTTGCGGAATCAGCATGCCTTCGGGCAGGTTCTTCCAGAACCGTACCGGCAGGTTGCTTTGCAGCACGCTGCGGTTCAATCGGGCCGGATTGAAGGTGCTCTCGTAATAGGCCTTCCATAGTTCGCCGCCGGGGTCGGCAGCGCTCTGCGCCAGGCGCTGCCATTGCGGCGGGCAGGGGCTGACGTGATGAAGGGTCTGACCGTTCCAGCAGACACCATCGTCCGGTGTCGCGATCAGCCAGCTGTTCTCGCCCATGCGCTCGGCGAAATGGTGTGCGGCCCATGGCAGCACGTCGTGCGCCGGTTCGAACCAGGCTACATGCCGCGGGCCGTCGCCATCTTCCAGCGGGCTGAAGCGCAGGAAGGCATGCAGATGGTGCGCCTCGCGGCGAACCGCCTTGATTCGTGCATGCAGCTCGCTGCCATCGACATCGCCCGCCATTCTGGCGCTGGCGTCGCCCTGTATGACCCGCCAGAGCACGCGATACAGCAGGCTCCAGCGATGCTCGGTGCGAAAGCGTGCGGCCATCTCCAACTCATCGAGGAGCTGCCGAGGTACGCGGATGCGCGGCCCGTCGGTGGCTGCTGGCGCGGGCATCGGCTCATCGAACAAGCCGACATCTCCGCCGCTTACCCAGTTCACCTCATGCGGTGCGATCTGCTCCTGCAGCAGCACCCGCGCCGCGTCTCGCCAGCCCTGGAAGCTTCCGTCGAAGCGCACCGTGCGCATCACCAGAGCGCCATCTGCGTAGGCGAGCCGTCGCGCAGGTGCTGCCGCAACGCCGTCGATTCCTGCCCGGCGAGGCTGGGGCGGTAGTCATGGGTGACGATGAACGGCTTGGCCTTTTCCAGTGAGCAGCGCAGGCGGGTCAGGTCCTCGAAGCGGATGCGCTTGTGCCGTCGCAGGTCCACCAGTCGCTTGGCGCTGAGCACGCCGATACCGGGAACGCGGGCAATCATGGTCGGTTCGGCACGGTTGAGGTCAATCGGGAAATGCTCCCGGTTGGCCAGCGCCCAGGCCAGTTTCGGGTCTACGTCCAGGGCAAGGTTACCGGGGCCGCTGAGCAGTTCGCCGGCCGAGAAACCATAGCCGCGCATGAGAAAATCCGCCTGGTACAGCCGATGCTCGCGCAACAGTGGCGGTGCGGCGAACGGCACGCTTTTCGGGCTGTGCGGAATGGGGCTGAACGCCGAGTAGTAGACCCGCCGCAGGCGGTAGTCGCCGTAAAGGGACTGCGCGGTATGCAGGATGGTGCGGTCATCGGTGTCATCGGCGCCAACGATCATCTGCGTGCTCTGCCCGGCAGGAGCGAAACGCGGTGCACGCTTCTCCGCGCTGGCCTCGGCCTCGCCCTGGTGGATGGTGTGCATGGCCTGCTTGATGGTCAGCACCTGTTTTTCCGGGGCCAGGCGAATCAGGCTGCTCTCGGTCGGCAGCTCGATGTTCACGCTGAGCCGGTCGGCATGGCGCCCGGCTTCGGCGATCAGCAGCGGGTCGGCATCGGGAATCGTCTTGAGGTGGATGTAGCCGCGAAATTCATGCTCTTCGCGCAGCAGCCTGGCGACCCGCACCAGCTGCTCCATGGTGTAGTCGGCCGAGCGGATGATGCCGGAACTGAGGAAGAGCCCGCTGATGCAATTGCGGCGATAGAAGTCCAGCGTCAGCTCGACTACCTCCTCCGGCGTGAAGCGCGCGCGGGGTACGTCGCTGGAGCGCCGATTGACGCAGTACTGGCAGTCGTACAGGCAGAAATTGGTGAGCAGGATCTTCAACAGCGCCACGCAGCGACCATCCGGGGTAAAGCTGTGGCAGATGCACATGCCATCGGTGGCGCCGAGCCCGCTCTTGCCTTTGGACGAGCGCTTCGGCGCGCCACTGCTGGCACACGAAACGTCGTACTTGGCAGCGTCGGCGAGCACGCTGAGTTTGTCGATCAGTTGCATGACGGGAACCATGAGTACTGTTTGCATATACAGTATCACGGCAGGCGACGGCTTCGGTGGCCGTCTGGCGGCGCCGGCTGAGCGAATTATCGGATAAGCTGGTCGTCATTCACTCAACCGCCTATCGAGGTTCGGATGCGGCAGAACACTCACAGCACGCTGATCGGTTATCTCCTGTGGATATTCGGCTTTCTCGGCTCCCACCGCTTCTATTACGGCAAGCCGATCACCGGCACCATCTGGTTCTTCACCCTCGGCCTGTTCTTCATCGGCTGGATCATCGACCTGTTCCTGATCCCCTCGATGGATCGCGAAGCGGACCTGCGCTTCCAGCCGGGGCCTATTGATTACACGGTGGGCTGGATCCTGCTGACCTTTCTCGGCGTCTTCGGCGTGCACCGCATGTATCAGGGCAAGTGGATCACCGGCATCCTCTACCTGTTCACCGGCGGGCTGTTCTTCATCGGCGTGCTCTACGACTTCTGGACGCTGAACACACAGATATCCGAGCGCAATCGCGCGCGCGTCTGAGTTCGGCCGAGAAGCCTTGGGCCGGAGCGGGCGAGCAGCCGCCCCGGCCGTCTGCGCTCAGGCCTGGTAGCTGATGTGGCCGTCGACGAGCGTGTAGCGCACCGAACCCGGCAGGCAATGGCCCATGAACGGACAGTTGCGCCCTTTCGAGTACCAGTTTTCACCAACCAGGGTCGAGCTGTGCGGATCGAACAGCACCAGGTCGGCGGGCTGGCCGGCCTGCAGTCTGCCGGCGGACAGTTGCAGCGCGGCGGCCGGGTCGCTGGTGAGGCGCGCCAGCAGGGTCGGCAGGTCGAGCAAGCCGTCGTCCACCAGCGTCATCGCCAGTGGCAGAAGAATCTCCGCGCTGCTGATCCCCGGCTCGGTTTCACCGAACGGCGCCAGCTTGGCGTCGGCTTCGTGCGGTTGATGGTGGCTCGAAATCGTCGAGATCACGCCCGCCTTGACCGCCTCGCGCAAGCCGTCACGATCGGCCGTGCCGCGCAGTGGCGGCTGCACGTGATAGAGGCTGGAGAAGCCGTGCAGCGCCTCGTCGGTGAGGATCAGCTGATACATGGCCACGTCGGCGGTTACCGGCAAGCCACGCGCCTGGGCCTGGGCGATCATCTCCGCACCGCGGGCGCTGGTCAGCTGAGCGAAGTGCGCGCGCACGCCGGAGCGCTCCACCAGCAGGAGGTTGCGCGCCAGGGCCACGGTTTCCGCGGTATCCGGAATGCCGGGCAGGCCCAGGAAGCTGGCGGCGGCACCCTCATGGGCGAGGCCGCCTTCGGCCAGGTCGCTGTCCTGGGAATGAAAGATCACCGTCAGGTCGAAGGTGGCGGCGTATTCCAGGGCGCGGCGCAGGTTGCGGTTGCTGGCGAACTCGGTGAGCCCGTTGCCGAAAGCAACGCAGCCGGCCTCGCGCAAGGCGACCAGCTCGGACAGCTGTTCCCCGGCCAGGTTGCGGGTCAGCGCACCGATCGGGAAGACCTTGGCATGGCCGGATTCGCGGGCGCGGTCGAGGATCAGCTCGGCCACCGCGGCGGTGTCCAGCACCGGGCGCGTCTGCGGTGGGCAGCACAGACTGGTGATGCCGCCGGCTGCCGCAGCCAGGGTTTCACTGGCGATCGTGCCCTTGCGGCTGTAGCCCGGCTCGCGCAGGGCGACCGAGAGATCGACGAGCCCGGGTGCGGCGATCAGGCCTTGCGCATCGATTGTCTGCTGAGCCTCGAAGCCGGCAGGAGCCTGGCCAATGGCCGTGATCCTGCCGTCCTGCAGGAAGATATCGGCGACTTCGTCGCGCCCGCTGTTGGGGTCGATAACGCGCGCGCCGAGGATTCTTGTTGCCACCATCACTGCTGCTCCTCGGATACGGATTCGGAATCGATCTGGCGCTGCGCGGTTTGGCCGCTCATCGCCATGGACAGCACGGCCATGCGGATGGCGATGCCGTAGGTGACCTGGTTGAGAATGACCGACTGCGGGCCGTCGGCCACCGCGGACTCGATCTCTACGCCGCGGTTGATCGGGCCCGGGTGCATGACGATGGCGTCCGGCCTGGCCAGCGCCAGGCGCTGTGTGGTCAGGCCGTAGAGCTTGTAGAACTCGCCTTCGCTGGGCAGCAGACCGCCCTGCATGCGTTCGCGCTGCAGGCGCAACATGATCACCACGTCGACGTCGCGCAGGCCTTCGTTCATGTCGGTGAATACGCGCACGCCGTACTGTTCGATGCCTTCCGGCAGCAGCGTTTTCGGCGCGATCACACGGATGTCAGGGCAGCCCAGGGTACGCAGGGCCAGCATGTTCGAGCGCGCCACCCGCGAGTGCAGGATATCGCCGACGATGGCCACCGACAGATTGTCGAAGCTGCCCTTGTGCCGGCGGATGGTGAGCATGTCGAGCATGCCCTGGGTCGGGTGCGCATGGCGACCGTCGCCACCGTTGATCACCGCCACGTCCGGGCTGACGTGCTCGGCGATGAAATGTGCGGCTCCGGAGTCCGCGTGGCGCACCACGAACATGTCCGCCGCCATGGCTTCCAGGTTGCGCAAGGTGTCGGTGAGGGTCTCGCCCTTGCTGGTGGAGGAAGTCGAGACGTTGAGCGTGATGACGTCGGCCGACAAGCGCTTGGCCGCCAGTTCGAAGGTGGTACGTGTGCGGGTGGAGTTCTCGAAGAAGACGTTGCAGACGGTCTTGCCGCGTAGCAGCGGAACCTTCTTCACCGCACGCGCGCCAACCTCGAGGAAGGAGTCGGCGGTGTCCAGAATCTCGGTGAGCAGCTCGCGGGGCAGGCCGTCGAGGGAGAGAAAATGGCGCAGCTGGCCTTGGTCGTTCAGCTGTAGCGGGCGCTTGGCGTCAGTGGGCGTCATCGCAGGATCTCGGTGGGCGGCGGGAGATAGGCGTTAGAAGGAGGGTGCGGCGTCAGGACTGGCTGGCTTCCAGTCGCTGCGGCTCGAGCGCCAGCGGCGCCGGACCAAGCAGCTTGATGCGCTGATCCGGCGCCAGCGACAGCGTCGCCCCGACCACGTCAGGACGGATCGGCAGTTCGCGGGCGTTGAGGTCGAGCAGGCAGACGAGGGTCACGCTGGCAGGCCGGCCGTAGTCGAACAGCTCGTTGAGCGCGGCGCGGATGGTACGGCCGGTCATCAGTACGTCGTCGATCAGCACCAGGTGCTGGCCCTCGATCTCGAATGGCAGCTCCGAAGGCTGCACCTGCGGATGCAAGCCCTTCTGGGTGAAGTCGTCGCGATAGAAGGACACGTCGAGCACGCCGAGCGGTTCGCTCTGTCCGCGTGCATCGAGCAGCGCCTGGGCGACCCAGACTCCGCCTGTACGAATGCCTATGAAGCGCGGCTCGCGGATGTCGCGCTCGTTCAGGTAGCGCTCCAGTGCCTCGGTCATCTCGGGCAGCAGCTGTTCGGGATTTGGCAGGATCATGGGGTCTCCTTTCGGGATCAGGCGCCGGCGTGATCGTTCAGCCAGCCTTCCAGTAACAGGGCGGCGGCCAGGGCATCGACCGGCCGTTCGCGATAGCCTCCGTGCTGGCCCTGGCGCAGCCGCTCGCCCTTGGCCTCGAAGGTGGTCAGGCGTTCGTCGTGGGTGTGCACCGGCAGGTTGAAGCGGCCGTTGAGGCGGCGGGCGAATTTCTCCGCGCGAGCGCTCATCTCGCTCGGACTGCCGTCCATGTTCAGCGGCAGGCCGACCACCAGCGCGTCGGGCTGCCATTCGCGCAACAGCGCCTCGATCTGCTGCCAATCGGGTACGCCGTTCTGCGCCTTGAGCACGCACAGCTCGCGGGCCTGGCCGGTCACGACCTGGCCGACGGCGACGCCGATCTGCTTGGTGCCATAGTCGAAGCCGAGCAGCAGCCGCGGCGTGCTCATGCGTGGCCGACCTGGGTGCTGAGCAGGCGCAGGTCGACGCCCAGCGAGGCGGCGGCCGCCTGCAGGCGCTGATCGTGGGGGAGGTCGAACAGGATCTGTGGGTCGGCCGGACAGCTCAGCCAGGTATTGTCGGCCAGCTCCGCTTCCAGCTGGCCGGCTTCCCAGCCGGCGTAGCCCAGCGCCACGAAATGCCGCTGCGGGCCTTGACCGTCGGCAATGGCGAACAGCACATCCTGGGACGTGCTCATGCCGAGCGGGCCGAGCATCAAGGTCGCCTGAAACTGCTGCTCGGCCGAATGCAGGACGAAGCCGCGGTCGGTCTGCACCGGGCCGCCTGCGAAGATAGGCAGGCTCTGACAAAGTGCCGGAATCGGTTCGTCCGGGCGCAGCTGCTCGAGCACATCGGCCAGGCTCAGGCCACTTGGACGGTTGACGATAAGCCCCATGGCGCCTTCCGGGCCGTGCTCGATCAGGTAGATCAGCGTCTGGGCAAAGTTCGGATCGGCCATCTGCGGCATGGCGATCAGAAAGTGATGCTTGAGGTAGCTGGGCGCGGTGCTTTTCATGCGCGTTAGCTTAAGCGTTGCACCGCATTCCGGCTACAGCTGCGACCGTTGGTCCCGCGTGCGTTTCAGCGGCTCGACAGCCGGTCGCCGCGCTCGAAGCGCCAGGTGCGGATGATCTCGACCTGATCGTACTTCTGCGCCAGTTCGCCGGTGAAGGGGGCGAACGGGGCGGCCAGGCGAACGATGCGCAGTGCGGCATCATCGAGCACCGGCTGGCCGGACGACTCGATCACACGCAGTTCCTGTACGGTGCCGTCGCGGTTGATGGTGACGAGCATGCGCAGGCTGCCGTAGATCTGCTGGCGGCGGGCTTCGTCGGGGTAGTTGAGGTTGCCGATGCGCTCGACTTTCTTGCGCCATTCGTCGCGATACCAGGCGCTGATGTCACGCATCGTGGCCGCGCTGTTCTGTCGGCTGACCCGCGGTCGTTTGGCGTAGCGCTCGACGTCCTTCGCCAGTTCGGCCTCCAGGCTGGCGATCTCGGCGCTCAGCTGCGAACTGTCGAATGCCGGGGCGGACTGCGGCTCGGGCTGTGGTTGCGTCTGCTGCTTGACCTCTGCCTTCTGCTGCTGCGGGCTGCGCGTTGTGACGACCGTCTTGGCCGGCTCAGGCTGGGTGCTGGGCGGCGGTGCGGCGGGCGGAGTGACTTTGCGGACTTCGGTGTCCTGAAAGGGCGCCTGCTCGGTGGTCTTCGGCGACGCCTTGTGCTCCAGCGTGCCGCTGCCCTGCTGGTTGTCCTGGGCGAGAAAATCCGCGTCCTTGGGCTTTTCCTCGCTCTTGAACGTCGAGAGGGTGATTTCCAGCGTCTTGCTGATCTGCTTCGGTTCGGACAGCGTGAAGCCCAGGCCGAGGATCAGGGCCAGGTGCAGTGCGGCAGCCAGAAAAAGCGTGAAGCCGAGCCGGTCCGCGGGGCGGACTCGGGTCGTTTCAGGCGCAGGATGGCGGATAGCGGCGTTCATCGCGTGTCGGGTCGGCTCGAAGTGCCGCGCAGTCTGCCGGCTTTGAGCTCGCCGTCGCAAGCTCCGAACTCAAAGCTGTTAGCTGGTTCAAGCTTGCAGCTTGGCCGCGATCGCGTCCATGAGGCGTTCGCCGATACGGGTATCGAAGGCATTGTCGATTTCGCGGATGCAGGTCGGGCTGGTGATGTTGATCTCGGTGAGGTAATCGCCGATGACATCCAGGCCGACGAACAGCAGGCCACGTTCACGCAGCTGCGGCCCAACGATAGCCGCGATCTCGCGGTCGCGATCGGACAGCGGTTGCGCCACGCCGCGGCCGCCGGCGGCCAGGTTGCCGCGTGTCTCGCCAGCCGCGGGAATCCGCGCCAGGCAGTAGGGGATCGGCTCGCCATCGATCATCAGGATGCGCTTGTCGCCATCCTTGATCGCCGGAATGTAGCGCTGCGCCATGATCTGCCGGCTGCCATGCTCGGTCAGCACTTCGAGGATCACGGACAGGTTGGGGTCGCCCTCGCGATGACGGAAGATCGAGGCGCCTCCCATTTCGTCCAGGGGTTTGAGAATGATGTCACGGTGCTCGTTGGCAAACTCGCGGAGAATGTCGGAGCGTCGGCTGACCAAGGTCGGCGGTGTGCACTGCGGAAACTGAGTGGCGAAGAACTTCTCGTTGCAGTCGCGCAGGCTCTGTGGACGGTTGACCACCAGCGTTCCCGCCTTTTCCGCCAGTTCCAGCAGATAGGTTGCGTAGACGTACTCGCTGTTGAATGGCGGATCCTTGCGCATGAGGATCACATCGAGGTCGGCAAGGGCCATGTCGACCTCCTCGCCTGTCTCGAACCAGTGCTGCGGGTCGTCGAAGACCTGCAGCGAGCGCATGCGTGCGCGGGCCTGGTTGCCGAGCTGATAAAGGTCTCGCTGCTCCATATAGAAGAGTGTCCAGCTTCGCGCCTGGGCGGCCAGCAGCATGGCAAGCGAGCTGTCCTTCTTGAAGGCGATCTGCGCGATAGGGTCCATGATGATCCCGACGCGAACGGTCATGAGAGTTTCTCCAGCTATGGGCGGCAACGTGCCGCCGGTGGCGCAAAAGGTCGCTGCAGATTGGCCGTGGTTGTGCACTGGGTCAAGGAAAATCCGGATGCTTTTCCGGTTGATAGCGTGGCTAGGAGGAGTGTGCTAAAAAGGTCCGGCGATTGGGTGCAGCCCATCGGTGGCAGGGCCTCCGGCGCACTGACATAACGATAAACTACGACTCACCGAGGCGATGGTAGGGCGAAATGGAACAGCACTCCGAGGGCTTGAAGGTCATGGTGATCGACGATTCGAAAACGATTCGTCGCACTGCTGAAACCCTGCTGAAGAAAGTAGGTTGCGATGTCATCACCGCAGTGGACGGTTTCGATGCCCTCGCCAAGATTGCGGATACTCATCCCCGCATCATCTTTGTCGATATTATGATGCCCAGGCTGGACGGTTATCAGACCTGCGCGTTGATCAAGAACAACAGTTCCTTCAAGTCGACGCCAGTGATCATGCTGTCTTCCAAAGACGGCCTGTTCGACAAGGCGAAGGGGCGCATTGTCGGCTCCGATCAATACCTCACCAAACCGTTCAGCAAAGAAGAGCTGCTCGGTGCAATCAAGGCTCATGTCCCTGATTTCGCGCCGGTGGAGCAAGCGTCCTGAAGTTCGGCATTGTTTGCCGCTGAAGCCTTCCTAATGGAGAAATCATGGCTCGCGTTCTGATTGTTGATGATTCGCCGACCGAAATGTACAAGCTCACCGCCATGCTGGAGAAGCATGGTCATGTGGTGCTCAAGGCCGAGAATGGGGCCGACGGCGTAGCGTTGGCTCGCCAGGAAAAACCGGACGCCGTGCTGATGGATATCGTCATGCCTGGCTTGAACGGCTTCCAGGCTACGCGCCAGCTGACCAAAGATTCTGAAACCAGTCACATTCCAGTGATCATCGTTACCACCAAGGATCAGGAAACCGATAAGGTCTGGGGCAAGCGCCAGGGGGCCAAGGATTACCTGACCAAACCGGTGGACGAAGCGACACTGCTGAAAACCCTGAATGCCGTTCTGGCAGGCTGATGCCGGGGTAGCCAACACTCGGACAAAGGGACGTGGCCAGCATGCCTGACATGCAAACGCCGTTTCAGCAGTTGCTGGAGCTAGATAAACGATGCCGCAGCTATGCGGCCGGTCTGCCTTCGCAGCAGGAAGCCGTACAAACCTGGGGAGGGATCGGTTTCCGGATGGGCGGGCGACTGTTCGTCGCTCCGATGGGAGAGGTCGGTGAAATCCTGCATGAGCCTCGATATACGTTGCTGCCCGGCGTCAAGAGCTGGGTCAAGGGCGTAGCGAACGTCCGTGGCAGATTGCTGCCGGTGATGGACCTTTGTGGGTATTTCGGACTTGAGCTCTCGCCTTTGCGAAAGCAGCGCAGGGTTCTGGTCGTTGATCATCAGGAAGTGTTTGCCGGATTGACCGTCGACGAAGTCTTCGGCATGCAGCACTTCCCGGTGGAGACCTTTTCCGAGGAGCTGCCTCCGATCGAGGCATCGATTCAACCGTTCATTCATGGTGTGTTCCAGCGCGAGCAGCCCTGGCTGGTCTTCAGCCCGCACGCTCTGGCAACACATCAGGCGTTTCTAGACGTCGCTTATTGAGTTGTAGGTGGGGTCGACCGAGGTCGGCCTTTTGGTTCTTGGATGGAAGCGCACGGAGGTCCAGGCGGGGGCCGGATAATGATCAAAATGAATGCTAATGCTTTGTTGAGCGGGGTGCGCAGCAATACGCTGATCACCGGTTTGTTTATCGTGCTGATCGTTTCGATCGTATTGCTGTTCGCGAACTTCGCGTACGTAAATACGCAAGCGGATCACGATAACGAGTACATCGCTCACGCTGGAGAGCTGCGCGTACTGTCCCAGCAGATCGCCAAGGACGCCGTGGAAGCGGCAACGGGAACACAGGAGGCTTTCGCTTCCCTGAAACAGGCTCGTAACGACTTCAACCAGCGCTGGGGTTATCTGTCTCAGGGCAACGACAGCATTGGCCTGCCCGCCGTGCCCGAGTCGCTGCGCGCGGAAGTCAATGCCGTAGAGCAGGACTGGAGCACGCTGCGTCGCGACACCGACGCCATCCTCTCCAGTGAACAAACCGTTCTCTCGCTGCATCAGGTTGCCAGCACCCTGGCAGAAACCATTCCCCAGCTTCAGGTCGAATACGAGGAAGTCGTCGACATCCTGCTGGAGAGCGGTGCGCCTGCGGCTCAGGTATCGGTAGCACAGCGTCAGTCGTTGCTGGCGGAGCGTATCCTCGGTTCGGTGAACAAGGTGCTTTCCGGTGACCAGGATTCGGTCCAGGCGGCGGACATGTTTGGTCGTGATGCCAGTCTGTTCGGGCGGGTTCTGAACGCCATGATCGAAGGCAACGTCGCCATGGGCATCACCGCGGTTGCCGACGAAGAAGCACGCGATCGCCTTTCCGAAATTTCCGAGCTGTTCCAGTTCGTATCCGGCTCGGTGGACGAGATTCTCGAGACGTCGCCGGAACTGTTCCAGGTGCGCGAATCGGCGAACAGCATCTTCGAAGTTTCCCAGACCCTGCTGGACAAGACCTCTGCGCTGTCGCAAGGCCTGCAGAATCGCGCCGATGCGCGTTACATCAACACCATCATCGGCTACGTGCTGGGTGCGCTTGCACTGGCAGCGATCATTCTCATCGGCCTGGTGATGGTTCAGGAGGCACGTCGCCGCCTGAGCGAAACCGCCGAGAAGAACGAACGTAACCAGGCAGCGATTCTGCGACTGCTGGACGAGATCGGCGACCTCGCTGACGGTGACCTGACGGTAGCCGCCACCGTAACCGAGGATTTCACCGGTGCGATCGCCGACTCGATCAACTACTCCATCGACCAGCTGCGTGAACTGGTAGCCACCATCAACCAGACTGCCGTGCAGGTATCGGGCGCGGCCCAGGAAACCCAGGCGACGGCCATGCACCTCGCCGAGGCTTCCGAGCATCAGGCGCAGGAGATCGCCGGTGCGTCGGCGGCAATCAACGAGATGGCGGTGTCGATTGACCAGGTATCGGCCAACGCCGCGGAGTCGTCGGCGGTAGCGGAGCGCTCGGTAGCAATTGCTAACAAGGGCAACGAGGTGGTGCACAACACCATCACCGGCATGGACAACATTCGCGAGCAGATCCAGGACACGTCGAAGCGGATCAAGCGTCTCGGCGAATCGTCCCAGGAGATCGGTGACATCGTCAGCCTGATTAACGACATTGCCGACCAGACCAACATCCTCGCGCTCAACGCGGCGATCCAGGCCTCCATGGCGGGTGACGCAGGCCGGGGCTTCGCGGTGGTAGCGGACGAAGTACAGCGTCTGGCGGAGCGTTCGTCGGCGGCGACCAAGCAGATCGAGGCGCTGGTTAAGACCATTCAGACCGACACCAACGAGGCGGTCATCTCGATGGAACAGACCACCGCCGAGGTGGTGCGCGGAGCCCGTCTGGCGCAGGACGCCGGGGTGGCACTGGAAGAGATCGAGAAGGTATCCAAGACCCTGGCGGCGCTGATCCAGAACATTTCCAACGCGGCACGCCAGCAGGCTTCCTCGGCTGGTCACATCTCCAACACCATGAACGTGATCCAGGAGATCACCTCGCAAACGTCGTCGGGTACCACCGCTACTGCCAAGAGCATTGGTAACCTGGCGAAGATGGCCAACGAGATGCGCCATTCCGTTTCCGGTTTTACCCTGCCGGATGCTCAGGATCAGGCCTGACTTGATGGGTGCGGCAGTCATTGATGGCTGCCGCCGATGATCACGAGCGAGGGGCAGGGCATGCAGCCGAGGTTGGACTGGGCATTGGAGCCCCTGGCCGATATGTCGCCGGCGGAATTCCATGATTGGCAGACGCTTCTCGAAGAGCGTTCCGGCATGGTCGTCAGCGAGCAGCGGCGCAGTTTCCTGCAGGCCAACCTGAGTGCACGGATGCGCGAAGTCGGGGCTCCCGACTATGCCACCTACTATCGTCAGGTCACGTCCGGTCCGCGAGGTGCGGTCGAATGGTCGACGCTCATGGATCGGTTGACGGTCCAGGAGACGCGCTTCTTTCGCCATCCCGCTTCCTTCGAGCTGCTGAAGGCTCATCTGGACCAGTGTCTGGAGCAAAGGGCGGGCGATCGGCCGCTGACGTTATGGAGCGTGGGTTGTGCAAGTGGCGAGGAGACCTACTCGCTGGCGATGACCGCTGCCGAGGCACAGGCGCATAGCTCGGTCAAGGTGGGTTTCGGGGTTACCGGCACCGACATCAGCCTCAGCGCCCTGGCCAAGTGTCGCGCGGCGGTCTACAGCGCCCGTCGGCTGGAGCAGGTCGAGCCGGCATGGCGTGAGCGCTACTTCCTGTCGTTACCCGATGATCGTTTTCAAGTCGTCCCTGATCTCGCTGCACGCGTTTGCTTTGCAAGGCTCAATGTGCTGGAGCTGGCGAATTCGCCGATCTCCGGCATGGATGTCATTTTTTGCCAGAACCTGTTGATCTACTTCCGCCGCTGGCGTCGTCGCGACATCCTCAATCGCCTGGCCGAGTGCCTGGCCCCTGGGGGGCTGCTGGTGATAGGCGTAGGCGAGGTGGTCGGCTGGCAACATCCGGATCTGCTTCCGGTTGCCAATGATCAGGTTCTGGCTTTTACCCGGAAAAGTTTATGAGCGGAGTCGCTATGGGTGATCGGCACGATTATGTCGCCCTGGAGTGGGTGAAAGGCGAGATTGCCGAAACGCTTAAGCAGGCGCGTCAGGCGCTGGAGGCGTTCGTCGAGAATCCACAGGACTCGACTCGGATGAGCTTTTGCGTGACCTATGTGCATCAGGTACATGGCACTCTGCAGATGGTCGAGTTCTTCGGCGCGGCACTGCTCGCCGAGGAAATGGAGCAGCTCGCGCGTGCGCTGCTCGAAGGCCGCGTGGCCAACCAGGGCGAAGCGCTCGAGGTGATGATGCAGGCCATCCTGCAGCTTCCCGTCTATCTGGATCGCATCCAGAGCGCCCGTCGCGACCTGCCGATGGTCGTCCTGCCGTTGCTCAATGATCTGCGTGCCGCCCGTGGCGAAAAGCTGCTCTCGGAAACCAGCCTTTTCTCGCCCGATCTCTCCGGGCGCACCCCGGCGCTTTCTCGCGAGTCCGTCGAGCGCCTGCGCACCGAGGAGCTCCCGGCATTGCTGCGCAAGCTGCGCCAGATGCTGCAAGTCGCACTGGTGGGCGTGATCCGCAACCAGGATCTTCCGACCAATCTGGGCTATATGGCTCGGGTATTTGCCCGCTTGGAACAGCTTTGCAAGGATGCGCCGCTGGCTGCGCTCTGGCAGATCGCGTCGGGGCTGGTCGAAGGGCTGGCCAGTGGTGGTGTAAGCAACGGTACATCGGTTCGCACCCTGCTGCGGCAGGTGGACAAGCAGCTCAAGCGGCTGGTCGAGGAGGGCGCAGATGGTATCAACCAGGCTGCGCCTGATGAGTTGATCAAGAATCTGCTCTTCTATGTCGCCAAGGCGCCCGGGCAGACGCCGCGCATCCAGACGCTCAAGCAGCACTATCGCCTCGATGAAGCGCTGCCGGACAGCACCGTGGTTGATCAGGAACGCGCCCAGCTGGCTGGCCCGGACCGAGGCGCGATGCGCTCGGTGGTCACGGCACTGTGCGAGGAACTGGTCCGCGTGAAGGACAGTCTTGACCTGTTCGTGCGCAGCGATCGCAAGGTCATTTCCGAGCTTGCGAGCCTCGAAGTGCCGCTCAAGCAGATCGCCGATACCCTGGCGGTGCTCGGCTTCGCGCAGCCGCGCAAGATCATTCTCGACCAGATCGCCCTGGTCCAGTCCGTTGCGCAGGGACGGCAGGCGCCCGACGACGCCGTGCTGATGGATATCGCCGGAGCATTGCTCTATGTCGAGGCCACGCTCGCCGGCATGGTCGGAGGTCCTGCGGAGGAGCGCAGCGAAGCGAATCATCTGCCGACCACCGATGTGGCTCAGATTCACCAGCTGGTTATTCGCGAAGCGCGCAACGGGCTGGAGCAGGCGAAGGATGCGATCATCGAGTTCATCGCCTCGCAATGGAATCACGAGCACCTGGCGCGCGTTCCCGATCTGCTGACCCAGGTCCGTGGCGGCCTGGCCATGATTCCGTTGGAGCGTGCTGCAGCGCTGCTGCAGGCTTGTAACAGCTACATTCAGGACCAGCTGTTGGCCCGCCAGGCTGTGCCTGACTGGCAGAGCCTGGACACCTTGGCGGATGCGATCACCAGCGTCGAGTACTACCTGGAGCGACTGTCGGAAGACTGCGGGACGCAAGGCGACCTGATTCTCGATGTGGCCGAGGAGAGTCTGCAGAACCTGGGTTATTCGCTGGGACAAGAAAAGCCGCAACCGGTAGAGCAGATCGCCGAATCCGAGATGCTGGATCCGCTGGACGAGATCGAAGTGCTTCCGGAAGAGCCGGAGGTGAGTCCCGAGACGTTCGCCTTTGTCGAGTCCTCTGAAGAAGAACAACCGGACGCATCGGAGCCGGCGTTCGCCAGCGAGTCGCAATTGCTGCTCGACCCCGCGGAAGCCGAACCCGAGATCGAGGCGGTGGAATTCGAGCCCGAGTGGACGCTAGGGGATTCAACCTCCGCGGACGATGAGATCGTCTTCAGTCTGCCGGATCATGAGTCGTCGGCTGCTCCGGCTCTTGCCGAGACGGCGGGCGAGGAGCCGAGCCTGGACGACTGGAGCGTGGCGCAGGTTGCCGAGCTCGATCTTCCCGAAGTGACCCTGCCTGACTTCACGCAGCCCGAAGCAGCTCCCGTTGTCGAACCCGAGCCGGCAATCAGCCTGGAGCAGGTGATGGCCGCGCCGGTTACCGCCATCAATCCGCCGGCGCAGGATGTTCCGCCAAGCCTCCTGCCTCCGCCTGCCGACGAGGAGCCGGTCGATGAAGACCTGCTTGAAGTCTTCATCGAAGAGGCCGCTGAAGTCTTGGAAACCATCGGCGAATACCTGCCGCGCTGGTTCTCCGACAGTGATGACAAGGATGCGCTGGGTGAAGTCCGTCGTGCATTCCACACCCTCAAGGGCAGCGGACGTATGGTGCGGGCGCTGATCATCGGCGAACTCGCATGGTCCATCGAGAACCTGCTCAATCGCGTCCTGGATCGCACCATCGTCGCCGGCGATTCGGTCAGGCAGGTGGTGCGTGACGTCGTCGAGCTGATGCCAGCGCTGGTCGAGGAGTTCGCCGCCAAGGCGCAGCGCCAGCGTGACGATGTCGATCGATTGGCCGCCACTGCACATGCGCTGGCCAAGGGGCAGTCGGTAGCGCTGCCTCAGCCCGTCCCTGAGGTTGTCGAGGCCTTTGTGCCTGACGTGGACCCACAGCCCGCACCGATCGCCGAAGCGCCTCAGGCGGTTCTGCCTGAAAACGATGACGATGCGCTGGACCCGCAGTTGCTGGAAATCTTTCGCAACGAGGCAGAGTCGCACCTGACCACACTCGTCAGCTTTCTCGCAGATTGCGCGCAACGCCTGCCCCAACCGGTGACCGATGCATTGCAGCGCGCGCTGCACACCCTCAAGGGCAGTGCGCACATGGCCGGCATCCTGCCCGTTGCGGAAATCGCGACGCCGTTGGAAAAGATGGTCAAGGAATTCAAGACCAACCTGATCCAGATGGACCTGGCGGAAGCCGAGTTGCTGCACGAGGCCGAGTCGCTGCTGCGGCAGGGGCTGGTCAATCTCGGCCATGAACCGCTGGCACCGATCGAAGGGGCTCCCGCGTTCCTGGCCAAGGTGCATGCGTTGCATCAGGCGCGACTGGTCGAGGCGGGTGCCCGCCAGCAGAACGATGCAGGCGAGGCGCGCGATCCGAGCATGATTGCGCTGTTTCTCTCCGAAGGCATGGATATTCTGCTGGACGCAGAAGACTTGTTGCGCAGCTGGCGTGAGCATCCGGCCGAGCGCCAGGAGCTGTCCGCCCTGCTGCAGGAGCTGACCACGCTCGGGCAGGGCGCCAAGATGGCCGATCTGCCGCAGATGGAGGCCCTGTGTCAGGTCCTGCTGCGCCTGTATGCCGTCGTCGAAGAGGGCCGACTCGCCGTCAGCGAGCGCTTCTTCGATGATGTCGAGCGCGGTCATGAAGCGCTGGTCGGGATGATGGACCAGGTGGCGGCAGCGCTGCAGGTCAGCGAGCAGTCTGAACTGCTGGCGCGTCTGGAGGCGTTGCTGGCCGAGGCGATAGACCCGCTGGATCTTGCGCAGTCATTTGCCGAGCCGCAGGTTGCAGCGGCCGAGCCCGCGCCCGTTACACAATTGCAAGCCGAAGCCGAAGCCGAAGCCGAAGCCGAAGCCGAAGCCGAAGCCGAAGCCGAAGCCGAAGCCGAAGCCGAAGCGTGGCCGGCCGATCCTGTGGTTGACGAAGCGCAGGATGACCTCGACCATGAAATGGTCGAGATATTTCTCGATGAGGCGGTCGATCTCATGGAGAGCGCAGGCCAGGCGCTGGATCGCTGGCTTGCCGATCCCGCCAATCAGATGGCCCTCTCGGCGCTATTGCGCGACCTGCATACCCTCAAGGGTGGCGCCCGGATGGCCTCCATTCGCCCGATCGGTGACCTGGCGCACGAGCTTGAATCGCTCTATGAAGGTCTCTCCGACGGCCGTTACGTCCACTCCGTCGAGTTGGCGACGCTGTTGCAGCGCAGCCACGATCACTTGGCCCTGCAGCTCGAACAACTGCAACGCCAGCTGCCGATGAGCTGCGCCGATGCTCTGATCGAGTCGATGCGCGCCTTTCGTCAGGGCGCTTTTCCTGCGTTCGAAGCCGAGGACGTAGTTGCCGAGGCGCAGCCGGATCAGGGTAATGAGTCCCATACGTTCGAGGAGCCACTCGAGGGCGAGGACGCTTTTGACGCTGTGCCGGACCAGCCTCCGGTCATGGAGGTCATCGATCTGCCACTGGCTGACATCGATGAGTCATTCACCAGCGAAGAGGGTGAAGCAGTCAGTCCCCTGGAGGACGTTGAAGCCTCCGAGGCCTCGTTCAGCGAAGCGCAGGACGAGATCGAGCTCGAACTGCCTGAAATCGAAGAGGCGCCCGCGTCGTTCGAGGTGGCCGCGGATGCCCCGCGAGTCGAAGCGGTCGATCATCAGCCAGAGCTGGTAGATCGCGACCCCGAGCTGGTGGAGATCTTCCTGGAGGAGGGCTTCGACCTTATCGAAAGCGCGGCCGGCGGGTTGCAGCGCTGGATGGCGGATGTCGACAACAGCTTCGAGCTTGAAGCACTGCAGCGGGATCTGCACACCCTCAAGGGTGGCGCACGGATGGCGGATATCCGCGAGATCGGTGATCTCGCCCATGAACTCGAGTTTCTCTATGAGGGGCTGTGCGCTGGCAGCTACCGAGCCAGTTCCGAGCTGTTCGGCCTCCTGCAGGCCTGCCAGGACCGTCTGGCGGAGATGCTCGAAGCGGTGCGGGCGCACAATCCGATCCCTAGCGGTGATGCGCTGATCGAGACGATTCGCCGATTTCGCAACAACCCCGAGGAACAGCTGAGCATCCCCAGCAGCGTATCGCTGAAGGCTGCGCAGGAGGATGCGCAGCAGTCGGCCGAGGCCGAGATCCTCGATATCTTCGTCGAGGAAGCGGACGACCTGCTGGAAGAGATGGAGTCGGCCCTGGGCCGCTGGGATGCTGGCCGCGAGGACGCGGCTCCCCTGGCTGACATGCTTCGCGTGTTGCACACCCTCAAGGGCGGGGCACGCCTGGCGGGGCAGACTGCCCTGGGCAACATGGCCCATGATCTGGAGCAGCGCCTGAGCGAGGCGCAGCAACAGGGCGCCCCCTGGCCGGACAGTCTGTTCCTCGATGTACAACAGGGTTATGACGCGCTGCTCAAGGACGTCGAGCAGTTGCGCGACAGCCTTGCCAGCGATAGCGCCGAGCCGCTGTATTCGGAGCCACAGCATGCGGAGCTGCAGGAGACCGAGTCGCCGTTGCCGAGCGAGCCGCTGACACTGCCGCAGCCGATCGTTGCGGCGAGCAGCCAGCCGGCGCCAAGCGCTGCGCCGGCAAAGGTCCTGCCGTTTATTCGGCGCGCCCAGCAGGCCGCTCAGGAAGCCGCTGCGCGTCGAGCACCACAGGAACTGGTCAAGGTGCCGGCGGAACTGCTGGAAGGGCTTGTCAACCTGGCTGGTGAAACCTCGATCTTCCGGGGTCGGGTGGAGCAGCAAGTCAGCGACGTCGGGTTCACGCTCGGCGAAATGGAAGCGACCATCGAGCGCGTGCGCGATCAGCTGCGCCGGCTGGATACCGAAACCCAGGCGCAGATTCTCAGCCGTTATCAGGCCGAGGCCGAGCGGGCCGGCTATGACGATTTCGATCCGCTGGAGATGGACCGCCATTCGCAGCTGCAGCAGCTGTCCCGGGCGCTGTTCGAGTCGGCCTCCGACTTGCTCGACCTGAAGGAAACCCTCGCTGCGCGTAACCGCGATGCCGAAACCCTGCTGCTGCAGCAAGCACGCGTCAATACCGAGCTTCAGGAAGGCCTCATGCGTACGCGCATGGTGCCCTTCGAGCGGCTGGTGCCGCGTCTGCGTCGTATCGTCCGGCAGGTGGCCGGTGAACTCGGCAAGCAGGTCGAGTTCCTGGTCGGCAACGCCACCGGCGAGATGGACCGCAGCGTGCTCGAGCGAATCGTCGCGCCGCTGGAGCATATGCTGCGCAATGCCGTGGACCACGGTATCGAGTCGGTCGAACGGCGCCGTGCCGCCGGCAAATCCGAGCAGGGCACGATCCGCCTGGATCTGGCGCGTGAAGGCGGCGATATCGTCCTGACGCTGACGGACGACGGTGGCGGCATCAACCTCGAGGCGGTGCGGCGCAAGGCGATCGAACGCGGCCTGATGTCCGCCGACAGCGGTCTGTCCGAACACGAGATCCTGCAATTCATCCTCGAGGCCGGTTTCTCCACCGCCGAGCGCGTCACGCAGATCTCCGGCCGTGGTGTCGGCATGGACGTGGTGCATTCGGAGGTCAAGCAGCTCGGTGGCTCCATGAGCATCGAATCGACGCTGGGCCAGGGCACGCGTTTCCTGATTCGCCTGCCGTTCACGGTGTCGGTCAACCGGGCGCTGATGGTCTACTCGGGCGAGGACCTCTATGCGATCCCGCTGAACACCATCGAAGGTATCGTGCGGGTTTCGCCGTACGAGCTGGAGGCTTACTACCAGCCGGATGCGCCGCGCTTCGAATATGCCGGTCAGGCCTACGAGCTGCGTTACCTCGGCGATCTGCTGAACAACGGGCAGAAGCCGAAGCTGGTCGGACAGAGTCTGCCGCTGCCGGTGATTCTGGTGCGCTCCAAGGAGCACAGTGTCGCGGTGCAGGTCGACAGCCTGGCCGGCTCGCGCGAGATCGTGGTGAAGAGCCTCGGCCCGCAGTTTGCCGGCGTCCATGGCATCTCCGGTGCGACCATCCTCGGCGACGGTCGCGTGGTGGTGATTCTCGATCTGCTGGCCACCATTCGTGTCCTGCACGCGCATCAGATCATTCAGCAGCAACAGCCGAGACTGATCGATCAGCTGCCCGAATCCGTCGAGGTGGAAAGCGAGCGGCCGACGCTGGTCATGGTGGTCGACGACTCGGTCACTGTGCGCAAGGTCACCAGCCGCCTGCTGGAGCGCAACGGCATGAACGTGCTGACCGCCAAGGATGGGGTGGATGCGATCACCCAGCTGCAGGAGCGCAAGCCGGACATCATGCTGCTGGATATCGAGATGCCTCGCATGGACGGCTTCGAGGTCGCCACGCTGGTGCGCCATGACGAGCGCCTCAAGGACCTGCCGATCGTCATGATCACTTCGCGTACCGGCGAGAAGCACCGGGATCGCGCGTTGAGCATCGGTGTCAACGAATACCTGGGCAAGCCGTACCAGGAGTCCGTCCTGCTCGAGGCCATCCAGCGCCTGGTCCACGCCGATGTCTGAAGTGCTCTCCACCCGTATTGCGGTACTCGCCGATACCTCGCTGCAGCGTCACGTGCTGCAGCAGGCGTTGACCGGAAGTGGCTATCAGGTGGTGCTGAACAACGACCCGGCGCGTCTTGAACCTGCCGATCTGGATAGTACCGAAGCGGACCTGTGGCTGGTGGATCTGGCCCAGACCGAAGACTCCCCGCTGGTGGATGCCTTGCTGGAGCGCGACACCACGCGGGTCCTGTTCGGCGAAGGGCATGCGCCGGAACGCCATTCGGAGTTCTACCCACGCTGGGAGCGCAGCCTGTTCAGCAAGCTCAAGCGCCTGGTGGGCGATCCGTCGCGTGCCGTCGGGCCACGGCTGGACGTGTTGCAGGGTGAAGGGCAGCGTCCGGAGCGACTGACGCTGCCTGCAGTGCTGGCCGATTCCGCGCTGCGTGCCGGAGAACCGGCACATCAGGTCTGGCTGCTGGCAGCCTCGCTGGGCGGGCCGGAGGCGGTGAAGGCCTTTCTGGATGCCTTGCCCGGCGGGTTGCCGGTGGGCTTCGTCTACGCCCAGCATATCGAGGCGAGCTTCGAGTCGGCGCTGTCCCAGGCCGTGGGGCGCCATAGCCAGTGGCAGGTGCGGCAGGTCCGCCCGGGTGAGCCGGTTCGCTGCGGCGAGGTGGTAATCGCCCCGATCAGTGAGGAGCTGGCGTTCGAGGACGATGGCAGCGCGCGCCTGACCGGCCGCTGCTGGCCAGAGCCGTACAGCCCCTCGATCGACCAGATGATGCTGAACCTGGCCCAGCAGTTCGGCGGCCGCTGCGGTGTCATCGCCTTCAGCGGCATGGGTAGCGACGGCAGTGCCGCGGCGGCGTACGTGCTGCGTCAGGGCGGCAAGGTATGGACGCAGCGCGCCGACTCCTGCGCCTGCTCGAGCATGCCGGACAACCTTCGCGAGGGCGGCTACAGCTCCTACAGCGGCGATCCGCGAGAACTGGCCCAGGCGCTGGTCAATCATCTGGTGAACCAGGCCGGGGCGCCCACCACGTCTTTTCAACGGGATAATTCATGAGTCAGACGGTCATTTCTCAGGACGCGGAAAGCCTTACCGGGCTGCTGATGCCGCTTGCAGATCGCATGCTGCTGGTACCCAACGTGGCGGTAGCCGAGCTGATTCCGTACCGTGCGCCACAGGCGGTACAGGGCATGCCGGCCTGGTTTCTCGGCCAGGTGCAGTGGCGCGACCTGAGCCTGCCATTGCTGTCATTCGAGGCCGCCTCCAGCGGCGAGCCGCAGCCGGTGGGCAGCGCCGCGCGGGTGGCCGTGCTCAACGCTGTCGGCGGGCGCGATCACGTCAAGTTCATTGCCCTGCTGGTGCAGGGCATTCCGCATTCGATCAAGGTCGATGCGAGCCTGGCGCGGGCGGACGTAGAACTTGCACCGCTGGAGCTGGATGCGGTCAACCTCGGTGATATGCAGGCACGTATTCCCGACCTGGTCGGCCTGGAGCAGAAGCTGGCAGACGCCGGCCTGATCTGACTGCGGTCCGCGGCTAGAAGTCGCCCCACAGTTGCTGCGCCACGCTCAATGCCACCACCGGTGCGGTCTCGGTGCGCAGTACGCGCGGGCCGAGCCGGGCCGGCAGAAACCCCTGGCCGCTGGCCAGCTCGACTTCGCTATCGCTCAGGCCGCCCTCCGGGCCGATAAGAAATGCCAGGCTCTGCGGCTTGGCATGGCTTGCCAGCGGCTCGGCCACCGGGTGCAGCACGAGCTTGAGGTCGGCCTCGACGTCCAGCCAGTCGCGCAGCGTGACCGGCGCATGGATGATCGGCAGTACCGAGCGACCGCATTGCTCGCAGGCGCTGATGGCGATCTGTCGCCAATGGGCCAGGCGCTTGTCGGCGCGCTCATCGTTGAGGCGGACCTCGCATCGCTCGCTGATCAGCGGGGTGATTTCGCTGACGCCCAGCTCGGTGGCCTTCTGGATCGCCCAGTCCATGCGTTCGCCACGGGACAGGCCCTGACCGAGGTGGATCCGCAGCGGTGATTCCGGCGTTCCCGCCAGGCGTTCGTGCAGTTCCACGCTGACGCTCTTCTTGCCCACCTCCAGCAGTTCGCCGCGATACTCGGCACCGCTGCCGTCGAACAGTTGCACCGCGCTGCCGGCCGACAGGCGCAGGACTCGCCCGATGTAATGAGCCGATGCCTCGGGTAACGCATGCTGGCCGAGGGAAAGAGGGGCGTCGATGAAGAAGCGGGATAGGCGCATAGGGCAACGGCAGGGCGTGGTGGATGGAACGGCAAGTCTAAAGCATCGGCAGCCCGCTCAGCAGGCCGCCGCACGCTGCGTGGTGCTCAGCCCGGATCGCGGAAGCCTGGATAGAGGCTGCTCGGCATCGCCACCTGGACGGTGTCGCGGGTAGCGATATCGATCCCTTCGCTGGCAACCGCGGCGAGGAAGTCGATCTGCTCTTCGGTGATGCAGTACGGCGGCAGGAAGTACACCACGCTGCCCAGCGGGCGCAGCAGGGCGCCGCGCTCCAGCGCGTGCTGGTAGACCTTCAGCCCGCGACGTTCCTGCCAGGGGTAGGCCGTACGGCTGGGTTTGTCCTGAACCATCTCGATGGCCAGCGCCATGCCGGTCTGGCGCACCTCGGCCACATGTGGATGCTCGGCCAGGTGCGCGGTGGCGCTGGCCATGCGTGCGGCCAGCGCCTTGTTCGCCTCGATGACGTTGTCCTCGGCGAAGATGTCCAGCGTCGCCAGTGCGGCGGCACAGGCCAGCGGATTGCCGGTGTAGGTGTGCGAATGAAGAAAGGCGCGCAGGGTCGAGTAGTCGTCGTAGAACGCCTGATACAGGCGGTCGGTGGTGAGCACCGCGGCCATCGGCAGATAGCCGCCGGTAAGGGCCTTGGACAGGCAGAGGAAGTCCGGCGTGATGCCGGCCTGCTCGCAGGCGAACATCGTGCCGGTGCGCCCGAAGCCGACGGCGATCTCGTCGTGGATGAGGTGCACCTCGTAGCGGTCGCAGGCCTCGCGCAGCAGCTTGAGGTAGATCGGGTGGTACATGCGCATGCCGCCGGCACCCTGGATCAGCGGCTCGACGATGACCGCGGCGATGTCCCGGTGATGCTCGGCCAGGGTCTGCTCCATGTGCGCGAACATCTGCCGCGAGTGTTCTTCCCAGCTGACGCCTTCGGGCCGCAGGTAGCAGTCCGGGCTCGGCACCTTGAACGTGTCCAGCAACAGTGGCTTGTAGGTGTCGGTGAACAGTGCCACGTCGCCCACCGACATGGCGGCCACGGTTTCGCCGTGATAGCTATTGGTCAGCGTGACGAAGCGCTGCTTGCGCTCGCGGCCGCAGTTACGCCAGTAGTGGAAGCTCATCTTCAACGCCACCTCGATGCCGGTGGAGCCGTTGTCGGTGTAGAACACACGCTCCAGCCCGGCCGGCGTCAAGGCGACCAGGCGCTCTGACAGCTCCACCACCGGCTGATGGCTGAAGCCGGCGAGCATCACGTGCTCGAGCTGGTCGACCTGGTCCTTGATGCGCTGATTGATGCGCGGATTGGCGTGGCCGAAAACGTTGACCCACCAGGAGCTCACCGCGTCCAGGTAGCGCTTGCCGTCGAAGTCCTCCAGCCACACGCCTTCACCGCGGCGGATGGGGATCAGCGGCAGCTGTTCGTGGTCCTTCATCTGGGTGCAGGGGTGCCAGAGTACGGCGAGGTCGCGTTGCATCCAGCTGTCGTTCAGGCTCATGGTGACTCCTTGCGCGGTGAGTTGCGCAGCCTAGCAGAACTGGCGGCCCCGTCTCGATGGGGGTACTCATCGGTTTGCTCGATGTTTCAAAGCAAAAAAATGCGCTCTATTCCGATAGGTAACCGGCTAGGCTTCTAACCCTCGAAATTGAAGGATGGATTCGATGCACTGGCGTAATTCCCCGACGCATTACGGGCTGACCAGCATTGTGTTGCATTGGCTGGTGGCCGTGGCGGTATTCGGTCTGTTCGCCCTGGGTTTCTGGATGGTCGGGCTGAACTACTACAGCAGCTGGTACCGGACCGCACCGGACCTGCACAAGAGTATCGGCATCCTGTTGCTGCTGGTCATGCTGCTGCGGGTGCTCTGGCGCTTCGTCAGCCCGGCACCGGCACCGCTGGCCAGCCAGGGCCGCCTGACCCGAACGGCCGCCAGGCTCGGCCATGGGCTGCTCTATCTCGGGCTGTTCGTGGTGATGGTCTCGGGTTATCTGATTTCCACGGCCGACGGCCGCGCGATCAGCGTGTTCGGGTTGTTCGAAGTGCCCGCGCTGATCACCTCCATTCCCAACCAGGCCGACAGTGCCGGGCTGGTTCACGAATACGCTGCCTGGGCATTGGTGATCTTCGCCGTCGTGCATGCCCTCGCCGCGCTCAAGCACCATTTCATCGATCGCGACGCGACGCTGATGCGCATGCTCGGTCGCAGCACCGATTAATCACCCCGATAGGAGAGTCATTGATGCTCAAGAAAACGCTCGCAGCGCTGGTCCTCGGTTCGGCCCTGGTCGGCGGCCAGGCATTCGCCGCCGATTACGCCATCGACAAGCAAGGCCAGCACGCCTTCGTCAACTTCAAGATCAGCCACCTTGGCTACAGCTGGCTGTGGGGCACCTTCAAGGATTTCGACGGCAGCTTCAGCTTCGATGCGGCCAAGCCGGAGCAGAGCAAGGTGAACGTCACGCTGAAGACCGCCAGCGTCGACACCAATCATGCCGAGCGCGACAAGCATCTGCGCAGCGATGACTTCCTCAATGTCGCCAAGCACCCGACGGCCACCTTCGAATCGACATCGGTGAAGTCCACGGGTGAAGGCACCGCCGATATCACCGGCAATCTGACCCTTAACGGTGTGACCAAGCCGGTGGTGATCGCGGCCAAGTTCATCGGTGAGGGCGACGATCCCTGGGGCGGCTACCGCGCCGGTTTCGAGGGCAGCACAACCCTGACCCTGAAGGACTTCGACATCAAGATGGACCTGGGGCCGGCGTCGCAGACCGTCGACCTGATCATCTCGGTCGAAGGCGTGCGCAAGTAAGCCCAGACGTGTGAAGCGCGAACGCCGGCCGCCACCGGCGTTCTGTGTTGGGGCGATGCGAATCATGCGCGGGGCATCCGCGCCGAGCGTTCGTTGCGAATGTTTCGCAACATTTTATGCTCACGCGATGACTCCTTGGCGGTTTACAGACAGTCATGGATGTAAGTATATTTCGGTCCCCTATGCGCGGCGTCTGCGCCGCGCCGTTGCCCATTCCCGCCTGCCAGGTCTTCAAGAGGTCTTTCCATGCCAATCAAGTCAGCCAGTGCTGCCCTGATGTCCATTCTCGCCGTGGCTGTTTTCCTGGCCGGATGTCAGGAAGAGGCAGCGCCCCCGGCGCAGCAGAAGCCCACCGTGGGCGTCGTGACCCTGCAGGCGGAGCCGTTCGCGGTAACCACCGAGCTGCCCGGTCGTACCCGCGCCTACCGCATCGCCGAGGTCCGTCCGCAGGTCAATGGCATCATCCAGAAGCGCCTGTTCACCGAGGGTAGCGAGGTCAAGGCCGGGCAGCAGCTCTACCAAATCGATGCGGCGGTGTACGAGGCAACCCTGAAGAGTGCCCAGGCCAGCCTGGCGTCCAGCAAGTCACTGGCCGACCGCTACGCCGAACTGGTCAAGGACCAGGCGGTGAGTAAGCAGGCCTATGACGAGGCGCGTGCGGCCAGCCTGCAGGCCGAGGCAGAGCTGGAGCGGGCGCGCATCGACCTGCGCTACACCAAGGTGCTGGCGCCGATCTCCGGGCGCATCGGCCGCTCCGCAGTGACCGAAGGCGCGCTGGTCAGCAATGGCCAGGCCCAGGAACTGGCGACCATCCAGCAGCTCGATCCGATCTATGTCGACGTGACCCAGCCGGCCCGCGACCTGCTGGCGCTGCGCCGTGACCTGGCCGATGGCCGCCTGCAGAAGGCCGGCGAGAACGCGGCCAAGGTCACCCTGAAGCTCGAGGACGGCAGCGACTACGGCCACGAAGGCAAACTGGAGTTCAGCGAAGTGACGGTGGACCCTGGTACCGGTTCGGTGACCCTGCGTGCCGTGTTCCCCAACCCGGACAAGGTGTTGCTGCCGGGCATGTTCGTCCGTGCGCAGCTGGTCGCCGGTCTCAAGAGCGAGGCGATCCTGGTGCCGCAACAGGGCGTCACGCGCAACACCAAGGGGGATCCGACCGCCATGGTGGTCAATGCCGAGAGCAAGGTGGAAGTGCGTCCGATCAAGACCGAGCGCGCCGTGGGCAATCGCTGGCTGGTGGGCGAAGGCCTGCAACCGGGTGATCGGGTGATCACCGAAGGCCTGCAGTTCATCCAGCCGGGCGTCGAGGTCGAAGTGGCCCCGGCGGGCAATGTCGATAACCGCGGGGCGTCTGCACAGCCCCAAGGCCAAGAAGGCTGAGGGGTTCCTAGTTCATGTCCAGATTCTTCATCGACCGGCCGATCTTCGCCTGGGTGATCGCCCTGGTGATCATGCTAGCCGGCGCCCTGTCCATCCTAACTTTGCCGGTCAACCAGTATCCGAGCATCGCTCCGCCTGCGGTCGGCATTTCCGTGACCTATCCGGGCGCCTCGGCGCAGACGGTGCAGGACACCGTGGTCCAGGTCATCGAACAGCAGCTCAACGGCATCGACGGGCTGCGCTACATCTCCTCTGCGAGCAACTCCGACGGCAGTATGGAAATCACTGTCACCTTCGACCAGGGCACCAATCCCGATATCGCCCAGGTGCAGGTGCAGAACAAGCTGCAGCTGGCCACGCCGCTGCTGCCGCAGGAGGTTCAACAGCAGGGCATCCGCGTCACAAAGGCGGTGCGCAACTTTCTCATCATCATCGGTCTGGTCTCCACCGATGGCCGCCTCGATCAGCGTGACCTGGCGAACTACATCGTCGCCAACATGCAGGACCCGATCTCGCGGACCAAGGGCGTGGGGGACTTCCAGGTGTTCGGTTCCCAGTACGCAATGCGCATCTGGCTCGACCCGGCCAAGCTGAATAACTTCAGCCTGACGCCGGTGGATGTCAGCGCGGCGATCCAGGCGCAGAACGTCCAGGTCTCGTCCGGACAGCTGGGTGGCTTGCCGGCGCTGCCGGGCCAGCAGCTCAATGCCACGGTTATCGGCAAGACTCGTCTGCAGACCCCGGAGCAGTTCCGCAACATCCTGCTCAAGGTCAACAGCGATGGCTCGCAGGTGCGCCTGGGCGACGTCGCCAAGGTCGAGCTGGGTGGTGAAAACTATTCCGTCAGCGCGCATTTCAACGGCAAGCCGGCCGCCGGTCTGGCGCTGAAGCTGGCGACCGGCGCCAACGCGCTGGACACCGTAGAGGGCGTGCGCAAGACCATCGACGAACTCAAGCCGTTCTTCCCGCCAGGCGTCGAGGTGGTCTACCCGTACGACACCACACCGGTCATCTCCGCCTCCATAACCGGGGTCATGCAAACGCTGCTCGAAGCGTTCGTGCTGGTGTTCCTGGTGATGTACCTGTTCCTGCAGAACTTCCGCGCGACGCTAGTGCCGACGCTGGCGGTGCCGGTGGTGCTACTGGGTACCTTCGGCGTGCTGGCGGTTTTCGGCTTCAGCATCAACACGCTGACCATGTTCGCCATGATCCTGGCGATCGGCCTGCTGGTCGACGACGCCATCGTGGTGGTGGAAAACGTCGAGCGGGTGATGCGCGAGGAGGGCCTCTCGCCGTTGGAAGCCACGCGCAAGTCCATGGGCCAGATCCAGGGCGCGCTGATCGGCATCGGCGTGGTGCTGTCGGCGGTGCTCCTGCCGATGGCCTTCTTCGGCGGATCGACCGGGGTCATCTATCGGCAGTTTTCCATCACCATCGTTTCGGCGATGGTGCTCTCGGTGCTGGTGGCGCTGATCTTCACCCCGGCGCTCTGCGCGACACTGCTCAAGCCAATCGACAAGGACGATCACCACGAGAAGGGCGGGTTCTTCGGCTGGTTCAATCGCACCTTCGATCGTAGCGTCAACGGCTACGAGCGCGGCGTGAAGGCCGTGCTCAAGCGCAAGGCGCCATTCTTGCTGCTCTACGTGCTGATCGTCGGCGTGATGGTGGTGCTGTTCAGCCGCATCCCGACCGCGTTCCTGCCCGAAGAGGATCAGGGCGTACTGTTCGCCCAGGTGATGACACCGTCGGGCTCCACCGCCGAACGCACCCAGCAGAGCATCGACGCCATGCGTCGCTACCTCTTGGAAGAAGAAGGCGACATCGTCCGTTCGGTGTTCACCGTGACCGGCTTCAGCTTTGCCGGTCGGGGCCAGAGTTCGGGTATCGCCTTCATCAGCCTGAAGCCCTGGAGCGAGCGTACCGACGAAGAAGACAGCGTATTCGCCCTGGCGCAGCGGGCGCAGCAGCATTTCGCCAGTTTCCGCGACGCCCAGGTGTTCGCGTTCGCGCCGCCGGCGGTAATGGAGCTGGGTGACGCCACCGGCTTCAACCTGTACCTGCAGGATCGTGCCGGTGTCGGCCAGCAGGTGCTGCAGCAGGCTCGCGACAAGTTCCTGCAGCTGGCCAGCCAGAGCCCGGTGCTGACCCGCGTGCGGCCCAACACCCTGCGCGACGAGCCGCAGTATCAGATCCTCATCGACGACGAGAAGGCGCGTGTGTTGGGCATTTCCCTGGCCGATATCAACAGCACGCTGTCGATCGCCTGGGGTGGTCGCTACGTCAACGACTTCATCGACCGCGGTCGGGTGAAGAAGGTCTACCTGCAGGGCATCCCCAGTGCAAGGATGAATCCCGAGGACCTGGAGAAGTGGTACGTGCGCAACGATGCTGGCGAGATGGTGCCGTTCAGTGCCTTCGCCACGGGCGAGTGGACCTACGGCTCGCCGAAGCTGTCGCGCTTCAACGGCGTCAGTGCGATCGAGATGCTCGGCGAGCCGGCGCCTGGCTACAGCTCGGGCGATGCCATGGCCGAGGTCGAGCGCATCGCCGCCCAGCTGCCGTCGGGGGTGGGCTATTCCTGGACCGGGCAATCCTATGAGGAGCGGCTGGCAGGCTCGCAGACGCTGGCGCTCTATGCCCTGTCGCTGCTGGTGGTGTTCCTCTGCCTGGCGGCCCTGTACGAGAGCTGGTCGATTCCGTTCTCGGTCATGCTGGTGGTGCCGCTGGGTATTGTTGGGGCGCTTGCCTTCACGCTGGCGCGTGGATTGTCCAACGAGGTGTTCTTCCAGGTGGGCCTGGTCACCACTATCGGCCTGTCGGCGCGTAACGCGATCCTCATCGTCGAGTTCGCCAAGGCGCTGCACGAGCAGGGCATGAGCTATGCGGACGCCGCCTTGCGTGCCTGCCGTATGCGTCTGCGCCCGATCATCATGACCTCCCTGGCGTTCATTCTCGGCGTGGTGCCGCTCGCCATCGCCTCCGGCGCGGGTGCCGGCAGCAAGCACGCCATCGGTACCGGGGTGATCGGCGGCATGCTCACCGCGGCGGTGCTGGCAATCTTCTGGATTCCGTTGTTCTACGTGATGATCTGCTCGTTCTTCGATCGCACGGATTCCGCCAGCGAAGGTGTGAAGGAGGATTCGCTGTGAACAAGTCTCTGTTGAGTCTCGCGCTCGTGGCGGCGCTGAGTGGCTGCTCGCTGATCCCCGAGTACCAGCGTCCGGATGCGCCGGTACCGGCCGACTGGCCGCAGGGCGAAGCCTATTCAAAGGCATCCCCCGAGGCTCGGGCGCAGGCCCTTGGCTGGCGCGAGTTCTTCCGTGATCCAGCGCTGCAGCAGCTGATCGAGGTCGCGCTGGAGAACAACCGCGACCTGCGCGTCGCGGCGCTGAACGTCGATGCCTACCGTGCGCTGTACCGCGTGCAGCGCGCCGATGTGCTGCCGGCGGTGAGCGCCGATGGCGCTGGCACCCGCAGCCGTACACCGGCCGATCTGAACATGAGCGGCGAGCCGGCCATCAGCAGCCAGTACAGCGCCACCTTCGGCGTGTCCTGGGAACTGGATCTGTTCGGCCGCCTGCGCAGCCTGCGCGACCAGGCGCTGGAAGAGTTCTTCGCCAGCGAGGCCGCGCAGCGCAGCACGCAGATCAGCCTGATCGCAAGTGTCGCCAATGCCTGGCTGACGCTGCAGGCCGATCAGGCGCTGCTGCAGGTCACCCGCGATACGCTCAAGACCTATGAAGAGAGCTTTGGTCTGACCCAGCGCAGCTTCGACGTCGGGGTCGCCTCGGCGCTGGAGTTGCGCCAGGCGCGCAGTGCGGTGGACAGTGCGCGGGTGAGTATCGAGCAGTACACCCGTCTGGTGGCGCAGGATCGCAATGCCCTGACCCTGCTACTGGGCCAGAGCCTGCCGGCCGGTCTGCCGAGCGGCGAAGGTCTCGAGCGCACCCAGCTGGCGACGTTGCCGGTCGGGTTGCCCTCTGACCTGCTGCAGCAACGCCCGGATATTCTCCAGGCGGAGTACCAGCTGCGTGCGGTCAATGCCAGCATCGGCGCCGCGCGTGCGGCGTTCTTCCCGCGCATCAGCCTGACCGGTGCGGCAGGTACCGCCAGTCGTGAGCTGTCCGGCTTGTTCGACGGCGGTTCCGGTTACTGGAGTTTCTCGCCGAGCATCAGCGTGCCGATCTTCAATGCCGGCCAGCTTCGGGCCAACCTGGACTATGCGCAGATCAGCAAGAACATCCAGGTGGCGCAATACGAGCAGGCCATCCAGACGGCGTTCCGCGAGGTCGCCGACGGGCTCGCCGCCCAGGCCACGTATGTGCGCCAGGTGCAGGCCCAGCGTGATCTGCTGCAGACCAGCGAGGATTACTACAACCTCGCCGAGCGTCGCTATCGCACCGGTGTCGACAGCTACCTGACCGTGCTCGACGCGCAGCGCCAGCTGTTCAGCGTGCAGCAGCAGCTGATCAGCGACCGTCTGGCGCAGCTGACCAGCGAGGTGAACCTGTTCAAGTCGCTGGGTGGCGGCTGGCAGGAGACCGTGCAGGCCACCCCCGAGGGCTGAGGATCATGGCGCCGCAGCCCTGAAGAGGTCGTCGCCGTGCTGCAGATGCGAAAACGCCGCCCAGCGGGCGGCGTTTTCGTTCCGGCGCGGGTCAGGCTTCGCGGTTGCGCGTCAGCAGGGCCGGTTTCTCGCCACGCGGGCGGGACGGCAACTGCTCGAGCTGCTCCAGGCTGGGCAGACGATCGATCTTCGATTCCTTGTGAATGATCACCGGCTGCTTCTCGCGCGGCTTGGCCATTTCCTGACGCGTGACGACCGGCTCATCGATGCGGCGACCCTCGTTCTTGCGCCGCGGCTGACCATTGCGTGGCTGGCCGTTGCGCGCAGCCTGGCCCTGGCCAGCGGCGGGACGCTTGCCCTTGCTTCCCGCTGCGCCGCCACCGCCGTTGCGGGCAGCTCCAGCTGCACGCGGTGCGGAGCCCGGCTGGGCCTGACTGCCGCCGGTACGGCGTCCGCGGTTCTGCTTGTTCTGATAGGGGCTGACGTAATCGACGCGATTGCCGAAGTTGTCCACTTCGTCATCGAGGAACTCGTCCGGCGCCCGATCCGGTGGCAGTTGCGGCGGCCGGGCGACGCCCTGAGCTTCGCTGGCCACGCCATCGCGGGTCGGCTTGCGCGTCTTGCTCTTGCTGCGGCGATTGCGCTCCTTCTGCTCGGCACCCTTTTCCGCCGGCTTGTCGCGTTCGCCACGTGCCTTGCGCTCGCCACGCTGCGGGCGCGGTTGGCGGGGCTCACGGACTTCCGGCTTCTCCGCCTCGATGCTGCTGGCGTCGAAGCCCTGCAGATCGCCGTCCGGGATGCGCTGCTTGGTCATGCGCTCGATGCCCTTGAGCAGCTTTTCCTCGTCCGGCGCCACCAGCGAAATGGCTTCACCGCTGCGCCCGGCACGGCCGGTGCGGCCGATGCGGTGCACATAGTCTTCCTCGACATTGGGCAGCTCGAAGTTGACCACATGCGGCAGCTGATCGATGTCCAGGCCGCGGGCAGCGATATCGGTGGCCACCAGAATGCGCACCTGGTTGGCCTTGAAGTCGGCCAGGGCCTTGGTACGGGCATTCTGGCTCTTGTTGCCATGGATCGCGGCAGCCGGCAGGCCGTGCTTCTCCAGGTACTCGGCCAGGCGGTTGGCGCCGTGCTTGGTACGGGTGAAGACCAGTACCTGTTCCCAGGCGCCCTGGGTGATCAGGTGGGCGAGCAGGGCCCGCTTGTGACTGGCGGCGACGCGGAACACGCGCTGTTCGATGCGCTCGACGGTGGTGTTCGGCGGGGTGACCTCGATGCGCTCCGGATTGTGCAAGAGCTTGCCGGCGAGGTCGGTGATGTCCTTGGAGAAGGTGGCCGAGAACAGCAGGTTCTGGCGCTTGGCCGGCAGCTTGGCCAGGACCTTCTTGACGTCATGGATGAAGCCCATGTCGAGCATGCGGTCGGCTTCGTCGAGGACGAGGATTTCCACATGCGACAGGTCGATGGCCTTCTGGTTGGCCAGGTCGAGCAGGCGACCGGGGCAGGCGACCAGCACGTCGATACCCTTGGCCACGGCCTGGATCTGCGGGTTCATGCCGACGCCGCCGAAGATCACCGCGCTTTTCAGCGGCAGATCGCGGGCGTAGACCTTGAAGCTGTCGTGAACCTGGGCGGCGAGCTCGCGGGTCGGTGTCAGCACCAGCACGCGCGGCTGTTTCGGGCCGTAGCGGTGTTCACGATCCGGGTGACCACCTGGAAACAGCAGTTCGAGTACCGGCAGGGCGAAGCCGCCTGTCTTGCCGGTTCCGGTCTGGGCGGCGACCATCAGGTCACGGCCTTGCAACACGGCGGGAATGGCCCGCTGTTGCACGGGAGTAGGCTGGGTGTAACCGGCGGCCTCGACGGCACCGGCCAAAGCCTCGGAGAGACCGAGGGAAGCAAAGGACATGAGTAATCCTGTCTTGTTAGGGGCGAGGCCCTGGGATGGTCATGCCTGGCTCGAATCGCGACTGGCGTGCGATCCCGTCCGGTCCTGCCGCGAATGGTGATGGCGGCATCCGGGCGTAAGCCTGGCGGAAGCGCGGAGTATAACAGAGGCTGTTAACGCCGCATTGCTCTGACAGTGTCGCAGGTCACGGGTTCATTAGCCAGCTCCGTATTTCCCCGGAGCTGGCCGGAACTCAGCGCGACAGCCCGAGGTTGTTCCAGATCGCCAGGCTCGGTTCGGCCTGGTTCAGCGTGTAGAAGTGCAGGCCCGGCGCACCGCCGGCCAGCAGCTTCTGGCACATCTCGGTGATCACCTGCTCGCCGAAGGCCTGGATGCTCTGCATGTCGTCGCCGTAGGCTTCGAGCTGCTTGCGTACCCAGCGTGGGATTTCCGCGCCGCAGGCATCGGAGAAACGCGCCAGCTTGCTGTAGTTGGTGATCGGCATGATGCCGGGCACCACCGGCGTCTGAACCCCGAGCTTGCGCACGCGCTCGACGAAGTAGAAATAGCAGTCGGCATTGAAGAAATACTGGGTGATTGCACTGTCGGCGCCGGCCTTGGCCTTGCGCACGAAGTTCGCCAGGTCGTCCTCGAAGTTGCGCGCCTGGGGATGCATCTCCGGGTAGGCGGCGATCTCGATATGAAAGTGGTCACCGGTTTCGGCGCGGATGAACTCCACCAGTTCGTTGGCGTAGCGCAGCTCGCCGCTGGCCATACCCATTCCGGACGGCAGATCGCCGCGCAGGGCGACGATGCGCTTGATGCCGGCACTCTTGTAGAGGTTCAGCAGCTCGCGCAGCTCGGCCTTGGTGTCGCCAACGCAGGACAGGTGCGGTGCGGTGGGGATCTTCACCTCACCGTCGAGTTGCAGCACGGTGTTGAGCGTGCGGTCGCGCGTCGAGCCACCGGCACCGTAGGTGCAGGAGAAGAAATCGGGCTGGTAGCCCGCCAGCTGGCGCGCCACGTTCAGCAGTTTTTCATGCCCGGCTTCGGTCTTGGTGGGGAAGAACTCGAAGCTGATGGAAGGGCGATTTGAAGAGGTCATACAGAAATTCCTTGAGCTGCAAGCCGCAGGCCGCGAGCGCACCTGGCGCCTCGCAGCCTGTGACGTGACCTGCTTAGTAGCGGTAGCTGTCCGGCTTGAACGGACCTTCGACGGCAACGCCGATGTACTCGGCCTGCTTGGCGGTCAGCTGGGTGACCACGCCACCGAAGCCCTTGACCATCTCCAGCGCCACTTCTTCGTCGAGCTTCTTCGGCAGCACCATGACGGTGACGTTCTGGGTCTTCTCGGCCACCGGCAGGTCGGCGAACTTCTCGTTGTAGAGGTGGATCTGCGCCAGCACCTGGTTGGCGAAGGAGCCGTCCATGATCCGGCTCGGGTGGCCGGTGGCGTTGCCCAGGTTCACCAGGCGGCCTTCGGCCAGGAGAATCAGGTAGTCATCGTTGGTCGGGTCGACGGTCTTGCCGGTGCGGTGGATCTTGTGCACCTGCGGCTTGACCTCTTCCCAGCCCCAGTTCTGGCGCATGAAGGCGGTGTCGATCTCGTTGTCGAAGTGACCGATGTTGCACACCACGGCGCGCTTCTTCAGCGCCTTGAGCATGCCGGCGTCGCACACATTGACGTTACCGGTCGTGGTGACGATCAGGTCGATCTTGCCCAGCAGCGCGGCGTCGACGCTGGCTTCGGTGCCGTCGTTGATGCCGTTCTTGTAGGGGGAAACCAGCTCGAAGCCGTCCATGCAGGCCTGCATGGCGCAGATCGGGTCGACCTCGGAGACCTTGACGATCATGCCTTCCTGGCGCAGCGACTGTGCCGAGCCCTTGCCTACGTCGCCGTAGCCGATGACCAGCGCCTGCTTGCCGGAGAGCAGGTGATCGGTGGCGCGCTTGATGGCGTCGTTCAGGCTGTGGCGGCAGCCGTACTTGTTGTCGTTCTTGCTCTTGGTGACCGAGTCGTTGACGTTGATCGCCGGCACTTTCAGGGTGCCGCCCTTGAGCATGTCGAGCAGGCGGTGCACACCGGTGGTGGTTTCCTCGGTGATGCCGTGCACGCGCTCGAGCACCTGCGGATACTTGTCGTGCAGGATCTGGGTCAGGTCACCGCCGTCGTCCAGCACCATGTTGGCGTCCCACGGCTGGCCGTCCTTGAGGATGGTCTGCTCGATGCACCACTCGTATTCTTCCTCGGTTTCGCCCTTCCAGGCGAATACCGGGATGCCGGCAGCGGCGATGGCGGCAGCGGCCTGGTCCTGGGTGGAGAAGATGTTGCAGGAGGACCAGCGTACCTCGGCGCCGAGGGCGATCAGCGTCTCGATCAGCACCGCGGTCTGGATGGTCATGTGGATACAGCCCAGGATCTTCGCGCCCTTGAGCGGTTGCTCGGCGGCGTACTTGCGGCGCAGGCCCATCAGGGCGGGCATTTCCGATTCGGCGATGATGATCTCGCGGCGGCCCCAGGCGGCCAGGGAAATGTCGGCGACCTTGAAGTCGGTGAAACCGGCAGGCGTCATGACAGCACTCATCGAAGAGTTCTCCATTCGTATGGTTGCGAATGGGCGCCGTTGATGCGTTCGAGGAAACGCCCCATCCGAGCCTGACAGGTTCTGGAACCTGCTGCAGCGCCCCTCGGGTGGGTGGCGGGCACGATCGAAGCGGAGTCGATCGGGTAAAACCCGGCGATTATAGCCGCGCCGTCCGGCAATCCCAAGCCCGCTGCTCGGCGAACTCCACGGATGACCGGACGGTCGAAGTTGAAGGTTCGGTGACCCTTGCCGGGCGAAACCGTTTCAGGAGACCGCCATGAACCCCATGCTTCGCCTTGCGCCCTTCCTGCTGGTGGGTGCGATCAGCCTGCCGGCCGCAGCGCAGTCCTGCTATGTCCACAGCGAAACCTCCGGTGCGGTACCGGCGCCGGTGGTGACCGAACAGTGCTTCGAGTTCCACGGCGTGGACAAGGACGACGCCATCAACTGGGTCTGTCAGGACAACGAGGCGGTGAAGAACTCCCGCCGCGAGATTCGTGACAGCTGTCCGGACGGGCACTTTGGTATCTGTACCGCGCCGATGACGCCGGAAACCCTCGCCAACGAGCGCGCCACCGGTTCCCAGGCGAAGAACGGTACCTTGCCGACCCAGATCAGCGAGCACGCAACCATCGTCACGTATCACTATCACGCCAGCGATCGCGCCCAGGCCAAGATCGACTGCGAAAGTGCCGGCGGCAGCTGGTCGCAATAAAGGCGGTGCGCAATCTTTGCTGACGAAGTCCAAGCCCGACTGATTTGTTCAACCGCCCACGGGCGGGGATAATCCCGCGCTTCGTATCCGTGAGTGGCCGAACCATGACGTTGAGATTGCTGTGCCTTCCCCTGTTCGCCGCGCTGCTGCTGGCAGGCTGTGATCGTGTCGACCCTGACTCGCCGCTGGGCAAGCGCAAGGCGATCTATCAGGCGATGCTCGATACCAAGGAAGACCTCGGCGGCATGCTGCGCGGGCGCATCCCATTCGACGGCACGGCGTTTACCAGCGGCGCCGCCAAGCTCGACGAGCTGTCGCGCCAACCCTGGCAGCACTATCCGGAGGTCAAGGAAAAGCAGAGCGACGCGCGTGACGATGTCTGGCAGCGCCAGGAGCGCTTCCAGGAACTGGCCCGCGCGCTGGAGGCCGACACGGCTGCGCTGGTGGAGGTGACGACCGCGGGTCCGGTGACCGCTGAGCGTGTCGCCCCGGCCTTCCAGCGTGTCGCCCCGGCCTTCCAGCGTGTCGAGGATGCCTGCGAGGCCTGCCACAAGGAGTTCCGCGCCTACTGAGGCGGCTCAGCGGCGCAGGGTTTCCAGTTTTTCCCGGGATTTGGCCAGCTGATCGCGGCGCAGCTCGATCAGCTGCGCATTGCCGGTGCCCAGTGCTTCACGGAGCAGGGTTTCGCGACGCTCCACCTGGCGGTTTACGTGCTCGTATTCCACCTGGCGCGGGTGCAGCGCGACCAGGCCCTGGCACTGCTTGGTCAGGGTCTGCAGCTCGGCATTGAGCTGGGTCTGCTGCAGCTTGTCGCCTTGCAGGCGTGCCTGCTGCAGCTGCTCGCGCAGCGCCTGGCGCTGTGCATGGCACTGAGGGTCGGCCTGCGGGGCGGCGGCGAGCAGCGGGCTGACGACAGCGCAGGCGGTCAGCAGGGCAATGGGCAGATGTCGCAAAGACATGCCACGCCTCCATAGTTGTTATCCAGCTTCTATCGACCGCAGGGTTCGGGCGAAAGTCCCTCAGGTGCCCGGAACCCCGACGGCGCGTAGTCGTTCGCGCAGCGCGGGCAGCTCCGCCGCGCGGAAGAACGCCTGCAGCTGTTTCGCCCGCGCCGGACCGACTCCCGCTTCGGCTTGCCACTGCGCCAGGTCGCGTGCGGCGAGCGCGTCCCAGTCCGCTGCGGGCGGCAGCTGCTTGGCCGGCAGGCCGAGCGCCTTCAGCCATTGCGCCAGCGGCCTCTGCCGGGCTCGGGCGAAGCTCGCGGCGAGCTTGTTGGCGCGCGCCTTGCCAATGCCGGGCACCTGCTCGAGTGCGGCGGCATCCAATTCCAGCCAGGCGAGCAGGTCGGGTAGCAGACCGGCCTCCAGCAATGCCTGCCAGCTGCCGGCGCCGACGCCCTCGAGCGCCAGGCCTTGCCTGCCGCCCAGCCAGACCAGACGGGCGAGGAACTGCTGGTCGCAGCCGGGCGCTGGTCGCCAGCAGCTGTCGGGGTGATAGCGCCGCGGATCGGGCGCGGCGACCGGAGCCCGCTCCGTGTGACGCCAGACCACGCTGTCCAGCTGCGGAATGCTATGCCCGGCCAGCGCAACCGCGACCCGGTCACCGGGGCGCACGTCCAGCGCCTGCCAACGATCCAGCGAACCGAGGCTCAGCGTGCGCACGCGTCGATCATCCAGCTGGACCGGAGCGAGCTGCAGCAGCGGTGTGATCCGCCCGGTGCGGCCGATGCGAAATTCGACGTCGCGCACCTCGGTCAGCGCCTTGCGCAGCGGGTACTTCCAGGCTGCGGCCCAGTGGGGCTCGGCCTGCCAGCGCTCGGCCGGCGGACGTTGCTCCTGGCGCAGCACCACGCCATCGGTGGCGAACGGCAACGCTTGGCGATACCAGTGCTCGCGCCAGTGGCGGGCGTGTTCCAGTGTCTCCACGGGCTGGCTGAACGCCTGCGTATCGGGGAAGCCGAGTGCCGCCAGCTGCCCGAGTCGAGCGTTCATGCTGTCCGGGCCGTTCGGCCAGTCCCAGACGAACAGGCCGATCCGCGCGGCAGTGTCCCTGTCCAGGCCGTTGCTGGCCATGGCACCGGCCACGCGCCCGCGAGCCCCCGCGCTGCCATGCGATGCCTGGACATGCCGGTCCAGTCGCCAGTAGAGCTCGCCCTGCAGGATGACCTCGTCGGATACCGCCAGGCGCGCAGGGATCGCCGCCAGTCTGCGGGCATTGGCTGTCCAGTCCTGTCCGGTAAGGCCATCGCCACGGCTGATGGCCTGCTGCAGGGCGCCATGACGATAGACCAGGGTGACCGCGACACCGTCGATCTTGGGCTGAATCCACAGATCGCGGCGCCGCGCGATCCAGGTCGCAACCGCCTGCTCGTCGGCGAGCTTGACCAGGCCGGTCTGTCTGACCGGATGGCGCAGCGGACCGCCGGCATCCTGCAGCGGATCAGGTGCCGCGCCGGTGCCGACGAAGCAGCGCCGCCAGCCGTCCAGCTGCGCCCGGCTCTGGTCATAGATCTCGTCGTCCACCAGCGACTGACCGCGCCGGTGATAGGCATCGTCCCACTGGGCGAGCTGCGCCTGCAGCTGGTGGATCTCCTGGCGTGCCCGCGCGTCATCCCAGTTCGGACAGGTGGCGAGGCAGGCAGGGGCGAACAGGCACAGCGATAGCGCGATCAGGCGTGGCATGGCGAGCATCCTTGCTCTGGTGACGGGGGCGCGGCCCGCCGACGCCGGCGGACCGATGCCGGATTGTCGCCTGCCAGGCGCGAGCCGACCGTGCGTCAGCGCATGTTGAACAGCTCCTGATGGAAATCCCGCGCCGGCAGGCCGCGCCGCTGCAGGTCACGGCTGAGGTCCTGACCGAAACCGGCAGGGCCGCAGAACCAGACGTCACTGTCCTGCCACTGCGGCGCCAGCTGGCGCAGGCGTTCGGGCGTCAGCCGCCCGCCTTCGCTGGCGACCAGCACATGCAGGCGCACCCGGGCGCGCTCGGCCAGCTCGCGGATGCGCTCGATGAAGCCCTGGTCGGGCGCGCTGGTGCAGTAGAAGAAGTCGACGTTGTCCCCGTTACCGCTGTCGGCTAGCGCCTGCAGGCGGCCGATGAACGGCGCGATACCGATGCCGCCGGCGACCCAGATCTGCCGCGGCTTGCGGCTGTGGAAATCGAAGCAGCCATAGGGACCTTCCACCTTCACCGGGTCGCCCACCTTGAGCGTCTGGGGCAGGGTGCGGGTGTAGTCGCCGAGGCCCTTGATGGAGAAGGCCAGCCGGCCGTCGTTGCACCAGGCCGAGGAGAGGCTGAAGGGGTGCGGCCCTTCCTTGTCGTCGAAGGTGACGAAGGCGAACTGCCCGGCCTTGTGTCCCGGCCAGGCGCCATCGAGCTTGATGTCGACACGCAGCACGCGGTTGTCGCGGTGATGGGTCAGGCTTTCGATGCGGCCTACCACCTGATGCTTGCGGCCGATGCGGCGCAGCAGCGAGATGCAGGCGGCCAGCGAGCCGGCGGCCATGAGCACGGCCAGCACCAGGCCCAGCGGCGACGTCCAGTAGTCCGGCGGCGTCAGCACCACCGCGTGTACCACCAGCGCCAGGTAGACCAGTGCCAGCCAGCGGTGGGTGCGGAAGAACCAGCGGTAGGGGAAGCGCTTGATCAGTGCCAGCACGATGAGGATGACCGCGGCATAGAAGGCCCACTCGCCGATGGTCTCCGCGATGCCGCGAAAGCGTTGCAGCAGGGCGAAGATGCCTTCGTGAACCTGGCCCTCGCCGGCGCGCCGAGCCGGTCGTTCCAGCCAGCCGAAACCCACCAGCCATTTCGGAATCTGGCCCCAGCCCCAGTGGAAGATGGCGATCACCAGGGCGCTGATGCCCAGCCACTTGTGCAGCCGATAGGTCTTGTCCAGGCCGTCGAAGAAGCGTTCGAAGCGCCGTGGCCGCGCCGCCAGTACCACCGCCACGCTCATCGCGGCGATGCCGAGCACACCGCTGTAGTGCACCATCACCTTGCGCAGCGGCCAGATCTGGTAATGCGCCATGACGAAGCTGTCGACCAGCAGCCAGAGCAGCGTCAGTCCGACGAACAGCGCGACGTAGGTGAGTTTTATCTGTCTCATCTTGGGCAAGCCTCCCAGCTGACATCCCTATTTCGAGCTTCCTTGAGCATCCCCCTGCTGCCATGCCGCTGCCATGACCGTGGTCAGTAGCGAAGCGGTCGGCCGAAATCGGCGACACGGGAGGACGCGCTTTTTATCTACAATTCGCCCCTCAATTCCTCGAAGAGACGAGCCCGTGTACCCAGTGATCGCCATCGAGCAGCTCACCAAGACCTACGCGTCCGGACATCCCGCGCTCAAACGCATCGACCTCGAGATCCGCAAGGGCGAGATCTTCGCCCTGCTCGGACCCAACGGCGCCGGCAAGACCACGCTGATCAGCATCATCTGCGGCATCGTCAACCCCGGCGGCGGCCGCGTAGTGGTCGACGGCCACGACATCGTCCAGGACTACCGCGCCGCCCGCTCGAAGATCGGCCTGGTGCCGCAGGAGCTGTTCAACGAGGGGTTCGAAAGCGTCTGGGCGACGGTGCGTTTTTCGCGCGGGCTGTTTGGCAAGGCGCCGGACGATTCGTTCCTCGAGAAACTGTTGCGCGATTTGTCCCTGTGGGACAAGCGCAATGCCCGGATTCTGGAACTCTCCGGTGGCATGAAGCGCCGCGTGATGATCGCCAAGGCACTGTCCCACGAGCCATCGATCCTGTTCCTCGACGAGCCCACCGCTGGCGTCGATGTCGAGCTGCGCCGGGACATGTGGGAGATGGTCCGCGGCCTGCGCGAACGGGGCGTGACCATCATCCTCACCACCCACTACATCGAGGAGGCCGAAGAGATGGCCGACCGCATCGGGGTGATCAGCAAGGGCGAGATCATCCTCGTCGAGGACAAGCATGTGCTGATGCACAAGCTCGGCAAGAAGCAGCTGACCCTGCACCTGCAGCGCCCGTTGACGGCGATCCCGGAAGAGCTGGCCGGCTATCCGCTGGAGCTGACCGATGCCGGCAACCAGCTGGTGTTCACCTTCGATGCCCAGCACGAGGACACCGGCATCGCCGAGCTGCTCAAGCGCCTGGCCGCCCACGGCATCGACTTCAAGGACCTGCAGTCGAGCCAGAGCTCGCTGGAGGAAATCTTCGTCAACCTCGTTCACGGTCGCTGAAGGAACAACTGCATGAATGTTTACGCGATCCGCGCGATCTACCTGTTCGAACTGGCGCGCACCTGGCGCACCCTGCTGCAGAGCATCGCCACCCCGGTGATCTCCACCTCGCTGTACTTCGTGGTGTTCGGCTCGGCCATTGGCGCGCGCATGGAGGCCATGCACGGCATCCCCTACGGCGCCTTCATCATTCCCGGCCTGATCATGATGGCGCTGCTTTCCGAGAGCATCTCCAACGCCTCGTTCGGCATCTACATGCCGCGCTACTCGGGGACCATCTACGAGGTGCTGTCGGCGCCGGTGTCCTATGTCGAGATCGTCATCGGCTACGTTGGCGCAGCAGCGACCAAATCGCTGATTCTCGGCGTGATCATCCTGCTGACGGCGCGCCTGTTCGTCGATTATGAGATCCAGCATCCGCTGATGATGGCGCTGTTCCTGGTGCTGACGGCGGTTACTTTCTGCCTGTTCGGGTTCATCATCGGCATCTGGGCCGACGGCTGGGAGAAGCTGCAGATCGTCCCGGCGCTGATCGTCACGCCTTTGGCCTTTCTCGGCGGGAGCTTCTACTCCATCGAGATGCTGCCGCCGCTGTGGCAGAAGATCACGCTGTTCAACCCGGTGGTGTACCTGATCAGCGGCTTCCGCTGGAGCTTCTACGGCGTCTCGGACATCAGTGTCGGCATCAGCCTGGCGATGATCCTCGGCTTTCTCGCCGCCTGCCTGCTGGCGGTGTGGTGGATCTTCAAGACCGGCTATCGGTTGAAGAACTGAGCCGCACACGAAAACGCCCGCAGATGCGGGCGTTTTCAATTACAGCACTTGAAGCTTACTTGCCGAACATCTTGCCGAGGCCGAGCACGGCATCCTTGGCCTGGGTCACGGCCTGGACCTTCTCGTCGATCGCCGCGCCCTGTTCGGTGGCGTTGGCATTGGCCGCCAGTTCTTCGCCGTTCAGTTGTGCACAGCCACCCTCCACCTGAGCGATGGCGTTGCTGAGCTTCTCGTTGCCGAGCATCTGGCCGAGCAGCTTGCCGGTTTCCAGGTTGCCTTGCTGGGCGTTCAGCTGTTGTTCGCATTTGGCCTGCACATCGCTGGTAGCCGCCTGCAGCGAGGCGCTCGAGAGGGCGAGCAGGGCGCAGCCGAAGAGGTGGGAAATACGCATGGATAAGCTCCTTGTAATGTCGATCACGACAGGTGATCGATCGAGTCCGTTCGAAAAGGGCGGCGATGATAGCGTTTTGCTTCTGGTGCGCAAAGGCGCTGGCATGCAGGTTTCGTGACCTGGTGCGGATTGCGTGACGCTGGATGTATCCGGTCCAGAAAGCAGAAAACCCCGCACGGCTCAGGCCGGCGGGGTTTTCCGTTGACCGGAGGCTGCTTACAGCCCGGCGGCGGCGCGCAGGGCGTCGGCCTTGTCGGTCTTCTCCCAGGTGAAGGCGGTGAAGGTGTCGGCACCCACCGTCATCTCATAGGGGGTGCGGCCGAAGTGGCCGTAGGCGGCGGTGGCGCGATACATCGGGTGCAGCAGGTCGAGCATGCGGGTGATCGCGTAGGGGCGCAGATCGAAGTGCTCGCGCACCAGGGCGATGATCTTGTCATCGCCGAGCTTGCCGGTGCCGAAGGTGTTCAGCGAGATGGACGTCGGCTGCGCCACGCCGATGGCATAGGACACCTGGATCTCGCAGCGATCGGCGAGACCGGCGGCAACGATGTTCTTGGCGACGTAGCGTCCGGCGTAGGCAGCGCTGCGGTCGACCTTGGACGGGTCCTTGCCGGAGAAGGCGCCGCCGCCGTGACGGGCCATGCCGCCGTAGGTGTCGACGATGATCTTGCGTCCGGTCAGGCCGCAGTCGCCTACCGGGCCGCCGATGACGAACTGGCCGGTCGGGTTGATGTGGTATTGGGTGTCCTTGTGCAGCAGCTCGGCCGGCAGGCTGTGCTTGATGATCAGCTCCATCACCGCTTCGCGCAGATCGCTCTGCTTGACGTCGGGGTTGTGCTGGGTCGACAGCACCACGGCGTCGATGCCGACCACCTGGCCGTTCTCGTAGCGGCAGGTGACCTGGCTCTTGGCGTCCGGACGCAGCCACGGCAGCAGGCCGTTCTTGCGCGCCTCGGCCTGGCGCTCGACCAGGGCGTGGGAGAAACGGATCGGCGCCGGCATCAGTACGTCGGTCTCGTTGCTGGCATAGCCGAACATCAGGCCCTGGTCGCCGGCACCCTGGTCTTCCGGCTTGGTGCGGTCGACGCCCTGGGCGATGTCCACCGACTGCTTGCCGATGATGTTGATGATGCCGCAGGTGGCGCCGTCGAAACCGACTTCCGAGCTGTTGTAGCCGATGTCGACGATGACGTCGCGGACCAGCTGCTCCAGATCGACCCAGGCGCTGGTGGTCACTTCACCGGCGACGATGGCTACACCGGTCTTGACCAGGGTTTCGCAGGCCACGCGGGCGTGCTTGTCCTCGGCGATGATGGCGTCGAGCACCGCATCGGAGATCTGATCGGCGATCTTGTCCGGATGCCCTTCGGACACGGACTCGGAGGTGAAAATCGAGTATTCGCTCATCTATCGGTTTCCTATTACCGGTGGGTGAGTCGGTCGTCAGGAGCGGGCCGGGAAAAGTGCCGGGCCTGGATCTGAAAACCGTTCTTCAAGCCAATGTAGAGGCTCTCGCCGGGCGTGAGCCCCGCGGCATCGGCCCAACGGGCCAGATCGTCCTGTTCGAAGCCCAACCAGAGATCGCCGCAGGCCTCCCTGGCCCAACTCTGGTTGTGGCTGCACAGCTCGGTGATCAGCAGGCTGCCGCCCGCCTTTACCAGCCGCGCCAGTTGTTTCATTGCCTCACCCGGCGCAGCCAGGTGATGCAGGACCATGTTCAGTACCACGCAGTCGGCCGCCGGGCAGTCATCGTGCAAGGCGTCGGCCAGCCTGAGTTCGACGTTGCCGAGCCCGGTCTGTTCGCAATGGGCGCGGGCCAGGTCGAGCATCGCCGGGCTGTTGTCCAGCGCCACCACCCGGGCGAAGCGCCGGGCCAGTTCCGGCAGGAAGCTGCCGTCGCCGGGGCCGACTTCCAGCGCCGTGGCTTCGGCGTCGAAGTTCAGCGCGTCGAGCAGGGCCACCACGCTGTCGCGGTACTGTGGCAGGCCGGCGATCAGGTCCTGGCGGGCCTGGAAACTGTCGGCCATGCGCGAGAAGAAATCCTCGCTGGCGGCGCTGCGCTGGGCGTGTACGGCGGCGATGCGGGCATCGATCTCGCGTGGCAGTTCCAGCCGGTCCGCTTCCTCCAGCAATGCCGCGTGCAGCCGGCCGCCAGGGCTGTCGAGCTGCGCCAGGCTGCGTCGGTAGAACACCGCGTTGCCTTCGCGCCGGGTGGCCAGCAGGCCGGCCTGGGTGAGCACCTTGAGATGATGGCTCATCCCCGACTGGCCAATGGCAAAGATCTGCGCCAGCTCGAGCACGCCGAAGGAGTCGCTGGCCAGCACGCGCAGCACTTTCAGGCGCAGCGCATCGCCACCGGCCTTGCACAGGGCGGCGAGCTGGTCGCTGGTGTCGTAACGGATCTGGGGAAAGCGCAGGCTCATAGGCCGCGCAGTCTAGTCGGTCACTTTTCGTACAGCAAGGGCAGTATCAAAAAGTTTTGATATTGCCCTTGCGGGTGCAGGGTTACTGCAGCAGGCGGGACAGCCCCAGGGTGAACGACACCAGGCCAAGGCCGATGAGGAAGTAGTTCGGCAGGATATCCAGCAGGCGCTGAATCAGTCCTTCGCCGGCCAGACGGCGCGAGAGCAGGCTGTAGGCGAGCAGAATGCTCAGATCGATCACCGCCCAGATCACGATGAGCACCGTCGCCTGTGGCGCGAACGGCTGCGCGGGCAGGATGAAGCCGGGCAGGAAGGCGAGAAAGAACAGGATGTCCTTGGGGTTGGACAGGCCCACCGCCATGGCCCGCCAGAAATAGTGCGCCTCGCTGCGTTTTGGCATGGCGGCCTCGCTGCGTCCGCCGCACAGGCTGTCGCAGCCCAGCCAGATCAGGTACAGGCCGCCGAGGATCTGCCCGGCTTCGAGCACCAGCGGGTCGAGGTCCAGCGCCAGGTAGATCATCACCAGTGCGGCGATCATCAGGATCTGCGCAGACAGCGCACCGCCGAGAATCGTCCACAGTGGCCAGCGCCGGCGCGCGTCGGATACCACCAGGGCGACCACCGGTCCGGGGGAGGCGATCAGCAGTGCGACCGCGGCGGCGAAGGCGAGGTAGGTGGCGTTCATAGTTCGGTCACCAGGCCGAATACGCGGCTGCGCTTGCCCAGCCGCTCGGCGTAGAAGTTGGGATTGGTGATGGCGAAGGCGCACTGGATCCAGCGGTCGCTGCCATCGAAGCGCGCGCTGAAGGGGCTGCGCGCGTGGGCGGTGCGGCGGTTGTCGATGATCAGCATGTCGCCGCGGTTCAGGCGCACGGGCTCGACCACTTCCCAGGCGATGTTGCGCAGCTTGTCCATCAGCTGCTGGGCGCGGCTGCTGAAAGCCAGCATGAACTGCGGGTCGAAGCGAAAGAAGGGCGCGTCCGGATCGCCATAGAGGATGGTCTGGTGGCGGTTGATGTCGATGCGCTGGTTCTTGCCGGTGGGGCCGTAGTCGGACAGGAAGTTGTACGGCTCGGTGAGGAAGAAGGCCTGCTCTTCGAAGGTCAGACGCTCGAGGATACGCTCGATGGAGGCGATGTAGGTCACCGCTTCGGCGGCGGGGTCCTGGCGCAGGCAGAGCAGCACCAGATAGTCCGGTACCACGGCGTGGAAGGCGTTTTCGGTGTGCAGATCCAGCTCGGTGTCGAAGCTGTCGGAGTTCGCCGCCCGGGACTGCGTCTGCAGCGGGAAGAAGTTGTTGACGATGCAGCCATCGGACTCCTGCAGGTAGCCGATCGGCTCGCCGAGCAGCGCCGTCGCCTGCAGCAACAGGCGTTCGCTGCTCTCGTCGGGCTTGTTCAGCTGTTCGCGGCTGGGCGGGGTGGGCGGGATATCGCCGACCGGCAGGTTTTCCAGTGTCAGGTAGCCGCGCTTGTTGCCGAACAGCCTGAAATTGAGGATCTCGCCAATCTGCTCATGCTGCAGCGCGCCCTTGGTCACGGCGAGGGCCAGAAGCGTCTCGTAATGATCGTTGTGCATGACATCCTTCCCGGACTTTTGTATGTGCTGGCGTGATGGGTGGTTTGGCGGGGTTGGCCTGCGACCCTTAGCTGGCGCAGTATTGGGAGGTGCATGAGGATTGAAAAATGGAAAAAACAGCCGCTAAGGATGAGTTTTAGTCATGCCGGAATCCGTTATGGCAGTACCGCGCATGCCGCCTCTGTATGCGCTGCGTGCGTTCGAGGTGGCGGCGCGCTTCGGCTCGTTCACCCAGGCGGCGCAGAGCCTGTTCATCACCCAGAGTGCGGTGAGCCGGCACGTGAAGACGCTGGAGGAGCATCTGGATTGCCAGCTGTTCGAGCGACATGGCTCGCGGCTGGTGCTGACCGATGCCGGTCGCCTGCTGGCGCAGGAGCTGAAGATCGGTTTCCGTACCATCGAGAACGCCTGCGTCGCGGTGACGCGCCAGCGCGGCGCGCTTCGCCTCAAGGCGCCTTCGACGCTGACCATGCGCTGGCTGCTCGGCGCGCTGAACGCCTTTCAGCTGGCTCATCCGCAGAATCGTGTGCAGCTCACCAGCGCCTGGATGGATCTGGACGCGGTGGATTTCCACAGCGAGCCGTTCGACTGCGCGATCCTGCTGGGCAATGGCGGTTTTCCGGCCGACTGGCACCGGGTCAAGCTGTTCGACGAATGGCTGGTGCCGGTCTGCGCGCCGGAACTGCTCGGCGCGGCGCCCTGGAGCACCGCGCAGCTGGCAGCGGCCGAGCTGATTCACCCGTCGCGTGACTGCCGTGACTGGCGGCGCTGGCTGCAGCGCACCGGGCGCGTGGATGAGGTCGCCTGGCAGCAGGGCAAACTGTTCGACACCCTCGAACTGGGCATCTCCGCCGCCGCCCAGGGCCATGGCGTGTCGATCGGCGATCTGGCCCTGGTCGGTGCCGAACTGCAGCGCGGCAGCCTGGTGCTGCCGCTGCGTCAGGCGGTGCGCTCCGGCGACAGCTATTACCTGGTGTGGCCAGGCGGTGGCAGCGAGTCGGCGACGCTTGCGCGCATGCGCGACTACCTGCTCGAACACCTGCCGGATGTGACCCGCCAGGGCGTCGAACTGTTGGATTGACGGCCGATTCAGTCATTGCCCCGGCCACCCTCGGTAGGGGAAAATGGCCGCCTTTTTCTACGTACACCCCCGCAGGAGATTCAGCGATGCCCAGCCGTCGTGAGCGAGCCAATGCCATCCGCGCCCTCAGCATGGATGCCGTGCAGAAAGCCAACAGCGGCCACCCGGGTGCCCCCATGGGCATGGCGGACATCGCCGAAGTGCTCTGGCGCGACCACCTGAAGCACAGTCCGACCAACCCGCAGTGGGCCGACCGCGATCGCTTCGTGCTGTCCAACGGCCACGGCTCGATGCTGATCTACTCGCTGCTGCACCTGACCGGCTACGACCTGTCCATCGACGACCTGAAGAACTTCCGCCAGCTGCACAGCAAGACCCCTGGCCACCCGGAGTTCGGCTACACCGCCGGTGTCGAGACCACCACCGGGCCACTGGGCCAGGGCCTGGCCAACGCGGTGGGCTTCGCCCTGGCCGAGAAGGTCATGGCGGCGCAGTTCAACCGCCCCGGCCACAACATCGTCGATCACAACACCTACGTGTTCCTCGGCGACGGCTGCATGATGGAAGGCATCAGCCACGAGGTCTGCTCGCTGGCCGGTACCTTGGGGCTGAACAAGCTGATCGCCTTCTACGATGACAACGGCATCTCCATCGATGGCGAGGTGCATGGCTGGTTTACCGACGACACCCCGCGCCGCTTCGAGGCCTACGGCTGGCAGGTGATCCGCAATGTCGACGGCCATGACGCCGACGAGATTCAGATGGCGCTGGAAACCGCGCGCAAGAGCGATCGCCCGACGCTGATCTGCTGCAAGACCATCATCGGCTTCGGCTCGCCGAACAAGCAGGGCAAGGAAGAATCCCACGGCGCTGCCCTGGGTGATGCCGAAATCGCCCTGACCCGCGAAGCGCTGGGCTGGAACCACCCGCCGTTCGAAATCCCCGTCGAGATCTACGTCGAGTGGGATGCCAAGCAGAAGGGCGCCGACGCCGAGAACGAGTGGAACAAGCGCTTCGCTGCCTACGAGACCGAATTCCCAGCACTGGCCGCTGAATTCAAACGCCGCATGGCCGGCGAGCTGCCGGCCGACTTCGCCGAGAAGGCCAGCGAGTTCATCCGTGAAGTCGCCACCAAGGGCGAGACCATCGCCAGCCGCAAGGCCAGCCAGAACTGCCTGAACGCCTTCGGCCCGCTGCTGCCGGAGCTGCTTGGCGGCTCGGCGGACCTGGCCGGCTCCAACCTGACTCTGTGGAAGGGCTGCAAGCCGGTGGTGGCCGAGGATGCTTCGGGCAACTACATGTATTACGGCGTGCGCGAGTTCGGCATGGCCGCGATCATGAACGGCGTCGCCCTGCACGGCGGCCTGATTCCCTACGGCGCGACCTTCCTGATGTTCATGGAATACGCACGCAACGCCGTGCGCATGTCGGCACTGATGAAGCAGCGGGTGATCTACGTGTTCACCCACGACTCCATCGGCCTCGGCGAAGACGGCCCGACCCACCAGCCGGTCGAGCAGCTGGTCGCCCTGCGCACCACGCCGAACCTGGATACCTGGCGTCCGGCCGACACGGTCGAGTCCGCGGTGGCCTGGAAGCATGCGGTCGAGCGCAAGGACGGTCCGAGCGCGCTGATCTTCTCGCGGCAGAACCTGCCGTTCCATGTGCGTGACAACGAAACCGAAGCGGCCATCGCCCGCGGCGGTTACATCCTGAAGAACTGCGCTGGCGAGCCGGAGCTGATCCTGATCGCCACCGGTTCGGAAGTCAGCCTGGCGGTACAGGCCGCCGACAAGCTGGCCGAGCAGGGCCGCAAGGTGCGCGTCGTCTCCATGCCCTGCACCAGCGTGTTCGACGCCCAGGACGCGGCCTACAAGCAGCTGGTACTGCCGGTTGAAGTCGGTGCGCGCATCGCCATCGAGGCGGCGCATGCGGACTACTGGTACAAGTACGTCGGCCTCGACGGTCGCATCATCGGCATGACCACCTACGGCGAGTCGGCTCCGGCCGGCCAGCTGTTCGAGGAATTCGGCTTCACCGTCGACAACATCCTCGCGGTCGCCGAAGAGCTGCTGGAGGACTGATCGCGACATGGGTGGATGGCTGCGGTCATCCATCCCATCAAGCCCATCCGCGTAGGGTGGAGAGCCAACTGCCGCTTTCCACCTGCAGGACCGACGAGAACCCATGGCCAACGCCCGTCCCTATCGCGTCGCTCTCAACGGCTACGGCCGCATCGGCCGTTGCGTGCTGCGTGCATTCTATGAGCGCGGCGCCGCCTTCGATTTTCAGTTCGTTGCCCTCAACGACCTGGCCGACATGGCCAGCCTGGAATACCTCACCCGCTTCGACTCCACTCACGGTCGCTTTCCCGGCGAAGTGGGCGTGGAGGGCGACTGCCTGCACCTGAACGGCGACTGCGTGAAGGTGCTGCGTGCATCGACGCCGGAAGCCATCGACTGGCGGGCACTCGACGTCGATCTGGTGCTGGAATGTTCCGGCGCCTACACCAGCCGTGCCGATGGCGAGCGCTTCCTCGCGGCGGGTGTGCCGCGGGTACTGTTTTCCCAGCCGATGGCCAGTGCGGCGGATGTCGACGCCACCGTGGTGATGGGCATCAATCAGGGGCAGCTGCGCGGCACCGAGCGGCTGGTGTCCAACGCCTCCTGCACCACCAACTGCGGCGTGCCGCTGCTCAAGCTGCTCAATGACGCGGTGGGCATCGAGTTCGCCTCCATCACGACCATTCACTCGGCGATGAACGACCAGCCGGTGATCGACGCCTACCACCATGACGACCTGCGCCGCACCCGCTCGGCCTTCCAGTCGGTGATTCCGGTATCCACGGGGCTCGCCCGGGGTATCGAACGCCTGCTGCCGGAACTCTCCGGGCGGATTCAGGCCAAAGCCGTGCGGGTGCCGACGGTGAACGTCTCCTGCCTGGACATCACGCTGCAGACGGCGCGCGATACCGATGCGCAGACCATCAACAAGGTGCTGCGCGAGGCCGCCGAAAGTGGCCCGTTGCAGGGGTTGCTGGCGTACACGGAGTTGCCGCATGCCAGTTGCGACTTCAACCACGACCCGCATTCGGCGATCGTCGACGGCAGCCTGACCCGTGCCTCCGGCCCGCGCCTGGTGAATCTGCTGGCCTGGTTCGACAACGAATGGGGGTTCGCCAACCGCATGCTCGACGTCACCGACCATTACCTGCGCGTGGCCCATCGCCCGTAGTGGCACGCGCTTGGAACATCGCTGCTTCTCGACCTTAAGGAAGACCAACATGACCGTTTTGAAGATGACCGATCTCGACCTCCAGGGTAAGCGCGTGCTGATCCGCGAGGACCTCAACGTGCCGGTGAAGGATGGCGCGGTGAAGAGCGATGCACGCATCCTGGCCTCGTTGCCGACCATCAAGCTGGCGCTGGAAAAAGGCGCCGCGGTGCTGGTCTGCTCGCACCTGGGCCGTCCGGAAGAGGGCGTCTACAGCGAGGAAGACAGCCTCAAGCCGGTCGCCGATTACCTGTCCAAGGCCCTCGGCCGTGAGGTGCCGCTGGTCAAGGATTACCTAGACGGTGTCGAGGTCAAGCCGGGTGAGCTGGTGCTGCTGGAGAACGTGCGCTTCAACAAGGGCGAGAAGAAGAACACCGACGAGCTGGCGCAGAAGTACGCTGCCCTCTGCGACGTCTTCGTCATGGACGCCTTCGGCACCGCCCACCGTGCCCAGGGCTCGACTCATGGCGTGGCCAAGTTCGCCAAGGTCGCCTGCGCCGGCCCGCTGCTGGCGGCCGAGCTGGACGCGCTGGGCAAGGCGCTGGACAAGCCGCAGCGGCCGATGGTGGCCATCGTCGCCGGCTCCAAGGTATCGACCAAGCTCGACGTGCTGACCTCGCTGGCCGACATCTGCGACCAGCTGATCGTCGGCGGCGGCATCGCCAACACCTTCCTCGCCGCGGCCGGCTACAAGGTCGGCAAGTCGCTGCACGAGGCCGATCTGATCGACACCGCCAAGGCCATCGCGGCCAAGGTCGCCGTGCCGCTGCCAGTGGATGTGGTGGTCGCCAAGGAGTTTGCCGAGAGCGCCGAGGCCACGGTCAAGGCCATCGCCGACGTCGCCGACGACGACATGATCCTGGACATCGGGCCGAAGACCGCAGCCATGTTCGGCGAGATGCTCAAGGCTTCGCAGACCATTCTCTGGAACGGTCCGGTGGGCGTGTTCGAATTCGACCAGTTCGGCAACGGCACCAAGGTGCTGGCCCAGGCCATCGCCCAGAGCCCGGCGTTCTCCATCGCCGGCGGCGGCGACACCCTGGCGGCCATCGACAAATACGGCGTGGCCGAACAGATCTCCTACATCTCCACCGGTGGTGGCGCCTTCCTCGAGTTCGTCGAGGGCAAGGTGCTGCCGGCGGTCGAGGTACTGGAGCAACGCGCCAGCTGATGGCCGGGCGGGCTGCCGGCGGCGCCCTCGGCGCTGGCAGCCCGCTGATGCAGACGGCAACCCCGGCGGCTCGCCGTGGTCTCTGTTCTTATCGGAACAAGGAAAGGGGATTCGCCATGCGTTACGTCGCTGTTGCCGTTTGTTGCCTGGGCCTGGCCGGTTGCGCCGGCAGTTCGCCGGATACCGCCTGCCAGGTGCTCGACCCGCCGCCGGTGCTTGGCCCGACCGCCGAACACGACCAGCGTGTTGAGATGCAGGCCACCGGCGATCCGACCGTCGCCCAGGGTGGCCTGCAGGACTGCCCCGACTGACTCCCAAGGAGATGGAATGAACAAAGGCTTGCCCATGCTGCTCGCCGCGCTGCTGCTCGGCGGCTGCGGCCACTGGCAGTCCGGCCCGGACGCGCCGTTCGTGCGCTGGAAGTGCCAGAGCCAGCAGCACATCGCCTGGCGCTACGCCGATGATCAGCGCAACGCCATCGACCTGAAGATCGGCAACAGCGAGCAGGTTCATACGTTGCGCAAGGAACCTGCAACGCATGGCACTTTCTATAGCGATGGCGTAGTTGCCTTCCATGACAAGGGCAACGAGGCGCTGGTGTATCGCGTCGCCGATGACAAGGTGCTGGCCCACGGCTGCAGCGCGTCGCTCATCAGTATCTAGCGGACCATCGGTTACTGCGCCCTCGCGATGCGAGGCTACGTTTTTTAAAGCGCTGGCGGGACGCTGGCATTTGTCGCTCCCGCCTCTACAATGCCGCGCCCAGCGTGCGGCGCTTGAACAGCGTCGGCCACTGCGGCAGGCTCTACACGATCAAACGACCCAGACCGGGAGAAAGGAAAACATGGCACTCATCAGCATGCGCCAGATGCTCGACCACGCCGCCGAGTTCGGCTACGGCGTGCCGGCCTTCAACGTCAACAACCTCGAGCAGATGCGCGCCATCATGGAAGCGGCCGACAAGACCGATTCCCCGGTGATCGTCCAGGCTTCCGCCGGTGCGCGCAAATACGCCGGTGCGCCGTTCCTGCGTCATCTGATCCTGGCGGCGATCGAAGAATTCCCGCACATCCCGGTGTGCATGCACCAGGACCACGGCACCAGCCCGGACGTCTGCCAGCGTTCGATCCAGCTCGGCTTCTCCTCGGTGATGATGGACGGCTCGCTGCGCGAAGACGGCAAGACCCCCGCCGATTACGAGTACAACGTGCGCGTGACGCAGCAGACCGTCGCCTTCGCCCATGCCTGCGGCGTCTCCGTGGAAGGCGAGCTGGGTTGCCTGGGCAGCCTTGAAACCGGCATGGCCGGCGAGGAAGACGGCGTCGGCGCCGAGGGCGTGCTCGATCACAGCCAGCTGCTGACCGATCCGGAAGAAGCCGCCGACTTCGTCGCCAAGACCAAGGTCGACGCCCTGGCGATCGCCATCGGCACCAGCCACGGCGCCTACAAGTTCACCAAGCCGCCGACCGGCGACACGCTGTCGATCCAGCGCATCAAGGAAATCCACGCGCGCATCCCGGATACCCACCTGGTGATGCACGGTTCCTCCTCGGTGCCGCAGGAGTGGTTGAAGATCATCAACGAGTACGGCGGCGAGATCGGCGAAACCTACGGCGTGCCGGTCGAGGAGATCGTCGAGGGCATCAAGTACGGCGTACGCAAGGTCAACATCGACACCGACCTGCGTCTGGCCTCCACCGGCGCGATCCGCGAGTTCATGGCGAAGAACCCCAGCGAGTTCGACCCGCGCAAGTACCTGGCCAAGACCGTCGCCGCCATGCGCGACATCTGCATCGCCCGCTACGAAGCCTTCGGCACCGCCGGCAATGCCAGCAAGATCAAGCCGATCTCGCTGGAAGGCATGTTCCAGCGCTACGCCAACGGCGAGCTGGATCCGAAGATCAATTGATCGATCGGACATGAAAAAGCCCGCGTTTGCGGGCTTTTTCGTTTCTGCGCTGCATGTGTGCTCAGCTGGCGAGCAGTTCCTGGATCTGGCAGCGCAAGGTGTCCAGCGCGAAGGGCTTGGCCAGCACCGGTGCCGAGCGGGCGATGGGGCTGCCGGATTCGTAGATCTCGATGGGATAGCCGCTGATGAAGATCACCTTCAGCTCCGGCCGCAGCTTGAGCGCGGGCTCGGCGATCATCACTCCGGAGACATTGCCCGGCAGGCGGAAGTCGGTGACCAGCAGATCCAGATGCGGTTTGGTCGCCAGGATCTCGAAAGCCTTAGGCGCACTGTCCGCTTCCAGCACCTGATAGCCCTCGCTGGCCAGATAGTCCGAGAGCAGGCTGAGGATATGCGGCTCGTCTTCGACGAGCAGAACGATTTTTGGCAGTGCGTGGTTCATGATGGATCTCGATGTTGCGTTACGTGCTGCATATCCAGCCCGCCGTCATGGGGCCGGACAGGATTTCGACAGGTTGCACGCTGCAAGTTTCAGTCCTGCGGCCGGACGGTCGTCGTTTTCCGTCCACTGCTGTGCAGTAACGCACGGTTTTGTCGCCGCTATCCTCGCCGCTTCCAGCGCGCGACTCAATGCCGACCTTCGCCGGGGCCATGGGCTGGCAGCTGGCGCGCATGCACGCTAGGGTGGGCGATGCCCTGCAGGAGATGAATGCCATGAGCGATCCGGACCGCGCGGCACAGCGCACCCTCGACTATTACCGCCTCAACGCCGAGGCTTTTCGCGACGGCACCCGCGACCACGACGTCAGTCAGAACATCGATGCCCTTCTGCGTCACATTCAGGCGCCGGCGCCGCTGCGTATTCTCGATCTCGGCTGTGGGCCCGGACGCGATCTCAAGGCGTTGACCGCACGAGGCCACGTCGCGGTGGGCCTCGACGGCACCGAGGCATTCGTCGAGATGGCGCGAGCGGACAGCGGCTGCGAGGTCTGGCAGCAGGACCTGTTGCAGCTGCAGCTGCCGACGGAGAGCTTCGACGGCATCTTCGCCAACGCCGTGCTGTTCCATGTTCCGAGCGCGGAGCTGCCCGGCGTGCTGGCCCGTCTGCACGAGGCGCTGAAGGCGGGCGGCGTGCTGTTCTGCTCCAATCCCCGCGGTCAGGACGAGGAGGGCTGGAGCGGTGACCGCTACGGTGTCTGGTATAGCTGGCCAAGCTGGCGGGCGGGGTTGCTGGCCGCCGGCTTTGTCGAACTGGAGCACTACTATCGTCCTGCCGGACTGCCTCGGGCCCAGCAACCCTGGCTCGCCAGTGTCTGGCGCAAGGCATCTTGCGGCTGACGCAGGCCGCAGAATGCAACCTGCGTCACGCTTTGTATTGCGTTTTGCACGGTCTAATTCCTGGCTGGATTTAGTTAAGTATTTGTTATTAAAGAAAAATTAATTGTTTTGCGGGTTGGCACGAACGCTGCTCCTTTAATGTTCGCTGGAACTTTCTTGGAGTACAGAACAATGACCGCTGCACAACAATTTCTTACTGCCGCATTCCCTGAGTTCGAAGTGCTCACCGAGCCCCGTCCCGATGGCGGCCTGCTGCTGACCCTGCGCAACGACGACCGCACGCTGGTAAAGCGCGCCCTGTCGAAAGGCCAGACTCAGACGCGGATTCAGCTGGAATGGGTCGTCAGCTCGGTTCGCCGTGATCTGGCACTGGAAGCCGGCATGTCGCCTTCCATCGCCCATCTGCAGAGCCAGAGCCGTACCGCACTGCCGACCTACGAGTACGCCTGAGCCCTACGGCTGCGGCCCATGCCGCAGCCGTAGCAAACCGGGCCGCCAGAGCCCGGTCATCAAGCCCGTGAAGCCGAAGAGGACAGCCACATGAACGCCATCGACCTGCTGATCGAGGATCATGAGCGCGTAAAGGACCTGCTGACGCGCCTGACCGAATCCACCGAGCGCGCCGTGAAGACGCGTACCGAGCTGCTCAGCAAGCTGGAAATGGAAGTGACCATTCATACCCAGCTGGAAGAGCAGATTCTCTACCCCGCCTACAAGGAAGCCGGCGGCAAGGAAGAGCTGAAGATGTATCACGAGGCCAAGGAAGAGCACCGAGCCGTGGATTCGCTGGTGCTGCCGGATCTGAAGGCCACCGATCCGGGCAGCGTCCAGTTCTCCGGACGGGCCAAGGTCTGCAAGGAGCTGCTGGAGCACCACATCGAGGAAGAGGAATCGGAAATGTTCCCGCAGGCGCGCGAACTGTTCGACGCCAAGCGCCTCGAGGAAATGGGTGCGCAGATGATCGAGCTGCGCAATCGTCTGAAGAAGGAGTTCACTGCCAAGCAGGCAGCCTGAACCTCGCCTACCGGCCACCGGGGCTCCCTGCCCCGGTCCGCTCTGCTTCCGCCCCGCGGACCTGCATCTTTGCTGACGTGCATCAATAGTGCGACCAGGCGTCGCTGCGACCCTTGATGGCTTTCTAGTATCAACTTCCGTTGCTCAGGCCTGGATGATGTTCTCAGGCGCATGGGTGCGGCAGGGAAGCAAGGGGCGTGGATGGAAGAGGAGCTGAAGGCGTTGCTGCAACGAGTGGGACTGGGCCTCGAACAGATCCTGACCCGCAAGCGCTTCCTGCAGTGGCAGACCGGCGACGCGTTGCGCCTGAACCGCGCCGCGGCCGAGCTGGACGCGGCTCATCGCGCCTTCATCGACAAGCTCTACGAACACCTCGCCGACTTCGGCCAGCCAGCCACCCTGCACAGTGACTGCGCCGGGCTGATGCGGCTCAAGCAGCGCCAGCAGGAATACTACCGGCGCCTGTGGAACGGTCCCTACGAGCGCGACTACGTGCGTGACCGTCTGCTGGTGGGGCTGGTCCATCAGCGGGTCGGCGTCGACCTGGAATGGTACCTCGGTGCCTATCGCTTCTACCTGTCGGAAATGCTGCGCACGCTGCTCGGCGACAACGAGCAGCACAGGCTGTACGACAGCCTGCTGAAGATCGTCTTCTTCGACATGATCCTCGCCATCGACACCTACAGCGCCGCTCAGCGGCACGCCCTGGAGGACAGCGAGGCGCGGCTGACGCGCGCGCTGCGCGGCTCGGAGGACGGCATCTGGGAATGGAACGTGGAGCACGACCAGCTGCACCTGTCCGAGCGCTGGACCGCCATGCTGGGCATGCCTGCGCAGCCGAGCTATACCAGCCGCAGCTGGTTCGAGCGGGTACATCCGGACGACCTGCCTGGGCTGCGCGAGGCGATCGCCGATCACCTGAACGGGCGTACGCCGTCGCTGGCCCATGAATACCGCGTGCGCATCGAGGGTGGTGACTACCTGTGGGTGCTGGTGCGCGGCGTCGCCGAGCGCTGCGAGCAGGGAACCCTTCGCATGGCCGGTTCGCAGACCGACATCAGCGCACGCAAGGCCGCCGAGGAATGCCTGCGCCATGCGGCACGCCACGATGCCCTGACCGGCCTGGCCAACCGTCTGCACCTGGACGAACTGCTCAAGGAGGTGCAGCAGCGACCCCACGGTCGGGCCGCGGCCTTGCTCTTCGTCGATCTGGACCGCTTCAAGCTGATCAACGACAGCCTCGGCCACGGCGCTGGCGACCAGGTGCTGGTGGAAGTGGCGCAGCGGTTGCTGAGATGTCTGCGGCCGGGTGACCACCTGGCCCGTTTCGGCGGCGACGAATTCGTCGCCCTGCTTGGCGATCTGGCCTGCGAAGCCGATGCCGAGCGCGTCGCCCAGCGCATGCTGGTGGCCCTGCGCCAACCGCTGCAGCTGGGCGAGCGCACCCTGTCGGTCAGCGCCAGCATCGGTATCGCGCCGCTGCAGCGTGATGGTCAGGCGCTGAATGCGCTGCAGGCGGCCGACCTGGCCCTGTATCGCGCCAAGAGTGCGGGCAAGGACCAGTTCGCCCTGTTCTGCGACGGCCTGCATTCCAAGGCGGCCCGTCAGCTGGAACTGGAGAGCGCGCTGGCCCAGGCGCTGACGCGGCGGGAATTCGCCCTGCATTATCAGCCGATCTGCCGCGTCGAGCAGGGCCGACCCTATGTCGTCGGCGTCGAGGCGCTGCTGCGCTGGCGCTTCAACGACAAGCCAGTGGCGCCGCACGAGTTCATTCCGGTGCTGGAGGAGTCGCGCGAGATCGTTCGCGTCGGCGAGTGGGTGCTGCGCGAGGCCTGCTGCCAGGTCCGTCGCTGGCAGCAGGCCGGTCAGACGCAACTGTACTGCGCGGTCAACCTGTCGATACGTCAGCTGCAGCAGCCCGGTTTCACCGATCTGCTGGCGCGCGTGCTGCGCGAGACCGGGCTGCGACCGGACAGCCTGCTGCTGGAGATCACCGAGACGCTGCTGATGCAGGATAGCGAGGCGACCATGAGCAGCCTGCACGAGATCGCGGCGCTCGGCGTGCGTCTGGCACTGGATGATTTCGGCACCGGCTACTGTTCGCTCGGCTACCTCAAGCGCTATCCGCTGCACGTGCTCAAGGTCGATCGCAGCTTCATCGCCGCAGCGCCGGATGATCCCGACTCGGTGGCCATCAGTCGCGCCGTCATCGGGCTCGGCCAGAGCCTCGGCCTGGCGGTCGTCGCCGAAGGCGTGGAGCGCCCCGAACAGGTGGCCTTTCTCGGCGCCGAGGGTTGTCAGCTGGTGCAGGGTTACTGGTTCAGTCCTCCGCGCTCGGCGGCAGAACTGCAGCGGATGTTCGATCGCGAGCATCGTTTCGACGAGCTCTGGGCATTGCATCCGGTCACGGCCGGGACGACGCTGAACGACCCGCTCCCGGCCTGTCTGCCTGGCTGACCGGCATCTGCGCGCCGCCAGGAATGAGACGGCTGGGGCACTCTTGCGCCTTAACAAGGTCAACCTTCTGTGAATCTGACGATTCAAGAATTCTCCGGCCACCCGCCGGATCACTCTGAAGGAGGTTAACCATGCGTCTTACCTATCTGCTGCCCCCCGTACTCGGACTTCTGCTGGTCGGTTGCGGCCCGGACGAAGACCGCGACCGCGAGCCGACCCCGCCGCCGGCCACCACCGAGCAGCCGGCCGCACCCTCCACTGACACCACCACGCCGCCTGCAGGCACTGGAACCGGCACCGGTACCGGCGCTGCACCGAGCACCGGAACGGGCACTGGCACCGGTACTTCGGGCGACATGGCCACTCCGCCTGCCGACAATGGCAGCGGCATGGGCACCGAGTCCGGCTCCGGTACTGCGCCGAGCACTGGCACTGGAACCGGCACCGGCACCGGCACTTCGCAGTAAGCGCGGCCCGGCACCCTGGGCCGCGGGCTCAGGGTGTCATGCGCAGGAGAAAAGCGATGAAGTCGAGTTTTATCTTGGCTGGTGCACTGGCTGCCCTGGCGCTGGTGGGTTGCTCGCCGGACGACGAGGAGTCTGCGCTGGATAACAACAGCCGCAACCAGCAGGAATACCAGAACACCGCTACCGATCCCGCCGGCCCGCGGGAAATCTCGCCGCCGTCCAACCGGACCAACGAGTAGCGGTTCCGGCGCTGCGCCGGCTAGACGAACTGTCCGGCCGCGTAGCCCGACGCCCAGGCCCATTGGAAGTTGAAGCCGCCCAGATGGCCGGTGACGTCGAGCACCTCGCCGACGAAGTACAGCCCTGGCGCCTTCTGCGACTCCATGGTCTTGGACGACACTTCCCGCGTATCCACACCGCCCAGCGTGACCTCCGCCGTCCGGTAACCTTCGGTTCCGGCGGGTACCACCTGCCAGTCCGCCAGCTTGTTCGCGATCGCTTCCAGCTCGCTGGGCCCGTACTGCTTCAGCGGCCGTGAGCTGAACCACTGCTCGCACAGAAGGCCGGCCATCTTGCGCGTGAAAACCTCACCCAGCAGCGTCTTGAGCTCGATGTTGGGGCGTTCCTGTCGCTGCGCCGTCAGCCATTCCACCAGATCCAGGTGCGGCAGCAGGTCGATATGCACCACGTCGCCCGGTTGCCAGTAGGACGATATCTGCAGGATCGCCGGGCCGGACAGCCCGCGATGGGTGAAGAGGATGTTCTCGCGGAAGCTCTGCCCGTTGCAGCTGACCAGGCAATCCTCCACCGAGGTGCCGGACAGTTCGCTGCACAGGGTCTTGAGCTGCGGTTCGGTAATGGTGAATGGCACCAGGCCCGCGCGGGTCGGCAGCACGTTGTGGCCGAACTGGCGGGCGATCTGGTAGCCGAAGCCGCTGGCGCCCAGGGTCGGGATCGACAGCCCGCCAGTGGCGATCACCAGCGACTGGCAGCGCACCGCGCCGATGCCGGTCTGCAGCGCATACCCCTGATCGAGCCGCTCGATCGCCGTCACGGCGGTGTCCAGGCGCAGATCGACCCCGGCCCGCCCGCACTCGTCCAGCAGCATCTCCAGGATGTCGCTGGATTTGTTATCGCAGAACAGCTGGCCGAGCTTCTTCTCGTGATAGGGCACGCCGTGGCGGCTGACCATCTCGATGAAGTTCCATTGGGTGTAGCGCGCCAGGGCAGACTTGCAGAAGTGCGGGTTGCTGGAAAGGAAGTTGGCCGGCTCGGTATAGAGGTTGGTGAAGTTGCAGCGCCCGCCGCCGGACATGAGGATCTTCTTGCCCGCCTTGTTGGCGTGGTCCAGCAGCAGCACCTGGCGGCCGCGCGCGGCGGCGGTGAATGCACACATCAGGCCGGCGGCACCGGCGCCGATTACCACCACGTCAGTCTGCACCAATGCATACCTCGTTCGAAAACGCGCGATGGTACTCCGCTCGCGGTTTCGCTGCAGCCAGGCATCCGACGAGGCGCCGACGTCAATCGACCAGCATTGTGTTCTGATGGGCTGATAGCGCTTTGCCAGAGGGGCGGGTGGACGTGATGGCCATGCGACGATTGTTCGGACTGATGCTGCTGTTGGCGAGCGCTTCGCTGCCCGCCGAAGTGCTTCGGCTGGCCGGCAACATCTGGCCGCCCTATACGGACAAGAGCCTGCCCGGCGAGGGGCTGTCCGTCGAGCTGATCCGCACCGCGCTGGAGCGCGGGGGCTACCGGGTCGAGTACATCGAGGTGCCCTGGGAGCGCGCTCTGTTCGGCCTGCGCAACGGCAGCTACGACATGGTCAATGGCTGGCCGACGCTCAAGCGCGTCGACCACACGCTGAGCTCCCGGCCGTTTCTGGTCAACCGGATGCGCTGGGTCCAGCGACGCGGAAGCGACTTTCGCTATGACGGCCTCGATAGCCTGATCGGCCACCCGATCGCCTTGAGCCGGGGCTACATGTACAGCGATGAACTGGACGACAACGCACGGTTGCAGAAGGGCTACGCTGCCAGTTTCGTCCAGGCGGCGGCGATGGTGCTCGCCGGACGTGTCGACCTGACGCTGGAGGATGAGCGCACCGTACTGTTCCATCTCGAGCGCGAGCTGGGCCATGAGCGGGATGAGCTTTCCTTCGTCCCCGGTGAGTTCAGGCGGGCCGGGCTGTCCTTGGTGGTGCGCAGCGACCACCCGCAGGCGACCGACATCGTGGCGACCTTCGAGCGCGAGATCGCCGCGATGGTCGAGGACGGCAGCTACGCGGCGATCTTTCGCCGCCACGCCATGCCCGCCCCGGACGCGTTGCCCCAGTACTAGCGCTGGACCGGCTGCTGCTTGATCAGGTGCGCGGCCATGCTGCGCAGCGGTGCCAGCTGACGGCAGATCAACCCGAGCTGGGTCTGCACCAGGCGATGGGCATCGTCCATCTCCTCCGGAATCTGTTCGAGCTGCTGCGCCAGCGCTTCTTCCTCTTCGCTGTAGATGGCCACCGGCTTGTTCTGTGCCAGCGCCGTGGCCAGATCGTCGAGGCTCGCCGCCAGCTGCTCCGCGGCGCGCTCGAGCAGCGCATCGCTGGCATCGTCAGGCAGGCTTTCGCGATGGGCGCCGAGGCCGGACAGGTAGTTCAGCAGGGTGTGCGAGAGGATCAGAAAGCGAAAGCCGGTCTCGGCATCCTTGCGGAAGTGGCCGGGCTCCAGAAGCATGTTCGAGAGGGTGGTCGACAGCGCGGCATCGGCGTTGTGGGCGTTGCGCCGGGCCAGGCGGTAGGCCAGGTCGTCGTGCTTGCCACTGTCGTACTGGCGCATGATCTGGCGCAGGTAGTCGCTGTTGCAGCTGAGGGTGTTGGCGACCACCTGGTTCAGACGCCGGCCCTGCCAATCCGGCAGGATCAGGAACACCGCGGCGGCGGCGATCAGGCTGCCGAGCAGGGTATCGAACAGGCGCGGCCAGATCAGCCCGTAGCCATCGCCGACCTGGTTGAAGCAGAACAGCACCATCAGCGTAATCGCGGCCGTGGCCAGGGTGTAGCGCGTGCTGCGGGTGGCGAAGAACACCACTCCGGCGACCACGGCGAACAGTGCCTGCACCGGCTGGCTGGGGAACAGATCGAACAGCGCCCAGCCGACCACCAGGCCGAGCACGGTGCCGCTGATCCGCTGCACCAGCTTGATCCGGGTGGCGCCATAGTTGGGTTGGCAGACGAATACGGTGGTCAGCAGCACCCAGTAGCCCTGCTCGGGGTGGATGGCGTGCAGCGCGGCGTAACCCGCGACCAGGGCGATGGCCATGCGCAAGGCGTGGCGGAACAGCAGGGACGTCGGCGTCAGCTGCAGGCGGATGCGGTTGAATGCCTCGCGCAGCGTCTGCGGCTGGCGATCCAGCAGGCTGCTGTCCTGCGTGCCTTCCAGTGCGGCGGGGTCGCTGGCACTGGCGAGCTGGCGCTGCAGGGTGGAGAGGTTGCTCGACAGCGCCCGCAGCGAGCGCAGCAGGCCGCGCCAGGCCGGGTTGTTCTGCTCGCGCAGGTGCTCCAGCGACGCCTGCAGGTCCTCCAGTGCCTGGGCATTGGCATCGCTGTAGCGAAACGTCTGGCGCAGCTGGATGGCCTCGCCGAGTTCGGTGCAGGCGCTGGCCTGCAGACGCAGCAGGCGCTGACAGCGAAACAGCACGTCGCTGTGGAAGAAGGCTTCGGCGAGGGCCTGGTAAGGGTAGTGCGAAGAGCTGACACGCTCGTGCAGGTCCTGGGCGAGGAAGTAAAGCTTCAGGTAGTGATTGATCTTGCTGCCGGGGCGGCCGCTGCCCAGGCGGTGCAGCAGGGTTTCCTTGGCCGCATTCAGGGCGCTGACCACCCGGCCGTTCTGCTGCGCCAGCTCGAGCCGGCGCTGTTCGACGTCCAGCTGGCGCACCGGTTCGAACAGCGCTGCCTTGTAGCGGAAGTACAGGCCCAGCTCGCGATACAACCGCGCCAGGCTCTGCTGCACCGGCTGGTGCGCGAACAGCGCGTTCCAGCATACCGACAGCAGGCCATACCAGGCGGCGCCGGCCACCAGCAGCAGTGGGTCGCGCCAGAACTGCTGCAGCTCGCCGTTGCGCTGGTCGGCGGCGATCATGCTGTAGATGGAGAGGATCAGCGTGGCCTGGGCGATCGCGCCGTAGCGTTCGCCGAGCGCGCCGAGCATGACCAGGGCGAAGGTGGACAACGCCAGGCCGGCAACGAACAGCCACGGATAGGGAAACAGCAACTCGACGGCTACCGCGGCGATGCTGAAGCACAGTAGGGTCACCAGCAGGGCGCTGAGCCGGCCCAGCCAGCTGTCGTCGGTCTCCGCCAGGGCGCTGGCGATGATGCCGAGGAACAGCGGAATGATCAGCGATGGCTGCCCGAGGTACCAGGCCAGGCCCATGCTGCCGGCCATGGCGATCAGCACGCGCAGGCTGTAGCCGAACTTCTCCAGCGCCCAGAGGCGGCGTAAGTACTGGCTGAGCGAGGGTTGCGGCATGGAGCGATCCGGTTGGGGACGGGCAGATAGGGCAGCGCCAGCGCATACGCTGTCACGGCCGCGGCCGGGGCTCAACCCTCCGGCCGCCTGATGCTGGCCTGCTTGCTATCGGCTTGGCGGCGGCTGGCTTCAGCGCAGCACGCGAACCTTCAGCGAGCGGCCCTTGATCTTACCTTCGTTCAGGCGCTTGAGGGCCTGTTTGGCCGCATCGCGTTCGACCGCCACGAACGCCTGGAAGTCGAAGATGGCGATCTTGCCGACCTGGCTGCCCGGCAGGCCGGCGTCGCCGGTCAGGGCGCCCAGGATGTCGCCCGGGCGCAGCTTGTCCTTGCGCCCGGCGGCGATGCACAGCGTCACCATCGGCGGTTGCAGCGGCGCACCCGCGCCGGCTTTCAGCTCGTCCAGGGAATGCCAGTTGAGCGGCGACTTCTGCAGCTTCTCGATGGCCTGGGCACGATGGGCTTCGGCCGGGGCCACCAGGCTCGCGGCCAGGCCCTGGTTGCCGGCGCGTCCGGTCCGGCCGATGCGGTGGACGTGGATTTCCGGATCGCGGGCCAGCTCGACGTTGATCACCATGTCCAGTGCGTCGATATCCAGCCCGCGGGCGGCGACATCGGTGGCCACCAGCACCGACAGGCTGCGGTTGGCGAACATCGCCAGGACCTGATCCCGATCACGCTGCTCCAGATCGCCATTGAGTGCCGCTGCCGAGATGCCCTTGGCGTTGAGGTACTCGACCAGCTCCTGGCATTGCTGCTTGGTGAAGCAGAAGGCCACGCAGCTTTCCGGGCGGAAGCTGGCCAACAGGCGCGCCACCGCATCCAGACGCTGCTCGGGGTCGATCTCGTAGAAGCGCTGCTCGATCTGCGAGTCCGTGTGCAGTGACTCGACCCGCACCTGCTGCGGCGCACGCATGAAACTGGCGGCAAGCTGCTCGATGCTGGCGGGGTAGGTGGCCGAGAACAGCAGCGTCTGCCGCTTGGCCGGGGTCTGGCCGATGATCTCGGCGATGGCGTCGTAGAAGCCCATGTCCAGCATGCGGTCGGCTTCATCGAGCACCAGGGTGTTGAGGCCGTCGAGCTTGAGGGTGCCTTTCTTCAGATGCTCCTGCACCCGCCCCGGCGTACCGACGATCACATGGGCGCCATGCTCCAGCGATGCGACCTGCGGGCCGATGGAGACGCCGCCGCACAGCGTGAGGATCTTGATGTTGTCCGCTGCCCGCGCCAGTCGGCGCAGCTCCTTGGCGACCTGATCGGCCAGCTCGCGGGTCGGGCAAAGTACCAGCGCCTGGCAGCCGAAATAGCGTGGATTGAGCGGGTCGAGCAGGGCGATGCCGAAGGCTGCGGTCTTGCCGCTACCGGTCTTGGCCTGGGCGATCAGGTCGTGCCCCTTGAGCATCAGCGGCAGGCTCTGCGCCTGGATCGGCGTCATCGTCGCGTAGCCGAGGGCTTCGAGGTTGGCCAGCATGGCGGCGGAAAGGGGTAGGGTGGAAAAGGCGGGACTGGACACGGTTGGAGCCTTCGGATGGAAATCGGTCTGCAGTCTATCAGGCTGCCGGCAGGAGCGTTCGGCGCGGTCGGCATGGCTATCTGCCTGCGTGGTGAAACGTTTTGAAAGGCGCGAAGACTGAACCCAGCGGGGGGCGGCTGATCGAAAACTGTCCATCATTCGCTCCCAGGAGGTTGTTTTGTCTCGCGTTCTTTTCCTTGCCGGGCTGTTGGCGCTACCGGCGTTCGCGGCCGAACCCACCCTTTATGGCCGCTACGAGCACATCAAGGTCGAAGAGATCGGCAAGATCCTGCCCGCCAAGATGGATACCGGTGCCATGACCGCATCGCTGTCGGCCCGCGACATCGAACAGTTCAAGCGCGATGGCGAGGACTGGGTGCGCTTCCGTCTGGCCGTCGATGGTGCCGATGACACCCTTTATGAGCAGCGGCTGCTCGGTATCAGTCGTATCAAGACCCGCGCCGAGGAGGCCGGAAACGTCGATCCCGACAGCGAGCCGCCGCGGGCCGAGCGCCCCGTCGTGGGCATGCAGCTATGCATCGGCGATCAGCTGCGCGAGGTGCAGGTCAACCTCACCGACCGGACGCACTTCAGTTACCCCTTGCTGATCGGCGCAGAGACCATTCGTGATCTCAACGCGGCGATCTACCCGACCGAGAAATACACGGCGGGTCAGCCTACCTGCTAGACGCAGGTCACCAACTGCACGCGACCTGCGCCGAACGGCATCTGTCCGGCCAGGTCGTCTCTTCGCTTCGCGCCTGCCGATAGGCCGCAAGTCCTGCCGCAGCCAGCCCTGTTCGGCTCCGAGCCAGGCTCGAGGGTGCCCGCAGGGCGCTGCTGGCATGTGAGGCGTCGACCTGCGGCTCGACGTCCGTCTACCCGCGTGCCACGACGTCTGGAAACCTGCTTGAAGGAGGCTGCCTCGATGGAGTGTGGCGGCCGCTTCGTTTGCCATCAAAAGGCAATGAACTGACGATAAGTTAATTGCATCGTTTTCTTAAGTTCATTGCTCTTGTTTTTTTAAATATTTATCTTTCATTAAGAGTTCAATCTCCAAGTTATACTTTTCGAACTTGGGGATGATAATTACGCGGTGAATTTAATTTCGTGACCGGTCGGTCTCGATATGCGTCCGAGGCGACTGCCCGAAGGTGGGAGGAGCGCCGCGTCAGCCCGCCGCACCTGCATGCGTCAAAACCGTCTGCCACAAAGGTTACGGCGAGCAGGTCGATTCATGGCAAATCGCCAGCCCGGGACGCTTTGCGGCGGCGCTTTTCGGCATCTGGATTGGTCTTTGCGGGTTGTTTGTCAGACTAAAGTCGGGGCTTTCATTCATAAACCCTGCCCTGTTAAATTCAGCATGTGGGTTCCCTTCACACGCAATAAAAATAAGGCGGAGAACGTCAATGGCCGACAACGATAAAGAAAATGCTGCTGCGTACTGGAAGGCGAATGTTCGCCTTATCACTTGGAGCTTAGTGGTCTGGGCTCTTGTCTCATATGGTTTCGGTATCCTCCTGCGTCCGCTGGTATCCGGTATCCCTGTAGGGGGAACGGATCTTGGCTTCTGGTTCGCTCAACAGGGTTCCATCATCGTGTTCATTGCGATCATCTTCCACTACGCGTGGCGGCTGAACAAACTGGACAAGGAATTCGGGGTTGAGGAGTAACCACCATGAGCCAATATTGGATCAACATGTTGTTCGTGGGCGCCTCGTTCCTGCTCTATATCGGGATCGCGGTCTGGGCTCGCGCCGGGTCGACTAAGGAATTCTACGTCGCCGGCGGTGGCGTTCACCCTGTAACCAACGGTATGGCGACTGCGGCAGACTGGATGTCTGCGGCATCCTTCATCTCCATGGCCGGTATCATCGCCTCCGGCGGTTATGCCACCTCCGTGTACCTGATGGGCTGGACCGGTGGCTACGTGCTGCTGGCCATGCTGCTGGCCCCCTATCTGCGCAAATTCGGCAAGTTCACCGTACCGGACTTCATCGGTGACCGGTTCTACAGCCGTGGTGCGCGCCTGGTAGCCGTCATCTGCCTCATCCTCATCTCCGTTACTTACGTAATCGGTCAGATGGCCGGTGCTGGTGTGGCGTTCTCCCGCTTCCTGGAAGTGAGCAACTCCGCTGGTATCTGGATCGCTGCCGCGATCGTGTTCGCCTACGCGGTATTCGGCGGCATGAAGGGCATCACCTACACCCAGGTGGCTCAGTACATCGTTCTGATCATCGCCTACACCATTCCGGCCGTGTTCATTGCCATGCAGCTGACTGGCAACCCGATCCCGATGCTCGGCATGTTCGGCACTCACGTCGACTCCGGCGTGCCGCTGCTGGACAAGCTGGATCAGGTCGTAACCGACCTGGGCTTCGCTGCCTACACCGCCGACATCGACAACAAGCTGAACATGTTCCTGTTCACCCTGTCGCTGATGATCGGTACCGCTGGTCTGCCGCACGTGATCATCCGCTTCTTCACCGTACCGAAGGTAGCTGACGCTCGCTGGTCCGCTGGCTGGACTCTGGTGTTCATCGCCCTGCTGTACCTCACCGCTCCGGCTGTTGCCTCCATGGCTCGTCTGAACCTGGTTCAGACCATCTATCCGGAAGGCCCGCAGGCTGAAGCAATCCGCTACGAAGATCGTCCTGAGTGGGTGCAGACCTGGGAACGTACCGGTCTGATCAAGTGGGAAGACAAGAACGGCGACGGTCGCGTACAGATGTACAACGACGCCAGCGCTGCCTTCACTCCGACTGCGCAGGAGCGTGGCTGGAACGGCAACGAGCTGACCGTGAACAACGACATCATCGTTCTGGCCAACCCGGAAATCGCCAACCTGCCAGGCTGGGTCATCGGTCTGATCGCGGCGGGTGCCATCGCGGCGGCGCTGTCCACTGCGGCTGGTCTGCTGCTGGCGATCTCCTCGGCAATCAGTCATGACCTGATCAAGACGCTCATCAATCCGAAGATCAGCGAGAAGAACGAGATGCTGGCCGCTCGTCTGTCCATGACGGCAGCCATTCTCCTGGCGACCTATCTGGGTCTGAACCCGCCGGGCTTCGCGGCTCAGGTAGTGGCACTGGCGTTCGGTCTCGCTGCAGCGAGCCTGTTCCCGGCGCTGATGATGGGTATCTTCTCCAAGCGCGTGAACAGCGCAGGCGCTGTGGCCGGTATGCTGGTAGGTGTGGTGTCCACCGCGGTGTACATCTTCCTGTACCTGGGCTGGTTCTTCATCCCTGGCACCAACAGCCTGGCCAACACGCCTGATCAGTGGTGGATGGGTATCTCCCCGCAGGCCTTCGGTGCCGTGGGTGCGATCCTGAACTTCATCGTGGCCTATGCCGTGTCCCTGGCGACTCAGGCTCCGCCGCAGGAAATCCAGGATCTGGTCGAGAGCGTGCGTACCCCGAAAGGTGCTGGCGCTGCGCTTGATCACTGATCGATAATGCAACCAGACATCAGACCCCGTCTGAAACAAGGTTGAGGTAGAAGTCGGGCTTCCAATTGGAAGCCCGATTTTTTTAGGGGAGTTGTATATGTTCTGGCATCTGATTGCTGCAATTGTCGCCGGTACGGCGGGTGCGGGGATTGCATTGGCGCTGCGCTCCTTGACGCGCAAGCGCCTGCCGAAGTGGATCATTCCGGTAGGTGCTGGCCTGGGCATGCTGGCGTACACCATCCACTACGAATACACCTGGTTCGAGAGCACCCAGGCCCGTCTGCCGGAGGGTTCGGTGGTGGTATCGAGCGAGAAAGGCAACATGCTCTGGCGACCCTGGACCCTGGCGTTCCCGATGCCGCTGGCCTACACCGTGCTGGATGAAGCCAATGCGCAGATCCAGGACACCGATCAGGGTCGCGTTGCCCGCTTCGTGCTGTATCGCTTCGAAAAGACCAGCCTGATGTCCACCGTGCAAAGTGGACGCTATCAGTTGCTGTGCAGAGAGAAGGCGATGTTCCGGTTGAATGAGGCCGGCGAGGCGAAGGTCGAGACACTGACCCAGCTCGAGCAGGATTCGCCGCTGTATCGGTCCATCTGCGAAAGCGGGCGCTGATTCCGTACGCGCATCAGCGTGATCTGAGGCGCACCGTCACTTCATGCGTGGGCGGCCTGAGATTTGGGTCGTCCTGTCCTTTCGGGCATGGCTGCGTCTGTGTCCGTCATCGCGGTCCGAACGGCCGCGGTCGTGTCGCCAGGTTCAGATCGAATTGAATGCCGCCTTGCGGGCGCGCTGCCAGCACCTAAGGCGCTGCGCCAGCTCGTCGAAGGTGGTCAGTCCGATGCGCTGGGCACGATTGAGCAGGATCAGCGCGATCTCGGCTGTCGCCATGGCGTCGGCGGACGCATTGTGACGCTGCGGGATATGGATGTTGAAGTAGTCGAGCCAGTGGTCCAGGCTGCCGCGGTGGATCATCGCTTCGGGGAACAGCATCGGGGCCAGGTCGGCCACGTCGAGGAAGCTGTTCTCCAGCGAATAGCCCAGCTCGTTCTTCAGCGCGCGGCCCAGCATGCGTTGGTCGAAGGGGGCGTGAAAGGCCAGGACGATGCTGCCCGCGGCAAACTCCATGAAGCTGAGCAGCGCTTCGGCCGGCGGCAGCCCGTTGGCCAGTTCGCTAGGCGCGATGCCATGGATCAGCACGCTTTCATTGACCTTGACCTGACGGCACAGCGTGCATTCGAACTGCTGCGAATAATCGATCGCGCCGTCCTCGATGACCACCGCGCCGATGGCGATGACCAGGTCGCGCTTGAGGTGCAGCCCGGTCGTTTCCAGATCCAGCACCACCAGTCGTTGCTGGCGTAGCGGAACGGGCTGCGGCAGTTCCGGGCGCGGCAGCTCGGCAACGCGTTGCTGCTGCTCGGGAGGCAACTTCGGACCGCGTGGGTTGAACCAGAACATGCTCATAGTTGATAGCGCACCGCGAGGCTGGCCTGGAGACGCTGGGCCTGGCGAAAGGACTCGCGCAGGATGCGTCGATCCAACACATTGAGGGTATCCGGATCCAGGCGATTGGAATAGGGCAGTCCATCGCGTGCCTGCTGCTGATGCTGCTGCATGCGGGTCTGCTGGATGAAGTGGTAGGCCTCTTCGTAGGCCGCGCCATCCTTGGGTTCGATCACGCCCTTTTCCACCAGCTTGCGCAGGCGCTCGAGGGTGTTGCAGGTGCCGATGTCGTTGCTCAGCGCCAGCAGGCGTGCGCCGTCGACGAACGGAGTCAGTCCCTGCACCTTCAGATCCAGGGTGTCTTTGCCTTCGCCCTTGCGTGCCACCACGAAGTCACGGAAGCGGCCGACCGGGGGGCGGTGGCGCAGGGCGTTGTCCGCCATCATGCGCTGGAACAGGCTGTTGTCCTTGATCTCGTCGAGCAGATCCTGGCGCAGCTGCTCGCAACCTTCGGCCGGGCCCCAGATGCTGCGCAGGTCAAAATAGATGGTGCTGCCGAGCAGGTTTTCCGGCGTCGCCTCACGGACAAAGGAGCTGAAGCGGCGGCTCCATTCCTGCCGCGACAGGCACAGCTGCGGATTGCTGGCCATGATGTTGCCCTTGCACAGGGTGAAGCCGCAGGTGTCGAGGTCACGGTTGATACGCTCGGCCAACGGCAGCAGGCGACCGCGGATGTGCGCGGCCTCGGCGGCATCGGCGGCCTCGAAGAGAATGCCGTTGTCCTGGTCGGTGTGCAGGGTCTGCTCCTGGCGCCCTTCGCTGCCGAAGCACAGCCAGGTGAACGGCACGCCTGGATCGCCCATATGCGCGATGGCCAGTTCGATGACCCGACACACCGTGTGATCGTTGAGCAGGGTGACGATGCGGGTGATCTGCGTCGACGAGGCACCGTGGGCCAGCATGTTGTCGACCAGCTGCTTGATGCGGTTGCGGATGACCACCAGGGCGTCGACGCGATCGGCATGGCGGATGGTCTGGGCCAGATGCACGAGGTCCACGCGCTGCAGGGAAAACAGGTCGCGCTCGGAGATCACACCGCGCAGCAGGCCGTTGTCCACCACGCAGACATGAGCGATATGCCGCTCGGTCATGGCGATGGCCGCATCGAACGCGGTGGCGTCCGGCGGCAGGTAGAACGGATCGTGGGTCATGAACTGGGCGATCGGCTGACTCAGGTCCGTGGTGCCCGTACCGATGGCTCGTCGCAGGTCACGCAGGGTAAAGATGCCCTGCGGATGCAGCGCTTCGTCGACGATGACGATGCTGCCGACGTTCTCCTCCTGCATCATCGCCACCGCTTCGTTGAGCGGGCGGGACGGCAGGCAGGAGACGGGATGATGCAGGGCCAGCTCGCCGATGCTGGTTTCCAGCGAGAAGTTCTCGCCGAGGCTCTCCACCGCGCGCATCTGCGCCTGCTGATTGACCAGATCCAGCAGGCTGCTCACGCCGCGCATGGCGAAGTCGCGAAACACCGGCGAGTTGGACACCAGGTTGACGAAGGCCGGTTTGTTGAGCAGGAAGCAGAAGGTGTCCTCGGCAGCCAGGTGTGCGGTACGGGTCGCCCGCTCGCCCATCAGCGCCGCCATCGGAAAGCACTCGCCGACGATGACCTCGAAGGTGGTATCGGTGCCGCGCTTGGCTGTGTGCGGGCGCTGACCGTGCACGCGGCCCTGCTTGACGATATAGAAGTGCTGCACCACGCCGTCTTCGGGAGAAATGATGCAGTCGCCTTCGGCATAGAAGCGCAGCTCACAGTTCTCCACCAGATAGGCCAGGTGGGCCGGCTCCATCTGGTTGAAGGGGGCGTACTTGCGCAGGAACTCCATGGTGCCGTGGATGTTCTGCAGTACGGCCGTCTTCCCAGCTTGGGCGAAGGCGTCAGGTGTGCTCATGGTCGGCTTCCATTTTTTGTTCATGGTGGGCTGCGGGTCGGTCGGACCCAATTGGACGTAAGTCTAGTCAGGCCGGGCGCTGCGGAAGCTGATCAGGGTCAGCCCGGTGTTTCGGGCTGTTGCGAGGGCGCAGGCATAAAAAAACCGCCCCTAAGGGCGGTTCTTCTGTCGCGGCTGGCGGTTACAGGCCGTTCTTGGCCTTGAACTCGCGGCGGCGACGGTGCAGGACCGGCTCGGTGTAGCCGTTGGGCTGCTTGGTGCCTTCGAGGACCAGCTCCAGCGCAGCCTGGAAGGCCACGCTGTTGTCGAAGTCAGGCGCCATCGGGCGGTACAGCGGGTCACCCTGGTTCTGGCGGTCGACCACCGGGGCCATGCGCTTGAGGCTCTCGATCACCTGGTCCTTGGTTACCACGCCGTGGCGCATCCAGTTGGCCACGTGCTGGCTGGAGATGCGCAGGGTGGCACGGTCTTCCATCAGCGCGATGTCGTTGATGTCCGGCACCTTGGAGCAACCGACGCCCTGTTCGACCCAGCGCACCATGTAGCCGAGGATGCCCTGCGAGTTGTTGTCCAGCTCGTTGCGCTTCTCTTCCTCGCTCCAGTTGGTGCTCTGTGCCAGCGGGATGGTGAGGATGTCATCGATCGAAGCCTTCTCGCGCTTGGCCAGTTCGGCCTGGCGCGCCTGCACGTCGATCTTGTGGTAGTGCATCGCGTGCAGGGTGGCTGCGGTCGGCGACGGTACCCACGCGGTGTTGGCGCCGGCCAGCGGATGGCCGACCTTCTGCTCGAGCATGGCGGCCATCAGGTCAGGCATGGCCCACATGCCCTTGCCGATCTGCGCCTTGCCCTGCAGGCCGCAGGCCAGGCCCACGTCCACGTTGTTGTTCTCGTAGGCGCTGATCCATTTCTCGGACTTCATGGCCGCCTTGCGCACCATCGGGCCGGCTTCCATGGAGGTATGGATCTCGTCGCCGGTGCGGTCGAGGAAGCCGGTGTTGATGAACACCACGCGCTCGCGCGCTTCCTTGATGCAGGCCTTGAGGTTGATTGTGGTACGACGCTCCTCGTCCATGATGCCGACCTTGAGGGTGTTGCGCGGCAGGCCGAGAACGTCCTCGACGCGGCCGAACAGTTCGGTGGCGAAGGCGACTTCTTCCGGGCCGTGCATCTTCGGCTTGACGATGTACATCGAGCCGGTGCGGCTGTTGGCGCGGGTGGTGTTGCCCTTGAGGTTGTGGATGGCGATCAGGCTGGTGAACAGGCCGTCCATGATGCCTTCCGGCACTTCGTTGCCTGCCTTGTCGAGGATGGCGTCGTTGGTCATCAGGTGACCGACGTTGCGGATGAACAGCAGCGAGCGTCCGTGCAGGGTCAGCTCGCCGTTGCCGTCGGCCTTGGTGTAGACGCGGTCCGGGTTCATGGCGCGGGTGATGCGCTTGCCGCCCTTGTCCAGCTCCTCGACCAGATCGCCCTTCATCAGGCCGAGCCAGTTGCGGTAGACGATGGTCTTGTCGTCGGCGTCGACGGCGGCGATGGAGTCTTCGCAGTCCATGATGGTGGTCAGTGCCGATTCCATCAGGATGTCCTTCACGCCGGCGGCATCGGTCTGGCCGATCGGGCTGGCCGGGTCGATCTGGATCTCGAAGTGGATGCCGTTGTTCTTCAGCAGCACGGCGATCGGCGCGCTGGCGTCGCCCTGGAAGCCCTGCAGCTGGGCCGGGTTCTTCAGGCCGGTGGTGCTGCCATCCTTCAGCGAAACGACCAGCTTGCCGCCTTCGATGCGATAGCCGGTGGAATCGACGTGCGAGCCGGTTTCCAGCGGTGCAGCTTCGTTGAGGAAATTGCGCGCATAGGCGATGACCTTGTTGCCGCGGATCTCGTTGTAGCCCGGCCCCTTGGTGGCGCCGTCCGCTTCGGAGATGGCGTCGGTGCCGTAGAGCGCGTCATACAGCGAGCCCCAGCGGGCGTTGGCGGCGTTCAGGGCGAAGCGCGCGTTCATGATCGGCACCACCAGCTGCGGGCCGGCCATGCGGGCGATTTCTTCGTCGACGTTCTCGGTGGTGGCCTGGAAGTCTTCGGCTTCCGGCAGCAGGTAGCCGATTTCCTGAAGGAAGGCCTTGTACGCCACGGCGTCATGGGCCTGGCCGGCGCGGGCCTGGTGCCAGGCGTCGATCTTGGCCTGCAGCTCGTCGCGCTTGGCCAGCAGGGCGCGGTTCTTCGGCGCCAGGTCGTGGATCACGCTGTCGGCGCCAGCCCAGAAGGCGGCGGCATCGACGCCGGTACCGGGAATCGCCTCGTTGTTCACGAAGTCGTACAGGACTTTGGCGACCTGCAGGCCACCGACTTGAACGCGCTCAGTCATTACTCGCCTCACTTGGTTCTTCTAATTCGCCGGACGGTTTCGCTTTTTGTAGTCCGAGGTCGCCGGATACTACATGAAGCGTCGGGGAAAATCAGTCCGCTGAAAGGGCCGGTTGCCTCGGCCGTGCGAAGCGGCCCGCCAGTGCCGCGGCCTGCCGTTGCCCGGCCCGGCTGCTATACCTAATGGGCTGTCGCCTGCGCAGGCGCTTTCTTCACTACAGGAGCCCGTCCATGGATCACCTCGTTCTCACCGTCATCGCCGACGATCAGCCCGGTCTGGTCGAACGACTGGCCAAGTGCATCGCCGATCACGGCGGCAACTGGCTGGAGAGCCGCATGTCGCGCATGGCCGGGCAGTTCGCCGGTATTCTGCGGGTGGCGGTGCCGGCGGACGCCCATGCCGAGCTGACCGCCGCGCTGGAAGGCCTGCAGGCGCAGGGCATACGCGTGCTGCTGGCTCACAGCGGCGCGGAACCGACGGCGAGCTGGCAGGAAATCCAGCTTGAGCTGGTGGGCAACGACCGGCCGGGCATCGTCCGCGACATCACCCACCTGCTCGCCGAGCACGGCGTCAATCTGGAGAGCCTGGATACCGAGGTGCTGCCGGCGCCGATGAGCAGCGAGCTGCTGTTTCGTGCCGAAGTACGGCTGGCGGTGCCCAGCGATCTGTCGCTGGAGCGGCTGCAGGAGCGCCTGGAAACCCTCGCCGACGACCTGATGGTGGAGCTCAAGCTGCAGCCGGCCGAGCAGGCGTAGCACTCAGCCGGTGCTTTTGCGCATCACCCGCCAGGCGTCCAGGCTGTACACCGCGAGGCCGGCCCAGATGCAGAAGAAGGCCAGCTGGCGATCGACCGGAAATGGCTCGCCGAACAGCTGCACGGCGAGGATCAGCAGCAGCGTCGGCGTCAGGTATTGCAGGAAGCCCAGGGTCGAATAGGGCAGGTGGCGCGCGGCGGCGTTGAAGCCGAGCAGCGGGATCAGGGTCACCGGGCCTGCCGCCATCAGCCAGAGCGCATCGGTGCTGGTCCAGAACGCCGGTTCCGTGCTCGCGCCGTTGCCGAACCAGAACAGCCAGATCAGCGCCACCGGTAGCAGCAGCCAGGTTTCCACTACCAACCCCGGCAGCGCGGCCACCGGTGCCTGCTTGCGCAGCAGGCCGTAGGTGCCGAAGCTCAGCGCCAGCACCAGGGAGATCCAGGGAAACTCACCGAGCATGAGCAGCTGCAGGCTGACGCCGACGGTGGCCATGGCCACGGCCAGCCACTGCAGCGGACGCAGCCGCTCGCGTAGCACGAGCATGCCGAGCAGCACGTTGACCAGCGGATTGATGTAGTAGCCAAGGCTCGCCTCGACCATTCGGTCGTGGTTCACCGCCCAGACGTAAATCAGCCAGTTGGCCGCGATCAGCACGCTGGAGATGCCGAGCACGCCGAGGCGGCGTGGATGCGCCAGCAGTTCGCGCCACCAGCCCGGATGACGCCAGACCAGCAGCACCAGCGAGCCGAACACGGCCGACCAGATCACCCGCTGGGTGACGATCTCGAGCGCGCCGTATTGTTCGAGTGCCTTGAAGTAGAGCGGGAACATGCCCCAGATGCTGAAGGTGGCCAGCCCCAGCAGATAACCCTTGCGCAGATTGGCGGTAGCCATGACGTCCTTCGACGAGCAGCGGAGAGCCGGCCATTTTGCGCCTTTGGCCAGAGGAGAGAAAGGTTAGTCAGCTAACAGAGCGGCGCCGCGCGACGGGCTGCCCAATTGGTCAGAAACGGGGGAACGCTCGGCGGCTTGTGCTCGTCTCATCTGCATCGCTAATCGAAACGGCAGCACGCGGATCGGCGCGTGCGGAGGGTGGCAATGCGCTTGCAGAATCAGGTGGCTCTGGTCACCGGCAGCACCCAGGGCATCGGCCGCGGCATTGCCGTGCGCCTGGCTGAAGAGGGCGCCGACATTGTCATCAACGGCCGCGAGAACGACGAACAGGCCCGCGAGAGCCTCGAGCAGGTCCGCGCCCTGGGCCGGAGGGTGTGCTTCATCGCCGCCGATGTCGGTGACGTCGAGCAGTGCCATCGGCTGGTGCGCGAGAGCATCGCGCAGATGGGCCAGCTGGACATCCTGGTCAACAATGCCGGCGTGCAGCGGCACGCGGCGTTCCTCGACGCGCAGGCGGACGATTATGATCAGGTGCTGAACGTCAACCTGCGTGGGCCGTTCTTCCTCGCCCAGGCGTTTGCCCGCCATTTGCGCGAGCAGGGCCGCGGCGGACGCATCATCAACAACAGCTCGGTGCACGAAGAGCTGCCGCATCCCAACTTCACCGCCTACTGCGCGAGCAAGGGCGGACTGAAGATGCTGATGCGCAACATCGCCATCGAGCTGGCGCCGCTGGGCATCACGGTGAACAACGTGGCGCCCGGCGCGGTGGAAACGCCGATCAACCGCGAGCTGATGAATCAGCCGGACAAGCTCGCCAACCTGCTGCAGAACATCCCTGCCGGCCGTCTCGGCCGCCCGCACGACGTCGCCGGCGTCGTTGCCTTTCTGGCCTCACCCGACGCCGAGTACATCACCGGGACTACACTGGTGGTCGATGGCGGCCTGCTATGGAACTACAGCGAGCAATGACCGATATCCCGCCGTGCCAGCCGTTCAGCCACGACACCAGCGCCATCTCACGGGCCGACACGCTCACGCCTGCCGAGCGCTATCAGGAACTCTTCGTCGCGGTGCAGATGCAGCGGGTATTTCCCGACAGCAAGACCTTCGTCGACTGTGCGCCGCGTCGGCACCCCGAAGCCATCCTCGAGGAATATCGCGCCCGCTGCGGCGAGCCGGGCTTCGACCTGGAGGCCTTCGTCCATGAGCATTTCAGCCTGTACGAAATGCCGGTCAAGGCGTTCGTCGCCAACCCCGACGACAGCCTGGCCGAGCATATCGACCGACTCTGGCCGATCCTCACCCGCCACCCTCAGGACCACCCCGAGCACTCCTCGCTGCTACCGCTGCCGCACGATTACGTGGTGCCGGGCGGGCGCTTCACCGAGCTGTACTACTGGGATTCCTATTTCACCATGCTCGGCCTGGACGAGAGCGGGCATTGCGACCTGCTGCGGGCCATGGCGGACAACTTCGCCTACCTGATCGACACCTACGGCCACGTGCCCAACGGCAACCGCACCTACTATCTGGGCCGTTCGCAGCCGCCGGTGTTCGCCCTGATGACCGAGCTGTTCGAGGAAACCGGCGTCCACCGCGCCAGCGACTACCTGCCGCAACTGCACAAGGAATACGCGTTCTGGATGGAGGGTGCCGACGTGCTGCGCCCGGGTGAGGCGCATCGACGCTGCGTGTGTCTGGCCGATGGAATGGTGCTCAACCGCTACTGGGACGAGCGCGCAACGCCGCGCGAGGAGTCCTACCGCGAGGATGTGGAAACCGCGCGCTCCAGCTGTCGGCCGCGGCACGAGGTCTATCGCGACTTGCGCGCCGGTGCCGAGTCGGGCTGGGATTTCAGCTCGCGCTGGCTCGACGACGCCCACCGGCTGGCGACCATCCGCACCACCAGCATCCTGCCGGTCGACCTCAACGCGCTGCTCTACAAGCTGGAGCGGCAGATCGCCGAGCTGTCTGCGGTGAAGAACCAGCACGCCTGTGCCGAAGCCTTCGCCCGCCGGGCCGAGGCGCGCCTGGCGGCCATCGATCAGTACCTGTGGAATTCCCGCGCTGGCGCCTATTTCGACTACGACTGGCAGCGCGGCCGGCAGCGCGACAATCTCACTGCCGCGACGCTGGCTCCGCTGTTCGTGCGCATGGCCAGCGCCGAGCAGGCCGCGGCGGTGGCGGCGACGGTGCAGGAGCGCCTGCTGGCCCCAGGCGGCCTGGCCACCACCGAGATCGGTGGCAGCGGCGAGCAGTGGGATCGGCCCAATGGCTGGGCACCGCTGCAGTGGATCGGCATTCGTGGGTTGCAGCACTACGGCCACGATGCGCTGGCGCTGGACATCGAGGAGCGCTGGCTGACTATCGTCAGCCACCTGTTCGAGCGCGAGAACAAGCTGGTGGAGAAGTACGTGCTGCGACCCTGTACCGAGCACGCCGGCGGCGGCGAGTATCCGCTGCAGGACGGCTTCGGCTGGACCAACGGCGTCACCCGCAAGTTGATGCAGGAAGACCCCAATCACGAGGCCAACCGCTGTCGTGCGGGGCATTGCCGGAGCGTGCCGTCCTAGGCGTCGCCGCCGGCGCGGAGGGGTATTTCCACACGGATGCCATGGATCAATAGTTATCGTACAACTGCTGGGCTATGATGAGCGTCGCTTCCGCTTTCAGAGATCGCCATCCATGGAAAACCAGAGCGCACAACCGCGCGCCCGCCGCAAACATCGCAGTCTTGCCCAGGAACTGGTCGCCGAACTGTCGCAGCAGATTCGCGATGGCGTGATCAAGCGGGGCGACAAGCTGCCTACCGAGTCGGCCATCATGCAGGCCCAGGGTGTCAGCCGCACCGTGGTGCGCGAGGCGATCTCGCGGCTGCAGGCCTCGGGGCTGGTGGAAACGCGGCACGGCATCGGCACCTTCGTCCTGGACACCCCCAGCACCACCGGACTGCGCATCGACCCGGCGACCATCGGCACGTTGCGCGATCTGCTGGCGATTCTCGAATTGCGCATCAGCCTGGAAGTGGAGTCGGCCGGTCTGGCCGCGCAGCGCCGCTCGCCCGAGCAGCTGGCGGCCATGCGCGCCTTTCTCGATCAGCTGAACCAGAGCGCGGCCCACTCCAGCGATGCAGTGGCGTCGGACTTCCAGTTCCATCTGCAGATCGCCGAGGCCACCGGCAACCGCTACTTCACCGACATCATGAGCCACCTGGGCACCACCCTGATCCCGCGCAGCCGGGTCAACTCGGCGCGCCTGGCCCATGACGACCAGCAGCACTACCAGGCCCGTCTGGGCCGCGAGCACGAGCAGATCTACGAGGCCATCGCCCGCCAGGACCCGGAATCGGCGCGCGCTGCCATGCGCCTGCATCTGACCAACAGCCGCGAGCGGCTGCGCCAGGCGCATGAGGAGGCGGAAGCGAGCAAGGTCGGCTGACCGCCGCGCCTCGTCAGCCCGCCGCGGCGGGCAGCGCTTCGGCGAGGCCTAGCGGCGGTAGGCCAGCAGCACGATGCCGCCGACCACGATCAGCCCGCCGAGCACCTGCGAGGGGCCGAGCAGCTGGCCGAGCACCAGCCAGCCAAGCAGCATGCCGGCGACCGGCTCCATGTTCATCACCGGCGCGTTGCGCGCGATGTTCAGCCGCGGCATGCAGATGAACAGCGTCGAGAAGGCCGCACCATAGAGCAGCACCAGGCAGGCGAGGGCGATCCAGCCGGCAGTGGCGCTGGGCAGGTCGAGCCCGCCGGGAATCAGGCCGCTGCTGCCGAGCAGGGCCGAGGCGAGAAACACCACGATCAGGGTCAGCATGCTGCGCACCGAACCGGCCATGTTCGACAGCTTGTGCTCGGTCACCCACAAAGCCGCCGCGAACACCGCGGCGGCCGTCAGGCTGAACAGGATGCCGGCGACCCATTGGCCATCCGGTGCCTCGGCGCTCAGCAGGCGCGCCGGCACATCCAGCACCAGTACCAGGCCGAACAGGATCAGGCCCATGATCGCCAGCGCCTGACGGGTCGGCCGCGGGCCGCCGAGCACCCAGGTGAGCAGCGCCAGCAGGATCGGCGAGAGGTTCACCACCAGCAACGCCAGCGCCACCGGGATGCGCGCCACCGCCGAATAGATGCAGAAGCTCTGCACCGCGATCAGCAGGCCGAGCAGAAGCTGCCAGCGCCAGGTGGCCGGGCTCAGGCGCAGTGACTCGCGCCGCCAGAACACCAGCGCCGCCAGTACCACCAGCGTCACGCCGGCGCGGCAGAGCATGGCCAGCAGCAGGCCGGTGTCGTGATCGAAGGCGATGCGGGCGGCGATGTGGTTGCCGGCGAACGAGCAGGCCAGGGTCGCCAGGATCAGCACGGCGATATGGCGGGGAAACGGCGCGGCAGCTTGCATGAAATCCAGTCCTTCTAGTGCCTGTACGGAGTTCTACGCGTTCGATTGCACGACGACCTTGGGTCAGGCGGCCTGATCAGGGCGGTGTCTGCGTCAGTGTGCAAAGTAAAACGCCGCCCGGGTGGGCGGCGTCCTCGTCCCTTGTCTGCCTTCAGAGCACTACGCTCGGCAGCCACAGCGAGATCATCGGGATATAGGTCACGGCCATCAGCACGGCGAACAGCGCAGCGTAGAACGGCAGCAGCGCCTTGACGGTGCTCTCGATACTGACCTTGCCGATGGCGGCACCGACGAAGAGTACCGCACCTACCGGCGGGGTGATCAGGCCGATGCCGAGGTTGACCAGCATGATCATGCCGAAGTGCACCGGATCGACGCCGAACGAGGTCACTACCGGCAGCAGGATCGGCGTGAGAATCAGAATCAGCGGCGCCATGTCCATCAGCGTGCCCAGCACCAGCAGCATGAAGTTGATGCACAGCAGGATCACGTAGCGGTTGTCCGACAGGGCCAGGAATGCCGTAGTGATCTTCGCCGGTATCTGCATCAGGGTCATGATGTAGCCGAAGCTCGCGGCGAAGGCGATCAGGATCATCACGATGGAAAGCGTGCGCACCGTGCGGTGCAGCATCTTCGGCAGCTCGCGCCACTTGTAGTCGCGGTAGATGAACATGGTCACGAAGAAGGCCCAGACCACCGCCACCGCGGCCGACTCGGTGGCGGTGAACACGCCGGAGAGGATGCCGCCGAGGATGATGACCATGGTCATCAGCCCCCACAGCGCCTCGACGCAGATCTTCAGCGCCTGACGCAGCGGGATCACCTCGCCCTTGGGGTAGTTGCGCTTGCGCGCGAAGAGCAGGCACAGCGTGGCCATGGTGGCGCTGAGCAGCAGCCCCGGGCCGATCCCGGCGACGAACAGCGCGGCGATGGAGACGGTGCCGCCGGCGGCCAGCGAGTAGATCACCGAATTGTGGCTGGGCGGGGTGAGCAGCGCCTGCACCGAGCCGCTGACGGTCACGGCGGTGGAGAACTCGCGTGGATAGCCCTTCTTTTCCATCTCCGGGATCAGCACCGAACCCACCGAGGCGGTATCGGCCAGAGAGGAGCCGGAGATGGCGCCGAAGAAGGTCGACGCGGTGATGTTGACCAGCGACAGGCCGCCACGAACGAAGCCCACCAGCACCCCGGCGAAGGCCACCAGGCGCCGCGCCATGCCGCCTTCGGCCATGATCGCGCCGGCCAGGACGAAGAAGGGGATGGCCAGCAGGGAGAATTTGTTCACGCCACCGGCGATCTGGATCATCACGGCGTGCAGCGGGATGTCGATGTACCAGGCGCCGACCAGGGTGGCCAGGCCGAGGGCATAGGCGACCGGAACGCGCAGCAGAATGAGGACGATGAAGCTGCCCAGCAGGATGACGGCATCCATTACACGGACTCCTTGGACTCTTCGCGGGCTTCGTAATCGACGACCCGGCGCTTGCTCTGGTCGCCGTACAGCAGCTGCTCGATGACGAACAGCAGGGTGATCAGGCCGCCCAGGGGAATCGGCGCATAGCTGATGCCGACCCGCATCCAGGTCAGGGTGCTGAGGTACTGGTTCCAGGTGGCGACGCATAGCTTGTAGCCCCAGATCAGCATGAACAGGGCGATGGCGGCCATGGCCAGGCGCACGAACAGGGTGACAAAGGGCTGGGCCGTGGCCGGCAGGCGCTCGCTGAGCACCTGGACCGCCATGTGCGCGCCGGCGCGGTAGCTGGCGGCGGCGCCGACGAAGGTGAACAGCACCATCAGCAGGATGGCGATCGGCTCGGGCCAGCCGAGGCCCTGGCCCAGTGCATAGCGGCTGAACACGCCCCAGGGAATGATCGTCGCCATGACCACGATCGCCAGGGCGGCGACGATGACGCAGGCGCGGTAGATGGCGTCGTTGACGCCCAGAACCAGGTTTTTCATGAGACTTCACCGGTTGCGCGGCGCAGGCGGGTGGCCGGCGCCGCGCGCTTGCGCGAGGGTTACTGAACGGCTTCGATGCGCTGGATCAGCTCGGCGAACTGCGCGCCGTACTTCTCACGGACCGGGGCGGTGGCGTCGTAGAAGGGCTTGGTATCGACTTCGATGTACTCGACGCCCTCGGCCTTGAGCTTCTCGTTGCTGGCGTTTTCCTTGGCTACCCACAGCTCGCGTTCTTCCAGCTGGGCTTCCTTGGCCAGTTTCTTGACCAGCTCCTGCTGCTCGGGGCTGAGCTTGTTCCAGGTGGTCTTGGACATCAGCAGCGGCTCGGGGAGGATCAGGTGATGGGTCTGGGTGTAGTACTTGGCGGCGCGGAAGTGGTTGTGCTCGAGCAGGGTCGGCGGGTTGTTCTCGGCGCCATCGATCACGCCGCTCTGCAGGGCGCTGAAGATCTCGCCGGTGTCCATGGCGATGCCGTTGGCGCCCATGGCGTTGAGGGTGTCGATGAACAGCGGGTTGCCGATCACGCGGATCTTCATGCCCTTGAGGTCATCCAGGCTGCGCACCGGCTTCTTGGTGTAGAGGCTGCGGCTGCCGGCTTCCATCCAAGCCAGGCCGACCATGTTGAAGTCCGAGTTGGTGATGGCGTCGAGGATTTCCTGGCCGATCTCGCCGTCGACCACCTTGCGCATATGGTCGACGTCGCGGAACACGAAGGGCATGTTGAACACGTTGGTGGCCGGCACCACCGGGCCTACCGAGCCGAGGCTGACGCGGGTCAGCTGGACGGCGCCGATCTGGGTCTGCTCGATCACTTCCTTCTCCGAGCCGAGCACGCCGCCGGCGAACATGCGCGACTTGATCTCGCCATTGGTGGCCGCCTCCAGCTTCTTGCCCAGGTTCTCCATGGCGACCACGGTGGGGTAGCCGGCGGGGTGGATCTCGGCGATCTTCAGGGTCATCTCGGCCTGTGCCAGCGAAGACAGGCCGAGGGCTAGCGGAAGTGTGGCCAGAAGCAGCTTGCGTTTGAGGTTCATGGAAAACTCCGTTTTGTTGTTGTAGGTGAACAGCAGTGCTTGACCGGCGCCGCGAGCGGCCCGGGGTGGATCAGTGCCGGGTGAAGGCGGGCTCCTCGAGGCCGGTGACGCCGGGGTTGAGCGCGAACAGGCCGCCGGCCAGCGGCTGATCGGCGAGGTCGCCGCCAGGTCGGATCGAGGTGACGTACAGCGTGTCCAGCCGTGGCCCGCCGAAGGCGCACATGGTCGGTTTCTTCACCGGCACGGCGAGGGAGCGATCCAGCCGGCCGTCCGGGGTGAAGCGGTGGATCAGCCCGGCGTCGTTGCCGCAGGTCCAGTAGCAACCCTCGGCATCCACAGCGGCGCCGTCGGGGCGGCCGGGGTACTCGAGCATGTCGACGAACAGGCGGCGACGGCTCGGCGTGCCGCTGTCGGTGTCGTAATCGAAGGCCCAGATCTTCTGCACGCCGGGATGCGAATCGGACAGGTACATGGTTCGCCCGTCCGGGCTGAAGGCCAGGCCGTTGGGCACGATAAAGCCGTCCAGCTGCGGCACCAGCGGTCCGCGCGCGGCCTGGTCATCGAGCCGGTACAGCGCGCCGACCGGATGCCCGGCGGCCATGTCCAGCGCCATGCTGCCGGCCCAGAAGCGGCCCTGGCGATCGCAGCGGCCATCGTTCATGCGCATCGCGGGCAGCTGGTGATCGATGGTCGCCAGCGGGCGGCTGTCGAGCCGGCCGTCCGGGCGTGTCTGCAGGGCGAAGAAGCCGCTCTCCATGCCGGCCACCCAGCCGTCGCCGTGGCGGGCGATGCAGGCCAGCATCTGCTCGCCCTGCCAGCGGGAAAGCTGGCCGTCGGCAGCGCTCCAGCGCAGCAGCTCGCGGTTGGGGATGTCGACCCAGTACAGCGCCTGTTCGGCGGCGACCCAGACCGGGCTTTCACCGGTGGCGCAGCGCAGGTCGGCGATGAGTTCAGCTTCACTGGCCATTGCGTTTCTCTTTGTTGTTGTACGCGGGCGTAGGGGGGCGATCAGTCGAAGGGGCCGGCCGCGACGAACGCGCCGCCCTGATAGATGCCGGCCGGGTCGTCGGCGCTGTAAGGCGGTTGCTGCTCGACCTTGTCGCGGAACGCTTCGGAGCTGTCCTGCGCCTGGAAGCTCAGGTGCGCGGCCAGATGGTTGTCCCACCACACATCACGGTTGGCGGACATGCCGTAGACCACCGTATGGCCGACCGCTGGCGTGAACAGCGCGCAGCGCATCAGCTCGGTGAGGTCACGAAAACTCAGCCAGGTGCTCATCATTCGGCGGTTGGCCGGCTCGGGGAATGAGGAGCCGATGCGGATGCTGACGGTCTCGATGCCGTAGCGATCGTGGTAGAAGCTCGCCATGTCCTCGCCATAGGACTTGGACAGGCCGTAGTAGCCGTCCGGGCGCCGTGGTGCGTGGGCGTCCAGGGTTTCGGTCTGCGGGTAGAAGCCGATCACATGGTTGGAGCTGGCGAAGACCACGCGCTTGATGCCGTGCAAGCGGGCTGCTTCATAGATGTGAAAGGTGCCGCGGATATTGGCGTCGAGGATTTCCTCGAACGGCCGCTCGACGGAGACGCCGCCGAAATGGGCGATGGCATCTACGCCTTCGCACAGGGCATGCACGGCCGCCTTGTCGGCGAGATCACAAGGCACGACCTCCTCGTGTTCGCCGGCTGCCGGGGCCATCGGCGCGATATCGGACAGTCGGATGATGCGGGCGTAGGGCTGCAGGCGTGCACGCAGCTCCTTGCCGAGGCCGCCGGCTGCGCCGGTGAGCAGAAGGCGGCCGAATGGGGGTGTCGGAGTGGTTGTCATCGGAGTGCCTGTCGTTATTGTTCTTGGAGTCATCTGTTGTCATATGACATGTTGCGAAATATCAGCATCTGCCTCGGCGGATGTCAACAGGCTTAAAGTCGTATTTATCGCCTTGTGCACGCTCATTGCTGCAAATGCCAGGCGCTCGCACCTGTAAAGCGCGATGGCACGGCGTTCTTGGCGCAAACGCTGGCAGCGGGCGGATGACACGGCGAGGCACCGCAGCGCATCATGAGGTTGTATGATGACCATACAAAAAAGAACCTGTCCCTGTTCGTTGCGCTAGCCGCACCCCGGCGGAGATAGCATTGATGGCCAAACGCTGCAGCAGTTCCCGTGCAGGGACCACGCCGACGCTGATCGACGTGGCCAGGGTTGCCGGTGTTTCGCCGATCACCGTGTCGCGCACCCTCGGTCGGCCCGAGGCAGTGGCACCGGCGACGCGCCGGCGGGTGCTGGAGGCGGTGCGAGCCACCGCTTACGTGCCCAATCTGGCAGCCGGCTCGCTGGCGTCCAGCCGCAGCCGACTGGTTGCGATCTTTCTGCCGACCATTGCCAATTCCATCTTCGCCGATACCGTTCAGGCATTGACCGAGCGGCTGGCCGTCGCCGGCTACCAGACCCTGCTGGGGCTGACCGGCTACAGCGCCGAACAGGAGGAACGCCTGCTCGAGGCCGTGCTCGGACGCCGGCCGGACGGCATCGTGCTCACCGGTACCGAGCATAGCCAGGTCAGCCGCGAACGCCTGGCGCGTGTCGGCATTCCGCTGGTGGAAGCCTGGGACCTCTGCGCCAAGCCGCTGGACATGCTGGTGGGCTTTTCCCATGAAGCGGTTGGCGCGGCCGTTGCGCAGTATCTGCTGGGCAAGGGCTACCGCCGCGTATCGCTGGTCAGCCTTGACGATCCCCGTGGCCTGCGCCGCTGCAACAGCTTGATCGCGACACTGGCAGGGCACGGTGTGGCGCCGCTGGCCACGGCGCTCCTGCCGGCACCGGCGACCCTCGCCGTCGGTCGTGAGGGCCTTGCCCGCCTGCTCGATGCGGGCGCGGCCGGCGAGGTGGTGGTGTGCAGCTCCGACACCCTGGCCCAGGGTGTGCTGGCCGAAGCCGCCAGCCGCGGCGTGCGCGTGCCGGACGACCTCGCGGTGATGGGCTTTGGCGACCTGTCCTGCGCCGCGCATTGCCATCCGCCGCTGTCCACGGTGCGCATCGACGGTCCGCGCATCGGCAACGCCGTCGCCGAAGCCCTGCTGGCACGCATCGCCGAGCCCGCCCTGGCGCGCACGCCGCTGCGGCTGGATGTGGGATTCGAGGTGGTCGAGCGCGGCAGTGCCTGAGCGGTCGCGCTCAGAACTGCCTGACCAGCGCCGCCACCGCGATACCGGCAGCGATCACCGGGAGCGGTTTCTTCAGCACCAGCATGGTCGCTGCCGTGGCCAGCAGCGCCAGACGGGCGCCGGCGTCGCCCTGCAGCGCCATGGGCGCGACGATCGCCACCAGCACCGAGCCGGACATGGCGGTGATGAACTGCCGGACGCGGTCGCCGATGGGCACGAAGGCCATGACGAACACGCCGCCCCAGCGCGTCGCCAGGGTCACCAGTGCCATGACCAGCACCACGATCAGCGCGCCGGCGCCCGTCGCATCAAGATTCACGTGCGTGCTCCTTCCACAGCAGCCCCGTCGCGCCGCCGGCCAGGGCACCTACCACCACATGGCTGTTCTCCGGCAGGTAGCGGAAGGCGAGCAGCGAGGCGGCGGCTGCCACGCTCCAGATCACCAGCATGCGCAGGTTTTTCTCGCCGCCCACCACCATCGCCAGCAGGAAGCAGCCCATCACCATGTCCAGCCCCAAGCGCTTCGGATCGCTGACGGCGCTGCCGAAATGGATGCCCAGCCAGCTGCCGACTACCCAGAACGACCAGAGCGCCAGGCCGCCACCGAGCAGCAGGCCGAAGCCCGGGCGGTTGCGGTTGAACGCCTGCATGGCCATCGCCCAGTTGGCGTCCGAGGCGACCAGCATCACCCCGTAACGCCGGCCCGGCGGCAGCTGGCGTAGCCAGGGGTAGAGCGTGGCGCCCATCAGCAGGTGGCGGGCGTTGATGGCGAACACCGTGACCATCAGGGTGAACAGCGGCACCTGAGTGCCCCACAGCTCCAGCGCGGCGAACTGCGAGGCGCCGGCGAACACCAGCGCGCTCATCGTCAGGATCACCGAATCGTCCAGTCCGGTCTGCACCGCGGCGAGGCCGAAGGCGGCACCGAACAGGGTGACGAAGATGGAAATCGGCGCGAGCTGGCGAAAACCGGCCCAGACCATGCGCCGGTCGAAATGATGCAGCTCGTTATCCGCGTCAGTCATGCACGAGTCCTCCAGGTGGCAGCGCCGGATCGACGACGTCAATCAATGTCCAGCCCGCCAGATTAGGGGCTGTTGCTACGACGGAACAGCGCAGTTGGCGTCTGATCGTGCGGTACAGATTCGCGCGACGCCCCTGGCCGGGCCGTTGCGCCCCGGAACAGGGGGCGATGGGGTGTCAGCGGCTCGGCTCGGGCTGGGCGGCCGGGAGGCGCAGGAACCGCTTGCGGAAAGCGGCCGGCGAGATGCCGACGCGCTGGCAGAACAGGCGTCGGAACGAGTTGCCGTCCTCGTAACCGACGCGGGTGGTGATCGCGTCGAACCCCAGTCGCGTGGTTTCCAACAGGTGCTTGGCCCTTTCCAGGCGCAGGGCCTGGAGGTAGGCGAGGGGTGTGTAGCCGGTGGCATCCTTGAATCGCCGCTTGAAGTTGCGCGCACCGAAACCGAAGCGCTCAGCCAGTTCGTCGATGCCGACGGGGGCGGTGAAGTTGGACTCCAGCCAGTCCTGGACCCGTGCTACTGCCTCGTCGGCATGATCGCGGGGCATCGACCACTTGATGTACACCGACTGCTCGCTGCGGACCCCGTCCACCAGCAGGTAGCGGCTGCACTGCTGCGCCAGTTCGCGTGAGGCGAAGCGGCGGATCAGGTGCAGCAGCAGATCCATGGCCGCGCTCGCGCCCGCGCTGCTGATCAGTCGGCCGTCCTCGCAGAGGATGCGTCGTTCGTCCAGGCGTACCGCCGGATAGCGCCGGCGCATGAGGTCGGCGAAGGCCCAGTGGGTGGTGGCCTGCACGCCGTCGAGCAATCCCGCTTCGGCGAGCATGAAGGTGGCGGTGCACATGGACGCGATGAAGGCGCCCTGCCGATGCTGCCGGCACAGCCAGTCGCGATATCGGCCGAAGGTGGGCAGCGCCTCGCGCAGGCTGAAGAGAAAACCGGGAACGAGTACCAGATCGGTGTGATCGAGCGCGTCGAGGGCGACGTCCACGGCCATCGTACGGCCCAGGGCGTTTTTCACCGGCAGCCCATCGAGTGACGCGACAACAACCGCAAACGGCACCGCGGAGGGCGCGGCCAGGCGGTTTGCTGCATCCAGTACTTCAAGCGCCAGCGTGGCGGAGGCCTGGGAGCTGTGCTCGGCAAGCAAAAGCGTTAGGTGCATGGCAGGTGATTGCGTAAATCGCATGGTATTGGTCATTTCTGCATCTACCTTACCCCGAGCGCGCCACCTAGAGTGCGGCATCTGTCATGCCAACCGGATCTGCTCACATGAACCTGTGGTTTCGTCTTCTGCTGATGTTGTTGCGCCGCCCTTGGCGAAAGCCGGTACCGGGCCTCGCCACCACCGTCGTTCGGCTGCGCGTCTGGCCTCTGGATCTGGATTTCAACCGGCATGTCACCAATGGCCGCTATTTCACCCTGGCCGATGTCGGGCGCATGGACTACGTGCTTCGCAGCGGCGCTTATCGTGCGGCCCTTCGGCATCGCGCATTGCCGATCGTGGGTGACGTGTGCGGCAAGTTCCGCCGCGAACTGAAGCTGTTCGAGCGCTTCGAGATCCACACACGGATGCTCGGCTGGGACGCCAAATGGAGTTTCGTCGAGCACCGCTTCGTCAAGGACCAGCGGGTAATCGCCGTGGTGGTCATGCGCGGGCTGTTCAGGGGGCGCGAGGGTGTCGTTGCGCCTGGCGAGTTCGCCCGGGAACTTGGCTTGGACGAGCAGTCGCCGCCCTTGCCCCAATGGCTGCGCGAGTGGTCGGCGAGCTGCGATGGGCTCAGCATTCAGCTGCGCGAAGCGGAGGATGTGCAGGCGCAGCGGCCGTCTGGCTGAGCCCCCTGGAGGTCGGCTTCGCAGTGGCCGGGCGACGGGCATACGCCAGCCGCGTTCACCTGCGTCAGCCCTGCTTGATTGATTGCGCAATCATCGTAGCCTGACTCGGACTGTCCATTTCCGGCGGTCCTGCGAGCCGTCGGTTTTCATACCGAGGAGGCTCCATGACCGACCAACCCGTCGTTACCACTGCCGACGATGACCGCATCGCCTGGCTGCGCCTGCGCTCGGTGGCCCTGCCGCTGGCCAGCCCGATCAGCGATGCCAAGGTGCTCACCGGCCGGCAGAAGCCGATGACCGAGATCGCCATCCTGATCGCCGAGGTCGAGACCCATGACGGCCAGCGCGGCCTGGGGTTCAGCTATTCCAAGCGCGCCGGTGGCCCCGGCCAGTTCGCCCACGCGCTGGAGGTGGCGCCGAACCTGCTCGGCGAGAACCCCAGCGACATCGCCCGGCTATGGGACAAGCTGTGCTGGGCCGGCGCATCGGTGGGGCGCAGCGGGCTGGCGACCCAGGCTATCGGTGCCTTCGACGTGGCGTTGTGGGATCTCAAGGCGCGCCGGGCCGGGCTGTCGCTGGCGCGTCTGCTCGGTGCCCAGCGCGACTCGGTGCGCTGCTACAACACCTCCGGCGGCTTTCTGCATACGCCGCTCGAGCAGCTGCTGAGGAACACCGAGATTTCCCGGGACAAGGGCATCGGCGGCATCAAGCTCAAGGTCGGCCAGCCCGACTGGGCGCTGGACCTGCACCGCGTCGGCACGGTGCGCCAGCACCTGGGCGAGGCCTTTCCGCTGATGGTCGATGCCAACCAGCAGTGGGACCGGCCGATGGCGCGGCGCATGTGCAGGCGCCTGGAGCCCTTCGACCTGGTCTGGATCGAGGAGCCGCTGGACTGCTACGACGCCGAGGGGCATGCCGAGCTGGTGCGCCAGTTCGATACGCCGATCGCCACCGGCGAGATGCTCACCAGCCCGGCCGAGCATTGGGAGTTCATCCGCCAGCGCGCCGCCGATTTCCTCATGCCCGATGCGCCAAGGGTCGGCGGCATCACGCCGTACCTGCGCGTGCAAACCCTCGCCGAGCAGGCCGGCATGACCCTGGCGCCGCACTTCGCCATGGAGTTGCATGTGCACCTCGCCGCGACCCAAAGCCGCGAACCCTGGGTCGAGCATTTCGAGTGGCTCGAGCCGCTCTTCGAGGAGCGGCTGGAGATCCGCGACGGGCGCATGCTGGTGCCGAACCGGCCGGGGTTGGGGCTTACCGTCAGCGAGCGGGTCGCGGGCTGGACGGTGCAGCAGGCCGAGGTCGGCCAGCGCGCTTAGGCATGGCTGCCGATCCGTCCTGCGGTGACGCCGATGGCAGGTCCTGGCGCTGGATCGGCGGCGGGCCCTGGGCAATGTCGCCGGCCGCCTGGCGCACGGCTTCGCGTGCGGCCTCCAGCGCCGGGTTGTCGTTGTCATCGCGCCAGGCCAGGTGCAGTTCGGCGCAGATGCCCGGCGGCAGCGGCAGTTCACGAAAGCACACCTGCTGGAAGCGGATCGCGCTGGCCCCGCGCGGCACCAGCGCCAGGCCGAGGCCAGCGTTCACCAGCGAGAGGATGGTCAGCGTCGAGCCCAGCGACTGCACGTAGTCGGGCTGGATGCCGCTGGCCCGGAACAGCCCGGTGTGCAGCTCGTTGAATGGCTGCCAGGCGCCGTGGGCATAGAGGATGAACGGCTCGCCGTGGAGCATCGCCAGGGTCGGCGCCGGATGCTGCGCCAGCGGATGCCCGACCGGCGCGGCCAGCACGAAGGGTTCGCGCAGCAGGCATTCGCTGATCAGCCCCGGCTGCTGCAACGGCTCGCGCACCACCGCCAGGTCGACCCGGCGCCCGCGCAGGGCCTGCAGCTGTTCGAAGGTGGTGGTTTCCAGCAGGTTGATGGCCACGCCCGGCCGTTCCCGACGTATCTGTGTGATCGCGCGCGGCAGAAAGTCGTAGACCGCGCTGGCCACGAAGCTGATGGTTAGCGCGCCGCTCTCGCCCAGTGCAGCCAGCCGCGCGCCTTGCGCCGCGCGGTGGGCCTGGTCGAGCAACGCCTGCGCCTCGACGAAGAAGGCGCGGCCGGCGGCGGTGAGCGCCACCGAGCGCGTGCTGCGGGTGAACAGCGCGACGCCGAGCTGATGCTCCAGCAACTGGATCTGCCGGCTCAGCGGCGGCTGCGTCATGTTCAGGCGCTCGGCGGCACGGCGGAAATTCAGTTCGCTGGCCAGGGTGGTGAAGCAGCGCAGCTGGGCGAGTTCGAACATTGATCCGTTCCTGGTATCAATCGAGAGCGTTAATGAATTGGACCGTATCAATCAGCCGGCGGATTATCCAGCGCATCCCCTGACTGGCGAGGCGGCGACACACGAATGAGCGACCTCTACGAAGCGGACCGCATCAGCTGGATTGGCCTGCGTGCTGTGGAATTGCCACTGAAGCGGCCCGTCAGCGACGCCAAGGTGCTTACCGGGCGACAGCTGCCCCTGGCGTCCGTCAGCCTGTTGTTCGTCGAACTGCAGACGCAGCAGGGTCATAAGGGGCTGGGCTTCAGCTACAGCCTGCGCACCGGCGGCCCGGCGCAATATGCCCACGCGCGGGAACTGGCGCCGTTGCTGCTGGGCGAAGATCCCAACGACATCGCCCGCCTGTGGAGCCGGCTGAGCTGGGCCAGCGCCTCGATCGGGCGCAGCGGCCTGGCGGTGCAGAGCATTGCCGCCTTCGACACCGCGCTCTGGGACCTCAAGGCGCGCCGCGCCGGGTTGCCGCTGGCCAAGTTGCTCGGCGCCCAGCGCGATGCGGTGCCCTGCTACAACACCTCCGGTGGCTATCTGCAGGCGCCCATCGAGGAGGTCATCGAGCGCGCGGAGGCTTCGCTGGCGCGCGGCATCGGTGGCATCAAGCTCAAGGTCGGCCAGCCGAACCGGCGCGAGGACCTGCGCCGCGTGCGGGCGCTGCGCGAGGCGCTGGGGGCGGATGTGGCACTGATGGTCGACGTCAACCAGCAATGGGACCGCACCACCGCGCTGCGCATGGGGCGCGCGCTGGAGGAGCTGGAGCTGGCGTGGATCGAGGAACCACTGGATGCCCACGATCTGGACGGCCATGCCGCCCTGGCCGCGCAGCTGGTCACCCCGGTCGGTAGCGGCGAGATGCTCGCCAGTGCGGCCGACGCCTGTGCCTTCGTCGAGCGCGGCGCGGTGGATGTAATCATGCACGACGCCCCGCGTATCGGCGGCATCACCCCGTTCCTGCAGGTGGCGGAGGCGGCGCGGCGACGAGGGCTGGTGCTGGCGCCGCATTTCGTCATGGAGTTGCATATCCACCTCGCGGCCGCCTACGAACACGTGGCCTGGGTCGAACACTTCGAATGGCTGGAGCCGCTGTTCGAGGAGCGGCTCGAGATCAGCGGGGGCTGCATCCAGGTGCCGACCCGGCTCGGACTGGGGCTGAGCCTCAGCGAGCGGGTGGCGGGCTGGACGCTGACAAGCGATGCGTTCGGTCGGCGCGGCTGAGCCAAGCCCCTCCTCCGGCCGGAAGAGGGGCGTCGGTTCAGGTACGCAGGGCCTGGGCGATGGCACCGCTGCGTGGCCGCACGGCGCTGTACAGCTGCCAGAGCACGAAGGCCAGGGCCAGGCCGAGGAAGGTCGCGGCGATGGGGTTGCTGACGAAGGCGGCGAAGTTGCCATCGGACAGCATCAGGCCGCGGCGCAGGTTGGTTTCGGCCATCGGCCCGAGGATGAAGCCGATGATGAAGGGCGCGACCGGCATCCCCGCCTTGACGAAGCCGTAGCCGAGCAGCCCGAACAGCAGGATCGACCAGACGTCGAACAGCCGGCTGGAGAGGCCGAACGCGCCGACCACACAGAGCACCAGGATGATCGGCAGGAGGATGTGCTTGGGCACGTCGAGCAGCTTGATGAACAGGCGCAGGCCGTAGAACTCCATGAACAGCATCATCACCGAGGCTACCAGCAGCGCAGCGAAGATGGTGTAGACCAGCGGGCCCTGGCTGACGAACAGCAGCGGCCCGGGCTGGATGCCGTGGATCAGGAAGCCGCCAAGCAGGATCGCCGTGGTGGTGTCGCCGGGGATGCCCAGGGTCATCAGCGGCATCATGGCACCGCCGATGCCGGCGTTGTTGGCGGTCTCGCTGGCGACCACGCCGCCGATGTTGCCCTTGCCATAGGTTTCCGGCTGCTTGGCGCGCTTCTTCGCGACGATGTAGGAGAGCAGGTTGGAGGTGCCGGCGCCGATGCCCGGCAGGATGCCCACCGCCAGGCCGATCAGGCCCGAGCGGCTGGCGTTGGGCAGCTCCTGGCGGAACTCCCTGAGCGAGAAGCCGAAGCCCTTGATGTGCTTCATGCTCACCGAGCCGACCTTGCTGCGCGCGGCGTGCCGCCCGGTTTCGGCGAGCTTGATGACCTCGGCGACGGCGAACATGCCGATCATCACCGTGAGCATGGAGAAGCCGCCGTTCAGTTCGCTGAGGCCGAAGGTGAAGCGGCGCACCGCCTCCACCGGCGCGATGCCGACGGTGGACACGGCGATGCCGAGGGTGCCGGCGAACAGACCCTTGACCATGGAGCCGGCCGACAGGGTGGCGATCAGCGTCAGGGAGAACACCGCGATGGCGAAGTATTCGTGCGGGCCGAAGCTCAGCGCCACCTTGGCCAGCTGCGGGGCGATGAACATCAGCGCGATGATGCTGAAGATGGTGCCGAGAAAGGAGAACACGATGCCGACGCCGAGCGCCTTCACGCCCAGGCCCTGCTCCATCAGCGGGCCGCCGTCGAACACCGTGGCGATGGACGATGGTGTGCCGGGAATCTTCAGCAGGATCGCCGAGATCAGGCCGCCGGATGTGGCGCCGATGAACAGGGCGACCAGCAACGACAGGCCGGCCTGCGGACCCATGGTGAAGGTCAGCGGCAGGCACAGGGCGACCGCCATGGTCGCGGACAGACCGGGCACGGCGCCGAACACGATGCCGACGGCGACGCCGAGAAACATCAGGATCAGGATGTTGAGCGAGAAGACGGCACCGAAGCCTTGCTGCAGTAATTCGAGCATGGTCGATTCCTCAGAGGAAATTCAGCAGGCCGGCGGGCAGCAACAGATCGAAGGCCTCGCGGAACAGCAGATAGATGACGATGGACGTGACCAGCGCGATGCCGGCATAGGGCAGGTGGCGGATCTTGCGATCCACCGGCGTCAGCACGATGAACTGCAGGTACAGGTAGAGCGTGGTCATGATGGGAAAGCCCACCGGTCCCAGCAGCACCACGTAGAGCAGGATCAGACTCAGGGTCTTGAGCACCGTGGCGGGCTCGATCACGGTGGGCGCAGGTTCGTCCTGCGTGGCGGCGCTGCTATCACTCGCCGGCTGGGTTCTGCTGGCGAACGCGCTGACGACCTGGAAGACGCCGAGCAGGGAGAGCAGGGCGGCCAGCAGGAAGGGGACCGTGGCGGCATCGATGCCTTCGTGGCCGGGCAGCCGATAGGCCATCACCATGTAGGTGGCGCTGACGCCGAGCATGGCCACGCCGATGATCAGTTCTTTCTTGTTCGCAGTGGTCATGGCAAACCTCCGTACGCGAAGAGGAGCGGCCAGCCGGCCCATACGGCCGGCTGGCGCTGCGTCGGGTTTATTTCTTGGCCTGACGCAGCTCGTCCTTGAACTGCATGAAGTCTTCGCGGGTCTTGGCCAGGATTTGCTTGGCCTCGTCGGTGCCGTAGTAGGCCACCGGCTGCTTGAACTTCTTCAGGTCCTCGGCGTACTCGGGGATTTCGGTGATCTGCTTCATGACGTCGGCCATCTTCTTCACGATGGCTGGGTCGGTGCCCTTCGGGAAGGCCACCACGTAGGGCTTGTCCATGGTAATGTCCAGGCCCTGCTCCTTGAGCGTCGGCACGTCGCCGAGCAGCGGGTTGCGCTCGTCGTTGGGCTGGCCGAGGGCGACCATCTGCCCGCCGCTGACGTAGTCCTGCACCGATCCGTAGGTGATCGCGCCCAGGTCCAGGCGGCCGCCGAGCATGCCCACCACGCGGTCGGACACGGTGCCGCCGTCGACCATCTTCAGCTTGATGTCGGTCAGCTTCTCCAGCATCAGCCCCTGCACGTGGGAGAAGCTGCCCATCTCGGTGCCGTAGGTGATGCTGCCCGGCTTGGCCTTCGACTTGTCGATCAGGTCCTGCATGCTGGTCACGCCGGACTGCTTGGAGGCGACGAACACCGTGCTCTTGTCGACGCCGGCGATGCAGGACACGTCGAAGGTCTCGTAGCTGTCCTCGGTGAGGCCGGCAACCTCGTTGACGATCAGCTGGCCCGGGTGGGTGAAGAGGATGGTGTTGCCATCCGCCGCCGCGCCTTTGACCTGCTCGGCGGCCAGGGTGCCGCCGCCGCCGGCGATGTTGGTCACCACCATGCTCTTGCCGGTGATCTGGTTGAAGTACTTGGCCATGGTGCGGGCATTGAAGTCGGTGTCGCCACCAGGGTTGGCGATCACCACCACCTGCACGGGGCGGGTCGGCCATTTCACCTCGGCGGCCATGGTGGTGGGTGCAGCAGCGAGACCGGCAATGCCGACGAGGGCGGAAAGGAGGGAGGCGCGGAATATTGTTTTCATTGGAGTTCTCCGGGTTTGGGCAGCGGGTTCAGGTATTGCGGCCGAGGCTGGGTTTCTTCGGGTCGTAGGTCCAGCCAGGCACCAGGTAACGCATCGCCATGGCGTCGTCGCGGGCGCCGGTGGCGACCTTCTTGTACAACTCGTGGGCGGCCATGATCCGATCCATGTCCGGCTCGATGCCCAGGCCCGGGCGGTCGGGCACGCGGACCTGGCCGCCGACGATCTGCAGTGGCTCGCGGGTCAGGCGCTCCTGGCCCTCCTGCCAGATCCAGTGGGTGTCGATGGCGGTGATGCGCCCCGGCGCTGCAGCTGCGGCGTGGGTGAACATCGCCAGCGAAACATCGAAGTGGTTGTTCGAGTGCGAGCCCCAGATCAGGCCGAACTGCTCGCACATCTGTGCCAGGCGCACCGAGCCCTGCATGGTCCAGAAATGCGGGTCGGCCAGCGGGATGTCCACCGACGCCAGGCGCAGCGAGTGGCCCATCTGCCGCCAGTCGGTGGCGACCATGTTGGTGGCGGTGGGAATGCCGGTGGCGCGCTTGAACTCGGCCATGATCTCGCGGCCGGAGTAGCCGTTTTCCGGGCCGCAGGGGTCCTCGGCGTAGGTCAGCAGGTGACCCTGGCCTTTGCACAGGGCGATGGCCTCGTCCAGTGACCAGGCGCCGTTGGGGTCGAGGGTGACGCGGGCATCGGGGAAGCGCGCCTTGATCGCGGCGATCGCCTGCATCTCCTCCGCGCCCCGCATCACGCCGCCCTTGAGCTTGAAGTCGGCGAAGCCGTAGCGCGCTGCGGCGGCCTCGGCCAGACGGGCAATCGCATCAGGGGTCAGCGCCTGCTGATGGCGCAGGTGGTACCAATCCTCACCGGTGCTGGCCAGATAGGGCAGGTCGGTGCGCTGGCGATCGCCTATATAGAAGAGGTAGGCCAGCATCGGCACCGCGTCACGTTGCTGACCGCTGCCCAGCAGCTCGGCTACCGGCACCTGCAGGTGCTGGCCGAGCAGGTCGAGCAGCGCGGCCTCGACCGCGGTGATCACGTTGTCCAGGCGCAGGTTGATCTCGTGCGGCTGGCGCAGCACGGCGGCCTCGGCTTCGGAGGTCACCTCGTGGCGGGTCGCCTGCGGGGTGCCGGCGGCGTTGCCGGCAATGGCGCTGCGCAGGCTGTTGAGCGTGCGGTTGTAGAGGCCGATCGGCTGGTCGATGACCAGCGGCCGGCAGCGCTCCAGTGCCTGACGGATGCCTTCGCCACCCGGTACTTCGCCGATGCCGGTGTTACCGGAATCGTCGGTAAGCAGCACCAGGTTGCGGGTGAAGTAGGGGGCGTGAGCGCCGCAGAGGTTGAGCAACATGCTGTCGTGGCCGGCCACCGGAATGACCTGCATGCTCTGGACGCGGGGCGTTGCACGGGCCAGCAGGTTCATCGTGCACGACCTCCGTGGCCGAGGCTGCCGGTCAGCAGGCTTGCGGCGGCTTGCCGTGCGGGTGCGGCGGTACGGCGGCGGGTGGCGTCGGCAGCCGATGGCTGCGCAGGGATCGGGCGGTTGCGGCACATGTCCGGGGCCTCGCTATTGTTATTGTGGTCATAGGTCGTCGTACGACATGTAGGATTTTTTACAGCCCGTTCTGGCGCCTGTCAAACGAAATCGTCATCGCTCGCGGGGGCAGCTGACTGGCAGGTCATGTCGCCTGGAGGGATACGTTCTACAGTTAATGCACAGCTAATGCGAAGGCTCTGGCAGTGGAGCGGAGCAAGCTTTCGGTCAGCTTTCAAGGCTTGAAAAAATGCGGAGAAAAAACGGTTTGACTATTTCTAGTTGTACGATAACGTATCTCAAGGCTGATGCCCTTGTACCTCCACAACACGCATTCAGGATGTCGAATAATGAATCCACAAGAATTGAAGGCCATCCTTTCCTCCGGCCTGCTGTCGTTCCCGGTCACCGATTTCGATGCGCAGGGCGACTTCAACCGCGCCGGCTACGTCAAGCGCCTGGAGTGGCTCGGGCCGTACGGCGCCTCGGCGCTGTTCGCCGCCGGTGGCACCGGTGAGTTCTTCTCGCTGGAGCCGCGCGAGTACAGCGAGATCATCAAGACCGCTGTCGATACCTGCGCCGGCACCGTACCGATCCTCGCCGGCGTCGGTGGTCCGACCCGTTTGGCCATCCAGATGGCTCAGGAGGCCGAGCGCCTAGGCGCCAAGGGGCTGCTACTGCTGCCGCACTACCTCACCGAAGCCAGCCAGGAAGGCGTGGCCGCCCACGTCGAGCAGGTCTGCAAGTCGGTCAACATCGGCGTGGTGGTGTACAACCGCAACGTCTGCCGCCTGACCGCGACGCACCTGGAGCAGCTGGCCGAGCGCTGCCCGAACCTGATCGGCTACAAGGATGGCCTGGGCGATATCGAGCTGATGGTGTCGATCCGTCGCCGCCTCGGCGACCGCTTCAGCTACCTCGGCGGCCTGCCGACCGCGGAAGTTTATGCCGCGGCCTACAAGGCCCTGGGCGTGCCGGTGTATTCCTCGGCGGTGTTCAACTTCATTCCGAAGACCGCCATGGATTTCTATCAGGCCATCGCCCGTGAGGATCATGAAACCGTCGGCAAGCTGATCGATGACTTCTTCCTGCCGTATCTGGAGATCCGCAACCGCTGCAAGGGCTATGCGGTCAGCATCGTCAAGGCCGGCGCCCGCATCTCCGGCTTCGACGCCGGCCCGGTCCGCGCACCGCTGACCGAGCTGAAGCCAGACGAGTACCAGCGCCTGGCGGTGCTGGTCGAACAGCAGGGCGCGCAGTAAGCGCGGCCTTTTCCGACCTCCTGGCGCCGCTGTGCCGCACGGTCGCGCCGGGCATCACCAGAGGACAGTTTGCATGGCTGACGTACAACGCTACGACAACTACATCGACGGCCAGTGGGTCGCCTCGGATCGCTACCAGGCCAACGTCAACCCCTCCGACCTGTCGGACGTGATCGGCGAATACGCCCAGGCCGATGCCGCCCAGGTCGAGCAGGCCATCGCCGCCGCCCGCCGCGCCTTCCCGGCCTGGGCCAGCTTCGGCATCCAGGCGCGCGCCGATGCGCTGGAAAAGGTCGGCCTGGAAATCCTCGCCCGCCGCGAAGAGCTCGGCACGCTGCTGGCCCGCGAGGAGGGCAAGACTCTGCCGGAAGCCATCGGCGAAGTCGCCCGTGCTGGCAACATCTTCAAATTCTTCGCCGGCGAGTGCCTGCGCCAGGCTGGCGAGACGCTGCAGTCGGTGCGCCCCGGGGTTGGCGTTGAAGTGACTCGCGAACCCCTCGGCGTGATCGGCCTGATCACCCCCTGGAACTTCCCCATCGCCATCCCCGCCTGGAAGATCGCCCCGGCGCTGGCCTTCGGCAACTGCGTGGTGATCAAGCCGGCCGACCTGGTGCCGGGCTGCGCCTGGGCCATCGCCGAAATCATCTCCCGGGCGGGCTTCCCGGCCGGCGCGTTCAACCTGGTGATGGGCCGCGGCCGTGAGGTCGGCGAGGCCATCGTCAACGCCAGGGAGGTCGATGCCGTGAGCTTCACCGGTTCGGTGGGCGTCGGTCGCGGCATCGCCCAGGCCTGCGTGGCGCGCGGCGCCAAGGTGCAGCTGGAGATGGGCGGCAAGAACCCGCAGATCGTGCTGGACGACGCCGACCTTAAGGTCGCCGTCGAGCTGTGCACCCAGAGCGCCTTCTACTCCACCGGCCAGCGCTGCACGGCCTCGAGCCGCATCATCGTCACCGAAGGCATCTACGACCGTTTCGTCGAGGCGATGATCGAGCGCATCAGCAAGATCAAGGTTGGCCCGGCGCTGGAGCAGGGCGTCGACGTCGGTCCGGTGGTGTCCCAGGCCCAGCTGGAGCAGGACCTGCGCTACATCGAGATCGGCAAGCAGGAGGGCGCGCGCCTGGCCTGTGGCGGTGAGCAGGTGACCTGCGGCACCGACGGCTACTTCCTGGCGCCGACGCTGTTCGTCGACAGCAACCCGAACATGCGCATCAGCCGCGAGGAAATCTTCGGCCCGGTGGCCAACGTGGTGAAGGTCAAGGATTATGACGAGGCGCTGGCCATGGCCAACGACACCGAGTTCGGCCTGTCCGCCGGTATCTGCACCACCTCGCTGAAATACGCCAACCACTTCAAGCGCCACGCCCAGGCCGGCATGGTGATGATCAACCTGCCCACCGCCGGGGTGGATTACCACGTGCCGTTCGGCGGCCGCAAAGGCTCGTCCTATGGCCCGCGCGAACAGGGTCGCTATGCCCAGGAGTTCTACACCACGGTGAAGACCACCTATATCGGCTGATGTTGAAAGCCGGCCGAAAGGTCCGGCCGCAAGACTGCGTCACGGCGCCCCCGGTGGGCGCCGCATCCCCACAAGAACAACAGAGGGACACCCATGACCACCGCCATGTCGGGGACGCCCCGCATCACCGAACTCACCGTCGTGCCCGTCGCCGGGCAGGACAGCATGCTGATGAACCTCAGCGGCGCCCATGGGCCCTGGTTCACCCGCAACATCCTCATCCTCAAGAACAGCGCCGGCCACGTCGGCGTCGGCGAAGTGCCGGGCGGCGAAGCCATCCGCCAGACCCTCGACGATGCCCGCGCCCTGCTGGTCGGCGAACCGATCGGCCAGTACAACGCGCTGCTCGGCAAGGTGCGCCGCGCCTTCGCCGACCGTGACGCCGGCGGCCGCGGCCTGCAGACCTTCGACCTGCGCATCGCCATTCACGCCGTCACCGCGCTGGAGTCGGCGCTGCTCGACCTGCTCGGCCAGCACCTCGAGGTGCCGGTCGCCGCCCTGCTCGGCGAAGGCCAGCAGCGTGACGAAGTGGAAATGCTTGGCTACCTGTTCTTCATCGGCGATCGCAACAGGACCGACCTCGGCTACCGCGACGAATCCAGTGCCGACGACGCCTGGTTTCGCGTGCGCAACGAGGAGGCCATGACGCCGGAGCGCATCGTCCGCCAGGCCGAGGCGGCCTACGAGCGCTACGGCTTCAAGGACTTCAAGCTCAAGGGCGGCGTACTGCCCGGCGAAGAGGAAGTCGAGGCGATCCGCGCCCTGGCCCAGCGCTTCCCCGACGCCCGCGTGACCCTGGACCCCAACGGCGCCTGGTCGTTGGACGAAGCCATCGGCCTGTGTCGCGACCTGCATGGCGTGCTGGCCTATGCCGAAGACCCCTGCGGTGCCGAGAACGGCTATTCCGGCCGTGAAGTGATGGCCGAGTTCCGCCGCGCCACCGGCCTGCCCACCGCGACCAACATGATCGCCACCGACTGGCGGCAGATGAGCCACGCGGTGTGCCTGCACTCGGTGGACATCCCGCTGGCCGACCCGCACTTCTGGACCATGGCCGGCTCGGTGCGCGTGGCGCAGATGTGCGCCGACTTCGGCCTGACCTGGGGTTCGCACTCGAACAACCACTTCGACATCTCCCTGGCGATGTTCACCCACGTGGCGGCCGCCGCGCCGGGTCGCGTCACCGCCATCGACACCCACTGGATCTGGCAGGACGGCCAGCACCTGACCCGCGAGCCGCTGAAGATCGTCGGCGGCAAGGTCGCGGTGCCGCAGAAGCCGGGGCTGGGCGTCGAGCTGGACTGGGATGCCCTGGAGCAGGCGCATGCCCACTACCAGGAGAAAGGCCTGGGTGCCCGCGATGACGCCATCGCCATGCAGTACCTGATCCCCAATTGGACCTTCAACAACAAGAAGCCCTGCATGGTGCGCTGAGGCGCGCTTGCCAGGCGGGCTCCGGTGGACGGCTTCGGCCGCCCGCCGTCCGAGGTCGGCCATGCATGGCATCCCTCGGTGATCGCCGAACAGAACAACAACCGGACCAACCGGAGCAGACATGAGCGATACCGTGCAACTGATTCCCCACCAGGATTCCCCGCGCTGCATCCGCCTGAACGAGGCGGACAACGTCGCCGTGGTGGTCAATGACGGCGGCGTGCCGGTCGGTGCGCAGTTCGAGGGCGGGCTGGTCACGGTCGAGGCCGTTCCGCAGAGTCACAAGGTCGCGCTCGTCGACATCGGTGAAGGCGAGCCGGTGCGCCGCTACGGACAGATCATCGGTTATGCCCTCGAACCCCTGCGCCGTGGCAGCTGGGTCAAGGAAACCCAGTTGCGGATGCCCAGTGCACCGCCGCTGGACAGCCTGCCGCGTGCCACCGCTGTGCCGGCCCGTCTCGACCCGCTCGAGGGCTATACCTTCGAGGGGTACCGCAACGCCGACGGCACCGTCGGCACGCGCAACATCCTCGGCATCAGCACCACGGTGCAGTGCGTCACCGGCGTGCTGGAGCATGCGGTCAAGCGCATCCGCGACGAGCTGCTGCCCAGATACCCGAACGTCGACGACGTGGTCGCCTTGACCCACAGCTACGGCTGCGGCGTGGCGATCAACGCCCGCGACGCCTACATCCCCATCCGCACCGTGCGCAACCTGGCGCGCAACCCCAACCTGGGCGGCGAAGCGTTGGTCATCAGCCTCGGCTGCGAGAAGCTGCAGGCCGAGCAGGTGATGCACGAGGGCGATCCCTCGGTGGACCTGCGCGACCCCTGGCTGTACCGCCTGCAGGAGTCGAACAGCGGCTTCGGCGAGATGATCGAGCAGATCATGGCCCTGGCCGAAACGCGGCTGAAGAAGCTCCACCAGCGCCGCCGCGAAACGGTGCCGGCCAGCGAGCTGATCCTCGGCATGCAGTGCGGCGGCAGCGACGCCTTCTCCGGCATCACCGCCAATCCGGCGCTGGGCTATGCGGCGGACCTGCTGGTGCGCGCCGGGGCCACGGTGATGTTCTCGGAGAACACCGAGGTGCGCGATGCGGTGTATATGCTCACCGCCCGCGCCGAGACGCCGGAAGTGGCCGATGCGCTGATCGCCGAGATGGACTGGTACGACCGCTACCTGGAGCGCGGCGCCGCCGACCGCAGCGCCAACACCACGCCGGGCAACAAGAAGGGCGGGCTGTCGAACATCGTCGAGAAATCCCTCGGCTCCATCGTCAAATCCGGCAGCGGCGCCATCAACGGTGTGGTCGGGCCGGGCGAGCGGGTCGAGCGAAAGGGCCTGATCTTCTGTGCCACCCCGGCCTCCGACTTCGTCTGCGGCACGCTGCAGCTGGCTGCCGGGATGAACCTGCACGTGTTCACCACCGGCCGCGGCACGCCGTACGGCCTGGCCATGGCGCCGGTGGTCAAGGTGGCGACGCGCACTGAACTCGCCGAGCGCTGGCCTGACCTGATCGACATCGACGCCGGGCGTATTGCCAGTGGCCGTAGCAGCATCGAAGAACTCGGCTGGGAGCTGTTCCATTACTACCTGGACGTCGCCAGCGGCCGCCGCAAGACCTGGGCCGAACGGCACCGCCTGCACAATGACCTGGTGCTGTTCAACCCGGCGCCCATCACCTGAAGGAGACGGCCGTGGACGACGCACTGCTCCAGCGCCTGCACGCCGTGCTCGGTGATGCCGGCCTGCTGCTCGACCCGCAGCGCATGGCGCCCTATCTCAGCGACTGGCGCAACGCCTACCGCGGCAAGGCCGCGGCGGTACTGCGCCCGGCCAGCACCGACGAGGTCGCCGCGGCGGTGCGCCTGTGCCAGCAGGCCGGCGTGGCGCTGGTGCCGCAGGGCGGCAATACCGGCCTGTGCGGTGGCTCGATCCCGGATGCCTCGGGCGAGCAGCTGGTGCTGTCGCTGGCGCGCATGCAGCGCATCCGCGAGCTGGACGTGCACAACGACACCGTCACCGTCGAGGCCGGGGTGATTCTCGCCCGGCTGCAGCAAGCCGCCGCCGAGGTCGGCCGGCTGTTCCCGCTGTCGCTGGGCGCCGAAGGCAGCTGCACGGTCGGCGGCAATCTGGCGACCAATGCCGGCGGCACCGCCGTGCTGCGCTACGGCAACATGCGCGAGCTGACCCTTGGCCTCGAGGTGGTGCTGCCGGACGGGCAGATCTGGAACGGCCTGCGCGGGCTGCGCAAGGACAACACCGGCTACGACCTCAAGCAGCTGTTCATCGGTGCGGAGGGCACGCTGGGCATCATCACCGCGGCGGTGCTCAAGCTCTATCCGGCGATCCGCAGGCGGGCCACCGCCTGGGCGGCGCTGGCCGATGCCGAGTCGGCGGTGGCGCTGCTCGGCACCCTGCGCGGGTACTGCGGTGAGCGCCTGAGTGGCTTCGAGCTGATGTCGCGGCAGAGCCTCGACTTCGTGCTGCGTCATCAACCCGGCAGCGTCGATCCGTTCGATACGGCCTATCCGTGGTACCTGCTGGTCGAGCTGAGCGACCCGGCCGCCGCTGCCGCCCTCGACGAGACATTGCAGGTCGCGCTGGGCGAGAGCGTCGAACTGGGGCTGCTGCAGGACGCGGTGATCGCTTCCAGCCAGGCTCAGGCCGCCGCGCTCTGGCGGCTGCGCGAGGGCATATCCGAGGCGCAGAACCATGAGGGGCCGAGCCTCAAGCACGATATCAGCGTGCCCATCAGCAGCATCCCGGCGTTCATCGCCGGCACCGGCGCCCGGTTGCAGCAGGCGCTGCCCGGGGTGCGGATCGTCTGCTACGGACATGTCGGCGACGGCAACCTGCACTACAACCTGAGCAAGCCGCCGGGCATGGAGGATGCCGCTTTCCTGGCGCAGGCGCCGCAGCTGACCGGGCAGGTGTTCGACGCCACGCTGGCGCTGAACGGCAGCATCAGCGCCGAGCACGGCCTCGGCCAGGCCAAGCGCGACGCCGCCCGGCACTACAAGAATCCGCTCGAACAGGCGCTGATGCGCGCACTCAAAGACACCCTGGACCCCAAGGGGCTGATGAACCCGGGCAAGGTGCTGTGAACCGGCCCAGCGAGGAGAACACCATGGCTTATCTGCTGCAGGTCGCGCCGCTGTCGGCGCGGCTCGATCGTGAACTGGCCAGCCGCTACGACATTCTACCGCTGTGGCAGGACGAAACCGCCGCGCGCCTGGATGAGGTGGCCGAAGCGATCGAAGTGGTGGTCACCGGTTCGCGCTTCGGCTGCTCGGCCGAGCTGATGGCGCGGCTGCCGGCGCTCAAGGCCATCGTCAGCTTCGGCGTCGGCTACGACCCCATCGACGTGCCGGCGGCGCAGGCCCGTGGCATCGCCATCAGCAACACGCCGGAGGTGCTCAACGACTGTGTCGCCGACCTCGCCATGGGGCTGATCATCGACGGCCGCCGGCAGCTGAGCCGCGCCGATCGCTTCGTCCGTGCCGGTGGCTGGCTGAACGGCAACCTGCCGCTGGCACGCCGGGTCACCGGCAGCCGTCTCGGCATTCTCGGGCTCGGCCGCATCGGCGTGGCGGTGGCCCGCCGCGCCGAGGGCTTCGCCATGCCGGTGCGTTACCACAACCGTCGGCCGCTCACCGACTGCCCCTACGAATATGCCGGCAGCCTGGTGGAGCTGGCGCGCTGGGCCGACGTGCTGCTGCTGACCTGCGTTGGCGGTCCTCAGACCCGCGGCCTGGTGGACCGCGACGTGCTCGACGCGCTCGGCCCGGAAGGGCTGCTGGTGAATGTCGCGCGTGGTTCCGTGGTGGACGAGCCGGCGCTGGTCGAGGCGCTGCAGGCCGGCCGCCTCGGCGGCGCGGCGCTGGACGTGTTCGCCCAAGAACCCCAGGTGCCCGAGGCGCTGCTGGGCATGGACAACGTGGTCCTGCTGCCGCACATCGGCAGCGCCACCCGGGAAACCCGCGGTGCGATGGAGGACCTGGTGCTGGCCAATCTGCAACGCTTCCTCGCCGAGGGGCAGCTGGTGACGCCGGTCTGACTGGCTTTGCCGGCCCTTTCGCGGTCGGGCCGCTTCCATGAAAGCGGATGTGCCGGCGCGTTACGCCATTGCCAGGAGAGACGACATGCTGGTCCTCGATGAATTCCACCTTGCCCGTGGCGGTTTCCAGCTCGCGGTCTGCCCGGCGCTGGGCGGGGCGATCACCCGTTTCGCCTTCGAGGGCTTCGACCTGCTGCGGCCCTGGGACGGCAGCGAGCAGGTGCGGCGCACGGGCTGCTTCGTGCTGGCGCCATATTCCAACCGGATCGCCGCCGGCCGTTTCGACTTCGACGGCAGCGCCCATCACCTGCGCCGCAACTCGGCCGATCACGCCTTGCCGATCCATGGCGTGGCCTGGAAACGGGCCTGGCAGCTGGACGAGCAGGGTGCCGATCACCTTCTGCTGAGCCTCACGAACCGAACCAGGACGAGAACGCCGCGGACTGGCCGTTCGCCTTCCACCTCAGCCAGCGGCTGCAGCTGTTGGACGAGGGTCTGGCACTGGAGCTGCGGCTGCACAACCGCGACAGCCGGCCAATGCCGGCGGGGCTCGGCTGGCACCCATACTTTCCGCGGCATGCCGGTGTCGAGCTGCAGTTCGCTGCCGAGGCGGTCTGGCTGGCCGACGAGCAGCAGTTGCCGCTGCGCCAGACGACGATCCCGGCTAGCTGGGATTTCAGCCAGCTGCGCGCCGTGAACGAGCCGGGGCTGGACAACAATTTTGTCGGCTGGAATGGTCAGGCCCGGCTCCGCTGGCCAGCACAGCGGCTAAGCCTGGCGATCGAGGCAGGTCCAGGGCTGCAGCACCTGGTCGTCTACACCCCGTCGGCTGCCCAGGGCTTCATCGCCGTGGAGCCGGTATCCCACGCCAATGGCGCGCTCGGTCGTGGCGGGGAAGGGCTGGAGGTCCTCGCACCCGGGCAGACCCTGATTCGTCATTGCCGACTGCTTGTCGCGCCAGCGGCCGAATGAGTGCGCTGCGACTGTCGGCGCCCGCCATCAGCGAAGGCAGGACGCTCCGTTGAAGCCGACACGGCCATGATCAGACAAAACACATCTTCTAAATGAAAACATTTATCAATATCATGCGCGTTTCTATGCACAACAAGGAAGAACGCCATGAGTCTCGCCGTCGCTTCGCCCCCGTTTTCGTTGCGCCCGCTGGTGCTGGGTCTGCCCGTGCTGGTTGCCTGCTTCGCCGTCGAGGCGCAGGAGGCGGTCGAGCTGGAGGCACAGCAGATCACCGCGCCGCGCGAGACCGAGCGGGGCAACGGCCCGGTGGAAGGCTACGTCGCCAAGCGTAGCGTCAGCGCAACCAAGACCGACACGCCGATCATCGAGACGCCGCAGTCGATCAGCGTGATCACCGCCGATCGCATCCGCGACCAGGGCTCGCTGACCATCCAGGACTCGCTGCGCTACGTGGCGGGCATGCGTGGCGAGGCCTATGGATTGGACAGCCGTGGTGACTCGGCCCTGATTCGTGGCACGTCGCCGGGTATCTTTCTCGACGGTCTGCAAAAGAGCGTCGGTTACTACAACAACACCCGTACCGATCCCTATACCCTCGAGCGAGTCGAGGTGCTGAAGGGGCCATCCTCGATGCTCTACGGGCAGAGCCCGGTCGGCGGCCTGCTCAACTTCGTCAGCAAGCGTCCGCAAGCTGAACAGAGAAGCGAACTGCAAATGCAGTACGGCAGCTTCGATCGCAAGCAGGTCGCCTTCGACAGCACCGGCCCGCTCGATGACGACGGCACACTGCTGTATCGCGTGGTGGCGATTCAGCGCGACAGCCAGACTCAGGTCGATCACACCAAGGACAACCGCCTGTTGTTCATGCCGTCGTTGACCTGGCGCCCCAACGAGCAGTTCGAATGGACACTGATGGCCAACGTGCAGAAGGACGACGGTGGCACCACCAGCTCCTTCCTGCCGCACCGCGGCACCGTGCTCAGCGCACCCTATGGCGAGATCGGCAGCGAGCGCTTCGTCAGCGAGCCCGGATTCGACGAGTACGACACCGAGCAGAAGGCCCTGACCTCGCAGATGGCCTGGCGTGTCGACGACACCTGGACACTGCGGCAGAACCTGCGCTGGCAGAAGAGCAAGGTCAGCTACCAAAGCATTTATGGTTCGCCAATGCGCCTCGGTACCGATGACCGCACGGTCAATCGTGTTTATTACATATCCAAACCTGAAGTCACCATCTGGAGCGCGGACCACCAGGCTGAATCGCGCTTCGACACCGGCCCGCTGCAGCACACCGCGCTCGTCGGTGTGGACTACCGGCACGCCGTCACCGATAGCAGGACCGCTCGCGGAAACGCCACCCCGCTGGATCTTTACGATCCGGTCTACGGCACATTCGATCCGTCCGGCATCACGCTTTCCGATGTTCCGCAGCAGCGCGTTGCCCAGCAGGGCCTCTATGTTCAGGACCAGATTCGTCTCGACAAGTGGCTGGCAACTCTGGGCCTGCGCAAGGACTGGGCTGACACCCGCGTCGAGCAGGGCACCCGGCAGAAGGATGACGCGGTCACCGGTCGCGTCGGTCTGACCTATTTGTTCGACAATGGCGTGGCGCCCTACATCAGCTACAGCGAGTCCTTCAGCCCGATCATCGGCCTCGACGCGCTCACGCAGCAGTCGTACAAGCCGCTCGAGGGCGAGCAGTGGGAACTCGGGGTGAAGTACCAGCCGGCAGGCAGCAACACGCTGCTCACTGCTGCGGTGTTCGATCTGCGCGAGAAGAATCGCCAGATAGCCGGATCGGTACCGGGCAGCAATAGCCAGGCCGGCGAAGCGCGGGTCAAGGGGCTGGAGCTGGAAGGGCTGGTGGAGATGAACTCCAACTGGGATCTGATCAGCACCTACACCTACCTCGACAGCGAAGTGGTCAAGGGGCCGACTGCCCAGCAGGGCAAGCGCATCGCCAGTGTGCCCGAGCACATGGCCTCGCTGTGGTCGCAGCACCGCTTCAGCATCGCCGGCATTCCCGGTTTCAGTGCCGGCGCCGGTGTGCGCTATGTCGGCGCCAGCTGGGATGGCACCGACAGCCTGAAGACGCCGTCGACCACACTGTTCGACGCCATGCTCGGCTACGCCTACCAGGACTGGTCGCTCACGCTCAACGCCACCAACCTGGAAGACGAGACCTATTACACCACCTGCCTGTCACGCGGCGACTGCTTCACCGGCAACCGTCGCACCCTGACAGCGACGGCGAGCTACAGCTTTTGATCGCCGCTGAGCCAAACGCCGTCAGCCGGCCTGCAACGGAGGGACCTTCCAAGTGAGTCGCAGTGCATCCAACAATCGCTGGGGCATCGCCTCCCGCGTGCTCGCCGCGCTGGTCGGCGGCTATGCGGTGGCCTATGCGGTGACCGCTTTTCTCGCGGTCTATCTGCCGCTGGCGCGTCCAGATCGCGTGGTGTTCTCCAGTCTGGCCAGCTTCGCCGTCTGGGCCGCCGTGGTGATCTATGTGTTCGCCGCGCGCAGCGCCGGCCGCATCTGGCTGCCGATCATCGGCGTTACCGCGGTGCTGTGCCTGGCCGCGTTCCTTTCCGGCGACTGGAGGGTCCGTCCATGAAGTTGCGCCAAAGCATGGCCGGCCTGCATACCTGGGGCGGTTTGCTGCCGAGCTGGTTGCTGTTCGTGATCAACTTCGCCGGCACCATTGCCTGCTTCGACAAGGAACTCTCGCGCTGGATGCGCCCCGCGCTGCACGACGGCGTGGCGTCCAGCCTGGGCGCCGACGACGTGCGTGGCTGGCTGCAGCAGAACGTCAGCGACGAGCTGCATGCGTTCTGGATGCACGGCCCCACCGAGCGCGAGCCCTACTGGCGGCTGGGTTGGGAAGTCGATGGCACCGAGACCATCCACAATGTCGCCTTCGACCCACGCAGTCGCCAGGCCACGCCCATGGCGGAAACCGTTGGCGGCGAGTTCTTCTTCAAGCTGCATTACAACCTCCACGCCGGTGACGTCGGCATGTACATCGTCGGCCTGGCCGGCATGTTCATGCTCGTCGCGCTGGTGTCGGGCGTGATCATCCACAGGCGCATCTTCAAGGATTTCTTTACCCTGCGGCCCCGGGCCAATGGCCAGCGCGCCTGGCTCGATGCGCACAACCTGTTCGGTGTGGTGGGCTTTCCGTTCCATCTGGTGCTGGCTTATACCGGCGTGGCGATCTTCGTCGCCTCGTACATGCCGGCCGGGGCCCAGGTGAGCTACGCCGGCAATGTCATGCAGTACTTTGGCGAGGTGATGGGCAGCTATCACCGCGACGAGCTGCATCAGCCGGCCGGCAAACCGGTTTCGCTGGATGCGCTTATCGCCGAGTCGCAGCGCCAGTGGGGTGGCGGCGAGGTGGGCTGGGTCAGCGTGCATCATCCCGACGATGCTTCGGCGGTGGTGGATATCCGTCGCCGTGATCGTTCGCGCATCGCCTCGCCGCAGGACACCCTGACCTACGACGCCACCAGCGGCGAACTGCTCAACCGCCAGGACGCCTCCACCGGCTATCGTGCCTACCTCTGGCTGGCCGGCCTGCACATGGCGCAGTTCGGCGGCACCCTGGTGCGTCTGCTGTATCTGCTGATGGGGCTGGCCGGCTGCGCCATGCTGATCGGCGGGCTGCAGGTCTGGCTCGCCAAGCGCGAGCAGCGCGGCGACCGCAGCCTGCCCTGGGTACGGGCGCTGAACGGTGCGGTGTTCGGTGGGCTGCCGCTGGCCAGTCTGGCGCTGCTGTGGGGCAATCGGCTGATCCCGACCGCTTTCGCCGAGCGGGCGGTCGCCGAAGGCTGGGTGTTCGCCGGCGCCTGGCTGCTGGTCGCGCTCTGGTCCGTGCTGCGGCGTCAGCAGGGGCGGCGTTTGCTGCGCGGGCAGCTGCTGCTCGGCGCCCTGCTTGCGCTCGGCCTGCCGCTCGTCAACGGGCTGACCACTGGCGGTCATTTGCTTGCCAGCCTCGGGCGTGGCGACTGGGCGCTGGCCTCGGTGGATCTGTTCCTGATCGCTGCCGGCCTGGTCTGCGCCGCCTGTGCATGGCGCCTGGACGGTGCAGGCACACCGGCCGTCATACGCCGCCGCTCGCCGCGCGTACAGGAGGCATGAGCATGCTGCTATCGGCTTTTGCGTTGAGCTATCTGGGCATGATGTTGCTCTGCCTGGGGATGAATCGACATCGCAGCGAGCTGCTTCGCGCCGACCGGCGCGTACCGGCAGCCGTGATCCTGCGTTCGATGGCGGCCGTTTGCTTCGGCATCGCCCTGTGGTTGTGCATCGCCAGTCAGGGCGGCGAAATCGGCGCGGTGATCTGGCTCTGCCTGGTCATGCTCGCGGGGGTTCTGCTGGCGTTGCTGCTGGCCTGGCGCGCGCGCTGGGTGCTGCCACTGATGCCGCTGCTAGCCGCCGGCGCGGCGTTGTCGGGCCTCTGGTAGTCACAACGGTCGCTGCGGCGGGCAAAAAAAGGTTCATCGCGGACTCTGGGGGAAGAGCGAGTTGACAGTCAGGGAAGCAGGTAAATTGGCAGTCGCCAAACACACCCTTCACCTGTCCCTGCTGTCGCCGTGCATCCTATTGATCTTGCCTCGTTCTGGCCAGGCTATGAC
>Ga0209070_100055_pt1 | contig 186621 bp, 136 predicted proteins | sample SynthPrep_5_END__FD_187205 | JGI IMG/M metagenome (GOLD analysis project Ga0209070, IMG submission 187205) | Synthetic microbial communities from Ohio, USA - SynthPrep_5_END_DS10_MetaG (SPAdes) (version 2) | ecosystem: Engineered > Bioreactor > Aerobic > Activated sludge | place: USA: Ohio... | reverse complement strand
AAGAACAAACTGGCCGGACGATACCGAAACAGGTGGCCGGATAAGGCCGAAATCAGTGGCCGGATGATACCGAAATGGGTGGCCGACTCATGCCGAAATCGCTGGCCGGATCATCCCGAAATACGCAACCCGTAAGATCAGCGCCCTGTGAGGGGTTACTTTTTTCTGGCACTTTCAAAATAGACATGTTCATTATGTTGTACATGTTTGGGCTTGCGGCTATACTTGTCCCGTAAGTTGTACATGTGGAGGTTTTATGAGAATTGTGTCTTTTACGGAAGCAAGAAATAGCCTGAAAACGGTATTGGATTCTGTCGTTAATGACGCAGATACAGCGGTGATTACTCGCCGCGATGCACAAGATGCTGTTGTTATGTCGTTAGACTACTACAACAGTCTGATGGAAACAGTGCACTTACTGCGTTCACCGGCAAACGCTGAGCATTTGAATCGTTCAATTGAGCAATTCAAAGCAGGTAAGGTAAGCCGCAGAGACTTGATTGATGAGTAGTCGTTTACTGTCATGGACTGACGAATCCTGGAGCGACTACTTGTATTGGCAAACCCAGGACAAAAAAACGCTTAAACGGATAAACAAACTTATAAACGACGTTAAACGCTCACCGTTTGAAGGTATTGGTAAACCAGAGTCGTTAAAAGAAAACTTAGCTGGTTTTTGGTCGCGACGTATAGATGACACGAATCGATTGGTCTATGCAGTTGATGACAGCGCTATTACGATAATCTCCTGTCGTTATCACTATTAAATTCGGTCCTTGCATACACGTTACTGTACCGGGCTAAAAAGGCTTTGCTGTCAATTAGCCAAAGCCTCATTCAGTTTTGCCACTAGTGCAGCATAGTGCATCTAAAAGATATAAATAAACCCAATACCTATTTCAGCTTCGTAGTTGCTGCGGGCGATGGGGCTTTTGCGCACGTCGCTGCTGAAATGCTCGTACAGTGCCTCGCCGAAAATCTGCCAGTTCTCGTTAATATTGTGCCGATAATTGTAATCAAGCCCGATTGAGCGTAAGCCGCCACTCAGCCTGGTTTCATCTAAGCCCGATGCCAGTGATTGCTGTGCAGTGATGCCGAAACCTGTATTGGCATATTTGCTGTCGTGAAATACCGCCACCAGATTAAGTTCCGAGCCTGAACCGTCGGTTTTATCGCCGAAGCGGCGGCCGACACCAAACAGGCCAAGATTGCCGTTATCACCGGTGACCAGCCGGCTTACCAACCAATAACGCCAGTCGTTGCTAAAAGCACGACGTGCCTGCAGCACTAATTCAAAGCCCTCTTCGGTGTCACCCAGCCCATTAAGGCGGCCATCGTCAGAGTCGCTTTCTTCCCGGCCCTCATCAAAGCCTATTAAGGCTTCCAGTAGCCAGGTGTCTGCACGCAGGCCGCGCCAGCCCAATGCTTCACCGGCAAAGTAGAAAATATCATTGCCGCGGCGCCATTGTATTGCGCCAGCTGGCTGTACTTCAAAACCAAATTCGTCCGACCCTTCGTAGGCGGTTTCATATTCAATACCCAAACCCAGCCCGAACGCCCAACCGTCATTGCCACGGGTAAAGTCGTCGACTGAAGGTAAAGGTACCAGCGCTGTTTTGCCGTCTTGCGCTAATGCGGTTTGAGGGAAAAAACCATGTAGTAAAATGATTAACAGTAAACCAGTAAACTTTTTCATCAGAAATCTTTCCTATATCAGTTCGGAGAACGGCAGCCGGGTGGATGGTTAGTTTTCAGATATACGTGTAATTTTGCTGACAGATCTCATGTTGACGCTTTTTATTTGAATTTCCGGTTTGCACTGATTTTTTATTAAGAGCAGATGAAAATTAATATTTATCTTTAGCAGAGTCTTGCCAGGCTTGGTGTGTGAACGGGGCGAAGGTGAAGTGAAATACTTTATTTAGCAAAAAAGTATGGCAGTGACAGGCTCAACCTCTTCTGAGACTGAGCCTGACTCTTAATTGCTGGCCCAGATGGCTTGCCAGGCCGTTACTTGCAGGCGTTCGACAAAGTCATTCAGTTCTTCATTGTCGTTTTCGTCAGCATTGATCAATACAATCAGCGCATTACGGCTTGCTCTGTCCAGCAGTAATAAGGTTGTTACGCCTGGGTCTGCGCCGTCATGCGAGGCATAGGAATGATCCAGGCTCCAAAAATAGCCGATACCTTGCCCCAGATACTCCTGGTGCAACGGGCTGAACATGATGTCTTGTACTTCAGCGGTAATAACCGGGTGATTATCCGCTAACAGCGCCATGGCAAATTTGGCCAGATCCTTTGCTGAGGCTGTTAAAAAACCGTCTGGCCAAGTATTGGCAGCATAGTCAGGATAAGCAATAAACTCCCCGTCAGTTTTGGCATAGCGCCGTGCTGTGTTGGCAATGCTGTTGCCTGTTAGATCCCAGCGGGTTTGCGTAAGCTGCAACGGTGCTGCCAGTTTCTCTGCAAAAAGCGCTGGGTAGGGTTTACCGGCAGTAGCCGACATCAGTAAGGCTGCCGTTGCCGCACCAACGTTAGAATAAGCAAAATTATCGCCCGGTTGTATGTTGTCGTCCTGCTGGTAATTGCCCCTGGTATAACGATTGCCAGACTGCTGCAGATAGTTTGGCAGAAATACCTCCAGTGCCTGATAGGCCGGTTCCGGGCATTTAAGATCAGAATAAAACAGATTGTATAAGCTACTGCCGTCATGGCTTTGAAAATAGCCACAGTTAAAGTATTCGCTGTCTATAATACCGCTGGTGTGCGACAGCAAGTGCTTAAACAAAATAGGCTGAGAAAAGTGTGCCGGTGGTGTCAGTTCAAAACCAATATTGCCTGAGACAGGTAAATCCGGGCTAATTTGTCCGTCAGCTGTCATTATCGCTGCCAGCGTGCCATTAAATACCTTGCTGACCGATGCCAGAAAAAATGCTGTGTCTGCAGTAACCGGCTGATTTTCGCTGGCCTGGCCGAACCCCTGGCTATAAAGCAGTTCACCATTTTTCAGCGCGGCCAGCGCAATGCCGGGTAGTGTTTTTTGCTGTAAGGCTTCTGTTATCAGCGCTTCTACATCGTTAAAGCTAAACGGCATGGCAAAAGATTTGTTCACTAACGACAGCGCTGTGTCGTAAGCCTGAACTCTGGATAAGGCAGTATCTTGCTGAGAAAATACCGCCGTTTCAATATCAGCCGGTATGCCGGTTACTTCGTAGCTATTGCCCTGCATATCCAGATAACGCTCATTAGATAAGGTTAGCAGCCAGCCGTTTGGCAGGGTGAGTTGCAGCATATCTGACAGGGCTCCATTGCTGGCTTCACCAAGCAGGGTTACCTGCGGTAAGCTTTTCATCATAATGCTGAAAGTTTCTGCCGCCGAAACACTCAGTTTGCTGTTAATCAGTAATACCGGTTTGCTATAGGTCACTGCAGCAGGGGTAAGATTGAGGCTGACTAAATCGGTGGTAGCCAAACGGTTTTTTGCCTGTTTTTGTAATACTGCCTGTGGCTGAGTTAAAAAGTAGCGTACTAATTCGCTGCCAATATCGTCATAACCACCTTCATTAAAGCGATTGTCGATAATAATAGCGTCTGTGCCGGCAAGATCTGCCATCATGGCCGCAAAAGCGGCTGTTGCCAGGTTAAAGTCTCCGGCGACATCACGCTCATCGGCAGCATAACCTCCCAGGGCACCCAGCATAATATAACCAACGTTATTGTCGCTTTTTGCCCACCATAACGGTTGCTCTGTGTCAGCTTGTGTTAACGCCTTGCCAGCATAAAGCTGCATCAGTTCCAGCGCTTTATTGCGCATTTCAGATAACAGCTCGTCCGTTGAGAGCTCTGTCGCAGCAGCATAATCAGCAATAGCATTGGCAGGTGCCGCACTATACTCAACTTGTTCACTATTGATTTCAGCCGACAGCGTAGTATGGCTATCATTAAAACCCGTGAGCATCTGGGCAAAAATAGTAAACAATTCTTCATTAGTTAACTGCTCGCTGATCAAGGGGGCATACTGCTGATAGCGCTGTTGCCAGTCTATTTGGCGCTCGGGCAGGAACGCATAAAGATCGTTGATGGTGTGCCAGAACAGCTCAAAATTCTGCACCGGGCTTTGTGTTGGCGCCACAGGATTGCGGCATTTATCCGGTAAGCGGGTTATACGATTGAGTTGCACCGGAAAGGCCCGGGCGCCCGGCATGGTAAAGCTAAGGCGGCGGCCTTGTTCAGTAAAGCGCGGTGCTGAAATGTTCAGATCGGCCAGCGGGCCTTGCTCTGCGCGCCAGCAGAATTTGTCCAGTGCATGGTAAATCTCATAATTGCTGTGGCTAAACACTATAATGTTGCCATAACCCGCCTGCTCGTATATGCCGGTTAGTTTTGCTGGTTTTAGCTCGCTGTCTTTCGGTTTGCTGTTGTCGCTGCCGCACGCCGCCAGTATTAATACCGTGCTAAGCAGTGCCAGTGTCATTCTTGTCTTCATAACAGTTTTCTCTGGGCTGGTAATAACTGCTTGCTACTTTATAAGTAAGCGCCAGCCAGAGCTGTATCGGGCTTGTGTGGCTTTTGTACAAATTGTGTCAGCTGCAAGAGTTTAGATACAGGCTGAATCTGGCACCCGCTAAGATGGGATCTTGGTCTACCACTATCTTACCTTTATGCCATTTGATTATTTCTGCGCTGATCGCCAGCCCCAGGCCAAAGTGCGGCTGGCTGTCCTGCGCTGTACTCTGTGATGTGTTGTCCAGTTTTACGAAGGGTAATAATACATTTTGGGTATCTTCTGCCGCTATGCCCGGGCCGTCATCACTGATGCTAATCAGCAGCTGTGATGCTTTGGCTGACAGGGTAATCTGCAGCTGGCCGCCGGCAAAACGACAGGCATTCCCAACAATGTTATTTAGCGCCCGTTCCAGCCAGTGCGGGTTAATCTGGCTGTATAACGCTGGCTCTGTCATCAGTAATGACAAGCGCAGTTGATGCTGCAGCATTAACGGCTCGATACTGTGAGCATATTCTGTTAGCCAGTGCTGCATAGTGTGCCGGCTAAACTCCAGATTACGTGCCGTACGGGACAGGCTGGCAAACTCCAAAAAGGAATTTACCATGGCTTCCATTCTGTCTACATCCTGCTCCATCCGCAGTAATAGTTGTTGTTTTTTCTCCGGGCTTGTTGCTTCTTGTACTGCCTCCAGACCAAACCGTAAACAGGCAATGGGCGTGCGCAAATCATGCGATAGGCTTTTGGCCAGCAGGCGGTTTTCATGCAGCAACTGGCTGATTTGCTCTGCCATCTGGTTAAAGCTGTGCTCCAGTCGCGGAATATAGCTAAACCGGGAATAGGGCTGGCGGATATGCAACTCGCCTTTACCAAAGCGCTCTGCCAGCCGGGTTAATAAATTAAGCCGCTTAACCAGAGGCCATAACCACAGCAGCAATAACACTGCAAAACCAGCATAAAGCGCCAGTGTCAGCCATAAACTCAGCGGATGCTGTTGCTGCTCCGGCGGTAATGCCAGTTTCAGTAACCATTGCGGATGAGTGGGTAGCTGTTTTACCAGATAATCCTGCTCATCGCTGGCCAGGGCTAAGCCGCCAGGTGCCGCCAGTTGCTGTGCCAGCTCTGCCGGTAGTGCCAACGCATGATAAGGCTCCAGCTGTAAATTCAGGCCAAGTGCTGCAGCCTGTTGCCGGTAATGGGCTGGCAGCTGAGTTTCAGCCAGCGACCGGCTCTGGCTGACCATATAGTCCAGCAGATGGGCTGAAACAGTGCCGGCACTGGACGGTGCCGGATCGCTATCTATAATTCTGTCAATCAGATAGCCCAGCAGAAACAGCGATAACAAGCTGGTTAGCAGTAAACCACTAAATAGGCGGGTCATGCGTGCTGCCAGGCGTCGGCAACAAACAAGTAGCCTTTGCCCCAGATCGTTTTAATCCGCTGCGGCTGGCTACTGTTGTCAGCCAGTTTACGGCGCAGTACAGAAATCAGCATATCGATACGGCGGTCAAAACCATCGTAGTCGCGGCCGGTCATTTCCAGAAAAACCTGTTGTCTGCTCAATACTGTGCCGGCATGGCTGGCCAGATACCAGAGCAACTTGAATTCGGTAGCCGAGAGCGGAATTTCGTTACCTGCCAGACAAACCCGGTGTGATGATAAATCCAGTAATAACTGATCAAACTGCAGTAAGGGCTGCTGTGGCTGCGTTTTCTGTTGCCGGCGCAGTATGCTGTTTAGCCTGGCCAGTAGCGCTCTTGGCCGAATAGGTTTTACCAGGTAATCGTTAGCACCGCTTTCCAGCGCCAGCACTTCGTCCAGTTCTTCGCCTTGTGCCGTGAGTATTAAGATTGGGATATCCGACTGCTGCCGGATCAGCTTGCAGACTTCAAGCCCGTTTTTGCCCGGCAGCATCAGATCCAGCAGGATCAGATCGGCGGCGGCTTGCTGCCACTGCGTTGCCGCCTGATCGCCGCGGCTGAAATGTTCTACCCTGAAACCTCTGGAGCAGAGAAAATCGCTAATCCAGGCTGCCAGTGCCAAATCATCTTCAACCAGTAATACGGTAGCGGTTTGTTCAAGAAGGGTATCAGCAGACATACCAGATCCTAAGCTGCATGGGTTAAGTTATAGCGGGCTACTATAGCGCAGCCCGCTGCAGAATAGTGTCGGGAAAGTGTAACAACATCTTGAATCAGAACCACAGCTTCATGCCCACGTAGGGAAACAGGCCCATATCTTCGTCTTTGTTGATGTTGTAGCTTTGCTGCTCGGGCTGATTCAGCAGATAGTAGCCGCTGATATTACGGCGGTTATAAAGATTACGCACGGCAATGGTATATTCGGCCGGGCGGCCAAACAGCGTGCTTTGTTTACGCAGTTCAACATCCAGGCGGTGATAAAATGGCAGCCGTTTGCTGTTTAGCTCACCATATACCGGCAGCAGATAATCCGGGTGATAAGGATTCGGTTTGGCGCCGGTAATCGGGGAGTAAAGATTACCCGAACGCCCGGTAAATACCGCACCCAGTGTCCAGTCATTGCTCAGTTTATAGTTAAGCACGCCATGAATAACCAGCGGTGTATCCAGACGGTACGGGGTATTTTCCCCTGTAACCGGGTCTTTGCGTTCTGATTGCGAAAAACTCATCGCCAGCCAGCCTGACCAGTTGCCGGGTAATTCTTTTTCCAGCAGCAGCTCCACGCCCCGGCTGTATCCTGTAACGTCACTAACGTAATGCAGTTGTTGTGGGTCTTCAGCCGGATTAAGTGCTCTTGGTAAACGCTGCATATTTTTGTAGTAGAAATCCAGTAGTAGCCGCCAGCTATCAAACTGATAGCGCAACCCGGCGGTGTAGTGATCAGAGCGGGGCGATTGCAAATTGCGGTTACCAATTTTTGGTAGAGATTTTTCAATATCGGCCAGTTGTTGATGGCGCCCGGCGCTGGCAACCAATTCCAGCCTGTCGGTAACAAACCAGCTGATATGGGTTCGTGGTGCAAACAGGGTGTCGTCAGTGTAATCCTGATGGTCGTAACGGCTGCCAAATTGCCATAACAGATCCGGCGTTAGCTGCCAGTCGGCACTGATATACAGGCTTTGGTACTGCATTGTCAGCCTGTCATCATCCTGTTCCCGCTCACCGCGGTTAGCCTCGCAGTCTGCTTGGTGATCTGTACAATAGTATAGAATCATGTCGTAGCGGTAGTCGGCGTCTAACTTGCCTGCTTCTGCGCCGGTTTGCAGTAGCACAGTGCTGCTCAGTGGCTGTTGCCAGCGGATCTGTAGTTCGGTATGGTCCTGGTTTAGCTGATAGAACTGGTTGTCACCGAAGCCACCCTCCTCACGCTGATTAAGCTGTAACAAGGAAATTGCCAGCAGTTGCTGCTGTTGGCCAAAGTATTCATAGCGTAACTGTTGGCTATACCAGTTGCTGTTAAGGTAAGCCTCGCCAATAAAATCGGGGTCAATACGGCCTGCTTCCGAAGCTTCTGACAGGTTAATCCCGGCTTTCTCACTGACCCCCAGCGCAGTAAGCGTGAGTTTATGCTGTTCTCCCGGCCGCCATTGGTACCGCAGCTGGTAATCATTTAATACCGGCACCTTGGTAATGGTTTCACCGTCTTCTAATTCTTCACCTTTTTCAGTGAAATATTGCAAGGTACTGTGCCGGTAAGCGGCATAGGCGCTCTGGTTTTCGCTCAGTGAGCCTTCAACCAGCGCAGAGGTACGCAGCATGTTCAGATCGACGACACCACCAAAAGCTTGTGCTTTGGGATCGCGCAGCGCAACATCAAACACTGCGCCGGTGGCATGGCCAAAAGGCGCCGCAAAGGCCGCAGGGTAAAGGGTGAAATCACGTAACAGCTCGCTGTTAAGGGCGCTACCGTATAGCTGGTTTAACAGCGGGCCGGTACGTTGTCCGTCCAGCATAAAATGGTTATCTCTTGGTGATGAACCTCTTACTGCCGGGGCGCTGTCTGTGGTGTCATAAACTACGCCTGGCAGGGTGTAAAGTGCCTGAATGGGATCTCCCATTAACCCGCCAATATTCAACAGCTTTTGGGTATCTTCGCTTACTTCCGTTTGCGGCATATTACGCCGGCCGCTGATAGTTAACCGTTCAACCTCCTGCTTATGTTGCGGTGCAGTGTCAGCTGGCTGGGCAGTTGCAGAAAGCATGGCCAGATTGCTGAGCAGCAATGGCATTAATAGCGGTTTAGCAGGCATCATATTTATATGTCATCCATTAAAATACAGGTGCTGCTATTGTCTGATGGTAAGGCATAAAGTGCTGTAGCGGGGTTGTCGGTAAAATGTCAGTAAGTGTCAGAAGCGCCGCCACAATCGCTTTTTATGCGCGCTTTGTACCCAGCTAACCTCAATTTTGGTTGTTGCCAGTACATGCTGCTTTTGTTCTGAAGGTGTCATTTGCCATAAAATTAACTGACGGCTTTGAACATCGGTGAAATGCCATTGCCACTGAGCTGAGGTTAGATTGCGCCAGCACTGCAGTTGTTGTTCATCCAGATACAGGCACACGGTTACGGGTTGTGGGGTGTTCCAGCTTGCCTGAATTTGGGCATGGCATTCTCGTCCTTGCTGCAAGGTAACGCAATTGCTGGGAGAGGCGCTAAGTACTACTTCAGCCTGAGCCGGTTGCCATAAAAGGCTGCCGGCTAATAGCAACAGGCTGTATTTAAAAAACATAACGTATAAGCGCAAAAGACACCACTTCCGGATTATTCCGCGTTAAAGGGCTGTCAGTAAAAGCCTGCGTATACCAGTTAATACCTGCGCCCAACTCGGTAACCCAATGCTGGTTCAGCGGATACACGCCAACCAGCCCGTTATGCCAGCGCCAGCCGCTGCCACTTTGATACTGTGGGCGCTGGGGGCGGACTTCTGCCGCTGTTACGCCATAGTAGTAATTTACCAGCCTGGCACTGTACCAGCTGAGTTCGCTGTTAAAGTACAGATCCCAGTTATGCTGTTCAAAGCGAAAACCATAAAACAGCCGGAGCATTTCGCCATGATGGGTGCTGACATCCTTATTTAACTGCAATGACAGCAGCTGGTTTTCTGCTGTATACAACTGATACCGCAAGCCGGGCATCAAATCACTTTCGCGGTTATGCAAACCTTCAAGTTTACTGTTCCTAATACCATCGCCGCTGGCGACCGAGGGGCCGAATCCATCATGGTAACTGGCCATAATTACGGCCAGATTCTGTTGTTCGCTATTGCTCAGGCGATAACCCAGCGTGAAGTCATCAAGCAGCCGGCCACTGCGTACACCAAAAAGCTGACCACTGCGCAAGCTTGGTGTTTCAGCAAACCAGTTTTTATACTCAAAATCGAACAGTAACTGCAGCTGCGGTATGCCGTTACGCTGGCTGTCCATGGTTGGCAGCAGGTTACGGTTATGGCTGACACCCAGCCCGACACCAAACTGCCAGTTAAAAGCAGACTGTTCTTCTGCCAGGCTAATGCTGCTTAGTGTCAGCAAAAAACCATACAGTAACACTGACAGCAGTTTCTTCATCTAAGGGACTCTGATGCAAAGAATATAAAAAAACACAACCTTAACCTTTCTGCCGGTTAATTACTGTATAAGAATTGTCAGAACTTAGCTGTGGCTTACTTTATCGACTACGGCACTGATGCTGCCTTCTGCCAGTCGGGCGGTAATTTTATCGCCGGCTTTTAGCTGGGTGCTTGAGGTGACGACCTGCTGTTTATCATCAAAGGTAATACTGTAACCCCGGGCCAGGGTGGCCAGTGGGCTTACCGTATTTAGCTGGCTGCTTAACTGCGCCAGTTGTTGTTTGCTTTGCTTTAACTGCAACTGCTTGGCGTTAACGAGCCGGCGTTCCAGTTCATTAATATGCTGGGTATGCGCCAGTAAGGTTTTAACCGGTGATAACTGGCGCAGGCTTTTTTCAAGGAATTGCTGCTGTTGCTGCGCGCCCTGCACAGTGCGTTTGGCGCTGGCAGTTAAGCGTAGTTGTAACTCGTCCAGCCGTTGTTGCTGTTGCTGCAAACGCCGTTTTGGGTGCAGTGCCAGCAAGCGCTGGCTCAGGTGTAACAGCTTAGGCGCGACCTGTTGCATACGGCTGCGCTGTGCTTGTAGCAGGCGGTTTTTTAGCTGCAATATGCGACCTAATAAATGCGACTGATCCGGCGAGACTAATTCAGCTGCCGCCGAGGGCGTAGCCGCGCGCATATCTGCGACAAAGTCGGTTAGGGCAAAGTCGATTTCATGGCCTACGGCGCTGACAATAGGAATAGGGCAGGCGGCTACGGCGCGGCATAAGGTTTCATCGTTAAAGCACCATAAGTCTTCTAACGAACCGCCGCCACGGCCAATAATGAGTACATCGACTTCATTGCGCCTGATGGCCGTGCTAAGCATATTTCTAAGCTGTGCTGCGGCCGTTTCGCCCTGCACCTGGGACGGGTAAATAACAACTTCAATACCCGGTGCGCGGCGGTTTAGCACAGTAACTATATCGCGCACTGCAGCGCCGGTGGAAGAGGTTATTACGCCAACACGCTGCACCTGTGCCGGTAGTGGTTTTTTGCCGGCCGGGTCAAATAAGCCTTCGGCCTGTAATTGCGCTTTTAGCTGCTCAAACTGCTGCTTTAATAAGCCGGCGCCGGCGCTTTCGATAAACTCGGCCAACAGTTGATACTCGCCGCGTGGCTCGTACACGCTGATGCGGGCGCGAATAAGCACCTGCTGGCCGTTTTGCGGCCTGAACGTGCTGCTGCGGTTAGCCTGTTTAAACATGGCGCATTTTACCTGGGCGGCGCTGTCTTTTAACGAGAAATACCAGTGACCGCTGGCGGCAGCAACAAAGTTAGACACTTCGCCCTGCAGCCACAGCGTTTGAAACTGTAGCTCCAGTGTCAGGCGTACTTCACTGTTTAAACGGGAAACACTATAAATATCGGGGTTTTGCATCTAAAGCTCACAACAGCAGCCGGTGTCAGTCAGAGCATAAGAGTAACATAAAACAAAAAAGCGTTTGTTATACGTGCGCAAAACCGTTAAAATTGCGCCGCAACATTCCCTATCTTTTCAGCCACAGCGAGATTGTTGCAATGCTCAGGATCAAACAAGAAGCCCTTACCTTTGACGACGTGTTATTGGTACCGGCGCACTCTACTGTTCTACCTCATACAGCCGATTTACGCACCCGACTGACCAAAAGCATCACGCTGAATATTCCTATGGTATCTGCGTCTATGGACACAGTAACCGAAGCCCGCTTAGCTATAGCGCTGGCGCAGGAAGGTGGCTTAGGTTTTATTCATAAAAACATGACTATCGAAGAGCAGGCCGCTAACGTTCGTAAAGTAAAAAAATACGAAAGCGGTGTGGTATCAGATCCGGTAACGGTAAGCCCTGATATGAGCATCCGCGAAGTGCAGGCCCTGGCACAGCAGTGCGGCTTCTCCGGTTTTCCGGTGGTAGATGCCAGCAATAATTTGGTGGGTATGTTAACCAGCCGCGATATGAGCTTTGAAGCGAACAACAATGAAAAAGTCTCCAGCCTGATGACGCCACGCGAGCGTTTAGTCACGGTGCTGGAAACGGCGCCACGTGAAGAAGCCTTTAAAAAGATGCACCAGCACCGCATTGAAAAAGTGCTGGTAGTCGACAGCGAGTTTAAATTAAAGGGCCTGATTACCGTACGCGATTACTACAAAGCCGCCAGCAAGCCTAACGCCTGTAAAGACGAATTAGGCCGTTTACGTGTAGGTGCGGCGGTAGGTGTGGGCCCTGGCACCGACGAGCGCATTGCTGCGCTGGTAGAAGCCGGCGTCGATATTTTGCTGATTGATACCTCGCACGGCCACTCGCAAGGTGTAATTGACCGCGTAAAACAAACCCGTGCCCAGTACCCGGAGTTACAAATTGTTGCCGGTAACGTGGCTACAGCAGAAGGCGCTAAAGCGCTGGCTGAAGCTGGTGCCAACGCGGTAAAAGTGGGCATAGGCCCGGGCTCTATCTGTACTACCCGTATTGTCACCGGTTGTGGTGTGCCACAAATTACTGCTATTTCTGAAGCGGTGATGGGTGTGGCGGGTACTGATGTCACCATTATTGCCGACGGCGGTATCCGTTTCTCCGGTGATATCGCCAAAGCCTTAGTGGCCGGTGCTAACCTGGTAATGGTGGGTTCTATGTTTGCCGGTACTGAAGAAGCGCCGGGCGAAGTAGAGCTGTATCAGGGCCGTTACTATAAATCTTACCGTGGTATGGGATCACTGGGCGCTATGGCGCAGCGTAACGGCTCTTCCGACCGTTATTTCCAGGGTAGTAATAATGCCGAGAAACTGGTACCGGAAGGCATTGAAGGCCGCGTGGCCTATAAAGGCCCGATGGAAAATATTATTCACCAGCAAATGGGTGGCCTGCGCAGCGCCATGGGCTTAACCGGATGCCCAACCATCGACGAGCTGCGTACCAAGCCGGAGTTTGTTCGTGTTACTTCTGCCGGTATGGGCGAGTCGCATGTGCATGATGTGCAAATTACCAAAGAAGCTCCGAACTACCGTTTAGGCTAAGCTGTTTACTGTTAATGCGGCTGGGTGATACCGGCCGCTGTACTTTCTAAAGGTCGCTATGAACAAAAACATTCATCACCACCGCATCCTTATTCTTGATTTTGGTTCGCAATATACCCAGCTGATTGCCCGCCGTGTGCGCGAAATTGGCGTGTACTGCGAGCTGTGGGCCTGGGATGTTACCGAAGCGCAAATTCGTGACTTTAACCCCACTGGTATTATTTTGTCCGGTGGCCCGGAAAGTGTGCACGAGGTTAACTCACCGCGTGCGCCGCAATATGTGTTTGAAGCCGGTGTACCGGTGCTGGGCATTTGCTACGGCATGCAAACCATGGCCGAGCAATTAGGCGGCAAGGTGCAGGGTTCTGACATGCGCGAGTTTGGTTATGCTCAGGTAGAAGTGGTTGCCGCCAATGACTTGTTTGCCAAAATTGAAGATCATGTTGGCAGCAGCGGTAATGCCCTGTTAGATGTGTGGATGAGCCACGGCGATAAGGTAGTACAGGTACCGGATGGCTTTATTACCTGTGCCAGCACCACCACCTGCCCGCATGCCGGTATGGTAGATGAAGCCCGCCAGTTCTACGGTGTACAGTTTCACCCGGAAGTTACCCACACCCGCCAGGGCCAGCGTATGCTGGAGCATTTTGTGGTGGATATCTGTGGTTGTGACAAACTGTGGACACCGGCGACGATTATTGAAGATGCCATTATCCGCTTAAAGCAGCAGATTGGTGATGATCAGGTTATTTTAGGCTTGTCCGGCGGTGTCGATAGCTCAGTAGTGGCGATGCTGTTACACCGTGCTATTGGCAAAAACCTGACTTGCGTGTTTGTTGATAACGGCTTGCTGCGTTTAAACGAAGGCAAGCAGGTAATGGATATGTTTGGCGACCATTTCGGCCTGAACATTATCAAAGTAGAAGCCGAACAGCGCTTTTTAGACGCCTTAGCCGGTGAAAACGAGCCGGAAGCCAAACGTAAGATTATCGGCCGCGTGTTTGTTGAAGTGTTCGACGAGCAGGCGCAAAAGCTGGAAAACGCCAAGTGGCTAGCGCAGGGTACTATTTACCCCGACGTTATCGAATCAGCCGGCTCGGCTACCGGTAAAGCCCATGTGATTAAATCGCACCACAACGTGGGGGGCTTACCAGCACATATGAAAATGGGCTTAGTAGAGCCGCTGCGTGAGCTGTTTAAAGACGAAGTGCGTAAAGTGGGCCTGGAGCTTGGCCTGCCATACGACATGCTGTACCGTCACCCGTTCCCGGGCCCGGGTTTAGGTGTGCGGGTACTGGGCGAGATCAAAAAAGAGTATTGCGACATACTGCGCCGCGCCGATGCAATTTTTATCGAAGAGCTGCACAAAGCCGAGCTGTACCATAAAGTAAGCCAGGCCTTTGCCGTGTTTCTGCCGGTTAAATCGGTTGGTGTCATGGGCGATGCGCGTAAGTACGACTGGGTAGTATCACTGCGTGCAGTAGAAACCATCGACTTTATGACCGCACACTGGGCGCATCTGCCATACGAGCTGCTAGGTAAGGTATCTAACCGTATTATCAATGAGATTAACGGCATATCCCGCGTGGTATACGATATCAGCGGCAAACCACCAGCGACGATTGAGTGGGAATAACTCCATCCAGCTAAATAAAAAGGCCAGCGCAATGCTGGCCTTTTTGCTATAACAGCTGAGGTTATTTTTGATTTTGGCAAAGAGAACATCATGTCTGAATTAAGCGGCCAGATTGGCCAGATTGCGCTGACGGTCAGCGATGTTGATACGGCGCTGAGCTTTTATCGCGATATCTTAGGTTTGCCGTTTTTATTTCAGCCCTCGCCGCAGCTGGCGTTTTTACAAGCCGGCACTACCAGGCTGATGCTCAGCACGCCGCAGGGCGCTGGTGTAGTGGGCGCTAACTCGGTATTGTATTTTAGTGTTACTGATATTAGTGCAACCTACGAGGCGATAGTCGCCAAAGGTGCTACGCCGGAGCGAGCACCGCAATTGGCGGCGAAAATGCCGGACCATGAACTGTGGCTGGGGTTTGTGCGTGACCCGGATGCCAACTTGGTAGGTTTGATGGAAGAAAAGCGCTAAGGTGGTAATGCTAATCAGATTAATCCAATAACGAACCTCAGTATGCAATATTGCCGACAGCAGGAGACTAACAATGCGTAATGTAAAACAACTTCACTTTAGTATTGTGATTAACGCACCGGTACAAACGGTGTGGCAGCGGATGTTCTCTGATGTTGGTTACCGTAACTGGACCTCGGCCTTTTGCGAAGGCTCGTATTTTAAAGGCAGCTGGCAGCAGGGCGAGACAATACGGTTTTTATCGCCGTCGGGTGATGGCATGGTCGCGACTATTGCCGAACATAAACCACTACAGTTTATCTCGATTAAGCACCTGGGTTTTATCGTTAATGGCCAGGATGATTTTGATAGCGAACAGGTAACCAGCTGGGCACCGGCGTTTGAAAATTACCACTTTGCCAGTGTAGCCGGCGGTACTGAAGTCAGTATTGAGCAGGATATCGCCCCCGAGTATGAGCAATATATGCAGGATACCTGGCCTAAGGCACTGCAAAAACTCAAGGTGTTATGTGAGCAAAGCTAAATGCTGGATTAGCACTGAAATAGTGCTTTAGAATCACAACTACACTACACTTTTTCACATTAGGGATAACAGGGAAATTTAAACAAATAATTAATAAATCACTATTCAGCTGGGTGTTAAACACTTAGTATTAGCTCGTTATTGCAGTGCATTGCCACCAGATGGTGCATAAAGCTGGTAATTGTTAATAGACTGATATGAGATTTGAGCTTTGCTATCGATATTACTTGTAGATGATGACCACGAATTCACTGAGGTTGCCTCCCATATTATAGATTTTTTAGGGCATACCGTGTCTGTCGCGGGGAATTTAGCCGAAGCGAATGAATGGTTGGAGCACAATAGTTTTGACCATATCCTGCTCGACTTTATGCTGCCAGATGGCAGTGGCATCCATTTGATGGATAGAGTCCAGCACTTGTTTCCTGTACCCAAAGTAACTTTTATTACCGGCCACCCGTCGGTAAAATCCATCATTGCTGATCTGTGTGGGCCAAAAGTAGATTATTTGCTAAAGCCGATACAGCGTGAGTGTTTAGAGCGGGTGCTTAACCCGGCCAGGCAAAAAGCGAAAAAGTCTGCTGCTCAGTCTGAGCTGCATTTTGGTTGCCTGATTGGTGAGTCGGCGCCGATGCAAGCGCTGTACACCATGATCGAACGTGTCGCAGCATCGAATGCTAACGTGATGTTGTTGGGCGAAAGTGGTGTGGGTAAGGAGCTGGTTGCATCAGCCATTCATTATGCCAGCAAAACAGCCGGTGCTTTAGTTGCCACAAACTGTGGTGGCTTATCGAAAGAGCTGATCAGTAGCGAGCTGTTTGGCCATGAAAAAGGCGCTTTTACCGGGGCAGTTGCGCAAAAAACCGGTGTTTTTGAGCGCGCTCAGGGCGGCACATTATTTTTAGATGAAGTAACCGAAATGCCGCTCGATATGCAACCGCATTTATTGCGGGTATTAGAGACCAAAAAAATCGTACGGGTAGGTGGCAGTAAAGAAATTGCTGTAGATTGCCGGGTAGTATCGGCTACTAACCGAAGCCTGGAAAATATTGCCGAGAAAAATATTCTGCGTGAAGATATTTATTTTCGCCTGGCCGTATTCCCGATTGAAATTCCGCCGCTCAGAGAGCGTGCTGCAGACATTCCGCTGTTAGCAAAAGCATTTTTAGCCAGCTTAAATGACGAGAACGGCACAAACTACCAATTTAGCAATGCACAGCTGCAGCGGCTGGCCAGCTTTGATTGGCCGGGTAATGTCAGAGAGCTGCGCCATACTGTGCACCGCGCTTACATTATGAGTGATCCTGCTAAGGATGAGATTGAATTACCTGCCTCGTTTGCCTCTCCGTTTTCTGCGGTACAGAAAGAAAAGCCCGGCCTGACGGCGGGCAAAACCATCGATGAAGTTGAGAGAGAGTTAATTTACCTGACTTTAAAAAAAGTTGGCGGCAACAAAGCTATGGCTGCCGATATGTTGGGAGTAAGTGTGAAAACCTTGTACAACCGGTTAAGTGCCTATGGTGGCTTAGGGGAATTTAGCTAGTTATTAACTGGGAGAATAGAATGTCTGACGCAAAAGTGGCTGAGTTAGCTAAGCAAGTACATGATATTCGCAAGCCACTGAATCGGATCTCGATGCAGGCGGAGTTAATTAAGCTGGTGCTGGAAAACAATTTGCCGCCGCAAAAAGCGATCGAAGCGGTGGATAAAATATTGCAGTCCTGCCAGGACTGCAGTCAGTTACTGGAAAACTTGTCAGATCCATCAGCGTGATACAATTAAAAGGGAAGCATAGATGTCAGGTAAGCGGTTAAACAGTGCCCGTACCAACTGGTTTTTACTGGGGGCGGTGATGATGAGCCTGATTGGCCTCAATGCTTATCTGGCAATCAGTTCGATTAAAGAGTTAACCGCTACGCAAACCAGCCTGACCAATACCGGGGATAATATTGTCAAACTTGATGATTTGCATTTGTCGGTATTGTCAGCCGAGTCTGGCCAGCGTGGTTACCTACTAACAGATAATATCATCTATCTGGAGCCTTACCAGGCGGCATTAAGCCGGGTAAAAGCGCAACTTATTGAAGTTCAGGCTATTGAATCTGAGATACCGGAGCAACAACCGCGCATCAATGAGATAGTCCGGTTAGCAGACGCCAAAATTGCAGAGCTAACTGAAATAGTCGCTCTGGCACAGCAAAATAAAGAGACGCTGGCGCTCAGATTGCTAAAAACTGATCGTGGCAAGAACATTTATCTGGAGTTCCGGGCGTTATTCGACATCACCCGCCAGGTAGAGCAATCCTACCGGCAAAACTTATTTCTGCGCCTGACTAAAGGGCGGGACGACGCCCAGCTTAACTTTATTTTATTCGGCGTACTTAGCAGTGTGCTGGTGATACTGATGTTGATCCTGTCATCTATTAATGTAAAGAAAGAGCGAAAATATCTGGCTGCGCTGGAAAGCAAGAACGAAGAGCTGGCGCTGAAAGTGGAAGAGCGCACGCAGGAGTTACGCTTGTATTCGGAAGAATTAAGCCGCAGCAACCGGGAGCTGGAGGATTTTGCCTTTGTTGCATCCCATGACTTACAGGAACCCTTGCGAAAAATTCAGGCCTTTGGTGATCGCCTGGAGGCGTCGTTTAGCCAGGAGCTGGGCGAGAAAGGCCTGGACTACATGAAACGAATGCGTAACGCTGCGCAACGAATGTCGATGTTAATCAATGATTTGCTGGATTTTTCCCGCATAAATACCCGCGGCCGGGAGTTTGTTCCCACCAACTTAACTGACATTATTAATGGTGCGCTGGACGATCTTGAAATTGCCGTGCAGGAAAGCAACGCCCAAATCAATATAGGTACTTTACCGGTAATACAGGCAGATAGCAGTCAGCTTAGTCAGCTATTCCTTAATCTGTTGTCAAATTCCCTGAAGTTTCGTATACCGGACAAAGCACCGGTTATTACTATTAGCGCGGCAGTGCACCAGCCTAATATTATGCAGCAGGCCATTTGCCCGGATTGGCATGTAATAACGCTGACAGACAACGGCATTGGCTTTGCAATAGAGTATGCCGAGAAAATTTTTACGCCGTTTCAACGCCTGCATGGCCGTTCAGAATACAAAGGAACCGGCATTGGTCTGGCGGTATGCCGGCGGATTGTAGAAAGACACAGAGGTTTAATTTACGCATCGGGTGAGCCGGGAGTTGGCGCCACTTTTACATTAATTTTGCCTGCCGACGGCACACCGTTTGGCAGCAGGGGAGAAACTGAATAATGCCACTTACCAAGACACGGCCAATTACTATTTTAATGGCTGATGATGATGAAGATGATCGATTACTTACACAAGATGCACTGCGCGAAAGCCGGGTGCTTAATTCACTGTATTGTGTTGAAGATGGCGTAGAGTTACTGGAATACCTGCGCAAAGAAGGCAAATATGCCACCGGCGTGCCCTGTCCGCGACCCAGCCTGATATTGCTGGATTTAAATATGCCTCGGATGGATGGCCGTGAAGCACTGCATACTATAAAAAATGACGATAATTTGCGCGGTATTCCTATCGTTATTCTTACCACGTCAAAACAAGAAGAAGATATGGTGCGTGGCTATAATCTGGGCGCAGCGTCGTATATCACCAAGCCGGTGAACTTTGATGGCTTGGTTGAGCTGATGCGCACTCTGGGTAAGTATTGGGTAGAGTTTGTTGAGCTACCAGCACAAGACAATGACTAAACAGTTAAAGCCGGTTATACAGGCAAAAATCCTTCTGGTAGAAGACGATGAAGATGACTACATCATTACCCGTAGTCATCTTGAAGATTTAACCTCGTTTGACAGCCAACTGACGTGGGTAACAAATTCACGCGAAGGATTGCAAAAACTGGCCGAAGGCAATTTTGATGTTTGTCTGTTAGATTACCAGCTAGGCGCCGAGACCGGGTTATCATTGTTAAAACAGGCCGTAGATAGCGGCATATCTACACCTATTATTATGCTCACCGGCCAACCGGATAAGCAGCTCGATTTACAGGCACTGGAATACGGTGCCGCAGACTTTTTAGTAAAAAGCGAACTGAGTGAAGCAAGGTTTGCCCGGGCAATACGCTATGCATTAAGCCGCCGGGAATTTGAACTGGAACGTTTAAACCGGCTTCGCCTTGAAGCAGATAACCGATCAAAAGACCGGTTTTTAGCTCATCTGAGCCACGAGCTCAGAACACCGTTGTCTTCTATCTTGGGCTACACCGAGTTACTGCTTGAATCAGATCATACCGAAGATGCGCGACCCGAGCTGAATATCATCCTGAACAATGGCAAACATTTGCTGAGCTTGTTAAATGATATTCTCGATCTGTCCAGAATTACGGCGAACAAACTGGAACTAAGGCCCGAGCCCACCAGTTTACGCCACCTGATGCTGGATATTTATACCCTGCTTAAAGTTACCGCTATTGATAACGGGTTGGAATTAACTATTAATTCGTTAACTCCACTACCGGTGCTTATTACTGTCGATGGCACGCGTTTACGCCAGGTGTTAATAAATTTGATTTACAACGCCATCAAATTTACTGATGTCGGCAGCATCTCCGTTGACCTGTGGACACAGCAAGACGCCGCAAAAGAGATGTTGTTTTTCCGTATAACCGACACTGGCGTGGGCATTCCGCAGCAGCAACTTAAAGATATTTTTGCGCCCTTTACCCAGATAGAAGATTACCTTACCCGGAAAAAAGGCGGCGCAGGCCTGGGGCTGGCTATTTCCTCAGAGCTTATCCAGCGCATGGGGGGCAGCATTGATGTGGCTTCTGAAGAAGGAAAGGGCAGTGTATTTACCTTTTCGCTGGACCCCGGCGATATAACGGATACCCAACGCAGGCCATTGAGCCTGGAACTGTCACTTAGCAATACTGCTGGCGCGCATAATAAACTGGCGTTAACCGGCGAGGTGCTTATCGTCGATGATTTGGCTGATTTACGCAAACTTTCCGCCCACTGGGTTCAGGCGACAGGCGCGCTAGTAGACTTTGCTGAAAATGGCGCTGAAGCCATTGCCAGGGTAAAACACAAAATAAGCTCAGGTAGCCATTACGATCTGATCCTGATGGATTTACACATGCCAGACATTGATGGCAGAGAAGCGACGGTAGCTATCCGTCAAACCGGTTATCAATATCCTGTGGTTGCACTGACTGCGGCAATGGCGAAGGGGATCCGCCAGCAGCTAACGGCGTTGGGCTTTAATGACGTGTTGTCCAAACCCATCACCAAGAATCAGCTGTACCGTGTATTACGCTGCTATTTAACGGACAATGCTGCATCAACAGATAACAGTGCAGCAGATATTCAGCCGCTGCATTTTCTGGTGGTAGAAGATGATACTGAAGCTGCGCAATTAATGCAGATACTGTTAGAAAGCCTGGGGGTGAACACTACACTGGCACATAGCGCAGAAGAGTGTATGCGGGAACTGGCCTTATTTAACCGGTTTGACAGAATTTTGCTTGATCTGGGGCTGCCTGATAGCGACGGATTGCAGCTTATCGAGCGGATTGAGCATAACTATCCTGACAATATCGTGATTGTGGTGAGTGGACAGGAGCATGATGTTGCGGTATCCGGCAGTGCTATCGTCCAGCAGAGCCTGTTAAAACCTATTACTAAACAAGCACTAAACAGCTTAGTGTTAACATGCCGCTAAGGCTCGATTACAGTATCCACATTCGATATTTTTATATAAATCAATCAATTGTTGGCAGTGCTGGTGCTGAATCTGCCATTTAAGCATTGTAAATTCTGCATATTGCGATGTTAGTATTACAATTTTATAACGGCTTAAAATCGGTCCGGAAAAACCATTTTAATTTAAGCATTTGATTTTTAATGTCTTATTTTTATTGTTGAAAGTGGTACAAAGCTTGTAACCGTTAAAGCGAACTAAGGCCACAGTGCCGATTCCTATTAGCTGATTTAACGGAGTTTATCATGAGAAAGCCATTTCTAGCTGTATTAACTGCATCTTCTCTTATCGCCACCTCGGCTTATGCCGCTACACCGCAAGAAGATATTGATCACATGGGGATCTACGTTGGCGCCGCCTATGGCTTGCTGAAAGTAGACGGTGATGACCAGGATTTTGATGATGAAGACAACGCCAGCCGGTATTTTCTGGGCGCCCAGTTTAATCAGGTGCTGTCTTTAGAAGGTGGCTACATTGACTTTGGTAATTATGGTAACAGCATTTTTAACACAGACTTGGATGGTTACACTCTGGCGTTAAAAGCCGGTTTACCGGTTACCGAGCGTTTCACTGTTTATGCGCAGGGCGGTAATATTTGGTGGAAAGCTGATATTAATGCCACTGACGATAGCGCTGATGTGGATGGCTCAGATATATTTTATGGTGTAGGAGTGTCTTTTGCCCTGACGCAAAGCCTGGCGTTGCGGCTGGAATACACCCGCTTTGATGTAGAATTTGACCGTGATGAGATTGGCATCCTGGCTGAGATTGATAGCTTCGATACCAAAGTAGACTACGCCAGTATCGGTATTCAGTACACCTTTTAAGCTTGCCGCAGTAATGAGAACCAGCACCGCCGGGTATAACAGCCCGGCTGTCTGCATTTGGAATTTAGCCTGATTAGCATGGCTGAACTTTGCTTCCGGCCATCGGTCTGACAGTAGGTTTATCCTTATATGTACGTAGCGGAGTCAGGAAATGGGGCGGAGTCAGGGAATGGGTAAGTTATTGCAGCTGTGGCGTGACAACCGCGGCATACTGGTATTTTTAAGTTTAATGTTTGTGTTCAGAAGTGCGGTGGCTGACTGGAACGATGTGCCGTCAGGCTCAATGCAACCGACTATCGAAATTGGTGATCGTATTCTGGTTAATAAAATGGCCTATGATTTACGCCTGCCTTTTACCACAGTGTCGCTGGTAAAGCGCGCTGATCCGCAGCGCGGCGATATAGTTATTTTTCTGTCTGAAGCTGCCGATAACCGGCTGGTAAAACGTGTTGTGGGTGTGCCGGGCGATGTAGTGGCGATGCAACATAACGTACTGAGTATTAACGGCGAGCAACTGGCATATAACCCGCTGGATGAAGCATTAAAAGCTTATTCAGCTACCGACGGGGGCAGCCAGTTGTTAAGCGAGCAATTGGGTGATATTACCCATACGGTAAAGCTGGCCCCTTTTGCCACCGGCCGTGATAGTTTTGCACCGGTACGGGTACCACAAGGCCACTATCTGGTGCTGGGTGATAACCGTGACAACAGTGCTGATTCACGGGTAATCGGCTTTGTACCACGTAATGAAATAGTTGGCCGTGCCAGCAGTGTATTGTTCTCGCTGGATCACGATAATTATTACCTGCCCCGTAGCGGACGTTTTTTGGCAGCGTTGTAAGACGCTGATGCCGATTATCTGCACTTTTGTTTTCATTTTGTAAAATAGTTGCTTTACTTTAATCTGATTAAAGCTACCAGCCTGCAGGGGGCTCCTGATGAAAACGTCCGTATTATTGTTAAGCGCTTTACTTAGTTTTACGAGTGCGCCTGTCACTGAAGCCTGTACCCGCGCGGTATATAAAGGCCAGGATAATCTTATTCTTACTGCCCGTTCGATGGATTGGCGTGATGAGATCCCGGTTAACCTGTGGTTGTTTCCGCGAGGTATGCCGCGTCAGGGCGAGGTAGGGGCCAACTCGGTCAGCTGGACGTCGAAATATGGTAGTGTAATAGCCAGTGCCTTTGATATTGCCAGTGCCGACGGTATGAATGAAAAAGGCTTGGTAGCCAATTTACTCTGGCTGGTAGAGTCACGTTACCCACCATATGATGGCAGCCAGCCCGGATTAACTGTGGCAGCCTGGGTACAGTATATGCTGGATAACTTTGCCAGTGTGGCCGAGGCGGTCACAGCCATGCAGGCAGAGCCTTTTGTCGTGGTATCCTCGACTATCCCCGGTACCGACCGTTTTACTACCGTGCATTTGTCGTTGTCTGACGCCAGCGGAGATAATGCTGTGTTTGAATATATCGATGGCAAGCTGGTGATCCATCATGACCCGTCTTACACCGTAATGACCAATTCGCCGGTATTTGAGAAACAGTTAGCGATAAATGAATACTGGCAGGAGCTGGGTGGCACTACTATGTTGCCAGGTACTAACCGCGCAGCAGACCGTTTTGTCCGGGCGTCATTTTACTTAAACGCGCTACCGCAAACCAATGATCCTGTGCTGGCAGCCGCCAGCATGTTTAGCCTGATCCGCAATACGTCTGTGCCTTATGGTATTTCGTCACCTACTGAACCGAATATTTCGTCTACCCGCTGGCGCTCAGTGGCTGATCATAAATCGTTGCGTTATTACTTTGAAACGGTATTTACACCCAATACGTTTTGGGTTGAATTATCACAAGCCGATTTTCGCGCCGGACAGCCGGTGCGCAAGCTGGCATTGGATAAAAACCAGACCTATGCCGGCAACACCATTAAGCAGTTTGAGAAAGCCACGGCATTTCAGTTTGCCGGCTTGTAAAACCGCGTTTATTAACGTGCTATATGCCATTTTATAAATGACTAGATTTGCCTGATTGATAGACAGATGTTAGTTTTAGTTACGGCAATCAGTAAACTAATAAGCACCTGATATGGATAATATTCTCAAAGAGTTGACGGAGTCTATTGACGGAGACGGTCTCGAACAACAGGTTAGAGCGCTGATCCAGCTTTTGCAGCAGTCGACCGGGCTGGAGTCTGCTTATTTCACCCGTATTGATTTAAGCAAAGGTCTGCAGCATATCATGTATTCTTTGAATACCGGCCAGCTGCAATTAACGGAAGGGCTGACAGTTGACTGGAATGATACTCTGTGTAAACGGGCTCTGGAGCAAAATCAGTTTGTGACGGATGATGTGGCTGTTCGTTGGGGCGATTCGGCCGCAGCAGCCCAGCTGGGGATCAATACCTATGTCAGCGCCCCGGTGCAACTGTCCGATGGCATGTTATATGGTACCGTTTGTGCGGCCAGCACAGAAAAAACAGTGGTATCGGCCGGCAGTGCTACTTTACTGCAACTGATTAGCCGCCTTATTGCCATGCAGGTTGAACGCGAGCAGTTACTACAACAGTTGGAGCAGGAAAACCGGCAGTTTCGCAATGTGGCGCTGACCGATCCGTTAACCGGGCTGGGTAATCGCCGGGCGCTGGAGCAGGAGCTACAACGCACTATGGCAAACAGTCAGCGTAATGGCAGTGCGGTATTTGTTGCTTATATAGATTTAGATAACTTTAAGCTGATTAACGATCAATATGGCCATGACGCCGGTGATCGGTTTTTACTGGCTATCAGCAGCAAGTTAAAAAATGACCGGCGTGAAGGCGATTTTATCGCCCGGATTGGTGGTGATGAATTTGTTATCTTTGGCTTGCTGACAGGTAATAACACCGCCCAGGCTGCAAAAAAGCTGCGGCAACAGATTTTCGACAGTACCTGCGGCAGTTTTGATATTACTGATACCATGCTGCAATATGGTGGTGCCAGTGTAGGGTTGGCCGTGGCTGAGGCTGCTGAGCCGGCCAGTAGCTTATTAAAGCGCGCTGATAGTGAAATGTATCAGCAGAAAAAACAGCGGGCAGCCGCCCGCAGCTCAGCTAAGTGTTAAAGCCGTTTTTGTGCGCTTAAGCGCACCCATTCTTCCTGCACGGCGATGGGGTCAAAGCTGAACTCATCGCTGTAAGCGTCAATGACACTTTGTGCCTGGCTTTCTAAAATGCCCGACAGTGCCAGTTTACCACCGGGTTTTACGTAGCTGCTGATCACTTGCTTTAATTCAGCCAGTGGCCCGGCGAGAATATTAGCTACTACAACATCGGCCTGAAAATCACTTGGCTGGTCTTTAGGTAAATACAGCTCTATCTGGCCTGCAACATTATTACGTTTAGCATTAGCGGTGCTGGCTTCTATTGCCTGTGGGTCAATGTCGACACCAATTACCCGTTTTGCGCCCAGCTTTAATGCTGCTATGCCCAAAATGCCAGAGCCACAGCCAAAATCGACCACCGTCTGATCCGGCTGAATAGTCGCGTCCAGCCACTGCATACATAATGCAGTGGTCGGGTGGGTGCCGGTGCCAAAGGCCAGGCCGGGGTCTAACATTACGTTTACTGCTGTCGGGTCCGGGATATCACGCCAGCTGGGGCATACCCATAAGCGGTTGCCAAATTTAATTGGATGGAAGTTGTCCATCCATTCGCGCTCCCAGTCTTTATCTTCCAGCTGTTCCAGCTTGTAATCGACACCGTCTTTAAAAAATGACACCTGCTCCAGCTGCTTTACCACCTTATCCATCGGATGCTCAGCATCAAACAAACCAACGACTACGGTATTGGTCCAGTAAATCACTTCGCCTGGCATCGGCTCGTAAATCGGGGTGTCCTGTGCATCGACAAAACTAACGGCCTGGGCGCCCCAGCCCATCAGCATATCGCTGACTTGTTCGGCTTTTTCTTCATTGGTGCTAACGCGCAGTTGGATCCAGGGCATAATCAGTCTCGCTTATAAAAATTTGCCGCATTATAGCAAAAAGGCCGCAAAAGCGGCCTTTAATCTGTGTAAGCTCAGGCTTACTTAATACCCAGCTTATGTTCCAGATAGTGGATATTAGTACCACCTTTACAGAAACCAGCATCACGCATAATGTCTTTATGCAACGGGATGTTGGTTTTAATGCCATCTACCAGCAGTTCGTCCAGTGCGTTACGCATCCGGGCAATGGCGATATCGCGGGTTTCACCGTAGGTGATCAGCTTGCCTACCATAGAGTCATAGTTAGGCGGTACGGTGTAATCGGCGTAAATATGCGAATCCCAGCGGATACCATTACCACCGGCCGGATGGAAACGGGTAATTTTACCCGGTGACGGAATAAAGGTAACCGGATCTTCAGCATTAATACGGCACTCTACGGCATGGCCGCGAATAATAATATCTTCCTGCTTAATCGTCATTGGCATGCCAGAGGCAATGCGCAGCTGCTCTTTAATCAGGTCAACGCCGGTGATCATCTCGGTAACAGGGTGCTCTACCTGAATACGGGTGTTCATTTCAATAAAGAAGAACTCGCCGTTTTCAAACAGGAATTCAAAAGTACCGGCACCGCGGTAATTCATTACCTTACAGGCATCGACACAACGGCCGCCGATAAAGGCGCGCAGCTCTGGCGTAATGCCCGGTGCCGGTGCTTCTTCTACCACTTTTTGGTGACGGCGCTGCATAGAGCAGTCACGCTCACCTAAGTGAATAGCGTTGCCCTGGCCATCGGCTAATACCTGAATTTCAATATGGCGTGGGTTTTCCAGGAATTTCTCCATGTACACCATATCGTTACCAAAAGCAGCTTTGGCTTCAGCCTTGGTCATCTCAATAGAGCTAACCAGTTCTTCCTCGCTGCGTACCACACGCATACCACGGCCACCACCGCCACCGGCGGCTTTAACAATGATAGGGTAGCCAATACGCTTGGCAATAACCATATTGGTGGCCGGATCGTCGCCTACAGCGCCGTCAGAGCCTGGTACACAAGGTACACCTGCTTTTTTCATCGCTTCAATGGCGGAGACCTTATCGCCCATTAAGCGGATTGAATCCGGGTGCGGGCCAATAAATACCAGACCGCTTTCTTCTACCTGCTGGGCAAAATCAGCGCGCTCGGCTAAAAAGCCATAACCAGGGTGAATAGCCTGAGCATTGGTTACTTCAGCGGCAGCAATAAGCGCCGGTATATTTAAATAGCTTTGCGTTGATGCAGCCGGGCCGATACAAATGGTTTCGTCGGCCAGCAGCACATGTTTTAAATTACGGTCTACCGTAGAGTGTACGGCCACCGTTTTAATGCCCAGCTCTTTACACGCACGCAATATGCGCAGTGCAATTTCGCCGCGGTTGGCAATCAGTACTTTTTCTAGCATCAGTCTGCCTTTTGCGTTATTCAATCACAAAGAGTGGCTGGTCAAATTCAACCGGCTCGCCGTTTTCTACCAGGATTTCTTTGATCACACCGGCCTTGTCAGACTGGATCTGGTTCATCATTTTCATCGCTTCAACAATACACAAGGTATCGCCAACTTTAACGCTTTGGCCTACTTCAACAAAGGCTTTAGCTGTTGGTGACGCAGCGCGGTAGAAAGAACCTACCATTGGCGATTTCATAATATGGCCACTGATAACTTTTGGCGCTTCAACAGCTGCTGGTGCTGCGGTAGCCGGGGCAGGTGCCGGGGCGTATTGTGGTGCCGGGGCATAGTGCTGCATGGGGGCATATTGCGGGGTAGGACCGTTACGGCTAATGCGTACCGACTCTTCACCTTCGGTGATTTCAAGCTCGTTAATGCCAGATTCTTCTAACAGCTCGATCAATTTTTTAATCTTTCTAATATCCATGTCTTTTTAGCCTGATTAGTTATTACTGTTTGGTTGTTTGTAACGCTGCTACCGCCGCATCAAGTGCGTAGTGGTAACCTTTGGCACCAAGGCCACAGATCACCCCTTTGGCGATATCAGATAAATATGAGTGCCGGCGAAAACTTTCGCGCGCGTGCACATTAGATAAATGCACTTCAATAAAAGGAATGGCCACCGCCAGCAACGCATCACGAATGGCGACACTGGTATGGGTAAAAGCACCGGGATTAATCAGAATATAATCCTGCTTACCCAGGCTTTGTTGAATAGCAGTCACCAGTTCGTGCTCGGCATTAGATTGTAAATGTGCCAGTTCGACACCTTTTGCCGCTGCCTGTTCCGTCAGACCGGTAATAATATCCTGCAAAGTGGCGCTGCCATATACTGCCGGCTCGCGCACACCCAGCATATTCAGGTTAGGACCATTCAACACTAAAATTCGATAAGTTGCCGCCATTTGTGCGTTATTCCCGCTAATTGTTTTGATCCGGCCCTATCTTGCCAAAGCTAATGATTAATTGCATCTGTTTGACAGAATTCTGTCGTAAGCAGAGCCATTGGCTTAACAATAGCGCCTTATTATAGTGAAATCGTGACAAATGGCAGCAAAATACTGGTCTTATCAGCCAGAAGGTAGTTGGCAGTAGGCGGCGCCCGCTAAAAGCGCCGCACTGAATTTACTGTTGCAGTTGTTTCAGGTGGGCAGCGAAGTCGGTGGCGTTCATAAAACCTGTTACCCTGGCAGAGCTGAGTTCTTCAGCCTGCGGGCTGAAAAACAACAGGGTGGGCAGGCCCAGCACCTGATAGTTATCCAGCAGTGCCTGATCTGCGCGTGTCATCCTGGTTACGTCGACTTTGATCAACTGCATCTTCTGCATTTGCGCCTGTACTTCAGCCTTGGGAAAGGTTAAATGCTCAAACTCTTTACAGGCAATACACCAATCGGCATACAGATCTACCAGAGTATAGCGCCCTTCACTGGCGGCAATTTTTTGCTGCAGCTCTTCCAGAGAACTCACCAGTTCAAAGCCGCTTTGTTGTTGCTGCGCTGCCACTGTTGTTGGCGCTGCTGCTGGCCACCAATGTTTCAGGTTCAGGTATAACGCTGCACTAAGCAGCAACTGACCAAGAATTAACATAACCGCTTTGGCACTGTTATTTTGCAGGCTGAATATCATGCGGTACAGATAGATAATAAAGCTCAGCAACAGCAAAGAACCCATAGCCAGGATATAACTAAACGGCAGCATCCGCTCCAGTAAAATAAGCGGTACCGCCAACAGCAGGAAGCCGAACGTGGCTTTTACCGCATTCATCCAGTTACCGGCTTTGGGCAGCAGCTTACCGCCTGAGCTACCCAGAATAAGCAGCGGCAACCCCATACCCAAACTTAAGATATACAGCGTAACCGCGCCCAGCAGCAAATCACCGCTTTGTGCTACGTACAGCAGCGCCGCAGACAACGGTGCCGTGGTGCAGGGCGATGCAATAAGGCCAGACAGCGCACCCATGGTAAAGGCACCTTTGTGCGAGCCACCTTGCTGTTTGTTACTCACGCGGCTGATTTTTTCCTGCCAGCTGGACGGCAGGCTTAAATTAAATACGCCAAACATCGCCAGTGCCAACAGTACAAAAATGATACTGGCAACAATTAATACTGCCGGGTGCTGCATATAACCCTGAAACCGCACACCTAAACTGGCTACTACTAAACCTAATGCCGAATAGGTAATGGCCATGCCCTGCACATAAGAAAACGACAGTGTAAAGGCGCGTTTGTTAGACAATTGCTTGCCCTGGCCGACAATAATGCTGGTTAAAATGGGGTACATCGGAAACACACATGGCGTAAACGCCAGGCCCAAACCAAGCAAAAAGAAGCCGGCCAGTGTCGCTAAACCTGCGCCGTCGCTAAGTTTTGCTGCCAATGTATTCTGGCTGGATACCGGCACGGTGCTCTGGTTAGCTGCGCTGCCTGGGTTAGCCGCTGTGTCTTGATCGGCGTTAAGGGCAATTAGTGGCAGCTCTTTGGTTACCGGCGGGTAGCATAAACCGGCTTCGGCACAACCCATATACTGAATTTTAAATACCGCATCGTCGCTGACATCCGTTAACGGAATGCGCAGGGTTAACTGATGAAAATACACCTCCGACACGCCGAAAAACTCATCTTCTATCTGCATGCTGGCCGGATAGCTGGGGTGAGAAAAACTGACAGCAATACCGCCCAGTTTTATTTTATCTTTATACAGATAATAGCCATCGGCGATAGTCCAGCTGACAATCAGCTCATTTTGCTTTTGTACAAAATCAAACGCAAATGCCTGCTCTACCGGCAAAAAGCTATCATTGGCGTTGAGCAGGCTATTGAGCACAGAGTTTTGTTGGGCAGAGGCTGGCGCGAGCAACGCAAACCAGAGTAAAAATGGCAGAACAAACACTTTATACATCAACTTATACTTCCTCTTAAACGCCATAGCGTTGTTATCGTATTACACTAACATGAGCTTACTATACGCTGATAGCCGCCATACGGCTTTATCAACGCGACCAACATCACCTCAGCAACATCACCTCAGAATCATCACCTCAGTACAGACCAGCGGCGGGGCGGGTTTATTTCAATAGCGGTAAATTTAATCTGTTTGCCTTAAGCGCCAATGAAGAAATTTTCGCTTTACCCCTTGGATTTTTTTCCGCAGTGCCCCATATACCGGGCAGACAATTTAACACCCATGTTAAAACACAAAATAGCTTTAGGAGATAGAGCATGAATATTCGTCCATTACATGATCGTGTCATCATCAAACGTTTAGAAGCTGAAAGCAAATCAGCTGGTGGCATCGTCTTAACGGGCGCTTCAGCGGAAAAATCTACCCGTGGTGAAGTGGTTGCAGTTGGCTTGGGCCGTGTTTTAGATAACGGCGATGTTAAGCCACTAGACGTTAAAGTTGGTGACAAGGTGCTGTTTGGTGCTTATGTAGAGCGCACAGAAAAAATTGATGGTCAGGAATACGTGATCACCAAAGAAGACAATATCTTAGGTGTAATTCTGGATTAATTTTCCTGTAAACCTTACAACGATTAACTGAATTTAAGGATTAAGAAAATGGCAGCAAAAGACGTACGTTTTGGCGATGAAGCCCGTAACAAGATGCTTAAAGGCGTCAATATTTTAGCAAACGCTGTGCGCGTAACACTGGGTCCGAAGGGCCGCCACGTAATTCTGGATAAGTCGTTCGGCGCACCGATGATCACCAAAGATGGTGTATCGGTAGCTAAAGAAATCGAGCTGGAAGACAAGTTCGAAAATATGGGCGCGCAGATGGTGAAAGAAGTTGCCTCTAAAGCCAATGACGAAGCCGGTGACGGTACTACCACTGCAACAGTGCTGGCACAAAACATCATCAACGAAGGTGTAAAAGCCGTTGCTGCCGGTATGAACCCGATGGATTTAAAGCGCGGCATCGACAAAGCAGTTATCGCTGCGGTTGCTGAGTTAAAGTTACTGTCGCAGCCTTGTGCCGACAGCAAAGCCATTGCGCAGGTAGGTACTATTTCTGCTAACTCTGATGACGAAATCGGCCAGATCATTGCCAACGCGATGGACAAAGTAGGCAAAGAAGGCGTGATCACTGTTGAAGAAGGCCAGGGTTTAGCCAACGAGCTGGACGTGGTTGAAGGTATGCAGTTTGACCGCGGCTACCTGTCTCCTTATTTCATCAACAACCAGGAAGCTGGCCAGGTAGAACTGGACAACCCGTACATTCTGACTGTTGATAAGAAAATTTCTAACATCCGCGAATTGCTGCCAGTGCTCGAAGGCGTGGCTAAATCAGGCAAGCCATTGCTGATTGTTGCTGAAGATGTTGAAGGCGAAGCGTTAGCAACGCTGGTAGTAAACAACATGCGCGGTATCGTGAAAATCTCTGCTGTTAAAGCACCGGGCTTTGGCGATCGTCGTAAAGCCATGCTGCAAGATATTGCTACCTTAACCGGCGGTACTGTAATTTCTGAAGAAATTGGTATGGAGCTGGAAAAAGCTGGCCTGGAAGAATTAGGTACTGCCAAGCGTGTGGTGATCACCAAAGATAACACCACTATTATTGATGGTGCCGGTGAGCAAAGCGCTATTGATGGCCGTGTGAAGCAAATTCGTCAGCAAATTGAAGAAGCAACGTCAGACTACGACAAAGAGAAACTGCAAGAACGTTTAGCCAAACTGGCTGGCGGTGTTGCGGTGATCAAAGTTGGCGCAGCTACTGAAATTGAAATGAAAGAGAAAAAACACCGCGTTGAAGATGCTCTGCACGCAACCCGTGCAGCAGTAGAAGAAGGCGTGGTGCCTGGTGGTGGTGTAGCGCTGGTACGTGTAGCAGCCAAACTGGTTGACTTACGCGGTGCCAATGAAGATCAGAACCACGGTATTAAAATTGCGCTGCGCGCTATGGAATCGCCACTGCGTCAAATCGTTGATAACGCCGGTGACGAGCCATCAGTAGTGGTTAACCAGGTGAAATCTGGCACGGGTAACTACGGTTACAACGCTGCCAGCGGCGAGTACGGCGATATGCTGGAAATGGGTATTCTGGACCCAACCAAAGTAACCCGTTCAGCACTGCAGTTTGCTGCCTCTGTTGGCTCACTGATGATTACCACTGAAGCGATGGTAACAGAGTTACCAAAGAAAGATGCCCCGGCAATGCCTGATATGGGCGGCATGGGTGGAATGGGCGGCATGATGTGATAAAAAGGTAAGTGCCCACTTACCAGAAAACCCCGGCTTTATACCGGGGTTTTGTTTTTTATCGCTGTGGCTTTTATCGCAACTGGCTACATTTTTATACAAAAGGCTACAGCATTCAGATGTCATTCAAGGCTATAGTGAGTAATGTTGAGTAAACTTATTACCGGCCGGCAGCTCTAACTAAAGTGGTTACAGCTGGCCATTGGTACAGGAGACAAACGATGCGTACAACAATATTACTATGCAGTTTAGCTATGGTGCTTGGCACGGGGGCTGTACAGGCAGGTGAGGTACAGATCAAATGGCAAGACCCGGAAAAATTCACTGATATTCGTCCGGCGAATGACAGCCGTAAAGCGTTTCGCGAAAGAGTGATTAAAAAGTTTGACGGCTTTTTCAATGATATGGCCACTCAGTTACCTGAAGGCTATAAATGGGAAGTTACAGTAACTGACGTCGACCTTGCCGGTGACGTGGATTATTTTATTAGTAGGAACGGTAATGCTTTGCGTGTGGTGAAAGATATTTACTCACCAGCTATCCGTTTTACCCATGTGCTGCGGGATAAACATGGTGAAGAAGTTGTCAGTGGTGAAGAGCGCTTGCGTGATATGGGCTTTATGCAGTCATTACGTTCAGCCAATGATAACGAAGAATTTCGCTATGAAAAGCAGATGCTGAACAATTGGTTTACCAAAGAACTGCAGCCAAAAGTTGAGCAGTATGCCTTAGCCTTACCTAAGGTAAGCACAAACTGAGTTCAGGGCCAGCCGGCGTTGTAGCGACACCTGACCGCTGCAGCTTAAGTGATGTTTACCCTGACGAGATTTACCCTGATACTAAGGTTAGGTCACCAGAGTGCGAAACTCTGCCAGTGTAGTGTGCAGCTGCTTTAGTTGCTGTACTACGCGCTGTAATGTTGCAGTATTAAACTGCTGACTTTGGCGCATAGCGGCAACCTGTTCAGCGGTTTCTGCCAGATAAGGCATAAAGCGGTTGCTGGAGGCCTTAAATAGCTTATTGTCGGCAAAAATACGCTGATGTTTGGCATGGCCTTGCTGTTGCAGGCTATCCAGCAGTGCATCAGCGTCCAGCGCTTTGCGGTACAACTCTTTTAAGTTGTCATCAAGTTGATTAAGTAAAGTGTCCATAATACGGCTTAGCTGAAAAAAAGTGGCGCTATTATGCCATAAGCCCGGCGCCGCTTCAGCAGACTTGCTGTGAAAGCCCGTTTTACGGGTATTTTTTTCCGTGCCCGTTTCTTTAGTATACGTTTTGTTATATTATCTCTTTTCTTTAATTCAGCTGTCAGAGTGAGTATCGTGTTAGCAACGGTTAGAAACGTATTCGATAAAGTAGGTATTACAGTGACATCGCTTTGTGCCATTCACTGCATTATGCTGCCGATCATTTTGCCGGTTTTGCCCTTACTGGGCCTCAGCGTTGGCCATAATCATGCTTTTGAGCGCGTGATGTTGCTGGTTACCATAGTGCTGGGTTTTATTGCTTTGTTTATTGGTTTTCACCGTTATCACCGCAAGCTGTACCCGTTTTATTCATTGTTTTTAGGTGTGTTTATATATTGGCAACGCGATGTGTGGGGCCATGAATATGAACACGCAGTTTTGATCGTTGGTGCATCCTTGGTGGTATTAGCGCATGTGATGAATATGCGCTTGTGTAATAGCTGTAAAAGCTGTCATGATCACTAGGTATTAAAATGTATAAAAAAAATCCCGCTACGGCGGGATTTTTGCTTTATAGCCTTAGCGTTTTTCTGCCAACCGCTGCCGGCTTCTGGCGGGATAGTTGCTGAAAATGCCGTCTACACCATATTGCTGCAGGCGGCTGATATCATCAGCATGATCCACGGTATACACATACACTTTTAAATCGCGCGCTTTGGCATTGTCGACAAAAGCCTGGTTAATAAAGCTGACATCGCAATTTATCGAGTATGCTTGCAACTGCTGTGCAAAAGCGGCGTAATCCAGTGGCAGGCTGGCAGTAAGTGCTCCCAGCTTTAACTCAGGCCTGGCTGCCTTAAGGGCGGCGAGTAGGTGATGATTAAAAGATGAGATCAGCAGCCGCTGGCTATCAAACTGTAACTCTTGCTTTGCTTTATCCAGTAAGGTCAGCAGCGGTGCTACGGTGTCTTCTCCTTTTAATTCGATATTCAGCCACAGCCGGGTGTTGTGCAGTAACTGCAATACCTGCCATAGCGTTGGAATACGCTCGCCACGGCCGGCATCCAGTTGCATCAGTTGTTCTACAGAGTATTGATAGATACTGCCTGTGCCGTTAGTGGTGCGGGTTAAGTGATGATCATGAATAACAATCAGCTCGCCCTGCACGGCGAATACGTCTATTTCTATAGCGTCAGCACCCTGCGTTATGGCTTGTTCAATAGCCAGCAGGGTGTTTTCCGGGTATTCACCACTTGCACCACGATGAGCGATGATTTGCATAAAATGACCTCCATTTCTCCGGACGCTGTCTGCCACTCCGTACATTTCTTCTGTGACACGCCGTAAACCCTTCCCTGGGGGCTCGATTATAAACTTCATCCCTGAAGTTTACCCGCTGGGCCAGCAGAGCTGTTCAAATTCGCTCCCAGCGAATTTGTCAGGCCATCCTGGCCTGCAACGGTCACAGAAGAAAGTACATACGCGTCAGCCAGTAACGCTGTTATATCAGTTTAGTTCAGCAAAAGGTGCACCCATACGAGTAACTGTACCGGGTTGCTGATCGGCTAAAAACTGCAGTTTATTCGCCGGAAAAGCCAACACGACTGTTGAGCCCAGCTTAAAGCGGCCCATCTCGGCGCCTTTTTCCAGCGTAATGGCATTTTTACCATGTGCCGGATAGCTCCAGCGAAACACATTTTTACCCGCCGGTGGCGTTACCGTGCCAGCCCAAACCGTTTCAATACTGGCTACTATCGTTGCACCCACCAATACTAGTGCCATAGGGCCAAGTTCAGTATCGAAAATGGTTACTACGCGCTCATTCAGCGCAAATAAATCCTTTACGCACTCTGCGGTTAATGGGTTAACCGAGAAGAGTTCTCCTGGCACGTAAATCATCTGGCGCAAAGTGCCCCGCACAGGCATATGAATACGGTGATAATCTTTTGGTGCCAGATAAATAGTGGCAAAGTGGCCGTTTTGAAACGGTAATGCCGTGGCGCTATCCCCGCCTAACAGGGCCTGCAGCGAATAATTGTGGTTTTTTGCCTGAATAAGTTTGCCATCAACGATAGGCCCAAGCTGGCTGATAGTGCCATCTACCGGATGGGCAACAATATTAGCCTCTGTAGCCAGTGGGCGAATGCCATCTTTTAACGGCCGGGTAAAAAACTCATTAAAACTGGCGTAATCTTTAGCGTGTTCAAACTGTGCTTCCGCCATATTAATGCCGTAGGCTTTAATAAAACGGTTAATTAAAAAGTGGCTAAACCAGCCCAGTTTTGCCGCGGCTAATTTGCCGGCCAAACGGGATATAAGATGTTTAGGCAATAAGTATTGCAGGGTAATTTTTAAATTATCCATTATGTTCTCTGTATAAAGTTAAAAGTGATTCGGTTTGTCCTGCGCCATACTGGCAAGGATTTTTAAATAGCTGTCATAGCGTTCCTGACTGATATCTCCGGTTTCTACTGCATGCTGAATGGCGCAGCCAGGATCGGAAATATGCTTACAGTCACGGAATTTACAGCGCCCAAGCCAGGGGGCAAATTCAGTAAAACCGCGGGTAACTTCTTCTGCTGTTAAGTGCCACAGCGCAAATTCACGAATGCCCGGCGAATCGATTAAATCGCCGCCATCAGGCAAATGGTACAGGCGAGACACCGTAGTGGTGTGCTGGCCCAGGCCGGAGTTGGTCGATACTTCCTGAGTTAACGCTTCAAGACCTGGCATTAAGTTGTTCATTAACGACGATTTACCCACGCCAGACTGGCCGACAAAAATGCTGGTACCGCTGTGCAGGTAACTAAGCAATTGCGCCATACCAACCCCGCTTTTGGCGCTTACCAGCAAAAAGTTATACCCCAGCTGTTGGTACAACGCCAGTTGCTGCTCTGTGGCAACAAACTCATCAGCGCTGAGTAAGTCGGCTTTATTAATCACCAGCAGGGGTTTAATGCCGGTGATCTCTGCTGCGACAAGGTAGCGGTCAATAATATTCAGCGATAGTGCAGGCAGAATAGCCGACACAATAATCATTAAATCAATATTGGCTGCCACCGGTTTTAAGCCGTCGTAAAAATCTGGCCGCAGCAGCACAGAGCTACGCTCTTCTACCGCATCTATTACGCCATCAATGCCGCCGGTGGGCTGCAAAGCGCGGCGCCATACTACGCGATCACCGGTTACTAAAGAGGCAACCGAGCGGCGCATATTGCAACGTACCACGGCACCTTTAGTGTCTTCGACATCAGCATGCTGGCCAAAACGGCTTAATATCAGGCCGGTTTCAGTGGCGGCAAAGCTGTTGTCATCAACAGATTCGACACCTTTGTTTTTTGGCGCACGTAACCGTTTGCTGGCATTGTCGGCAATACGTTGTTGCTGGCGCTGGGTAAGATGTTTTTTCTTTGTCACTGCTGCTTTTATCGCTCTGATGTAAAGGATGCTATTACTGCTAAGCTTAGGGCGTGTATGATACCTGCAATCTGTTAATGAACAAAGCAGCAACGAGTGTAAGGGTTTTTGATGAGTGTAAATGACAATAATCTGATTTGGCTTGATTTGGAAATGACTGGCCTGGAGCCAAAAACCGATGTCATTCTGGAAATGGCCACTATAGTGACCGACAGCCAGCTGAATATTCTGGCTGAGGGGCCGGTATTTGCTATTAAACAACCGGACGATGTGCTGGATAATATGAGCGCCTGGTGTGTTGAGCAACACGGTAAAAGCGGTTTAACGGCACGTTGCCGGGCAAGTACTACTACGTTGGCAGATGCTGAACAACAAACCATCGCGTTTTTACGCCAGTATGTGGCGACAGGTAAATCGCCAATGTGTGGCAACAGCATAGGGCAGGACCGCCGCTTTCTGGCGGAGTATGCGCCAACACTGGAAGCGTTTTTTCATTACCGTAACCTGGATGTCAGTACAGTAAAAGAGCTGGCACGGCGCTGGCACCCGGAGGTGCTGAAGAAAGTACAAAAAGCCGGCAGCCATCTGGCACTGGATGATATTCGTGAGTCAATTGCTGAATTAGTAACCTATCGCGAGCATTTTTTCAAATTACCGCAATAAAGTGCTTGCATAAGCTAACTGATTTTGTAAAATGCGCGCCATCACGACGTAACAACGTCAGTTGATGCGAGTATAGCTCAGCTGGTAGAGCGCGACCTTGCCAAGGTCGAGGTCACGAGTTCGAACCTCGTTACTCGCTCCAAATTCGATGAGAAACCGCACCTTGCGCAAGCACAGTGCGGTTTTTTGTTTTCTGCGATATAGTTAATGCCTGTTTAGCTTAACATCTGGCTGCTATGTCTGAATCGCCCTGCGTGCGTAACTGTTGCCTGGATCAGCATGATTGCTGCCTCGGGTGCGGCCGGTTATTAAACGAAATTATAGAGTGGCACAGCGCAGACAAAATACGGCGCGATACGATCCTGGATCTGGCTGCACAGCGTCTGACACAGCGCCAACAGCTATATACACTCAGGCGTCGCGCGGCAGACCCTTCTGAATAATCCTGACCAAACGCTCAGTGCTGCGCGGTATTAATGACTCTGCCTGCCAGCTTTTGCGTTTTTGTTGTGCTAACGCCCAGTGAATATGTTCGGCTACCAGCTCGCTGGCGCTATCAAGCTTAGTGCTTAACGCCTGCACAATGTCAGCCTGATAAGGCGCGTTGCCCAGTGCCACGGCAATGTTGCGTTGCCAGCGCTGATAACCAATGCGACGGATAGCGCTGCCTTCGGTATGGCTTAAAAACTCATCTTCCTGCCAGGCAAATAAACTGAGCAGGCTTTGGCTTTGCCATTGCGGCCGGCGCTGAAAGTCGCCTTCAATACTGAGCGGTGCGGCGCGGTTTTCCGGGCAAACTAACTGACAATCGTCACAACCATAAATCCGGTTGCCCAGTAACGGGCGGAATTCTTCCGGAATGGCGCCTTTAAGTTCAATAGTCAGATATGAAATACAGCGGCGGGCGTCGACTACATAGGGTTCAACGATAGCGCCGGTGGGGCAACTGGTAATGCAAGCCACACAACTACCACAGTTGCCCTCATGTGGTGTATCTATTGGTAAAGGCAAATTGACCAGCAGTTCGCCTAAAAAAAACCATGAACCGGCTTCCTGGTTTAGCAATAAGCTGTGTTTGCCTATCCAGCCAAGCCCGGCCTGTTGTGCCAGCGGCCGTTCTAAAATAGGGGCAGAATCAGTAAAAGGCCGGTAGCCCAGTTCTGCCACCTGCTGGTTAATACGCTCGCCCAGTTGTTTTAGCCGGTTGCGGATCAGTTTATGGTAGTCTCGCCCCAGCGCATAGCGGCTGATATAGGCCTGAGTCGGGTCAGCCAGATTGGTGGCAAAACCGGCCCCTTTGGGTAAATAGTTCATCCGCACACTGAGTACCCGCAACGTGCCGGGCACCAGTTCTGCCGGCCGTGCCCGCAGCATGCCGTGGCTGGCCATATAATCCATTTCGCCGTGATAGCCTGCATCCAGCCACTTCTGCAGCTGGCGTTCAGCATCCGGCAAGGAAACGCCGGTTATACCCAACTGCGCAAAGCCCAGTTCCTGTGCCCAGCGTTTTATCTGCAATGCCAGTGCGGCATAATCTGTTGTCATGCAAAAAGCCGGTTAAAAAACACAGTGTAATTTAGCATAAACAGCCTTGTGCCGCCTAGTTGGCTGGGAACTTGGCATTAGCAGATTAGGTCATAGTCGCGACAAGCGGTTTTACTGGCTCAGCAGGCAACTAATTTGTTAACATGGTGCGGTTTTTGTGCGACAACAGAGAAAATGCCAGTGCAGCAATTTGAAAGTGTGTTAAAGGATGAACAAGCAACCTTAGCGTTAGCGTCACGTGTGGCTTTGCTGGTGTCAGGTGGGCAAACGTTATTTCTGCAGGGTGAGCTGGGGGCAGGTAAAACCACTTTCAGCCGTGGCTTGCTTAATGCTCTTGGCCATAAGGGCACGGTAAAAAGCCCCACCTATACTCTGGTTGAACCCTATCAGTTGCCAACGTTCACGGTGTTTCATTTTGACCTGTATCGTTTACGTGATGCTGAAGAGCTGGAGTTTATGGGCATCCGCGATTACTTTCGCAACGACAGTGTATGCCTGATTGAATGGCCACAGCAAGGCATGGGTTATTTACCTGTGGCGGATCTCAACATACACTTATTATTCGAACAAGAGCAGCGGCGGGTAAGGATAAGCGCTAATACCCCAGCCGGAGCCAAAATGCTGAATGCACTAAACAATGAAAACGAATAATTATAACAAGTTACAAAGTTGCATACTGTTGCTGCTGGCCTTGTTCAGCATGGCCAGCGTAGCGGCTAATCAGGTGCAGGGTGTAAGAATTTGGCCATCGCCAGACAATACCCGGGTGGTATTCGACTTATCTGGTGCACCGGAGCATAAATATTTCACGCTGGATAAACCGGATCGGCTGGTTATTGACCTGAGCAATATTAAAGGCGGCAGCAATTTACCGGCAGTGTCAGGAGAGTCGCCGTTAATTAAAGCTATCCGTAGCAGTGGCGATGCCAACCGGATGCGTATCGTGCTGGATTTAGCTAAATCAACCAAAGCCAATGTATTTGCTTTGTCACCCACACCGCCTTATGGCCACCGCTTGGTGGTTGATTTACCGGACGACCAGCCCGCACAGAATATACCACCACCGGCCATCCGGGCGGCACGCGATATTGTTATTGCGATAGATGCAGGCCACGGCGGTGAGGACCCGGGCTCAATAGGCCCGAGTGGTTTTTATGAGAAAAATATTACCTTACCTGTAGCCAGGCAGCTGGCGCAGTTAATCGACCGTCAGCCCGGCATGAAAGCCATGATGGTGCGTACCAACGACTACTATATTCATGTTAACCGCCGTACTGAAATTGCCCGTGGCCAACAAGCCGATCTGCTGGTGTCTATTCATGCCGATGCCTTTACTACACCGCAACCACGTGGTGCTTCTGTATGGGTGTTGTCGTTACGCCGGGCTACAACCGAAGTGGGGCGTATGCTGGAGCAGACTGAACGCCACTCTGAGTTACTGGGCGGTGTGGCAGAAATTATTAAAGATTCTGCCAATGAGCGTTATCTGGCGCAAACGGTGCTAGATTTATCAATGAACCACTCCATGGTAACGGCCTATCAGGTAGCAGGTGAAGTGCTGCAAGAGCTGGGTAAAGTAACGCATTTGCATAAGAAAGAGCCGCAGGCAGCCAGCCTGGGCGTGCTTAAGGCGCCGGATATTCCGTCTATTCTGGTGGAGGTTGGTTTTATCTCTAACCCGCAGGAAGAGCGGCAATTACGCTCGGCGGCGCATCAAACCAAACTGGCGCAATCATTGTTCAGCGCGCTAAAACGGCATTTTGAAAAATCACCACCAGCCGATTCATTATTTGCCCAGCAACGCGCCCGTGAACACCGCGTGAGTGCCGGTGAATCTTTGTCGTTGTTGGCCCAGCGCTACAATGTGTCTATTGATGAATTACGCCATCTTAATCAGCTTACCAATGACAGCATCCGCGTTGGCCAGACACTGCGGATCCCATAACTATGCCTATTCGTATTTTACCGCCGCAGTTGGCTAACCAGATTGCGGCGGGTGAAGTTGTTGAACGCCCTGCATCTGTAGTGAAAGAGCTGGTAGAAAACAGTCTGGATGCCGGTGCTGATCAGATAGAAATAGATATTGAAAAAGGCGGTAGTAAACTTATCCGGGTGCGTGACAACGGCAGCGGTATTGCAGAGCAAGAGCTGGTACTGGCATTAAGCCGGCATGCCACCAGCAAAATTACTGATTTGGATGATTTGGAAGCTATTACCAGCCTGGGCTTTCGTGGCGAAGCACTGGCCAGTATCAGTTCAGTATCCCGCCTGACATTAACCTCAAAAACCCTTGAGCAAAGCGCAGCCTGGCAGGCCTGCGCCGCCGGGCGCGATATGCAGGTAGAAGTGCGCCCGGCAGCGCATCCGGTGGGTACCAGCATTGAAGTGCTGGACTTATTCTTTAATACTCCGGCACGGCGTAAGTTTTTGCGCACAGATAAAACAGAATTCAGCCATATTGATGAACTGATAAAACGGCTGGCGTTAAGCCGTTATGATGTGAGCTGGCAACTGAGCCATAACGGCCAGGTAGTGCGCCGGTTAAAGGCGGCGATAACTGAAGAGCAACGGCAAAAGCGGGTAGCGGCGCTTTGTGGCCGGGTGTTTGCTGAAAACGCGGCTTTTATTCAGAATCAGTATGGTGATGTAAGGGTGTGGGGCTGGATAGTACAGCCGCAGGCCTGCAGCAGCCAGTTGCAATGCCAGTACAGCTACGTTAATGGCCGGATGATGCGTGACAAGCTGTTAAATCACGCTATTCGGCAGGCCTATGGCGATATGCTAACCGCGGATCAGCAGCCCGCATTTGTAGTATATCTGGAGCTTGATCCCCGTCAGGTCGATGTCAATGTACATCCAGCCAAGCATGAAGTGCGTTTTCATCAGGCACGGTTAATCCACGATTTTGTGGTGTCAGCACTGGGCGATGCGTTGAGCCAGTTAACTGCACCGCAGCCAGCCGAAGATAGGGTTAACCGGGTACAGGAAACATCAGCCTACAACTACCAGCCAGAGCAACCGGTCAGCAGTCAGGTAGGCCGTGGCAGCAGTTATGCGCCCCGTCAGCCGGGAACCGCAGCAGTAAAACGTGAGCTATCATACTGGCAGCACAGCCACCGGGCGGCAGAGGCACCGACAGCAACACAGGCAGAACTGCAACCCGGGGGGGCCGCTGGTGTACCGGCGGAGCCACAACAAGCCGGGGCGCCACTTATTATGCATAACCGTTATATGCTGAAGCAATATGCAGACGACGTGCTGTTAATTGATCTTGTGCCCACCTTGTCGGCATATTTTGCTGCCAACAGTTTAGCAGCCATGCCGTTATTGCTGCCATTGCGCATCAGCATCAATGCGGTGCAGCTACGCACACTGACCCAACTGGCTGACAGCTTCAGCCGGGCTGGTTTTGATATGTTGCTTACTGACAATACCGTGATAGTGCGTGCGGTGCCTGACTGGCTGCGACAAACTGTGCTGGGACACTGGCTGCCGTTATGGTTTGAGCAGTTAGTACAGCATAGTGGCGATGAGGTAGTCAGTATTTTATTGTCGATGTTACTTAATGCTAACGGGGTAGCTGCCGTCACGGTGTTAAGTTCAGTGCCGCAAGTATTATCGCTGCCTGAGTACTGGTGCTGTGCGCCTTTGCAACTGGATGCCACACTAAGTTTGTTAACAAGGCAACAACCATGAGCCGGATAAAGCGCGATGTGATTTTTCTGATGGGGCCAACCGCATCAGGTAAAACGGCTTTGGCCACTGAGTTATATCAACGTCTGCCTGCAGAGCTTATCAGTGTTGACAGTGCGCTGGTTTACCGCGGTATGGATATAGGCACTGCCAAACCCACAGCGCAGGAACTGGCCGTAACACCGCACCACCTGATCGATATCCGTGATCCTGCACAAAGCTATTCTGCGGCAGACTTCCGTACAGATGCGTTGCGTTTAATTGCTGAAATTCAACATCGTGGTAACATCCCCATCCTGGTTGGTGGTACTATGTTGTACTTTAAAGCCTTGCTTGAGGGTATTTCGCCGCTACCAGAAGCCAACGAGGCAGTGCGACGGCAGTTAGAGCAGGAAGCCGCAGTAAAAGGCTGGGCCGGATTACATCAGGAATTAGCGCAGATTGATCCTGTATCTGCACAGCGTATTCACCCGAATGACCCGCAGCGTATTAACCGGGCATTGGAAGTTTACCGGCTGACCGGACGTAGTTTGACAGATTTAACTGCAGAAAAAGGGGAACCTTTTGCTTTTGTGGCACACCAATTTGCGATAGCGCCGGAGGATCGTGCCGTGTTGCACCAGCGTATTGCACTTAGGTTTGAGCAGATGCTGGCGGCTGGTTTTGAACAGGAAGTTGCGGCACTGAAAACCCGGCCGGATTTACACCCGGATTTGCCTTCTATGCGCTGCGTAGGTTACCGGCAAATGTGGGATTATCTGTCTGGTAATAGTAGCTATCAGCAAATGAGTGAACGCGGTATAGCAGCAACCCGGCAACTGGCAAAACGACAGTTAACCTGGTTGCGTGGCTGGCCTGATCTGACATGGCTGAAAAGTGATGCGCCGGTGTCAGAAAACTTGCAAGCCGTTTTATCTTCGCTAAGCTAAATAAGATATAGAAAAAGACGTTTTAACAACTTGAAATAAAAAAAATAATACCAATATAAGTCGGACTAATTAAAAAAGGAAAGCGGCACATGGCAAAGGGCCAATCTTTACAAGACCCATTTTTAAACACCTTGAGACGGGAGCGTATTCCGGTATCAATTTATCTGGTGAATGGCATTAAACTTCAGGGTCAGATCGAATCTTTCGATCAGTTCGTTATTCTGCTGAAAAACACTGTAAGTCAGATGGTATATAAGCATGCCATTTCAACTGTGGTACCGGCCCGCGCGGTCAATACCATGGTAACTCACAGTAATGGCCAGGGTGATGACGAAGAGGACGTGGAATAATTTCAGGGGTTAGTCGCTTGTCTGACATTAGCGTGGTACCGGAACAAGCGATCCTTGTCCATGTAAACTTTTCGCAGCAGCATGTCAGTGAGGATTTAACCGAACTGAAATTGTTGGTGTCTTCCGCCGGTGTGCAAACGTTGCAGGTTATTACTGCAAGCAGAAGTGCGCCTGATGCTAAGTTTTTTGTTGGTTCAGGTAAGGCCGGCGAAATAGCAGCACTGGTGGAAGAAATCGGCGCTGATGTGGTTATTTTTAATCATGCGCTTAGCCCGACACAAACACGGAACTTAGAGCGTTTATGTCTGACCAGAGTTATTGATCGTACCACTTTGATCTTGGATATTTTTGCCCAGCGCGCCCGTACCTTCGAAGGTAAGTTGCAGGTAGAACTGGCACAGTTGCAGCATTTGGCTTCCAGGCTGGTGCGCGGCTGGGACAGCCTGGATCGGCAAAAAGGTGGTATTGGCCTGCGCGGCCCCGGTGAAACCCAACTGGAAACTGACCGGCGTTTACTGCGGGAGCGGGTAAAAGCGCTGCAAAGCAGATTAGCAAAGCTGACAAAGCAACGTGAACAGGGGCGTCGTGCCCGGCAACGTTCTGAAGTGCCGGTAGTGTCTGTAGTAGGCTATACCAACGCCGGTAAGTCGACGTTATTTAACCGCATTACCAAAGCTGATGTGTATGCTGCTGATCAGCTGTTTGCTACCCTTGACCCCACTTTACGCAAACTGAAATTAAAAGGCGTTGGCGAGATTATTCTGGCTGACACTGTCGGTTTTATCCGGCATTTACCACATGATCTGGTGGCGGCTTTTAAATCGACATTGCAGGAAACCCGTGACGCTGATTTGCAGTTACATGTGGTGGATCTGTCCGATCCGCGCAAAGATGACAATATGCAGCAGGTAGAACTGGTGTTGCAGGAAATTGAAGCAGATCAGCTACCACAGCTGGTGGTGTACAACAAAATTGACCTATTGCAGCAATTACCACGTATTGAGTACAACGAATACAAGCAACCGGTAGCGGTATATTTATCTGCCGTGAGTGGCGCCGGGGTAGATTTGCTGGCGCAGGCACTGAGCCAGTTGTTGTCAGAGCGGTATCTGGACATAGCACTGCTGTTGCCTCCGGAGCAAATGCACTGGCGTGCCAGGTTTCACCAGCAACATAGTATTGAGCAAGAACAGTTTGATGCTGATGGCAATTGTCAGTTGCAACTGCGGTTAAGCGAGTCGGTCTGGAACCGTTGTCTTAAGCAGTCGCATGGACAATTAGAAAACTATGTCGTCAGTAAGCCGGTTATTTGATACATTAACCCTTATTTTGCAACTTAGAATGGAGTAAACCATGGCTTGGAATGAGCCGGGCAATAACGGCAAGAATAACGACCCCTGGAAACAGGGTGGTCGTGATCAGGGCCCGCCCGATTTAGATGAAGTGTTTCGCAACTTTGGCAAAAAGTTAGGAGGCATCTTCGGCGGTGGCAAGTCTACAGGTGGTAGTAGCGGCGGTGGTGCTTCTGCTGCGTTGGTACTAATACTGATTGTCGCTGCTCTGGTATGGGCCTTCAGTGGCTTTTATACCATTAAAGAATCTGAGCGTGGTGTCGTGCTGCGTTTTGGCCAGTATCACGATGAAGTCGGGCCCGGTATTCACTGGAAGCCTACCTTTATTGACAACGTGTTGCCGGTTGATGTGACCAGTGTACGCACTTTGCGCAGCGATGGTTTTATGCTGACTCAGGATCAGAACCTGGTACGGGTTACGTTTGAAATCCAGTATCGCGTATTCAACGCCCGTTTATATAAGTTTTCGGTGGTAGATGCTGACAGCAGTTTAAATCAGGCAACTGATGCGGCCCTGCGCTATGTTATTGGCCACTCCATTATGGACGACGTATTAACACGCGGCCGTGAAGTAGTGCGGCAGAACACCCGCCAGGAGCTCGAAGGCATTATTCAGCCCTACAACATGGGTATAGCACTGGTTGATGTTAACTTCCGCGATGCCCGGCCACCGGAAGAAGTGCGTGATGCCTTTGATGATGCGATTAAAGCTCAGGAAGATCAGGAGCGTTTTGTTCAGGAAGCTCAGGCTTATGCCCGTGAAATTGAGCCGCGTGCCCGTGGTCAGGTTAACCGCGTAATGCAGGAAGCTGATGCGTATAAACAGCAAATTGTATTAAAAGCGCAAGGTGAAGTTGCACGCTTTGAGAAGCTGTTACCGGAATATCTGGCAGCGCCTAAAGTAACCCGCGATCGTATGTATATTGAAACGATGGAGCAGGTATACAGCAATACATCTAAAGTGCTTTTGGATGTTAAAAATGGTAATAATATTATGTATTTACCTCTTGATAAGATGATTAATCAAGGCGCCGGCAGTTCAACACCGTCAGGCAGCCTGCCGTTGATCCCATCGCGTAGCAGCACTGACAGCAGTAGCAGTTCAAACCGGACTGACAGTTCGCGCAGCACAACAACACGCAGCGGCGGCCGGGGGTAAGATATGAAAAACTTTACTATAGCCATTATCGTCATTATTGGGTTTATCTTTGTCTCCGCCCTGTTTGTGGTGCCTGAAGGCCAACGCGCCATTGTGATTCAGTTTGGTAAAATTCAGCGTGATGCTGAGCAAAACGTTGTAGTGTATGAGCCAGGCTTACATTTTAAGCTGCCGTTTATTGAAACTGTGCGTAAGTTAGATGCACGGGTACAAACATTAGATGATGCGCAAGATCGCTTTGTAACCGCTGAGAAAAAAGACTTGCTGGTAGACAGCTATGTGAAATGGCGTATCAATGACTTTGGTGCCTATTTTCTGGCAACCGGTGGTAATATTGCGCAAGCAGAGGTGTTGTTAAAACAGTATATTAACAACGGCTTACGTACTGAGTTTGGTACCCGTACCATTCAGGAAATTGTGTCAGGCGAGCGTGCAGAGCTGATGCAGGGTGCTTTACAACAAGCGGGCGCTGCGTCAAGAGAGCTGGGTATTGAAGTTGTTGACGTGCGGGTAAAGCAGATCAACCTGCCGCAGGAAGTCAGTAGCTCTATTTTCGCCCGGATGGAAGCCGAGCGTCATGCTGTGGCACGTGAGCATCGTTCACGTGGTATGGAAGAGGCCGAGATTATTCGCGCCGACGTTGATGCCCGGGTTACTGTTATGGTGGCCGACGCCGAGCGTAACTCGCGTACCGTGCGCGGTGATGGTGATGCATTAGCAGCGAATGTCTATGCCGAAGCCTATAACAAAAATGCCGAGTTCTTTTCATTTGTTCGCAGTATGGAAGCCTATCGCAAAAGCTTTAACAGTAAAGACGATGTGTTGGTGGTACAGCCGGATAATGAATTCTTTAAGTACATGAAGTCAGATCAAGTACAGAACTAATAGTGTTGTATAAGAAAAAGGCCCGTTCAGGGCCTTTTTTGTCTCTGACAGGGTCATAGGGGGAGTTATGTACCAACAGTTTTATCAGCGGTTTTTGCAGGCGAACCAGGGCAAGCAACATTTTGCCTGTCACTCACATCACTACTGGCCGGATGTTACCCGCGATGCCATGTTGGCATACTGGGACGATACCGCCAGGCTGGTAGATGATAAATGGCGCTATATTTTTGGTGAAAAAGTACCGCAAACCCAGCAATTAATTGCCGACATATTGCAGTTGCCCCAGGCTGAACAAATTGTGTTTGCCCCCAATACTCACGAACTGGTGATGCGTTTGCTTAGTTGTTTTGATTTACGCCAACCACTGAGAATTCTAACCACTGACAGTGAGTTTCACAGCTTTTCGCGGCAGGTAAAGCGTTTGGTGGAATATGACAACGTGCAACTGGATATTATTCCAACCGAGCCTTTTGCCAGCTTTACACAGCGCTTTAGTGAGGCTGCGGCAGCAAACAACTATCAGTTGATTTTCTGCAGCCAGGTCTTTTTTAATTCAGGTTTCGCTATTACCGATTTATCCGGCTTGGTACAGCAATTAGCTGCCGCCAGCGATGCGATGATCGTGATCGACGGCTATCATGGTTTTATGGCCTTGCCGACAGACTTATCGGCAATTGCTGAGCGCGTGTTTTATCTGGCCGGCAGTTATAAGTATGCGCAGGGCGGTGAGGGCTGCTGTTTTATGGCCGTGCCGCTGGGCTGCACAGCGCGGCCGTTATATACCGGCTGGTTTGCTGAATTTGGTACTTTGGCGGGCGAGAAATCTGCCACCGTACTGTACAGTGAAGATGGTTATCGTTTCGCCGGCTCAACGATGGATTTCTCTGCTTTATATCGCCTCAATGCCGTACTGCGGTTATTTAAGCAGCAGGGCATCAGTGTTGGCCGTATTCATCAGTACGTACAGCAGTTACAACAGGTATTTTTAGCTAAAGTAGCAGAGTTAAAGCATGCTAAGTTAAATTTGCAGACACTGCTGCAGCATGATTTAGCACACCACGGCCATTTTTTAACCTTCCGTTTGGGCAGTGCAGCTGAAGTGGCTGAGCTGGCAGCACAGTTAAAACGCGCCGGTATTGAAACCGACTATCGCGCAGATCGTTTACGGTTTGGCTTTGCCTTATACCATAACAGTGCGCAATATGATTTAACTTGTCTAACTCGTGAACATACTTAACTAACTGAATAGAAACCATTAATTAAGCCGCTGAGAAAAAAGCGGCTTTTTTTCCTCCAGACGGCTGAAACTTGGTTGCCAATTTGGTAGAATCCCCGCCTAATTTTTCCCATGATGTAGGAACCATGGCCAAAAACGTCGTAGTGCTCGGCACCCAATGGGGTGACGAAGGTAAAGGTAAAATCGTCGATTTATTAACAGATAAAGCAAGCTTCGTGGTGCGCTATCAAGGCGGCCATAATGCAGGGCATACTTTGGTTATCGACGGTGAGAAAACCGTATTACATTTAATTCCGTCAGGTATTTTACGTGCCAACGTGAAATGCGTTATTGGTAATGGTGTAGTGCTGTCCCCTGAAGCGTTCTTAAAGGAAATGGCCATGCTGGAGCAGCGTGGCGTACCGGTAAAAGAGCGTTTACTGTTAAGCGAAGCCTGCCCGCTGATTCTGCCGTTCCATGTTGAACTGGATAAAGCGCGTGAATTGGCCCGTGGCGACAAGCCTATCGGTACTACCGGCCGTGGTATTGGCCCGGCATACGAAGACAAAGTTGCCCGTCGTGGCTTACGTGTGGGGGATTTGTTTAACCCGACGCTGTTTGCTGAAAAGCTGAAAACGCTGATGGATCTGCATAATTTTACCCTTACGCAGTACTATAAAGTGCCAGCGGTGGATTATCAGACCACGCTGGACAATGCGCTGGCTATTGCAGACATTTTAAAGCCGTTGGTAGTAGATGTTACTGATTTGCTTGACAAAGCGCGTAAAGCCGGCCAGGAAATTATGTTTGAAGGGGCTCAGGGCACACTGCTGGATATTGACCACGGTACCTACCCTTATGTTACCTCGTCTAATACCACAGCTGGTGGTGTAGCAACCGGCGCTGGTTTTGGCCCGCGTTACCTCGATTACGTGCTGGGTATTGTCAAAGCTTATACCACCCGTGTTGGCTCAGGCCCGTTCCCGACAGAACTGGGCTGTGCAGTAGGTGAGCATTTAGGTGTAAAAGGCCATGAGTTCGGTGCGACTACCGGCCGTAAACGTCGCTGTGGCTGGTTTGATGCCGTAGCCGTTAAGCGTGCAGTGCAATTAAACAGTATCTCTGGCTTTTGCTTAACCAAGCTGGATGTATTAGATGGCCTGGAGACAATACACATCTGTATCGGTTACAAAGATGCGGCAGGTAATGTAACTGACGTTCCGCCTATGGCTGCAGAAGGCTTTGAACTGGTAACACCGGTATATGAAGAAATGCCGGGCTGGAGCGAAAGCACCTTTGGTGTGCAGCAACTGGAGAACTTACCGCAGGCAGCGCGTAACTATATCAGCCGTTTAGAGCAACTGACCGGCGTGCCTGTTGATATAGTGTCAACCGGCCCTGATCGTGTTCAGACTATTGTACTGCGTCATCCTTTTGCCTGAGGCATCTGTTTGTTAAGTTGTGCCGTATAAAAAACGCTGCCACCTGGCAGCGTTTTTGTTTATGCTGATAAAAAGCGAAACATGGAGTTACGGTTATGCGCATTTTTACTTTGTTAGCAGCGTTAATAACGCTTACCGCTTGTGGTGGCGGAGGCAACTTAGATACTGACAGCACAGGGCAAACCAGTATTTGCCAGCGTACTGATATTAACTCTCAGGTGTTTTGTGCGTTGCAGCGCGATTATCTGTGGTACCGTGATTTGCCTGCTTCAATTAACCCAAATAGTTACAGCTCGCCCAATCAATTATTGCAGGCTGTCGCAGCGCCACAGGATCGCTACAGCTTTATTCTTACCCGGCAGGAATATGAAGATCGCTTTATCAACGCTACCTTTTTCGGCTACGGTTTCTCCAGTGTCAGAGCAGATAATAATACGGCGTTGCAAATTGCGTATGTATATGACGACGGTTCAGCGGCTCAAAATGGCCTGCGCCGCGGCGACAAAATAATTGAAATTGAAGGCGTTAGTGTTGCGCAGTGGCTAAGCCGGCTTGATGCAGGCACGGCAACCAATGAGGATATTTACGGCCCGAACGAAACTGGCGTAGTACGTAACTTTGTCTGGCGTAAGCCAGATGCCTCTGAGCGGGTAGCAGATTTTATTAAAACGGAAGTTACTACCAATACCGTGCTGCACCGCTCTGTAACTACACAAGGCAGTAAACGTATTGGTTATCTGGTGTTTAATACTTTTATTGAATTATCTGAGACGGAACTGGAAGAAGCCTTTGCCTATTTTGCTACGCCAGGGGTTAATGAGTTGGTACTGGATGTGCGTTACAACGGCGGCGGCCTGATCCGGGTGGCAAACCAACTGAGTACACAGATTGCACGAAACTTCGTTCAGGGCCAAGTATTTCTAAAATATCAGTTTAATGACAAAAATACGGCAAAAAATAGTACTACCCTGTTTGCGCTGGGTGCCGGCAGAACGGCTCTGAATCTGCCCAGGGTATTTGTGCTGACAACCCAAAGCAGCTGCTCATCCAGCGAGCTGGTGATTAATTCTCTGACACCTTTTGTAAATGTGGTGCAGATAGGCAGTGCAACTTGTGGTAAGCCGATAGGGCAGCAACCGGATATTATTGGCAACTACGTGTTGTTTGCTATTAACTTTCAAACGGTAAACGCGCTGGATCAAGGTGGGTACTTTGATGGTTTACAGCCTAACTGCCCGGTTAATGACAACATTACCGGAGATTGGGGCGTTGTTACTGATCCTTTGTATGCAGAGGCAGTTAATTATATTGCCAGCGGTAGCTGTAGCGATGTAGCCGTAAGTAGTGCAGCAGTGCGTGCTGAACAGGCAAAACCAAAGCTGGCTGCGCCCTGGGTATTAAATAATGAGCAATAAAAGGCGTGAAGTTTGCTTAAAAAAAGCCACTTGAGGCCGATAAAGCCTAAGATAACAATTTTCAGGCGCATATTATGACTAAAATGCTATGGTTGGTGCTGGCAGTTCTGACACTGCAAACGCCTTTAACACAGGCTCAGGAACTTGAAGCCGTGCAGTTATATTCTCAGGATGAACTGTTGGCATTAATCCGTACCAACAGCCATCTTAAGCGTGTACGGGCCGATGATTGTCAGCTGGTGCGCGATATCGAAGCCCGGGCGGATATTATGCAGTTGCCGGCTTATCAGTTTTTGTATGGCGATATGCTGGCCTATGCGGTTTGTGTGCCACGTAATGTAGAACGAGGCTGGGACCTGATGCTGCAAGCCGCAGGGCAAGGCTTACCTGAGGGGTTAGAACAAGTAGGCCGTTATTATCATATTGGCCGCTTTGTGCAGCCCGACACAGATAAAGCTATTATTTATTTGCGTGAAGCCTCGGCACTGGGTAATTTAAAAGCGCAGTTACGTTTGGCGCAAATATTAATTGACGGCCATGGCAGCCCGGTAGATTTTGAACAAAGCTATCGCTGGTTGCATAATGCGGTAACGGCAGATGCCGGTACACATAAACAAATACAACAGTTGCTTGGTAAGTTAAGCCAAAAAATGCCCGCAAGGGTAGTGGCGAATGCCAAACGGCCGGTAAAATGAAGTTCATACTCATAACCCGGTTTAGCTGTTACACTTAACACAATTTAGGAAACAAAAGATAACTTAATGACGGTAAATGATCCGCATCTTGCGCGTGAGCAGGAAAAATACGACAACCCTATCCCCAGCCGTGAATTTATTCTCGAGCATATCGAAAAACGCCAGAGCCCCGCTTACTTTGAAGAATTAGTTGAAGAGCTGGGTTTAACCGACGACGATGCTATTTTCGCGCTGAAAAAACGCCTGCGCGCCATGGAGCGTGACGGTCAGCTAATTTATACCAAAAACCGCCGCTATGGCCTGGTCGATAATATGGACCTGGTCAAAGGCACGGTATTGGGCCACCGCGAAGGTTTCGGCTTTTTAAAGCTGGAACAGGGCGGGCCGGACTGGTTTATTCCCAATTTTGAAATGCAGCGTTTGCTGCATGGCGATATTGTGTTGGCTACTGCGCAAAGCGTAAATAGCAAAGATAAAATTGAAGCCCGTGTGGTGCGGGTATTAGAGTCGCGCGCCGAGCCGATAGTAGGGCGCTACTATAAAGATTTCGCCTTAGGCGTAGTGGTGCCGGACGACCCGCGCATTACTCAGGATATTGTTATCCCTGACGGTGAGCAGGGCGAAGCCCGGCACGGCCAGGTGGTGTTGGTAGAAATAACCCAGCGGCCATCAAAGCGGGTTAATGCAGTAGGTAAAGTCACCGAAGTGCTGGGCGAGCATATGGCGCCGGGTATGGAAATTGAAATTGCCATTCGTAATCATGGTATTCCGCATGTGTTTTCTGATGCGGTATTAAAACAAGTGGCTAAGTACGGCGAAGAAGTGCCGGAAGCGGCCAAGCAAGGCCGTGTCGATTTAACCAAATTAGGCTTAATTACCATTGATGGCGAAGATGCGCGCGACTTTGATGATGCGGTGTATGCCGAAGCGAAAGACAACGGCGGCTGGCGTTTATGGGTTGCTATTGCCGATGTCAGTGCCTATGTGCTGCCTTATACAGTGCTGGATAACACCGCCATAGAGCGCGGTAATTCGGTGTATTTCCCCGATCACGTAGTGCCTATGTTGCCAGAAGCATTATCTAACGGCCTGTGTTCACTTAACCCGCATACCGACCGTTTATGTTTAGTCGCCGATATGCATATTAGTGCCATCGGTAAACTCGACAGCTACCAGTTTTATGAAGCCGTTATGCACTCCAGTGCGCGCTTAACTTATAACAAGGTGCATAAGATACTGCAGGGCGACCCTGAGTTACGAGCACAATACGCAGCGAATTTAACCAATATCGAAACGCTGAACAGCCTGTATAAAAAGCTGGCCAAAGTACGCGGCCAACGCGGTGCTATAGAGTTTGAAACAGTAGAAACCCGCTTTGTGTTTAACAGCCACCGTAAAATTGAGCAAATTGTACCGGTGCACCGGGTAGAGTCGCATAAGATCATTGAAGAGTGCATGATCATGGCCAATGTGGCGGCCGCACGCTTTATTGAAAAGCACGAAGCCCATACGCTGTTTCGTGTGCACGAGCGTCCCGATGCCGACCGTTTTGATAACTTCCGCCGCTTTTTAGCTGAACTGGGAATAGAAGCGAACTTATCGGCCGAACCAACACCGCTGGAGCTAACGCAAACGCTGGAAAAAATCGGCGACCGGCCGGATCGCGAGCTGATTGAAACCACTATGCTGCGCTCAATGAAACAGGCGGTGTATCAGGGCGATAACCAGGGGCACTTTGGTTTAGCGCTGGAAGCTTATGCTCACTTTACTTCGCCCATCCGCCGTTACCCGGATTTAGTGCTGCACCGCGGTATTAAAGCCTTACTGGCCAAGCAAGGCCAAAAGGTGACCGGTGCCCGCGAATACACCGAAGCGGAAATTACGCCACTGGGCGAGCAGTGCTCGATGACCGAGCGCCGCGCTGATGACGCCACCCGCGAAGTAGCCGACTGGCTTAAATGCGAGTATATGCAGGACCATTTAGGCGCAGAGTTTGACGGTGTTGTATCTACCGTTACCAGCTTTGGCCTGTTTGTACGCTTAACCGAACTGTATATCGAAGGCCTGGTGCATGTCACTTCGTTGCAAAACGACTACTACCACTTTGACGCTGAGCGTCATACGCTAAGCGGCGAGCATGGTAAAGTAACCTATCGCATGGGTGATTTGCTAAAAGTGAAAGTGGCAGCAGTTAACCTGGAAGCACGCAAGATTGATTTAGTCTTAGTCGGCGAGCCAACGCGGGTTGTCAGCAAAGAACAAATTAAAGCGTCAAAGCAAGGTGCAGCCAAAGGCGGCAAACGCGCTACCGGTAAAGCAGCACCTGCCGCTAAAGGTGCTGAAGCTAAGCACAAAGGCGCGCGCAATATTACCGCGCGTAAAAAGCCACGACGTAAGGCTAAGTAACGACTGGCTTATGCACTAACGAACCAGTATGCCCACGCCAACACGCCGTGAATATGTCCCTATAGGCTCGATTATAAACTTCATCCATGAAGTTTATCCTGCGGACCAGCGGAGCTGTTCAAATTCGCTCCAGGCGAATTTGTCAGCATCCATGCCTTCAACGGTTAGCTTAGAGCATACTGGTTCGCTAATTTCGGAATCTAAGGTAAACTGCCGGCCTTTTTTAAGTGTCGGCATTAAGGGTTAACAATGAGCGCAGATCTGGTCTTTGGTATTCATGCGGTAGGCGCATTACTGCAACGTGCACCGCAGGATGTGCTGGAGTTGTTTGTGATGAAGGATCGCGACGACAAGCGCATGCAGCCGTTAATCCAGCAGGCACGGCAAAACGGTGTGTCGGTGCAGTTTTGTAATCGCAAAACCATGGACGATATGGTCGGTGGCCAGCATCAGGGCATAATTGCCAAAGCCCGGTTACAAAGCAGCGGCAGCGAAGCTGATTTAGCCGCCATTGTTGAGCAGCAGGAAAAGCCGTTTATTCTGATCCTGGATGGTGTAACCGACCCGCACAATTTAGGCGCTATTTTACGCAGCGCCGATGCCGCCGGTGTGCATGCTGTGGTGTCGCCAAAAGACCGTTCAGTAAAATTAACCTCAGTGGTGCGTAAAGTCGCCTGTGGTGCAGCAGAGAGCGTGCCTTTTATTACCGTAACCAACTTAGCCCGTACCCTGCGTGAATTACAGGACGCCGGTGTGTGGGTAGTTGGTACCGCCGGTGAAACCGATACCAGTATTTACCAGGCTGATTTTAAAGGCCCGCTAGCGCTGGTATTGGGCGCCGAAGGTGAAGGCCTGCGCCGCTTAACCCGCGAAACCTGCGACAGCCTGGTAAAAATTCCGATGTTTGGCACTGTGTCCAGCCTCAACGTTTCGGTTGCTGCCGGTATCTGCTTATTTGAAGCCGTGCGCCAACGTAGTTAACTACAGCAAGGAAGGTGAATTCCGCTGTGCTCGCCACAGCAACTACTTCAGGCATCCTGCCTTACGCGAGCCAGCATAGCTGTTCAAATTCGTTCCCGACGAATTTGTCGCTCTAATGCCTGCGGCAGGGCTCAGACACTCTGTGGCTGCGCAATCGGAACACACCTTCCAGGCTTCGCCGGTGAACTACCCACGTTAGGTTGCAAACCGGTTAGCGCAGCCACAAACCCTTTTCGCGCAAGCGAAGGCGGGTAACAAATTCGTCAGGAACGAATTTGGTCAGCGTTAGCTGGCCCGCCAGATTGAGGGCAGGATTGCCCGAAATTCCGTTGTGGCGAGCATAAACGGAATTGCAACCGGGCCGTTAGCACTCACTTTTACCTGCTTAATCTGCTGATCACGTAGCTTTTGCTTGTTATTTACGCGCTGAGTCCGTAAAATACGCGACCTTCGGCCATACACCTAACGTTCCTTGCCTCCATGAGAACCCCGGCCGAGTTCCCCCGAGGCTTACTAACCGTAAGGAGCTACAATGCGTCATTACGAAATCGTTTTTATGGTTCACCCTGATCAGAGTGAACAAGTACCTGGCATGATTGAGCGTTACACTGGCGCAATCAAAGAAGCGGGTGGTTCTATTCACCGTCTGGAAGATTGGGGCCGTCGTCAACTGGCTTACCCAATCCAGAAGTTGCATAAAGCTCACTATGTTCTGATGAACGTAGAAGCACCACAAACTGTGATTGATGAGCTGGAAACTAACTTCCGCTACAACGACGCGGTATTACGTAACCTGATTATGCGCACTGACAGTGCCGTAGTTGAGCCATCACCAATGGCAAAAGTACGTGATGAACGTCGTGAGCGTGCTCCTCGCGAACATGAAGAGCAAGTAGCAAACGAAGAGTAAGTTGTTGTTAATGGACAATAGCACCGTACTGGTTGGCAGTATCTGCCGTCAACCGGAGCATAGCGAAAGTCCTGCGGGCATACCGCATACGGTTTTGGTGTTAGAACACCGCAGTAACCAGATGGAAGCCGGCTTAAACCGCCAGGCTTATGTCAGGATACAGGTAGTACTAACCGGAGCCGCACTAACACAACATACCCGACAGTTAACGTTGGGCAACATGGTAAAGGTGACAGGTTTTTTAAACCGCCACCAAAGCCGCAGCGGACAAGCTAAGCTGGTGCTGCATGCGCAACAAATTGAACAAATAAGTTAGGAGACAGGCAAATGTCACGTTTTTTCCGTCGCCGTAAATTCTGCCGTTTTTCTGCAGAAGGCACTGTAGAGATTGATTACAAAGATACCGTTGTTCTGAAAAACTACGTTACAGAAAGCGGTAAGATCGTACCTAGCCGTATTACTGGTACCAGCGCTAAGTATCAGCGCCAACTGGCTCGTGCTATCAAGCGCGCACGCTACCTGGCTCTGCTGCCTTACAGCGACTCACACAGTTAATACAGAAGGGGTATAAGCAATGCAAATTATTCTGTTAGACAAAGTCGCTAACCTTGGTGGTTTAGGTGACAATGTAGCTGTTAAGTCAGGTTATGCTCGTAACTTCTTATTCCCACAGGGTAAAGCAGTTCCGGCTACCAAGGCTAACATCGAGAAATTCGAAGCCCGTCGCGCTGAATTAGAAGCTAAATTAGCTGATGATTTAACTGCTGCGAACGACCGTGCTGCTAAACTTGCTGCGCTGGGTGAAGTGACTATCGCTTCTAAAGCCGGTGATGAAGGCAAGCTGTTCGGTTCAGTTGGCACCCGTGATATCGCTGATGCGATCACTGAAGCTGGCGTTAAAGTATCTAAAGCAGAAGTTAAACTGCCTACAGGTACTTTACGTGAAACTGGCGAGTACGAAATCGACGTACAGTTACACGCTGAAGTTACTGCAACTGTAAAAATTGTAGTAATCGCAGAAGCTTAATAAGCTTTAAAGCGCACTGTATCTGCAGTGCGCTTTTTCCTCTGGTTCCCCTGCTGTTGTTTATCTGATCTGCTAAAAAATATCTGACACTTTGCTTTGTGATCTGCCTGCGGCGGGTTAGCATTATGCTGTTTTCGCTAACTGAAACAGGTGTTATGAGTAGTATCAAAGACAAACAGGTTGCTGCGGTTAAAATGCCGCCCCATTCGATAGAAGCTGAGCAGTCGGTACTTGGCGGCTTAATGCTGGATAACGAGGCTTGGGATCGCGTGGCAGAAAAAGTCGTCGAGCAGGATTTTTACCTGCGCGCGCACCGCTTTATTTTCGCCGCCATGTCGCGCCTGGCAGAAGCCACCCAGCCCATTGATATTATTACCGTATCGGAAAATTTAGAAGCCAATCTGCAACTGGACGATGTCGGCGGTTTTGCTTATTTAGGCGAAATTGCCAAGAATACCCCCAGTGCCGCCAATATACTGGCCTATGCCGAAATCGTGCGTGAGCGTGCCGTGGTGCGCGATATGATTTCCGTGGCACATGATATTGCCGACGCTGGTTACGACACTCAGGGCCGCACCTCGGCTGAGCTTTTGGACTTTGCCGAAACCAAAGTATTTAAAATTGCTGAACAGCGTACCAATGCCAATGAAGGCCCCGAGCCAATTAACAGCATCCTGGCCAAAACCATTGAGAAAATTGACGAGCTGTTTCGCTCACCGTATGACGGTGTTACCGGCGTATCTACCGGCTATGTCGATTTAGATAAAATGACCAACGGCATGCAGCCGTCAGACTTAATTATTGTTGCTGCCCGGCCATCGATGGGTAAAACAACCTTTGCGATGAACCTGTGCGAGCATGCCGCCATTACCTCGGATAAGCCGGTGCTGATTTTCAGCTTAGAGATGCCATCTGAACAAATTATGATGCGTATGCTGGCGTCTCTGGGCCGCATTGACCAAACCAAGGTACGTACCGGCCAGTTAGAAGATGAAGACTGGGCGCGGCTGTCTTCTGCCATTGAGCTGTTAAACACCAAAGGTAAAATGTATATCGATGATGGCTCGGGTTTAACGCCGACCGAAGTGCGCTCACGGGCGCGCAGGGTTGCGCGCGAGCATGGTGGTTTAAGCATGATCATGGTCGACTATTTACAGTTAATGACAGTGCCGGGCATGAGTGACAACCGTACGTTGGAAATTGCCGAAATTTCCCGCTCATTAAAAGCGCTGGCAAAAGAGCTGAAAGTGCCGGTAGTGGCACTGTCGCAGCTAAACCGTTCATTGGAGCAACGCGCTGATAAACGCCCGGTAAACTCTGACTTACGTGAGTCCGGCTCTATCGAGCAGGATGCCGACTTAATTATGTTTATCTACCGCGACGAAGTGTATAACGACGACAGCCCGGATAAAGGCACAGCAGAGGTGATCATAGGTAAACAGCGGAACGGCCCGATTGGCCGGGTGCGGTTAACCTTTCACGGCCGGTATTCGCGTTTTGATAACTACGCCGGCAGCGCACGCTTTGAGGATGATTAATGCTTAGCCGCCGGCCACAGGCCACTATAGACTTAGCTGCGCTTGAGCATAACTTCGCGCGCGTAAAGCAGCTGGCGCCAAACAGCAAGGTACTGGCCGTGTTAAAAGCCAATGCCTATGGCCATGGCATGTTGCCGGTAGCTCAGGCGTTAACGCAAGCTGATGCTTTGGGCGTAGCGCGCCTCGATGAAGCCTTAGCACTGCGTGCCGGTGGTATTGCCAGGCCGATAGTGTTGCTGGAAGGCTTTTTTCACCCGGATGAACTAGCGCAAGTGGTTGCATCTAACCTGCAACTGGTGATACACCATCGCGACCAGGCCGAAGCATTGCTGGCGGCAACGCTGGATGCGCCGGTGCGGGTGTGGCTAAAAGTGGATTCCGGTATGCACCGGCTGGGTATTTATCCGCACGAATTTAACCAGCTGTATCAGCGTTTGAGCCAAAGCAGCAATGTGCAGGGGCCGCTTAGGTTAATGAGCCATTTTGCCAGCTCAGACGAGCTGGATAAGCCGGCTACCGCTAATCAGCTGGCATTGTTTAAGCACATTACGCAAGGCAGTACCGGTGAGCATTCATTGGCTAACTCTGCTGCCGTACTAAACTGGCCGCAAAGCCATGGTGACTGGGTGCGCCCCGGCTTAATGCTGTACGGTGTATCACCCATGGCGGATGCTGTGGGCACTGATCACGGTTTAAAGCCAGTCATGACGCTCAGCAGCAGCGTTATCGCGGTACGCGAGGTTAACGCCGGTGACGCTGTAGGCTATGGAGGCAGCTGGATAGCGGCGCATAATACCCGCTTAGCCGTGGTAGCGATGGGCTATGGTGATGGTTACCCGCGCGGCGCCGGCAATAATGCCGATGTATTAATTAACGGCAAGCGCTTACCCATTGTTGGCCGGGTATCTATGGATATGATTACTGTCGATATCGGCAACGAGGCAGTAGCCGTGGGAGACAAAGTGATCCTGTGGGGCAACGATTTACCGGTAGAGCAACTGGCGCGCTGTGTTGATACTATTCCTTATGAACTGCTGTGCAATATTACCAGCCGGGTGCAGTTTAGTTATACCCATAGTACTTAAAGACCCATAGTACTTAAAGCTGTAACTTCAATTACTTTTGGTACACGCAAACCGGATATGTTAAACAACAACGCCAGCTAATGCTGGCGTTGTGCGGTACAGGATGGCAGGTTATTTATCAAAGCTGACTTCAATATGCACTTTGCCAAAATCCGAGTCGAATGGCATTAATACCTTTGCACCTTCAGATTTATGCGAAATAGTGTGGTTTTTACCAGACACCACCACAGGGGTTGCCATGGTAAAGTCATAGCCTTTTTCACCTAAAATACGCTTGGCACCGCCGGTAACCATATTGGTTATTTCACCTACCATGTCGGTAACATCTGCTGTAATACCTTTTGGCCGTTCGCCCAGCATGCGAAACATAATTTCCACCGCTAAGGATTCTTCAAAGGTAATAGAAAATGAGCCTTTGGTTTGCGGGCTAACCATACCTATTAAACCAGACACATCGCCACGCGCAACTTCGTCTTTTTTTATACGGGGTTGTCCTGGGGTAATAGTGGTATTGGCCATAGTGCTTAGCACATTGACTAAAGACGATAAAAACGGATTTATAAATTCAACATTCATGTCAATGCCTATCAGAAAACAGAACTAAAGCGAAAGCTTGTTTAAGATTAGAAACCTTTTTGTCAATGCACAAGCCAGATCCTTGATACAGATAAGTTTTATTGTTTGGCTTTACATATTTTGCACAAACCATGTGCTTCAATGGTCTGGTGTTTGATAACAAACCCCTGAGATACCGCCTGACGGTTAAACTCGTCTTGCAGCAAACTGGAATGTAGCTCAGTGACATTACCACATTGATCACAAATTAACAGCTGTGCCGGGTGATGCTGGCCAAAATGATGGCACAACATAAACGCATTGCTCGATTCAATTTTATGAATAAAGCCCTGCTCGGTAAGAAACTCTATTGCCCGGTATACCGTAGCGGGTTTTGCGCCGGGCTCAGTTTGTTTTAACTGCTCAAGCAGTTCATAGGCGCCAATGCCGCCGTTAAGGCCGGCGAGCAGGCGAAACACTTTTTCGCGGATAGATGTAAAGCGGGCACCATTTTGTTCGCAAATTGTGCGCGCCCGGTTAACCAGAGTTTCCGTCGACATTTTCAGCTCCTGTCAGCAGTTGCTGGCAGTGTACCATAACAAAGCTTAACTGCCACGTACGCCATACAGTGCAACAGGATGAAAATGTGGTTGTTTATAACCGGTTAATTTGTTCTTTTAACTGGTAACTTTTGTCTGTAACAATGCTTTCCAGAGTAGCTATGCGTTGCTTCAGTTTTTCTTGCTCGGCTCTGAGTTGATCCAATTCTGCGCTACCCGCTTTGCCCTTATTATCGTGATATACCTTAAAGGCTGATAATCCTATACCGCCAATAATGGCCAGTGCAGCTATTTCGAAAGGTCCCATTGTATGCTCCTGTTATTCTCTGTAATAGTTTAATGGCATTGTGTGCAAATCAGATGCCAACTAATAATATGCATATATATCAGTTGGATGTGCTGGTAATCTAATTGATAACAATGGTAAGCACACAAAAGTTTAGCCAATTTCACCATAATATAGTGGTAAACTCCGCCACCAATCTAGCAATTAATTGTAAAGCATTATGACTGATGAAGACTGGATGCGCCGTGCTATCGTGCTGGCAGCTAACGCCGAGCAGCAGGGCGAAGTGCCGGTTGGCGCTGTGCTGGTGAAAGACGGTAAAATGATTGCCGAAGGCTGGAACCAGATGATCAGCCTGAATGATCCATCAGCCCATGCTGAGATGCAGGCGATACGTGCCGCGTCTGCCGTTATGGCTAATTACCGCCTGCCGGACTGCACCTTGTATGTAACGTTGGAACCATGCAGCATGTGCGCGGGGGTAATGGTGCATAGCCGGATTAAGCGGTTGGTGTTTGGCGCGACAGATTTAAAAACCGGTGCGGCGGGCTCGGTGCTTAATTTAGTGCAACATGGCCGGTTTAATCATCAACTGGAAGTGGTGTCCGGGGTGTTGGCTGCAGAATGCGCCGCACAGCTGTCAGCGTTTTTTCAACGCCGCAGGCAGGAGCAAAAAGCAGCTAAACAGCTTCGGTTGCCTGATTAAAAAAGCTCAGGTAATGGCGCCGGCGCTGATGCAACTTGGCCACCGCAATATTGCGTTTAATACGGCGCCTGCTTGAGGCAATATTAGCCAGGCGGCGTTTCGCTCTGATCTGGGGTTTCTTTCGTTTTAACATAAAAAGCCTGCATCGGGAGAATTATGCTTACTATGGATGCGTACCGGCCCGGTTTCAATAGCTGCTTTAATTGTTGTCCTGTGGTGGCTCTGGCAATATTTCTATACTGAGTTGCTCGGTTAAGCGCTGTTTTTGCAGCTCCAGCCGTTGCTCTGCCTGCTGGCGTTCATCTACCCACAACAAGGTGTCGTAGTAGCGACGGATATTTTCAACATAAGTTACCGCTTCATCACCACGGGCATAACCATATTTGGTGGTTTGATAAACATTTTTTTGCCGCAGCAACGGCAGGCGCTGTTTTACATCCAGCCATTTATCCGGATCAGCGCCCTGGCGCTGGGTAATAATGCGCGCATCTTCAACATGGCCCCAACCGACATTATAAGACGCCAGTGCAAACCATAGCCGGTCAGGCATGGTAATACGCTCTGGGATCCGGGTAACCATCCGGTGCAGATAACGGCTGCCACCCAGTATGCTTTGTTCAGGATCAAGCCGGCTGGCAACACCCATCTGCTGGGCTGTCGGTAAGGTTAGCATCATTAAGCCGCGTACACCGGTCGGGCTTTTGGCTTTGGGATCCCAGTGCGATTCCTGATAACTGAGTGCGGCCAGTAAGCGCCAGTCCAGCTCACCGGCATATTGCATAAACCAGGCTTTAAACTTCGGCAGCTGTTGCTCTATAGCATCGATATACACCAGCGTATCTACGTAATCGAACAGCTGCACATGGCCAAAGTAGCGATCTTCCAGCGCAATAAGTTCGCCGCCCTGATACATAGCACCAAAGAACTCAATTAATACGGCATAAAGCGAATCATCGCTGCTATCTGCCAGTAACCAGCTAACCGGCAAGTTGTCGCGTACGGTGAAGGCAATACTCAGGTTAGGGTAAAAGCGCCGGTTCAGTGCCAGCTGGTTTGAGTCGGTCAGGGTGTAAGCAATATTACCGTCAACCACCTGTTGTAAAATCTCGTCGGCATCCAGCGTTGGGTGTTGTTGCCACTGTAAATCAGGTTTGTCCAGGCTTAGCTGTTGCAGTGTTTCGGCATGGCTGCTGTCCTTTACTACAACTACAGTGTCGGTCAGGTCGTCCAGCGAGCGGGGCCAGGTATTGCCTTGTTTAAATACTAATACTTCATTTATCCAGCGATACGCCGGTGATGAGCGATACTTGCCTTTGCGCAGTTCTGTTAGGGTCAGGCCACCGGCAATATAGTCTACCTGGCCGGTTTGCAGCTTTTGCAGCAGTTCGTCCAGTTGGTAGCTGGGAAATAACTCCAGCTTTACACCAAGTTTATCTGCCAGTGCCTGGCTTAGTTCCAGCTCGAATCCGGTTGGGCCGTCTATACCAACATAATAGCTGGTAGGGCCGTGCAAAATGCCGACTTTTAAGCTATCACGCTGATATATCTGGTAAAGCTGGCTTTGTGATGGCTCGGGGCTACACCCTGCTAAACACAGTAACAACAGCAACCAGGCCTGACTTTTCCACATCTTTACTAACCTGCAATGTCACGTTCTGCGCTGTTATAACAAACTTCTGTCGCCGCGTCAGTGTTTACTCATACCACTTGAGCAGAAATTTCTTTATAATGGCGCGCCTGTTTTAGGTTCCATCGTCGTTCAATCCACGGGAAAAAAAGCCTATGTTGATCCTGCGTGGTGCGCCAGCACTGTCCGATTTCAGAATTCAGAAGTTACTAGACCAATGCGCCCAGAGTGGCTTAACCATCAGCGGTATTTATGCTGAGTTTATGCACTTTGCTGATGTTAGCAGCGCATTGACTGACGCCCAGCAGCAAACACTGGATAAATTGTTAACCTATGGCCCGGCTATAGCCAGCCATGAACCACGCGGCCAGTTAGTGCTGGTAACGCCACGGCCGGGCACTATTTCGCCCTGGTCATCTAAAGCGACAGATATTGCCCGTAACTGTGGTTTAACGCCGGTTTCGCGCTTAGAGCGCGGTATTGCCTATTATATTGAAGCTTCTGCAGCCTTAACGGCTGAGCAACTACAGCAGGTTGCTGCCTTATTGCATGACCGCATGATGGAAGCGGTGTTTAGCGAGCTTACCCAAGCGCAGGCACTGTTTACCAAAGCTGAGCCTGCAGAGCTTAGCTCGGTGGATATTAAAAACGGCGGCCGTGCGGCGCTGGCTAAAGCCAATATCGATATGGGCCTGGCATTGGCCGATGATGAAATTGATTACCTGTTTGATAACTTCACCGCGCTTGGCCGTAACCCGAACGACATCGAGCTGTATATGTTCGCTCAGGCGAACTCAGAGCATTGCCGGCACAAAATTTTTAACGCCGACTGGACTATCGACGGCGTACAACAGCCTAAATCGCTGTTTAAAATGATTAAAAACACCTTTGAGCAAACGCCGGACTATGTGTTGTCTGCCTACAAAGATAATGCTGCGGTAATGGAAGGCTCTACCGCTGGCCGCTTTTTTGCCCAGCCCGGTAATTTAACTTATCAGTATCACCATGAACCTATTCATATACTGATGAAGGTAGAAACCCACAACCACCCAACGGCTATTTCGCCCTATCCGGGAGCTGCAACCGGTTCTGGCGGTGAAATTCGTGATGAAGGCGCCACCGGTGTCGGCTCTAAACCTAAAGCCGGTTTAGTTGGTTTTTCGGTATCTAACTTACGTATTCCTGGGTTTGAACAGCCGTGGGAAACCGATTTTGGCAAGCCGGAGCGTATTGTATCAGCGCTGGATATTATGCTGGACGGCCCTTTGGGCGGCGCGGCGTTTAATAACGAATTTGGCCGCCCGGCCATTAACGGTTATTTCCGTACCTATGAAGAAAAGGTACCCAGCCATAACGGTGACGAAGTACGCGGTTACCATAAGCCGATTATGATTGCCGGTGGTTTAGGCAATATCCGTGCTGATCATGTGCAAAAAGGTGATTTACCGGTTGGCGCAAAACTGGTGGTATTAGGCGGCCCGGCGATGAATATCGGCCTGGGCGGCGGTGCGGCATCTTCGATGGCATCTGGTCAGTCGGCCGAAGATTTAGACTTTGCTTCAGTGCAACGCGAAAACCCGGAAATTGAACGCCGTTGTCAGGAAGTCATTGACCGCTGCTGGCAGCTGGGAAGCGAAAACCCTATCGTATTTATTCATGATGTTGGCGCCGGTGGTTTATCGAATGCCTTCCCGGAGCTGGTTAACGACGGTGGCGTGGGCGGTAAGTTTGAACTGCGCAATGTACCAAACGATGAGCCGGGCATGTCGCCGTTGCAAATCTGGTGTAACGAATCGCAAGAGCGTTATGTAATGGCGATACCGGCCGACAAGATGCCGGTGTTCGAGCAGATCTGTAAACGTGAGCGCGCACCTTTTGCCGTTGTAGGCGAAGCTACAGCAGAGCAACACTTAACGTTGACCGACACCCATTTTGGCAGCACGCCAATTGATCTACCGTTAAACGTGTTACTGGGCAAAGCGCCGAAAATGCACCGCGACGTGCAAAGTGCACAAACCGCGGGTAAAGCACTGGATTTAACCGGCGTAACGGTAAAAGACGCGGCAGAGCGTTTATTGCGTTTACCGGCTATTGCCGAAAAAACCTTCCTGGTAACCATTGGTGATCGCACGGTAACCGGTTTAGTTGCGCGTGACCAGATGGTTGGCCCCTGGCAGGTGCCGGTAGCTAACTGCGGTGTTACTGCGGCCAGCTACGACACCTACCACGGCGAAGCGATGGCAATGGGCGAGCGCACGCCGGTGGCACTGCTCGATTTTGCTGCTTCTGCCCGTTTAGCGGTAGCAGAAGCCATTACCAATATAGCCGCCACTGATATTGGCGATCTAAAGCGGATTAAATTATCTGCCAACTGGATGGCAGCAGCCGGCCACCCGGGTGAAGACGCCGGTTTATACGCCGCAGTAAAAGCCATTGGTGAAGATCTGTGCCCTGCACTGGAAGTGACTATTCCGGTGGGTAAAGACTCTATGTCAATGAAAACCAAATGGCAGCAAAACGGTGAAGAAAAAGCCGTTACCGCGCCATTATCTTTAGTGATCACTGCGTTTGCCCGCGTAGAAGATATCCGTAAAACGGTCACACCGCAGCTGCGCACCGACAAAGGCGATACCAGCCTGCTGTTAATTGACTTAGGCCTGGGCCAGAACCGCTTAGGTGCGTCCTGTTTAGCGCAGGTATATAAGCAGCTGGGCCAGACGCCGGTTGATTTAGACAGCCCACAACTGCTGATTAACTTCTTTAACGCCGTGCAGCAATTAACCCGCGAGCAAAAACTGCTGGCCTACCATGACCGTTCAGACGGTGGTTTATTTGTTACGCTGGCCGAAATGGCCTTTGCCGGTAAAGCGGGTGTACGTGCCGATATCAGCGCACTGGGTAACGATGATATGGCGGTGTTGTTCTCTGAAGAGCCGGGCGCGGTTATTCAGGTTGCCGCAGCGGATCTGGATTACGTTAAGCAGCTACTGGCACAGCATCAGCTGGGCAACTGCAGCCATGTTATAGGCAGCGTAAACACTAATGACGAGCTGGTATTCAGCCGTGGCGATAAAGTGGTATTAAGCGACAGCCGCACCCGCTTGCGTTGTATCTGGGCCGAAACTACCTATCAGATGCAGGCACTGCGTGACAACCCAGCTGGCGCCAAACAAGAGTTTGACGCCAAAGCTGATGTTGCCGATCCGGGCCTTAATGTAAAACTAAGCTTTGATTTAAATGCCGACGTCGCCGCGCCGTTTATTTTAAAAGGTGCTGCGCCTAAAGTGGCCATTTTGCGCGAACAGGGCGTTAACTCGCACGTAGAAATGGCTGCGGCGTTTAACCGTGCCGGTTTTACCGCCGTTGATGTGCATATGAGCGATATACTGGCAGGCCGGGCTAAGTTAGCCGATTTTAACGGCTTAGTAGCCTGTGGTGGTTTCTCTTACGGCGACGTATTGGGCGCCGGTGAAGGCTGGGCTAAATCAGTATTGTTTAACGATATTGCCCGTAAGCAGTTTGCTGAGTTCTTTGCGCGCCAAAGTACCTTCTCGCTGGGGGTGTGTAACGGCTGTCAGATGATGTCTAACCTCAAGAGCCTGATCCCAGGTGCTGAGCTGTGGCCACACTTTGTCCGCAACAAGTCTGAGCGCTTTGAAGCCCGTTTTAGTCTGGTAGAAATACAGCAAAGCCCGTCGTTGTTTTTTAACGGTATGGCCGGTTCACGTATGCCGATTGCTGTGTCACACGGTGAAGGCCATGCTGAGTTTGCTTCATCTGAAGCATTCGCCAAAGCCAACCACAGCGGCACGGTTGCCATGCGCTTTGTGGATCACTACGGCAAAGCCACTGAGCAATACCCGCAAAATCCGAACGGCTCGCCAGCCGGTATCACATCGCTTACCACCACTGATGGCCGGGTAACGATAATGATGCCACACCCGGAGCGAGTGTTCCGCGCCGTAGCTAATTCATGGCAGCCAGACGGCTGGCAGGAAGACAGCCCGTGGATGCGCATGTTCCGCAACTCGCGGGTTTGGTTAGGTTAAGCTAACTGAGCTGTAATAACGAAAAAACCTGCTGCGGCAGGTTTTTTTATGGCTAGCGAAAAGATAAAAGCATCAGCGGTTGTTATTGCAGCGGTGTTTACCTACATCAAGCCTTTTAAAAATGCTACTACACTGCGGCCCAGTGCGCTTAGAGCGTAGCCGCCTTCCAGTGCGGCGACAATACGGCCCTGACAGTGTTGATCTGCCAGTTGTTTTAGCTGCTGGGCTATCCACTGGTAATCGGCTTCGGTTAGCAGAAACTGCGCCATGTCATCTTCGCGGTGGCCGTCAAAACCGGCGGATACCAGAATAAGCTGCGGTTTAAATGCGTTAATGCGCGGCAGCCAATGCTGCAGAATTTGTTCACGCCAGATAGCTGGTTTGCACAGGGCTGGCAGTGGTAAGTTTTCAATATTACTGGCGCTGGGGTGTTCACCGGTATTGGGGTAAAGCGGATACTGAAAGGATGAGCAAAACAACACCCGCTCATCAGCGGCGAAAATATCTTCAGTGCCGTTGCCGTGATGCACGTCAAAATCGACTATGACTACCCGGCTAAGCTGGTAGTGCTCAAGCGCGTAAGCGGTTGCTACAGCGATATTGTTAAAAATACAAAAGCCCATAGCCTGGCTGCGCGTAGCATGGTGGCCCGGCGGGCGCACATTACAAAACGCCTGCTGGTTGATGTCGCTCATAACCTGATCTACCGCGTTAATGGTAGCGCCTGCAGCGTGCAGGGCAGCATTGAGGCTGTGTTTCATCATCTGGGTATCAGGGTCTAGCCAGATATGGCCATCTTCTGGGGTTTTGTTGTAAATTTCATCAACATACAGCTTATCGTGTACATGATATAGATCTTCTGCTCTGGCAGGTGTGGCGTCGCGCTGTTGCACAATAAACTCCAGGCCGGAGCGGATTAACTGATCATTTATCGCACTTAGCCGGGCAGGTTGTTCCGGATGATCATCGCCGGCCTGGTGTAAATAACAGCTGGGGTGGCTAAACAGGGTAATTGCCATCCGTTATGCTCCGCTGGTTTTGCAGGCTGAGCGGGGCAGGTGCAGCTGCAGGTTAACTTCTGTGGGGTCGTCCCCTGGCAGGCGGCTAAAACCGGCTTTTTGGAACACCGCCAGCATGGCTTTGTTTTCTGAGCGTACGTAGGCTGTCATGCTGGTTAAACCGCGTAATTCAGCAATGGTGATCATCTCCTGCAACAGGCGTTTGGCCATGCCTTTGCCCTGATGCTTTTCCCGTGTAACAAAAGCCACTTCGCAGCTTTGGTTGTCGTTTAACAGGTAATAGCGGCCCACAGCCTGAATTTGTACCGCTGAGCCTTTTTGTTTCACAATACACAGTGCTAAATCGCGGGATTGATCAACGCCCACCAGGGTACAGGATTTCTCCCGGCTCATTTGTGTTGGCACGGCGCTGTAGCGCAGTTGCAGTGTTTCTTTGGTATGTGAGTAAAAAAACTCCTGCAGGCGGCGTTCGTCAGATGGGTTTAATGGCCGAAGATCAAATTCTTCGCCATCAATTAATAGCTCTTTAAAACCGACATCACCCAGCTCTGGTACTTCCATGGGGGTGTGCAGCTGGTAATGCGGTACCCAGTAATGCTTACGCACTTCTTCCAGCAACTGCTGGCGAAACTTCGGGTGCGCGACCCGGATCAGCTCCAGTGAGCGTTCGCGGATACTTTTACCACGTAATGATGCCACGCCAAACTCGGTAACCACATAATGCACATGGCCACGCGAGGTTACCACACCAGCGCCTTCAGAAATAAAAGGGACTATGCGTGATATAGTGCCGTTTTGCGCAGTAGAGGGCAGGGCGATAATGGGTTTGCCGCCACTGCTCATGGAGGCACCGCGGCTAAAATCTACCTGGCCGCCAATGCCGCTGTAAAACAAATGGCCGATAGAGTCGGAGACAATCTGGCCGGTTAAATCAACTTCAATCGCGCTGTTAATGGCCACCATATTGTCATTACGGGCGATATTGGTCGGCGAGTTCACATATTCGCTGGGGTAAAAACCCAGATGCGGGTTGGCATGGACAAAATCGTATAGTGCCCTGCTGCCGACACAAAAACTGGTTACCGTTTTGCCCGGATGAAAGGTTTTTTTGCGGTTATTCACTACGCCTTTTTTTATCAGATCCATTACGCCGTCGGTAATCAGTTCGCTGTGTACACCAAGATCTTTGTGGTTACCCAGGTAGCGCAGTACGGCATCACAAATTTTGCCGATACCAATTTGTATCGTGGCACCATCTTCTATCAGCAAAGACACATACTGGCCGATCCGCTCAGTAATGGCATCAAGCTCGGGCGCGGGCATTTCTGGCAGTGGTTGGTCGGCATAGAAAAAGCTATCAATCTGATCGCGGTGAATAAAAGCCTGGCCGTAGGTAACCGGCATGGCGCTGTTAACCTGGGCGATAACTTTTTTGGCTGATTTGGCCGCCGCTGATACCACATCTACCGATACGCCAAGCGAGTGATAACCGTGCTCGTCGGCCGGGCTTACCATAATTAATGCAGCGTCCAGCGGTAATACGCCGTCGCTGAATAATGATGGAATATCTGACATAAAGCAGGGGGTGTAATCGGCCCGGCCTTCGGCTACGGCCTGGCGTACTTTGTCGCCACCAATAAACAGTGCATTTACTTTAAACAGTTGCTGGTGCTGCGGCTCTACCCACTTGTTGTCTGCCAGCGTGTAAACCTGCACTATTTCAATATCGTGCAGCTGTTTGGCGTTGGCTATCAGATCATCAATCAGGGCGGCGGGGGTACCAGCATGCGAGCCAATAAAAATACGGTCGCCGGATTTTAACAGCTGTTGCCAGTTCAGCGTAGCGGGGGCTTTAGCCACTGTTATGCTCCGTGTAGGGGGATACAGCTATAGAATAACAGTTTAGGCTAAAAGGCAACCGCGGCGCAGTCGCCTTTAGTCTAAGTTATTGCTTTATAACTTCCAGCGCAGGCCTACCATGGCAACATAGGGGTCTATGTCAACATCAACGCTTTGCACTGTAGTGCCATTTACCTGAACCCGGCCGGTGGTGTCGATATCCATTTTGCTTACCATCAGGTGCAGGCCTAAGGTGTCGGTGAGTTTAATGTTTACACCAGCTTGTAATGCCAGGCCAAAAGAGCTTTTCAGTTTTAGCCCGACCTTGTCGTCAGCGCCGGCGACTTCCAGCGCGTTTAAGGCGCCAACTAATTGGGCATCAGCTTTTTCATTAAAAAACTCAGTGTAATTTAACCCGACACCAACGAAGGGATCAAACATCTGATGCTGTGGCATAAAATGATACTGTGCCAGCAGTGTGGGTGGTAAGTGCTTGGTTTTACCTACTTTTAAGCCATCGATCGCCGAGCCTTTCACGGTAATATCATGGCTGAACGGGGTAGCTGCAATCAGTTGTACTGCCCAGTTCGGGTTAATGCGGTAGTCAAATGTCAGGCCCAGCTGGGTATTAGTATTAACGCCAACAGCAGTGGAACCTGATGGCAAACCGGCTACCTGCTCAATAACGTTTAAGCTGGAGCTGCTGTCGTCCGGCGCTACAGTAATGGCACCTACGTTAATCGCAAAGTCGGCAGAAGCTGGTGCAGCGGCTAACAGTGAGGCAAGAGTGATAATGGACAGGGTTGTTTTCATAATGATCTCCACAGATAAGTTCTGTGGCCAATTGTCCGCTTTGCTCAGCAGAGAATATTGGGCTGGATCAATAAAAAACGATACCTGAAGTGAATCAGGTATCGTTTGTTGTTCTAAATCAAAAGTTATAGTGGTTGCACGCCTCCACCATCCCCAGGAGAGCACCGAGGTACATTTATATGTAGGTAGTAAGAGGATCCTGAGTCAAGTTTAACACTGAGCTCTCTGCCTCCATGTGCAGATGTTGCATAATTGATATATGAGCCTGCAGGGCCTGAATAGATGGTTATAGGGCTGCTACCGGTTATATCTCTAACAACCATTTGAGATGCACCCGCTACCCCACCTATCATCAAACTGCCATTTCTGGTGTAGTTTGTGCAGCTAAGGAACTCATATTGAGCGTAGGTGGGAAATGGAGCTATTGGTCGATACTCTGTTCTTGTGCCAACGACTTTTTGCTCGATATAGGTTTTTGCTAAGTCAGCAGTGCCATCACAACGGTAGATATAATAGGGATCATTAACAGGTATACCTCCATGGCCTAAGTATTCTGCTAAATCCTGAACTGGTAATGCGGGTCTGGCGGCAACACTATCTGCAATATGTGTAGAATGGAATTTTTCCTGAGTGTAATAACCATAATATCCTGGGTTATATATATTGTAACCAAATCTATATTGGTTGTACTTACATGTGTAATTCCCGCCAAAGTGCTGGACAGCTTGGGTAATATTTACTGTAACTGCATCCCAATCGTCATATTTCGCTGCTTGTGCTAAAGATGTAGTTAACAGTAGTGCTGAAGTAAAAATGGCTGCTTTCATGTGTTTCCCTTCTTATTATTTAAGTTAATTAAAATACATTATGATATGTTTCATGTAAACTAATTAAATTTTTTAGAAAGGAAATGGAGCTGATTTTAATTCAGCCCCGTAGTTTGTTTTATATCAAATAAAGTAAGTATTACTGAATTCGCTGTGCTGGTCGCTCCTGCCGTTGTACGGTAGGAGCCTGGCGCGGTTCACGTACCTGCTGCTGGCTTGGCTGGCGCACAGCAGGCGTTTGTTGCTGTACCTGAGGCTGCCGCTGCTGCACAGCTGGCTGCTGGTACTGCTGCCGTGGCTGTTGTACCTGAGGTTGTTGTTGTACTGCAGGTTGGCGTTGCTCTGCTCTGAGCTGGCGCTGCTCAGTGCGCTGAGGCTGTGTGGTTTGCACATCACGCTGGCGCAGCTGTTCAGTGCTGATCACCCGCTCTGAGCGTTCTGGCTGCGCCGCCGGCTGGCGCTGCTCTTTTAATTGCTGGTTAAGCTGCTGCTGGCGGCGTTCATCGCGATTAACCTCGGTTGGCCGTACCCGTTGCTCCGTTGAAACATTACGTTGCTCTGTTGAGACATGGCGTTGCTGACGCTGGTTGTTATCGTTTGCCTGCCATTCACGGTTAGGCATTCTGACCTGCTCAGCTGTTTTACGCTGATAATGCTGCTTGTTCTCGCGCACGGTGACACTGTTGTTTACACGGGTATGGCGCACCGGTTGGCCTTGTATTTCACGTGTTGGCTGGCGGTAACCATAACCTGTGTAATCCCGGTTTAACCGTTCATGGCGGTAATGCACACCACGGCGATGTTCGGTGTTGTGGTGCCAGCGGCGGGCATCCACGTAGTGTCTGTGGCGTACCGGATAATAGCGCGGTGGTTTGTGGTAATAGTGGTGGTGTACTACCACATGGCGATGATGCCAGTCGAAGATACTAAAATAGAACCAGGGCCGCACATTCACACTTATGCCCCAGTGAAACGGGCTGTGGCGGTAATACACCCCTGCGGTATGCCAGTATACCGGTGGGTGTGATGGCCACCACCAGTCGCCGTACACTATGCGGGTGTCGTACACCGGCACATAGACAACTTCTTTGCGCGCAGGCTCAATAATAATAATCTCACGCTCGCGCTCTACCACCACGTGTTTGGTGTCGTTTAGCGAGCCATTGGCATAGGCCTTTTGCCGCAAATTCTGAATGCTGGCCATTACCTGCGCTTCATCGGCTAAAAACGCCTCGCCAAGCTCCTGGGTCCAGTCCAGATCATTGCTTAGCCGTTCCAGTAACTGTGGAAAAGCCACCAGCGCTTTTACGCTTGGATCCCAGCTTTGCTTTTCTACAGCATCGACGGCGGCTTCGCCGGTCAGTTTAGGGTTATCTTTTACCCAGCGGGCAGCCTGTACCACCTCCAGTGGGTAGGTTGAGGCAATCAGCACATGGGTTAATACGGTATCGGGATACAGGGCTACCGGCGCCAGCATTTGATCCAACTGCGCCTGCGACAAGGTTTCTTCTTCAGCCCGGACATCAAACGACTGGCTAACCAGCAGCACGCACATCGCCAGTATCCGGCTTAGTTGCAGCATCAGGTTTTTCATCTTGCTATCCTCAGTTTCACCGTTAGCAAAGTACTGCACCGACGGCTTTTTGTACAGTGTATAGCTTATAGGGGGATTTGGCTGAATTGAAACTGAACTTTACTGAACCTTTACATAGCAAAACCGGCAGCCAAAGCTGCCAGTTCCAATGAGGCTTTAACCGGGCTATTCTGCGTCGATATAGCGCGCTTTTTTACTGGCTTTTAGCATAGTCATATCTACCAGTACCAAACCGTCAACACAGTTGGCAAAACCAGGATCTGTGCCAAAAGCGAGAAACTTTACACCGCCCGGTTCGCACAGTTCGCTGTACTGTTTATACAATGTGGGTACGCTAACGCCCATATTGGCCAGTAAATGTTTTAGCTGGGTAAAATCCTCGAGGTAGTTGTCGCCGCTAAAGTGCTGCTGTAATTCAGATAAAATAGCCTGCGGCAGCTGATAGGGTTGTTTTGACACAGCTGCGCAGGCTGTATCGCTAAAGTACAGGCTGTAAAAGTACACCATAAGATCGCGGGCTGCCTGCGGGTAGCTGTTCGACAGGCTGACACCGCCAAACAGATATCGAATATCCGGGTTACGTTTTAAGTAAGCGCCAATGCCGTACCATAAATATTCCAGGCTGCGTTTACCCCAATAACGCGGTTGTACAAAGCTGCGGCCCAGTTCTAGCCCGGCATCAAGATACGGCTGCATATTGGCATCAAACTGAAATAACGATGCGGTGTATAGGCCATTTTCGCCGTATTCAGCCAACACTTTGCGGGTGTTAGCAAAGCGGTAGGCGCCGACAATTTCCAGATCGTCTTTATCCCACAGGATCAGCTGCTCGTAGTGGCTGTCAAAGCGGTCGATATCGCGCCGTAAACCACTGCCTTCGCCTACTGCCCGAAAGGCAAATTCGCGCAGCCGGCCAATTTCGCGCAATATTGGCGAGCTTTGCTGGTGGCAGTACAGGTAAATTTGCTTGCCATCACCGGTTTGGCCGAGTAATTCGCAGGCTTCAACAGCTTTTTTCAGCGTAATACGGTCTTCCGGATGAGCAATGGCGCTTTGGGTAATAAACAGCGGGGCTTTATCTTTAGCCAGCCGGTACAGGTGTTTTTTAAACAGCTTTACTTTGGCCTGAGTTTCCAGCGCCATATTGGCAAAGGCTTCGTAAGGGATCTGCTCACCAATGCGCATTTCCAGCTTTTTCCGCTGCTGCTTAAACATTTCTTTTACCAGCAGCATGGTCGCCAGTGGCTTGTACAGCATAGAAGCACCATAAAACAGTGCAGAATTACGGCCATCAATAAAGATAGGTAATATTGGCGCTTTGGCATTGCTGGCAAAACGTAAAAAGCCGCTGTGCCATTTGCCATCACGGATGCCCTCCGGGCGCAGGCGCGATACCTCGCCCGACGGAAACAGGATCAACGCACCCTCAGCGGCTAAATGTCGCTGAATATTATCCAATGCCCGCCGCTCTGTGCCGCCGCTCATATTATTTACCGGCAGTAATAAGTTATGCAGCGGCTCCAATGCCATCAGTAGCTGGTTGGCTACTACTTTAACATCGGGGCGAACATCGCTTACCAGCTTTAACAGCGCCAGGCCATCCAGCGAGCCAATAGGGTGGTTGGCAATAATAACAATGCGGCCGGAGGTGGGGATACGCTCGATTTCGTTGTCGCGCACCGAATAGCGAAAGTTAAAGTAGTCCAGTACCTGTTCAACAAACTCCAGCCCTTGTAAATGCGGATAACGGCTGGCAAAAGCAATAAAGTCCTGCTCATGCAGCAAACGGCGCAGGGCGCCTTTTACCGGCTTATACAGCCACGGTTTGTTTGACAGCTGAGGCAGGTTTTGTGCAAGCACTTGTTCGACACTGATCATGGTTCGCTCCGATAGCACTGCAGTAGGCTGCGCTCAGGCTAAAGCGGTTGTATGACAATTCAGTGTCGGATTTATGGCAGTTTGCTGAAATTTCAGGCAGCTTTCTTACTGCTGGCAGCAAGTGGCAAGGCGGCAATTTTTTCTGCCTGCTCAGTCCAGTGATACAACGCCAGGCTGCCATCGGGCTGTTCAATCAGGGCTGTGCAGCTGTCAATCCAGTCGCCATCGTTGCAGTAAATAATACCTTGTTCCAGGCGGATTTCGGCATGATGGATATGGCCGCATACTATGCCATCAAAGCCACCGCGTTTGGCTTTGGCAATAGCAGCAGTACGATAACGGGCTATGGCTTTTTGTGCGCCCGGTACCTTACTTTTAATGTAGGCTGCCAGGCTAAAGTAGCCGCCACCGGTTAACCGGCGCATGCGATTGTACCAGCGATTTAAAAACAGTAAAAAGTCGTACAGGTTGTCGCCAAGCCAGGCATGCAAGCGGCCAAAGTTAACCTCTTTATCAAACTCGTCACCGTGCAGCAGTAACAATTTTTTGCCCTGTGCTGTGGTATGGCTGGCGCGCAGGGCAATGCGGATATTACCAAAGCTTTTACCGGCATATAACCGCATGGCTTCGTCGTGGTTGCCGGGGATATAGACTACCTCTACACCTTGTTCGGCTTTATCCAGCAAGCAGCGCAGCACTTTGTTCTGGCTTGGGGTCCAGTGCACCTGTTTACGCATGGCCCATAAATCGACAATATCACCAAGCAGATAAATGGTTTGAGCCTGAGTATGTTCAAGGAAGCTCAGCAGATAATCTGCCTGGCAATCTTTGCAACCCAGATGAACGTCAGATAAAAAGATAGTGCGGCAGTTCAGCATCAGTCTGTACCATGTTATCTTTAGGCGCTGCCAGCATCAGCGCGGGCTGTGTCAGCGATATGACCAATTTATGAAGCTTTGGTTATTTGGTATGGCAGTAACAGCGCGGATGAAAGCAGTTTGCTTTCATCCGCAGCCGGATTAGTTGCTACGCAGAGAGTGAATTGCAGGTTTACTGGCAACGCCCCAAACTGCCAGAATGGCAGTTGCGATGGCGATAGTACAGATTAGCCCAACAGGAATAATAAACGATGACAGTTCAACTGATACAGTGAACCAGGGTTTGTTCTTCACGTAACTTAATAGCGCTAGTAATAGGGCGGTGCTGCAGGTTAACCCTATTAAAACGGGTACCATAGTGTCCTTGCAAACCAATGTCATGATCCGTTTTGGTGTGGCGCCAATCGCCAGACGAATACCCAACTCAAATTTACGCAAGGTCATGCTGTAACTTAATACACCGTATACTCCCACTGCAGCTAAAAACAGGGATAATAAACCCAGTATCGCCGTCACCCAGGCAGATATTTTATCCATAGATATTTTCAGTTGATGAACATCATTCATCGAATACATATCGTACAGATAAATTTGTGAGCTGACCTGAGCTGCCAACTGATTTAACTGTGCTGCAGACAACTGCTGATTAGGTTTATACGACACCATATAGGTTGCGCCACGTAGCATAGGCACATAGATGCGGGGCATATTAAGCTGGTTTGGGATAGTTAAATCTTTTACGATACCTACCACGTGGTAAGGCACGGACTGATTGTTAAAATAAAACGGTTTGCCAAGGGCAGAGCTGTCTGGCGACAACATTTGTGCCATCGTTTCATTAATCACCGCTACTTTGTCACGTGCAGTAACTTCTTCGGCTGTAACATTACGACCTGCAATAAAAGGTAGTCCCACTAATGGCATATAGTTTTCATCTATAGTTCCGATGCCGGGACCTATAGATATGCCACCACCAAGCTCTGATGTAACTGCGGTGGTCCATTCAATATTTACTGTTCTGGCCATTGGAGCATTACTCGCAAGACTGACTTTTTCTATCGCATTGTGTTGCTCCAGTTGCCTTGCTATTGCCTCAATGTAGTTTCGCCGTTCTTCTGCCGGTGCCATCACCAGCTCACCAAGGTCAAAATCCAGAAACGTTTTCGATTCAGTAGTAAAGCCCAAGGGTGCTTGTATTGCTTTGATAGCAGAGCTGAATACTTGAAGGTTACAGCTGATTAATACACCACACAGAGTAACCTGGCTAATAATCAGGAGATTACGGATGCGAGAGGATATTTGTAAACCTGCACCTTTACCGCTGGCCTGTAATGTTTTATTAAGTTCTCGATAGTTGAGCTGGCTGGTAGTGATCAGAGAGAAAATAGCTGCCAGCACTATACCTATGGTCCAAGAGAATAAGACAGTAGGCAAATTCAGCGATAACTCTGCTACTCTGGGGAGCTGTGTTTGCGCTACGGATATCAGCAGGGTATTACCAAGGTGAGCGATCACAATCGCCAGTGTGCTGGCAGCTAACATCAGCATCAGAATTTCGGCAAAAATTACGCCGAAGATATGCTGACGTTTTGCTCCCAGAGCAATCTGGATCACGATTTTACGGTGGTTATTTGCTGCGCGAGCCAAAATAAGGTTGATGATATTGACTGCTGCTATTAATACCAGCACCAATACTCCTGCGAACATCAGTAAGGCTCTGGAGCGAGAGTCGCCCATAATAACGTTTTCAAAGCTACGCAAACTAACAGTGATTCTCCGGCTATCAAAATAAGGTACACCGGTTACTTCTTCACGGAATCTTTTATTAATCAGTGTAGAAAGGTTATGTTCTGTTTGGCTGACAGACTGACCTTCGTTCAGTTTAGTCACCAGATAAATCTCAATAAAAAACATACCCCAGGCAGTATCGTCTCCAGGTGGAAGTGGGTTAAAGTCCCATGGCAACCATACCTGAGTATTGCGGCCTGTTTCATGTAGTTGTGGCTCGACAAAGTTTTTTGCCGTAACGCCAACAATATTGAAACTGGTGCCGTTGAACATCATTTTTTCGGACAGGATATCTGGCTTGCCTTTGTATAAATCCTGCCATAGCTGATAACTTATTACGGCAACTGGCACCTTGGAGTGCAAACCCTCTTCTGCTGAGAATCCGCGCCCCAGCACATACTGCGTGCCTAACATTGAGAAATAGTCAGGCGTGATAAAATTAGCTTTTAATTTCGGTTTGGCGTCATCATTTGTCAGTACTGCTTCACTATATTTGATAAAAGCACGCTGTTCGAACTGATCAGTCTGTTGATATAACTCCATTAGACCAGGGTAGTTCTGGGCATTATTGAATCTGAGGCGGCCATCGTCGTGGTGTGTCCAGTTGGTGACATAAAGCTGTTGTTGATCCGGATAGGGAAGTGGTTTATACAGCAGTAAATAGTTTAGGTTAAACATGCAAACCAGAGCGCCCAGCGTCAGACCAAAAGTCAGTACTATCGTCGACACATAACCGGGCACATGTTTTAAACTATTGGCAGCCGTTCTGATAAAGTAGCTGAACATATTAACTAGCCTCCGCTAATATACCGGCCTTGTCGGTTATCTGGCCATCCAGCAGATGTAGTTTACGGTTCGCCATCTCTGCGTAACGAGGGTCATGTGTCACCATACATAAAGTTGTTCCCTCTTTATTGAGTTGCATCAGCATAGCCATAACGGCATCACCATTTTTTGAATCAAGGTTACCGGTAGGTTCGTCAACCAACAAAATGGCAGGGTTGGCGATCAGTGCTCTGGCGATTGCTACTCGCTGTTGCTGCCCACCAGATAACTGGTTAGGTTTATGTTTGGCGCGGTGCGCCATATCAACCTTTTCCAGACATTGCATCACCCGTTTCTCAATTTCGTCTTGCTTCGGCGCTTGCTGTGCATAGCGTAATGGCAAGGCAACGTTATCAAATACGCTTAGTTCATCTATCAGATTAAAAGACTGAAAGATAAAACCAATTTTGGCGTTGCGGATTTCTGCTGCCTCTGTGAGCGAAAGACGGCTGACGTCTTTATCTTCAATCAGATACTGACCATTGCTGGGCATATCAAGTAGCCCCAGAATAGACAGCAGAGTAGATTTACCACAACCAGACGGGCCACAAATGGAGACAAAATCGCCGCTGTAAATCTCCAGATCTATTCCTCTGAGAGCATGGGTGTCCATTTCATCAGTGCTGAAAATCTTGGTAATTCCCGCCATTTTAATTTTTAATTCGCGCATAACCGTTTCCTTTTCATTTAGTTTGTAATACTTATGCGTTTGCTGTCAGTAAAGCCTGTCATATCCGACACAATAAAGGTGTCATTGACAGCCGCACCTTCAAGCAACTGGATATATTTTCCGGCGTCTTCGCCGTAGCGAACCTCCGAGTACTCCGCCAGTTGTCGTGTCTGATCCAGTTTGTACAGACTGTTGCTGGAGTTAACCCGCACATTTACCGGCCGGTCTATGTACAGGGTGTTTTTAAGCTCAGCAGTGTAAATAACCGCATCAACGCTCAGTTCAGGTCTTGCTGATGCAGGTAATTGTGCTGCGGTGAACTGGATTTCTATCGTTACCGTGCCTTCTTGTACTTCAGGGGTAATACGGCTGACTTTGCCAGGGAGCAGATCCCGGCGGGTCGTCACTTCGGCCAATTGACCTACACTGATTCTTTCTGCCTGAGCTTGAGGTACTCGGATTAGTGCAAGCAGGTCTTGTTCGCTACCTACCAATGCCAACTCTTGCCCTGCAGCAATACTTTGGCCTAACTCTACCGGGAGCCTTTGTAATATGCCGTTAATACCAGCTTTAACAGCCAAAGCATCAACGCGGTTTTTGACAGTGAGGTATAGTGCTTCGGCTTGGTTAATCTGCTCTTGCTGAATATTCAGCCCTTCCTGATTAACCTGTTTTAACTGCGCTATGCGATTTTGCTGGATGCGCATGCTGTCATGCAATTGCTCTTGCTCCAGTACAGTAGTTTTATAGGTAAGTTGAGATACCACACCTTTATCAACCAGTTCTTGTTCTGCTTCTCGACGCAATTTAACCATGTTGAACTTCGCCACCATCTCTGCCAGATTAGACTCCTCCGCTAACAACTCACGCTGATTGTTCAGCTCCAATTTGCGCAAATTAGCTTTCTCCTGATTTAACTGCATCCTGGCACGCTCCGTTTCTTCGTGCAGTTCAGGATTATTCAGCTTCATTATGATGCTATCGGGCGTAACCTGCGCGCCAGGGCGAAGGATAATTTCTTCTACGGTGGCAGACGTGAGGGAGGTTAGCAGCTTCTGCTTGTGCGACCTGAGCACGCCATAGCCCTGCACTTGTACACGCAGATCGCCTTGTTTTACCGTACTTAGCACCAGCTGGTTGCGGTTGACTTGTCGGTGAGACTCTTTTCCCATCAGCAGGATGGCGACAATAGTCACCACAACTATGCAAATCAGCAACATCGCTTTTTGTTTATAGTTGGCGTGGGCAGATTTTTGTTTTACCACGTCCATATACGGCTCCTGTAAGTTTGAAATTGAACAGACATAATTAGCTGTTTGTTGCTGCAGCAGTGCCTGACTGCTCTTGACTATCAGCGTCTTCATGCTCTGGATCTGGCTCATCGCTGATATGGCGGATTTGTTTATTGCTGTAACCCCACAAAGCAAACAGCATTGGCAATATAGATAAACAAATTAACATCAGGGCGATACCCCGGCCTGGTCCAGTGCCTATTATTGGTCCAATAGTGTTGGAAACAATATTGTTTCCACGCATTACTGGCTCAAACACAAAGTCTGCCAGCGGGCCGGCCAGGAAATCGCCAAGTGGAATGGTAAACTGAGCAAACATACGGCGCAGCGCAAACACCCGCCCCTGTACACCCGGAGGAATGCGACCTTGCCAGATTGCCTGACTGCAGCCATTAATCATCGGTAATAAGAATTTGAAGCAGAATAAGCCGAGCATGATTAGCCAGATTGACGGGTAAATACCCAGTAACAGCAAGCAAAAACCCATTAAAAAGCCGCTGCCCAAGATACCGTGGATCTTTTTGTCGGGGCCTCCGGTTGACGCCAGATAAAATGAACCCAATAACATACCGATGCCACCGACCGACAACACCATACCAATCTCAGACTTATCAGCGAAGAAATGCAGCATCGGCAGCACTGAGATTGTGCCCATACTAACAACGAAGTTGATCAGGCAGAAAAATACCAGTAAATAAACCAGATCTTTGTGTTGAAACAGATAAGCCCAGCCCAGTTTAAATTCCTGCCACATACTGGAGCCTTTCTTATCATTCTTAAAGGCTTTGGCTTTAGGAATTTTAACCAGAATTAACGTAACCATGGCGATGACATAAGTGCCAAGGTCAATCAGTAATATAGTGGTCAGGTCGGTAAAGGCCAGTAAGGCTCCTGCAGCTAATGGTGCGATAATCATGCTGCTGGAGTCAGCAAATTGCATCAGGCCGGAGACCCGGCCATAGTCTTTACGCTCTACCAGTGAGGTGATAGCAGCAATGTTAGCGGGAGCCTGAAACGCAGTAGCAACTGAACTGATAAGTACACAGACATAGATATGCCAGAATACTAAATTATCGTTCATGTACTGGATTGCTATATAAAGTGTTACCAGTGCCGAAATAGTGTCGGTAAGAATCAGGATCAATTTCCGGTCATAGCGATCAATAATGGCACCTATCCAGGGCGCCAGTAGCACCGCTGGTAAGCCCGCAATCACCGCTATCATGGTAAACGAGGTAACAGAATCGGTTTGCCCCAGGATCCACAGCCCCAGTGCGAAGCTGGTCAAGCCTGAACCGAGGATAGAAAACAGCTGACCAGTCCACATCAACTGGTATTTTTTCATGCCATCGCTGGCGCCCTTAAATTGCAGTAACATTGAAATTATCCTCTTATAACTTATTGTAATTATTTAATATTTCTAATATGCATTGCTTGCAGTCTGCAGCCAGCTGTTCAATTCGTTCGACACGATAAATGGTGTTGCTAAACTCCCAACGAATGGCCATAACCCCTTCTTTGATGTACACCCCTACCGCCAAAGGTCTTAGCCGTTTAGTTTGATGATCCAAACCATAACCGCCAAAGCCATCGATCTTGCGCAACACGCGCAAATCGGCTTGGTTATCATGGCCAAAATAGTTGAAAAACACCTGTGGCTCAGGGGTTTGGTTAAAATGTTCAATTAATTCCTGATCCTGATTCAAATAGCGCAGTACACCATAGCCAATGCCGCCGTTAGGGATAGCTCGCAGTTGCTCGTTGATAGCTTTAATCGCAGCCACAGGATTGCTGTTATTGCCATAGTCGAGGAAGGCAGGGTAAATCGTATTAAACCAGCCAACTGTGCGGGACAAATCAACATCGTCAAACAGCGCTTCTTTACCATGCCCCAACAGATCTATCATCAGACTGTTTGATCTACAGCTTTGTTTGAAGGCATAAACAATGCTGGTCAGTAAGATTGCATCAATCTTGGCGCCGGTTATCTTGGGGACTTCGTCGAGCAATATAGTGGTTTGTTGTTGATCTAACTGGACATAGACGCTCTGCGAGCTGGACATCAGGTTTTCGCCAGCAGGAAAATCCTTGCTCAGTTCGGCGGCATATTTTCGCTCCGGCAACAGCCAGTATGGTCGCTGTTTTTTCATTTCATCGCTGTAGCCCCAGGCTGATAGTTTTTCAACCCACTGCTTAAAAGAGGTACCTTTTTCTGGCAGCTGTAACGGCTCATTGCGGCTATATTGGCGATAGCAGGTCTCAAAATCGTCAATAATGATGTGCCAGGAGCCGATATCAGCCAGCATAAAATGGCCGAATAAAAACAGTGTAGGTTTGAGGTCCAGATTACAACGATATAAACAGGCCTGAAATAATGGCCCTTGCTGTAAGTCCAGCGCGGTAACGCTGTAATAGATGCGTCTGCCTAATTGGCGTTCATAGTCAGCTTGATCTTCAGCATCCAGGACAATCTGGTTTAGCATCACCTGGTCTGGAGGACTGTCACAAATCAGGCTGGGTTGATTTGAGCCTGCATCAGACAGACGCATTCGCAAGCTGTCATGCCGGGTTAATACATGTTGCAATGCACGTTCAATGGCATTCAGGTCAAAGTCATTGTCCCGTGGTTGCAAATACACCCCAAGGGTATGAAACTGGGGGTTAGTATGTTGCAGGCTGAGAAAATGACGTTGGGCCGGAGTCATCTTTACCGGGCCTTCGACGGGATCAAGTTGACGCAGTATTTGTGTCGTTAGTGATGCCTGAGCCAGCAAGCGCACTGTTTTATGCTGAAACACCTGCCGCGCAGTCAGGCTGATATGGCATAATTTGGCCTTTGATACTAACTGGATTACCAGTAAGGAATCGCCACCCAGGCTAAAAAAATCATCTTCAATGCCAACGCGTTCAGTTCGCAGAATTTGCTGATACAACTGACATAGTGCCGTTTCTACATCGTTTGTCGGCGCAACATAAGGCACACCACTTTGGATCAGGTCTGCTGAAGGCTTTGGCAGCGCGCGCCGGTTAATTTTACCGTTTGGCGTTTGCGGCAGCTTATCCAGCTGAATAAAAATGGCGGGAACCATATATTCTGGAATATGTTTTTTCAGATAAAGCCGTAAAGTGTCAGGCCCCAGTGCGGCCACGCTGGCAGTAAAGTAGCAGACAATGCGTTTATCACCGGGTTTGATTTCATGCACAACCGATACGGCTTGCTGTACCTGAGGGTGTTTGTTCAGCGTGGTATCAATCTCTCCCAGTTCAATCCGGAAACCCCGAACTTTTACCTGCGAATCAGCCCGACCGAGAAAAATAATATTACCTGCGCTGTTGTAGCGGGCTAAATCTCGAGTACGGTACAGCATGCCTTGACCACTTATCGGGTCAGCCACAAACGCATCTGCGGTCAGGTCTGGCCTTGCCATATAGCCGTCGGCTAAACAGTGGCCGCCAATAAAAATTTCACCGGGCACGCCAACAGGAACCGGCTGCATTTGCTCATCCAGCAGATACATCCGGGAGTTTTCAATTGGTTTGCCAATGGTGACGGCGCCGTTTTCGCCATCCCCGCTTTCAATACGATGCCGGCTGCACCATACCGTTGCCTCGGTTGGGCCATACAGGTTCCAGAATGACGATGAGCGCAGCAGCAAAGTTTCTGCCAGTTCAGGCGGTAAAGCTTCGCCGCCGCAGAGTATGCGCATATCGCGTTTACCCTGCCAGCCCATGTCCAACAGCATGCGCCACATAGACGGTGTAGCCTGCATAACGCTGATATTATGTTGTTGTATCAACTGCAAAATGCAATTGGCGTCCTGTAACTGTTCTTTGTCAGCCAGTACCACAGTGCCGCCATTAATCAGCGGCAGGAAAATCTCTAATACGGCGATATCAAAGCTGATAGTGGTAACGGCCAGCAGCTTTTCACCGGCTTTTACACCCGGCGCCCGGCTCATCGCTTGTAAGAAGTTCACCACGGTCTGATGGCGGATCATCACGCCCTTGGGTAAACCGGTTGAGCCTGAAGTGAAAATGACATAGGCCTGATCGGTTGGCTGCGCCTTAGCAACCAGTCCTGAAACGGGGAGGTCGCCATTATGCTGTAGCGTGCCGTCAGCGTTAAGTGGCAATGCAGGCCAGTTACCGACAGGTACCTTGGCTACCAGGCTGGGCTGTGTAATCACTGCCGCGATGCTGGCGGTGTCAAACATATACTGTACCCTGTCCTGCGGGTAGCTAAGGTCAATCGGAATATAAGCGGCACCAGCTTTCAGCGTGCCAAGCATGGCGACAATCATGGCGGCATTGCGTTCTGTCGCAATTGCAACATAGCTGCCACGACCAACACCTTGCGCCAGCAGGTGTTGCGCCAGCACCGTACTGAGTGTATCCAGTTGCTGGTAGCTTAAGGTGGTTTCGCGGCTAATTACTGCGGCAAGATCCGGTGTTGTTTGCGCTTGGCGCTGCACCATTTGGTCCACGGTGTCGTGACTGGCAGGCAACACCTCACCTATACTCCAATGCTGCAGAATTTGGTGTTTTTCCTGTTCACTGAGCAGACTAACGTTTGCCAGCTTTTGCTGGGGCTGAGCAAGCAACCGTTGCAGCAACAGGGTCAGATGTTCCGCCATCCTGCTTATCGTATCGCGGTTAAATAAATCGGTGTTGTACTCAATAAAGCCGTTCAGCTCACCGGTATCATTAAAATAAAACGTCAGGTCATATTTGGCTGTTTGATTTTCGGTGGTGAGTGCTTGTAGCTGCAATGCCTGGTTTACCGGTGCTGTAGTAGCTTGCTCGTTATCGGTTGAGTTCTGTGTATTGTTCAGGATCAGCATCACCTGGAAAATAGCGGCCCGGCTCATGTCGCGTGGCGGGTTCAGTTCTTCTACCAACTTTTCAAAAGATACATCCTGATTGGCGAACGCATTAAAAACAGTGGTCTTTTCCTGCTCCAGCTGTTGCATAAAGTTGAGTTGCGGGTCGACGTAGGTTCGAAATGCCAGTGTATTGGTAAAGAATCCAATAACATTTTCCAGTTCGGTACGGTTGCGGTTAGCGATTAACGTGCCAATGGCAAAGTCATCCTGACGGCTGTACTTGTGCAGCAGTATGCGCAGTGTGGCAAGCATCAGGGTAAAAGGAGTGGCACCGGTGTTGTAACTGAGTTGCCTTAGTTGACTGCTTAGCTCTGGTGCAATACTAATAGCGACGGAGTTGCCATTATAGGTGCGCTCTGACGGCCTTGGTCTGTCGGTATACAGTTCCAGCGGAGCAACGTCGGCCAGCTTATCCTTCCAGTAAGTCAGTTTGTTCAGTAGCAGTTTTTCCTGAGCATCAGAGCGCTGCCAGCAAGCATAATCGATATAGCTATAGTCGGTAATACCATTTGTGGGCTGAGTATCAGCCAGTTGGTCGTAGCATTGGAAAATTTGCTGGATCAGCAAGGCGTGTGACCAGGCGTCAAAGGCAATATGATGCACATTGATATACCACAGATAGTGCTCGTTGCTGATATGGAACAAACGGCTGCGGAAAACACCGTCATGCTGCAGATCGAACGGCGTATGTCCATCTTCTTTAATTTCGCGCAGCGCGTCACTTTTGGCTTGTTCTTCACCCCGTTCGGTTAAGTCGACTAGGGGCAGAATGGTGTGGCCTTTATTGCCGATGAAATCTGCCAGACTAAGAATATTCTGCCTTGCTGTGCCATCCACTTCGCGATATTGACTACGCAGGATTGGATGAAATTCCAGCGTCTGTATCACAGCCTTTGTCAGTCGCGCTGTGTCCACCACGCCTTTTACCGCATAAACCATCGGTATATTGTATTCCGGGCTGGCTGGGTCAAACTGTGACATAAACCAGATACGCTGCTGTTCATGGGACAGAGGGTAATGTGCCGCATGCCCGGCTTTGGGCAGCTGTGAGGCCGTAGCGGGTGAGCTGCCCTGGCGTTGAGCCAGACGCTGCATTAATAGTGCTTTTTGCTCGGGTGACAGTGCCTTAAGCTTTTCTTCTATGTCCATCGGGATATCCATTATTGTTATATTTATCCGGTTATCTCAGCCATCATGGCTAACAGTTCATCTTCATCTACCGTTTGTAACTGCAGCTCGTCCAGCCGGTTTGCTAATTGGTCCAACCGCTGATGAGCAAATAAATCACCGAGCGCCAGCGGCAGATGCTCGCCGAACTGACGACGGATTAATGCCAGCAGTTTCATCGCCAGTACTGAGTTGCCACCCAAACGGAAAAAGTTACTGTTACGGCTACTCACATCAATACCCAGCAGTTTTTGCCACAAGGTTGCTAATTGCTGTTCAGTGCTTGTTACCAGAGCTTGCTGCGGCAGTTGTTCAGTAAGTTCGCGCTGGCGCAGTAGTTTCTTGTCAACTTTCCCGCTTGGGGTTGTAGGTAGGGCGTCCAATTGCTGCCACAGTGTGGGTACCATATAAGAAGGTAACCAGGTGGAGGCGTATGCTGCCAGACCATTGGTATCTAATTGGCGTGGCGCGGTAAAAAATGCCACCAATAATGGCTCGCCATTAGTGGCCTGACTCAGCACCACTGCGCAGGCGGTAACGTCGGCGTAACGTTCAGCGATAGCCTCTATTTCTGTCAGCTCAATGCGATAACCATGTAGTTTGACTTGCTCATCAAGTCGCTGCAGATACAACAAGCGGCCATCTGCCAATTGTTTTACTAAATCGCCGGTACGATAAAGACGTTCCTGTTTACCGTTGTGCCACTGTTTGGTAGTAAAACGTTCGGCAGTCAGTTCGGCTTTGCCCCGATAACCCAGGGCCAGATTGTCGCCAGCGATATACAACTCGCCTTTGCTGCCAATAGTGGCCAGTTCAGCATTGGCATTCATGACATACAGCCGGTTGTTGCTGATTGCCAGGCCGGTACTGATTAAATTCAGGTTATCCGCGGTTATTTGCTGACATGAGACCCATACGGTGGCTTCGGTTGGGCCATACATATTCCACAACTGCCGGCCTTTATCCAGCAACCGTTGTGCCAGCACTTTTGGCAGCGCTTCACCGCCTGTCAGCATGGTTAAGTTAGCTTGTCCGGTCCAGCCAGATTCCAGCAACAAGCGCCAGCCAGCTGGCGTTGCCTGCATAATACTGATCTGATGTTCCCGTAAATGCCGGGCAATACTGCTGCCATCCCGGTTTTGTTGATGTGGCAATAACACCAGGCAGGCGCCATGCAGCAAGGGTAGAAACAGTTCCAGTACTGAAATATCAAATGAGACTGGCGTCACTGCCAGCAGTTTGTCGTTGGCCGTGATGCCCGGTTTATCAGCCATTGCGTGCAGGAAGTTCAACATGCTGTGCTGGCTGATTTCTACGCCTTTAGGTAAGCCGGTACTGCCCGAGGTATAAATGCAGTATGCCAATTGCTGAGGCTGGCCTGGTAAATGCGGTAATAGTTGTGCTGACGTCTGTTGCAGTTGTGACAGCAGCAATACCGGCGCGCCTTGCAGTCTTAGTGTGCTATGTAGTTCATCGGTAGTGATAATGGTACGCGCAGCGGCATCAGTAACAATATATTGCAGGCGTTCCTGCGGATATTCCGGATCAAGTGGCAGGTAAGCCGCCTGGCAGCGAAAAATCGCCAGCAACGTAATAATTAGCTGGCTATCTCTGGGCAGGCATACAGCGACTAAATCACCAGCACTAACACCCGTTTGATAAAGCTGGGCGGCCAAGGTGTCAACTTCAGCTTGTAATTGTTGATAGTTGAGCTGGCGGTCCGCCGTTACTAGCGCCGGTTTATCAGCAGAACGTGTAGCAGTATCGGCAAACCAATGGCTCAGATTATCAAATGTTGGTGCGCTGTTATTACCCGGTTTAGGTAATTGCGCCATAAACGCCGCTTGTTGCTCTTGCTCCAGCGTTGCCAGTGGTCTGGCCGTATTTTCAGCAAACTGGCAAAACAACTGTTGTAACCGCGTTACCATCAGCTCAATTGAAGCCGGCAGAAATAAATCTTCGCTGTACTCAATAAAACCGCTTAAATTATTGCCCTGTAAGGTCAAGCTGAAACTTAAATCAAAGCGGGCACTGTGGTTATCACTATCAGGCATAGCCAGCGACAGCTGTTCTGTAATGGCCTGTTCACTATTGCTGGCAGCAGCACTGTGGTTGAAGTTAAACAGTACCTGAAATAACGGATTGTGGCTGGTGCTGCGCGCAATATTCAGCCGTTGCAGCAGTTGTGGTAACTGCAACTGCTGATGCTCAAAGCCGGATAAAATTTGCTGTTTTGCCTGTGCAATCAGTTGGCTACAGGTCATGTCCGGTTGCCATTGCAGCCGGATAGGTAAGGTATTCAGCAGCAGACCTATCAGTTCGCTGTATTGCGTGTTGTCACGGCCAGATACCGGGATACCAATAACAAAATCGTCCTGGCGGGAAAACTCATGTAATAGCTGAGCACAAATGGCGAAGCTGAGCATATACAGTGATGCGCCGCGTTGTTCAGCTTGTTGTTTTAAGGCGTTGACGCAGGCGGGCGTAAGATTAAAACGGCAACGGCCACCGCGGAAGCTCGGCTGCGGCGGACGAGGAAAGTCTGTAGCCAGTTCCAGCAGTTGGGGTACATCTTTTAACTGTTGCTGCCAGTAATCCAATTGCTGTTGTTGCCATTGTTGATAATCAGCATGCTGTTGCCACAATGCCAGGTCTGCCATTTGCAATTGGGGTCGTGCTGCTTGCCAGGGCTGTTGCTGCACCAACTGTCGATAGCCGTGAGCAAGTTGACGCAACAGTAATTGGAAGCTACTGCCGTCGGCGTTAATATGGTGCATTACAACACCCAGCGCATGGCGTTGTGATGCCAGCTTATATAACACAAATCGATATGCGGGTGTGGTTGTCAGGTCAAAGGGGATGTTGGCATCAGCGGCAAAGCACTGTGGCAGGGTATCGGCTGTGGTGCAGAGATCACGCTCGCTAAATTGTAGTTCTGTACTGAGATGTAAACGCTGAAACACTGTGCCGTTATCTTCAACATAAGTGGTGTGAAATGCGCCCTGTTGCTGCGCTATTTGCTGCAACACCTGGCGCAAACTGAGCGTATCTAATTCGCCGTTCAGTTGCAGCAGCATCGGCATGTTGTAGGCTGCACCACTGCCGTCTAATTGGTGTAGCACCCACATTTGCTGCTGGCCCGCTGTCAGCGGAAACAAATCTTGCTCTGGCTGGCGTAATAGTGGAATAGCAGGTTGTACACCCGTTTGCTGACGTACCAACTGCGCCAGCGCCCGGATAGTAGGCTGCTGAAAAAACTGCCGCAGGCTGATATTGCTATGCAGACTGTCTTTAATCCGCGCCAACATAGACAGCGCCAGCAGTGAATGACCACCGGCGCTAAAAAAATTCTGTGTCATCTGCAGCGGTTTGTCGGGTAAAAGCTGTTGCCAGATCTCCAGCAAAGCGAGTTCTATAACATCATCGCTAGATTGTTCTGCATCTGAGCTGAAGCTTGTATCCGGACGTGGTAGTTTGACCTGATCCACTTTTCCTCTGTTAGTAAGAGGTAAGGCATCCAGCAAGACTAAATGCTGTGGCAGCATATATTCGGCTAACTGCGACTGCAAATACTGGCGCAGCCCAGTCAGTTCCAGAGTATTGTCGGCAGCCACCAGATAAGCGACTAGCTGTTGTGGCTCGACGACCATGACATAGCACTGAGCGATAGCACCATATTGCAGTATTTTCTGACGAATACCTTCAAGCTCAATGCGGTAGCCACGTAGCTTAATTTGTTGATCGTTACGACCGGCAAAGCAGATATTGCCATCGTCTCTGAAGTAAACACGATCGCCAGTGGCATACAGTCGTTCACCGCTTGATGGATGATGAATAAATTTGCTGGCGCTAAGTTCGGGCTGGTTATGATAGCCTAGTGCCAGATTATCACCGGCAATATATAACTGGCCGGTAACCCCGGCAGGGACCGGCATCAGATCTGCATTCAGCACATAAAGCCGGTTCGGTAATATCGCTTTGCCTATTGGCACTTCAGGCAGCGACTGATCCTGCGGTGTTACCCGATGTAAGCTACAGCTGATGGTAGCTTCACTGGGGCCATAGGCATTAAACAATACGGCCTGAGGTGGTGGTGTTAAGCTAAACCAGCTTTTTACGGCAGCACCGGTTAATTGCTCTGTACCGATAACAATTTGACGGATACAGGCTGGCAGCGGCTGCTGTGCCTGCAGCAAGCTGCTAATCCAACTTTGCCAGTAGGCAGTCGATAGACTCAGATGTTCAATCTGGTACTGGGTAATCAACTGTTGCAGCTCGGCGAAGGTTAATGTCTGTTGCTGAGCGGGTAACAGCAGGTGGCAGCCAGCAATTAATGGCGGGAAAATTTCTTCCAGTGCCAAATCAAAAGATAATGCTGAGCTTTGTAAACTGGTGCGACACTGGCTGAGCTGATAATGCTGTACCATGCTGCTGGCGTGGTTGCTCAGTGCTTGCCGGCTAACAACTACGCCCTTAGGTGTGCCGGTAGTACCTGATGTATACACCAGATAAGCCGGTTGGGTGGACTGGATTTCTACTACCGCTGATTGTTGCAGTAGCTCGGGCGTTAATGTTATCTCAATAGCGCCAGCATCTGGCTGGTCAGTCATTGTCAGACATGCCTGACTATCCTGATATAAAAATTGCTTACGATCGGCGTTGATATCACGGTCGATAATCACAAAACAACCGCCTGCTGCCAGCACTGACAGCATGGCAACAATGGCGGTTAATCTGTGCTGGCAGCTAATGGCCACCACCTTACCTGGTTCCACGCCATGTTGCTGCAATAGGGCATTGTAGTGCTCTACCAGTTGCCATAGCTGACTGTAGCTTAATTGCTGAGCGGCATTGGTTTGGGTCAACGCGCTTTGTTGCGGTATCCGATTAACTGTCTTTACCAGTGCCGACAAAATATCTTGTTCTGCCGAACCAGTGGCTGGCGCATGGCTTAGCAACTGTTGTTGCTGAGCCAAAGACGTTAGCGCAATTTGTGCCAATGGGCGTTCTGGCTGCTGAATAACCTGTTGCACCAATTCGACATAAAATTCGGCATAACGACTGATATCACCTTCGCTGAATAAGGCTTTGTTATATTCAAAATAGCCATGGAAACCACTGTGCTGATATGTCAGCTCCAGCGTCAGCTCCAGCTTGGCATAGTGTCGTTGTATCGCACAGCTTTGCCAGTTGTTGTCGGGTGCTGCTACGGCATCTTGCAGTGCATTATACGAAAACATAACCTGAAACAGAGGATTACGATTAATATCGCGTTCTGGTTGTAACAAGTCCAGGATCTGTGAGTAGCCCAGTTCCTGATGTGCCAGGCATTGATAAAACTGCTGTCGTAACTGCTGCACGTACTGCCCGGCGGCCGCCTTGCTGTCTATAGCGGCTGGCAGCAATAACGTATTGGCCACTGCGGCAACAAAATGCTTTAGCTGCGGTTGATCCCGGTTTAACACCGGAGTGGCGACAATGAAATTGCGCTGGTCGCTGAGCTTATGCAACAAAATATTAAACACAGCCAGCAGCAGGTTAAAAGGGGTGATGTGTTGTTGCTGGCAAAACTGGCTGATTTGCGCAGAGACATCAGCCGGTAAGCTGAAATAATAATAATCGCCGTCGTTGCTCAGTGCAGCAGTTTTACGGCTCAACTGTAATTGCGGTTCGCAATCTTGCAGCGTGTTTTGCCAGAACTGTTGTAACTGTGCAAGCTCTGCCGGTTGTTGTTGCTGCAGGTACTGCTGCATATCTATAGCCGGTAGCGTTAACGCTGGTACCGCGTGTCCCAGTAACTGACGGTAAAGCGTGTGTAACTCTGCCAGGATCAAGTTTAACGCGTAACCATCGGCGACAATATGATGAATGCATAGTGTTAACAGAAACTGCTGCTGTGGCATCTGGTACAGCGCGCAGCGAAATGGCAATTCTGATGACAAAGCAAAACCTCGTTGTGCATCGGCGCTGGCCAGCACTTTGGCTTCGGCTAAGGTTGTCACGTCAGTCACTGCGATCAGTGGTGTTGTCGCAGGTATGGTGTATTGCCTTGGGCCATTACGGGTGTTGATAAAGCGGCTACACATCGTCGGGTGGCGCTGCGTCACAGTGTAAAGCGCCTGCTGCAAAACGGCCTGATCCAGCGGCTCAGTAATCAGTAGCGCTTTAAAAATATTGTTCAGGCCACTGCTGTGCTCTAGTTGCTCAATAAACCAGAATCGTTGCTGAGCCGCTGACAATGGCAGCAATGCTCCCAGCTGTTGTTTGGCTTGGGCCAGCTTTTGCAGTTTCTCTGCCCGGGTCATTGTCGCCGTCATGATTCAGTCCTGCTCTGCCAACACGGCGAGCATAGCGTCCAGCTCTTCGTCAGATAAGCTCTCTAACTCCTCAGCGTTCGAACTTGTCGTCGGCAATGGGCTAACCAGTTCAACAGTGGCGGCGATGGGCTGTTGTTCTATTAACACCGCCAGGGCTGCGATAGTGGGCCTGTGGAAGAAGTCCAGTAAACTTAGTCGTACACCAAATTGCTGATGAATGTCAGCGATAACCTTCACTGCAACCAGAGAATGGCCGCCTAAACTGAAGAAGTTCTGCTGCACGGTGATATTGGCTTTACCCAATACCTGACTCCAGATCTGCTGCAGACGACACTCAGTATCTGTCACTGGCAACTGTGCCTCACTAGCAGGTAGCTCGGTGCTGCGTTGGTTCAGCAAGGCTGTTTTATCGACTTTCCCCACTGTTGTTAAAGGGAGCTGTGGTAACAAGCTGATACTGGCGGGTTGCTGGAAAGGCTGTAAGGTCTGCTGGCAATAGCGCATTAGTTCTGTACTACTGATATTGCCGTCAGTACTGGCAAAAGCAAACAGCGTCTTACCCAGTTGCGGATCATCATCAACAACGACGGCAGCCTGCTGAACTTGCGGATGCTGACGCAGGATCTCTTCTATTTCCAGTATTTCAACCCGAAAGCCGCGGATTTTAATCTGGCTGTCACGTCTGCCGACAAAGCACAGTAAACCGTCCTGGCTGTAACGTACTAAGTCACCTGTACGATATAAGCGCTCAGTGCGTTTAAAGTCACCCTCACCCAATGTCAGTTCAATAAAACTGTCTGCCGTTGGCGCGTCAAGCCCCAGATATTCTGTCGCCAGCCCCAGGCCTGCCAGATACAGCTCGCCGGTGGCACCATAGGGTAGTAACTGCTGATGTTGATCCAGAATATAACCACGGCTGTTACTGATGGCATAGCCAAGTGGCACCGAGGCTAAGTGCTGCCACTGTGACAGCGTGTCTGCGCGCATCGGGTAGCAATAGGAAAACGTGGTATTTTCGGTTGGGCCGTAGCCATTGATAAGCGTTAAGTGCGGGTAGTGCTGCAGCACAGTACGGACTTTTTCCATTGACAACACATCGCCACCTGCTAGTAGCGTATGCAGGTTATGCAACGGTCGCCCTGTAAAGTAATCAGCAAATGCATGGAATAAACCGGCTGTCAGCCAGAGGATACTGATGCGATGTTGCTCCAGGGTGTGCTCCAGCGCGTCCAGTGTCAGCTTGGTTTGGGCAGGAACAATCAGGCAGGCACCGTTTAATAAGGCACCCCATATTTCCAGTACTGAAGCATCAAAATAGACGGAAGAGTGTTGTAACAGGCGATCTTGTTCGGTGATTGTCAGGAACTGATTGTTTTTAACCAACCGAATAACAGCCTGCTGCGGCACGCACACACCTTTTGGCCGGCCGGTGGTGCCAGAGGTGTAAAGTACATACGCCTGTTGCAGTGCGCAGGAATGGTCAAAGCAGGCTATTGCCTGTGCTGTTGGTGCCGGTAACGGCAGTACGCGGATATTGGCAGGGCAGTGCGCTGATAATGGTTGTTGTGCCAGAATTATCGGCCGGCTTTGCAATTGCAAGTCGTTGTACATTGCGCTAAGACGGTGCTCACCTGCCGTCAAATCCAGCGGCATGTAACTGGCGCCCAGGCGCAAACATGCCAGCATAGCGGCATACAATGCCATGCCTGCGGGCAAGGCCAGACCGACAATCTGCCCCTGCTCAACATTATGCTGTTGTAAGTAAGTAGCCATTTGCAGTGAGCGTTGCTGTAATTGCAGATACGTTATATCGCCTGCTACCGGGCAAACTACAGCAACACGATCTGAATGCTGTAAGACTTGTTGATCAAATAATGCAGGTATTGAAGCGTCCGGCAGTGGCTGGGTAGTATTATTTAGCGCAAATAACTGTTCCTGCATCGACTCAGGGCTTACGGCACTGAGCTGATTAATTGGTTGCTCCGGCTGCTTGGTCAGATTGTCCAGAAGTTGCAGATAGGTATCAATCATATCCAGAATGGTTTTACGGTTAAACAGTTCAGTGCTGTACTCCCAGGTGACTACGGCATAGGCAGGGCGGGTGCTTACTTTACCAACCCGCTGCTCTGCCTGTGGTGCAACAATGATGTTTAGATCAAGCTTGGCCGATTTATTGGTTTTTACCTGAGCCGTGACTTCCAGCCCACCGAAGTTAAGATCAGGCACTTCTGCATCATGGAAGCTGAACATAGTTTGAAATAATGGGTTTGCATGTCCGGTGCGGCTGGGGCAGAGCTTTTTCACCAACTGCTCAAAGGGCATATCCTGATGTGAGTAGCCCCCAAGGCAGGTGGTTTTAACTCTGTCGAGTAACTGCAAAAAGTTAGGGTTGCCGCTCAGATCGGTGCGCAGCACTATGCTGTTAACCATCATGCCGATAATGGGTTGCAGCTCTGGCAAACTGCGTGATGCCGCGCCAGCGCCGACGCAAATATCCGTTTGCTGAGAGTAGCGGGACAGCATCACGTAATAAGCTGCCAGCATCGTCATATACAAAGTGTAACCTTGTTGCTTACTGAATTGACGTAACTGGCTGTACAACGTGTCTGGCAGATGAAACATTTCTGAATCACCGCGGAAGCTTGGTACAGCAGGGCGGGCATAATCATAAGGTAGCGCCAATTGGGTTGGGCAATCGGCCAGCTGCGTTAACCAGTATTGCTCCATCTGGCTAAAATAAGGTCCCGTTAAGACTTCCCGTTGCCACAAACAAAAATCGGCATAGCTTATGTGTAGCGCCGGTAAGGCATGGGCAGTGCCGGCCAGTTTGGCCTGATAAATACTTTGCAGTTCTTTTAAAAATAAACCCACTGACCAACCATCGTGTACCAAATGATGCTCAACCTGGATAAGTTGATAGTGGTCGGTGTCCAGTTGCAGCAATTTCCACCTAATCAGTGGCAACTGACTGACGTCAAAAGCAGTTTGGCTAAGTTCATCAAGTAAGCTTTGTGCATAGGTTTTTTTATCCTGTGCATTTAAATGCATCAAGGATTCCAGCTGTAACTCGACGTCGAAAGGCTTGCCAATCCGTTGGAAAGGGATGCCGTCTTGCTGATGGAAACTGGTGTGCCACAAATGCTGTCTGGCAACGATTTCCGTTAAGCTCTGTGCCAGAATTTCGGGCTGTAAAGGACCTTTTAACCAGAAAGTTAACTGAAAATTATAGGCTGTATTTCCTGGCTGCAGTTGCTGTAAAAACCACACCCGTTCCTGTTGAAATGACAGCGGGATATCACGCTGTGGTGGGTAGGGTTTGATTGCCGGCAAGGTAAACGCCTGCTGCTCCTGAGCTTGTTTTTGTTGTAATAAAGCTGCCAGTTTAGCCAATTCCGGCTGCTGAAATACTTCTGTAAAACTCAGGTTCAGTTGTAGGTTTTTTCTTACTTCAGCAATCAGCTTTGTTACCAGAATGGAATGTCCGCCAAGACGGAAGAAGTGGCTTTCTGTCGTCAGTGGCTGGTCACCCAGCAGTTTTAACCAGATTTGTGCCAGTAACTCCTGATAAGGATCAGAGAAACAGCTAACCTGCGTCAGTTCGAACTGAGGAATGGGTAAGTGTTTGCGATCATACTTTCCTGTCAGAGTTTTCGGCAGTTGATTCAGTTGTACTGACGCTGACGGCAGCATGTAGTCGGGCAATACTGCTGCCAGAAACTGTCTGATCTGCAGATGTGATAATGGTACGGCTGCGACATAGTATGCTGCCAGCTGCCGGGCGTTGTCTTCATTGGTAAAACTTGCTACCACACATTCACTGATGTCTGGGTGAGTGGATAGCAACTGCTCAATCTCACCCAATTCGACCCGATAGCCGCGGATCTTCACTTGAAAATCTTTACGTCCCAGATAAAACAGCTGATCGTCCTGATAGTAACCCAAATCGCCGCTTAGGTAGGCTTTGCCTGCTTGCGGCAACTGGACGAATTTTTCTGCTGTCAACGCTATATGATTCAGATAGCCAAGCGCTAATCCTGGGCCGCTTATTGCTATTTCACCAATACAACCTGGGCTAAGTAATTGCAAATGTTCATTGACGATATACAAGGCGCTGTTATCAATAGCCCGGCCGATAGGTAAGGCGGTATTGTTTATCCGGTAATGACTTAATTCGGTACGGCTGGTAATCACGGTGGTTTCAGTGGGGCCGTAAGTGTTGTACAACGCCGGATTTAGCTGATACTGCAGACAATATTGTTGCCACTTTTTGAGGACGCCGGGCAATGCTTCTTCACCGCCGATAATAACGCTTCTGATCTGTGGGCTTAGTTTCACCTGCTCTTCTTCGAGCATGGTCACTAAATGCATCCAGTAGGCGGTAGGCAGGTTCAGTATTGAGATCTGCTGTTGCTGTAAAAATTGGTTAAAACTGGCCGCCGAGCCAAGCACGTTATCATCTCTTATCACCAGACTGGCCTGACTGAATAATGTCGGATAAATTTCTTCAATAGCCGTATCAAAGCTAACCGAGGCAAACTGCAGCGCATGATCGCCAGGCTGTAAATGGTAATACTGCGCCGCAGATAAGGCGTAGTGACATAAAGCACCGCGTGATACTGCAACACCTTTGGGTGTGCCGGTAGACCCGGAGGTATAGATCACATAGGCTTCAAGTTGATTGTCAAAAATATGCTCTGAGCTGGGGGCCGCGCTTAGTGGCCCATCTAGTAGAGAATCTGTTGACCAAACCGGGATTTGATCTGCCTCGGTGCTGCTTTCACTGATAATTAATACCACAGCGGCATCTTGTAAAATAAATTGTTGCCGTTCCAGTGGCGTGGCGGGATCAATGGGTACGTAGCTGGCGCCAGCTTGTAAGCAAGCCAGGCTGGCAATAATAAACTCGGCTGAGCGGGTTAACCGTAACGCTACACGTTGTCCCGGGCCAATATCCTGAGTCTGTAATTTTTTTCGCAGTGTTTCGACATGTCTGGCCAACTGCAAATAGCTAAACTGCCGTTTGCCATCGACAAGCGCCAGCTGATCTGCGGCGGTTGTTAATTGGTGTAGCTGTGATGACAAATGTTGCTGGATTAACTCTGGCTTGCGTGGGCCTTTGGCAATCCGCTCCAGCTGTTCGCGCCGTGCGTCCGTGAGTAAATTCAGTTCCGACAACGGTGTTGTTGCCTGTGTCATACACAGCAACATTAACTCGTGGTAATAATTCAGTAATAGCTGCACCTCAGTGTGATCATAATGCAGGTTGTCGTAGCTGGCCCAGATGTTAATGGTGTCTTTGACACTGACATACAGCGTTAAAGGATAGTGGCTCTGTTCAACACCTTGCTGTTGTTGCATAACCACAGAGCGGTTGTTATCACCGGTGATTATTTTTTTCGGATAGTTCTGAAATATAAACAAGGTAGAGAACAAAGGTTCAGTAACCGCAATGTTGATACCTGCTTTGATTTGCTCAAGCGAAACAAATGCATGCTCCCGGCCTTCTGCCAATTGCTGTTGCAACTGCTGTAACCAGTTAATAAAACTTAATCCAGGTACCGATTTAATCGCAGTTGGCACTGCATTGCTAAAGAATCCGGCAGTACGCTCGATACTGTCAATTTCCGCCGGCCGGCCTGATACTACTGCGCCAATAATGCTATGTGTCTGGTTACTCGCAAGGTTGTTCAGATAGCCAAACACACCTAACATAAAAGCGTTTAACGTCATGCCATTTTGGCGGCAGAACAGCTGTATTTTTTGGCTATTTTCAACATTAATCTGCTGACGCAATACCGTTTGTTCATGGTTACTGCTGTTGCTTTGGCTAGCTTGCTGTTTTAAATGTAATGGCGGTGTCGGATCACAGTCTTGTAACTGCTGTTGCCAGTATTGCAAAGAGGCGGCATGATCGCGTGCCAGCAGCCATTTTACGTATTCTTTGTAGTCACCGGCTGGTGGCAGAACCAGCGGGTCTGCAGTTAATAGCTGATGTAGAATCGCTTCAACCTCATTGCTGATCAGCGCCATCGACCAGCCATCAAGTTGCAGATGAGTAAAACTGAAGATTAGTTCAGCGCTGCCATCTGGCAGTTTAAAATAATCTATTTGCAACGGCGGTTGCTGGTCGAGTTGGAGTTCATATTGCCGGGCACGCAATGACAACTCTTTAATACATTGACGGCAATCGTCGTAATTCAGATGACTAAGATCGTGTTCTTGCCAGTGCAGAGGTGCATGTTTGAGAACGATCTGAAACGGCTGGGATTTGTCCTGCCAGCTGTATATTGACCGTAACACCGGGTGACGATTGACGACATGTTGCCAAGCTTGTTTTAGATTGGCTAAACACAAGGTTTTGTCGACAGTAAATTTCAGCTGTTCGCGGTAACTCAGGTCACCTTTGTTCGCATTTAGCAAATAAAACAGCAATCCTGACTGGGTCGGTGACAAAGGATAAATAGCCGCGATGTTTTCTGTAGACTTCATGTCATTGGTCCTGGTTATTATTTTTATTCTTATATCAACGGGCTGAAAACTCTTTTAATATGGCTGTCAGGTCGTTGTTGTCGCCATCTCCTGTCAGCAACATGTCGATACCGTCGACTTGTATCTCAGTGACGTTTTCAGTCAAAGGTGTAAGGAGTTGGGGTAAGTGAGTCGTCAGATCTTCAATAGTCTGATGGCTAAATAGCAGTTTGTTATTCATGTCATAGCCTTGCTCACGCAAGAAACGCACAATTTTGACTGCGGAAATAGAATCTCCTCCAAGGGCAAAAAAATTGTCCGTAATACCAATATCGGCTTGGCCGGTAAGTTTGCGCCACAGCTCAACCAACTGACATTGCAGGTCAGTTTTAGGTGCTACATGACTATGACGGTGTTGGTTTAACGCTAATGCAGCCAGGGCTTTTCGATCAATTTTTCCGCTTGGCGTCAATGGCAATTGCGGCAAAATGACCAAGCGCTCAGGCAGCATATAAGCTGGTAGTTGCTGCCTGAGCTGCAACAGTAATTGCAGTTCGTTATCCTGATTATCGGGCTGTTTTGAGCAATAATAGCTAACCAGTGTGGAACCCGCGCTGTGTTTATGTAGCACTGTTGCAACTTGTTTAATATTCGGCAGCGTCAGCATTACAGCGTCAATTTCTGTCAGCTCTATTCTAAAACCACGTAGTTTGATTTGCTCATCAGTACGGCCGAGGCATTGCAACTGGCCATCAGAAGTAAGGCGGCCTAAATCGCCGGTCAGATATACCCGTTTTTCACCCTCAGCCGTTTTAATACTGATAAAACGGCTGAGGGTTAATTCGGGTTGACCGTAGTAGCCTGAACTGACGCCATCTCCTGCAATCGCAATCTCGCCGGTTTGGCCAAATGCACATAGTTGGTGGCTCGGCGTCAATACATAGATCTCAGTGTTAGCGATCGGTCGGCCGATAGTGATCTTGTTTTGTGCCATGTTATTTACGGCAGCCATGCTAGACCATACGGTGGTTTCGGTTGGCCCATACATATTCCACAGTGCAGCTGTTTTTTGTGTCAGTTGGTTAGCCAATTGTGCTGGCAATATTTCACCGCCACTTAGCGCTTTCAAGCCTGGCTGACCTTTCCAGCCAGCATCAAGCACACTTTGCCAGCCAGCAGGTGTGGCCTGCATCAGACTGATATCCCCTTGTTCCAACCGTTGGCACAAACTAAAGCCGTCTCTTTGTTCCTGGGCTGCAATTACCAGGCAAGCGCCGCTAATCAGTGGTAAAAAGAGCTCCAGAACTGAGATATCAAACGAGATCGGAGTTACTGCAAGCAGTTTATCCTGGCTGGTAATGCCTGGCTGTTTTTGCATCGACAGTAGAAAATTCACGACATTGCAGTGTTGTATCGCTATGCCTTTCGGCTGACCAGTAGAGCCTGAGGTAAAAATCAGATAAGCCGTTGCTGCTGCGCCTAAATGGGTGGCTTCTGGTCTTGACGTTTGTGCACGATGTAATAAAGTTTCAGGCGAAAAGCTATGTTTGGCGCCTAATTCTGTTGCTGATTCGATAGTGTCACTAATTAACAACGTGCAATTAGCCCGCTGATAAATATATTTTAACCGCTGCAGTGGGTACGCTGGATCAAGGGGGACATAGGCCGCTTCAAGTTTCATTAACGCCAGCATAGTACAGACCATCAGTGCAGAGCGTTCAAGCATAATGCCGACGTGATCACCTGATTTCACTCCGTGATGAGCTAGTGATATTGCTATACGTTCGCTGTACAGTTCCAATTGACGATAAGTCAGGCACTGCTCTGCTTCTATAGCAATATTGTCAGGCGTCGCTTCAGCTTGTTGCGTAATAAGTTGATCTAAACGCAGACTTTTCGGATAGTCGAAATTTGTCGCGTTATACTGCTTTAGCCGGGCAAAGTCCCGCTCTGTAACAAGGCTGATCTGAGCCAGGTCAGTTCCTGGTGCCAAAATAAAAGTATGCAGAAACTGGCAGAATGCCTGAGCCAGTTGTTCGATGCTACTGGGCAAAAATAAATCTGTTTTGTAGTCAAAATTAAATGCAATATGCTGCTTGCTGACACTGGCGTGAACCGTCAGATCATACTTGGTTGTATTTCTGCTAATTGCTAGTGCGGTTGCGCTGTCTTGCTTGTTATCCGTATTCTGTTGCTCCTGCATATGCATGGAAAATAATATTTGAAACAAAGGGCTATACAGTGGGCTGCGTTCAGGTTTTAGTTTCTCCAACAGGGTTTCAAACGGCACAGACTGCCAGTCTAGTAAGTTCAGGCTGAGCTGACGAGCTTGTTTCATCACGTCTAGTCCCGTCATACCGGCAGTAAACTGGCTGCGCAATACGGACAGGTTAAGGAAACAGCCAACCACCTGTTTAAACTTGTCTTGAGGCCGCAAAATACTTGGTGTGCCGAGTACTATGTCATCACTACGAGTCCAGATGCTGAGAAAAGCAGACAGTGCACCCTGAAATAGCATAAAAGGTGTCAATTGTTGTTGTTGGCATAATGCAAAAGCGGCTGCTGCTAAATCTGGCTCCAGGTCGATTTTATATTGAGCTGCGGTATTACTGGTCAGTGGGCTGTAGGGAAAATCCAGTGGCAGACTGTGCAGCGCAGGAGCGTCGGTAAGTAATTGCACATAGGCAGCCAGGTGTTGCTTAAATGCATAGGAACGTAAATACGCCTGTTGCCAGTATACATAGTCAGCATATTGCACCGGCGCTGCGCTCTGCAGTACGTTGTTTTCGGTCAATAACTCTTCAAGTAATTGGGTCACTGAGCTTTCATCTACGGCAATGTGGTGAATATTAAGGTAAATAACGGCATGCTGTTGCGGCAAACGGAATAGGATCGCCCGCAATGGCAGATCTTCGGCCAGATTGAATGTTTGTTGATTATCCAGCGCTATTCTGGCTTGAGCCTGAGCGATGGCGTTTTGGTAAGGCAGATATGTCAGATCTTCAACACTGAGCTGCAATTTGTCTGGGCTATCTACTCTCTGATACAGCTGACCTTCTTTCTCTGTAAAAACACAACGCAGCACATAGTGCCGTTCGACCATTGTTTTTAGCCGTTCTGTAAATGTTAACAGATCTACTGAACGCGACAGCAACAGTGCGACAGGGATATGAAACTCAGTACTGCCATGTTCTAACTGATCAATGGTCCAGATACGCTGCTGACTGGTTGATACTGGCAGGGGCTTGCAGTAATCCGGCATATTTGCAGCTTGCTGCTGCAGATAGTGAAGAATGGCATCCTTGTGCTCCGATAACTGCTCCAAAAGCCCCCTGTTGGGTTGTGGTTGGTAAGCCCGGTAACCCAATTTTCCATTTTCCAGAAACAATTCAATATCATGCTGTTCTGCTTTGCCGATCAGATGCTCAATATTCATAGTAATCACTTACTGCAGTACTTATGTACTGTGTGCTCCCTGTCTGCTGATAATTTTGTGTCAAAATAGAAACAAAAAATGAGTTGTTACTCTAATTTGTATTTGTTTTTATATTTTAGGTTTGAGACTTTAACTAAAATAATTCCATAGTCAACAGATGTTAATAGGTACATTAAATTTAACTTTTTGTTGCTGTAAGTGGTGCTTTACGGTTTTTGTGTTCTCTTGCATTTAACTTGTGGATTGAAAAAATTGCTTTATTAGCTGATGATGTGAGGATAACAACAACTATAAAATCGTATTATAAAAGGATTTGTTTGTGATTAATGAAACAAAATCAGCTATTTACTCTGCATTTTTGGCGTCTTCAGCTACCTTCCCGACGAGTATCGCAGTTGTATCTGAAACAGAAATAATAAGTTACGAAGAATTAACTAAAGAGGTTGATTTTTGTGCCGTTCAACTTGCCAGATTCGGCATAAAGCCGGGGGATGCCGTTGGCGTGCTATTGGAAAAATCTGTCCGGTACCTAACTGTTTATTTGGCAGTGTGTAAGTTAAACGCAATATTTGTTCCGTTAGATCCCCAAGCACCTACTGAGCGCACCCGCTATATGGTCGAAGATGCTGGCTTGGTATTGCTGGTAACCGACGAGGTAAAACAGTATGTGGAACTCTTTAGTGTCAGTTGTAGTAACCTGTTTGATGATTTATATGTTTTTGATTTTAATATAAATTATAAGAATTATGTTGTTGATGGCTATATTATTTACACCTCAGGTAGTACAGGGCAACCAAAAGGGGTGCTGGTAACTAACCAAGCGCTGGCAGCTCACCTGAAACAAGTGTCTACCCATTTTTCGTTATCTGCTACCGATACCCTGTTGCATATTAATGCTTTTACGTTCGATGCTGCGCTGGAACTGCTGTGGCTTAGCTTGATGCATGGGTGTTGTTTACATTTGAAACAAATTAAACAGCTTAGCATCCCTGAGTTTTATCGCTATACCCTCAAGCACCAGATTACGGCAACTGACGTGCCACCTGCTTATCTGATGCTGTTACTTGAGGGGGCTACAGCTAAAACGTATTGGCATAACAGTACGCTACATACAGTGATTGTTGGTGGCGATGTGTTACCGCGGCAGGTCATCGAGCGCTGGCAGGAATACGACTTATTTGGTCGTTGCCGCTTACTTAACGCCTATGGTCCGACAGAAACGGTGATCTCTGCCTGTTATCATCTCTTGAGTGTTGCGGATTTACAGGCAACGTCTGTGGCAATAGGCAAAGTGTTCGCCCCACGGTTGTATAAAGTTGAACCGGTAGAGGGATTTGCTGCGCACGAAGGTGAATTGCATATTGGTGGTAGTTGCCTGGCCGAAGGTTATATCAACAATCCACAACAAACTGCTGAAGCTTTTTATCAGAACGAGCAAGGTCGCTGGTATCGCACCGGAGACATTGTAACCCGCGATAAGTCCGGACTACTGCGATTTGTCTGTCGGCGTGACCAGCAGGTGAAAGTGCGGGGCTTCAGGGTTGAACTCAGTGAGATTGAAAATCAACTTAATGCCCATCCTGCAGTTGCCGAGGCGGTCGTTGTTAAGCTGCCTGAGCAGGATAGTCTGGTTGCTTTTATGCGGGCGAGCGGTAATTTACAGCCTGACTGGTCTGAGCTTAGTGACTGGTTAGCGTCGAAGTTACCGGGCTTTATGGTGCCGTCGAATGGCGGCTGGTTGGAGAGCTTGCCATTATTAAGCAGTGGTAAAGTGGATCGTCGGCAGCTGTTGGCTATTAAGCTTCCAGCGCCTGTGCTGGCTGAACAACAGTTTGCCGCTACGGAGCTGGAGAGTGATTTGGCGCAGTTATGGCGGGACATACTAAATTCTGGTCCGGTCAGTGTTGTGCATAGTTTTACCGAGTTAGGTGGCCATTCTATCCAGCTAACGCGGATGTTAGCGCGCTTGGCACAGCAGTATGGTGTTGAGCTGAGTTTTGCGCAGTTTGCAGAACATAATAGTGTGCGTAAACTTGCCATCTGGCTGGCGCAACATCAGCAACAACGGCAAGCTGTATTACAGCCGATGCCGTTGCCGCAGCGGTTTGCACCATCGGCTGGCCAGCAACGGATGTGGCTGAGCCACAGTTTGTCTTCGCAACAAGAAACGAATACTGTGCAGTCGGTAATCTATTTTAGTGACTCACTGCAAGTCACGGCGTTGCAACAAGCGCTTACTAACTTAGTTCAGATACAACCTCAATTGCGCACCCGTTTTATTATGGACGCTGCAAGCAATAATTTATGGCAGGAAACCCTGCCTGCGCCCGCAGACATACTAAGTTTGCAGGACTGGTCCACAACTGAGAGTGCCAGCGCGCAGCTAAACGATTACATACTGACAAAAAGTCGCCGGTGTTTTGATCTTGCAGCCGGCGCTCTGTTTGATGCTGAGCTGGTTTGTTTGCCAAAGCAGCGGGTATTGATCCTGACCTGCCATCACATTATTACTGATGGTTGGAGTATGGATCTGCTGCTGGAGCAACTTGCGGCGTTTTATAATCAGTATTGTGGTGGCGCTAAAGCAGCGTTAGACACAAGCTGGCATTACGCGGATTATGTACAGTGGCAGCATCAGTGGCTGCATTCAGATGCGGCTGAGCGTCAGCGCAAGTTTTGGCAACAGCAATTACAAGGTGCCCCGTCACTACATAGTTTAGCTACCGATTATGCCCGGCCACAGCGCCAGAGTTTTGCCGGCAGTCAGCTGCAGGTAGTGTTGTCTGGCGAGGTGTCTGAGACCGTCCGGCAATTGTGCCATGAATTGCACGCCAGTCCTTTTAGCCTGCTACAAACCCTGTTTACCGTCTTGATAGCCAGATTCAGTGCCACCGATGATGTGGTATTGGGCACGCCGGTGGCAAACCGTCGTCTACCTGAGTTTGAAGGTATAGCCGGTTTTTTCGTTAACAGCCTGCCTCTGCGGTTACCGTTGTCAATGCAGCAAAGCTTAATGGATACGTTACAACGTGCCAGACAATATATACTCGCTGTGCAGGATCATCAGGATTTACCCTTTGACGACATTGTAGATCTGATAAAGCCAGAACGCAGCTTAAGCTATCATCCGCTGTTCCAATTGATGTTTAGTTTCCGTGATGCAGGCTTTAGTGGTGAGTTGACCCTGTTCAATGGCGTGAACGCTACGCTGGCCGAAAGTGCCAGTGTAGAAGCAAAATTCGATCTGACATTGGAAGTTGTGTCTACTCCTGCAGGCTTCCAGTGCAATTGGATCTACGCAACCGAGCTGTTTGACACGACAACCATACAGGCACTGGCTGACAGTTATTGTTATTTGCTGGAAACCTTAACCGAACAATTGCACCGGCCCCTGGCAGAGTTAGCATTGACATCAACCGAAAACCTGGCGGAGCCGGGCCTATTAGGGCAGGTCACCAGCGGCACTGAACTGGGTCAACAGCTGGCAAGGATCGCAGAAAAATATGCCGACAAGTTGGCATTACAATTTAACACTGAACAGCTCAGTTACCGCGATCTAGACCAACAGTCGTCTCAGCTGGCGCATTATTTGTTAGCTCAGGGAGTGTTGCCAGAGCAAATTATCGCTGTGTGTACTGAACGCTCTGCTAGCAGTCTGATTGCCATTTTAGCGGTACTTAAAACCGGCGCTGCATACTTGCCGGTCGACCCGGCCTATCCGGATGAGCGCATCGGACATATGCTCAGTGATAGCGGTTGTCAGTTAGTGCTGACACAGCAAAAACTGCTGCCCAGATTACACAACCATAGTGCAGTAATCGTGCTGGAGCACATTCGTTTAGAAGATTATCCACATACCCTACCGAATATAGTGCTGCAGCCAGAGCAACTGGCCTATGTGATCTACACCTCAGGCTCTACCGGTAAACCCAAGGGGACGTTGTTACAGCGTGGTGCTTTGCTGGAACTGGCGTTGTCGCTGCAGTCTCCGCTGCAACTGGGCCCGCAGTCCCGCATGCTGCAATATGCCACTGTCAGTTTTGATGCCGCCACTTTCGAGTGGATTATGGCATTTTGCAACGGCGCATCGCTGCATGTGTGTGACGAAACTCAGCGTCTGGATATGCAGGCGCTGGAACAAAAACTGTTGCAAGAACATATTACCCATGCGGTATTACCACCTGCATTGCTGGCACATTTAAATTGCCGTGACGACTACGCACTGCAGGCGTTGATGGTAGCGGGTGAAGCCTGTAATGAACAACAGGCGTGGCGCTGGGCTGAGCGGTATGCGTTGTTTAATGCTTATGGTCCGTCTGAATGTACTATCGCCGTAACTTTAGGGCCAATTTTGCCGCAGCAGCGCATTACGTTGGGGCAAGTATTACCGACTGCCCGGTTATATGTGCTGGATGACGCCTTGCAACCTTTACCTGTAGGTGCAGTGGGCGAGCTGTATATCGGTGGGCTGGCTGTCGGCCGGGGTTATCTGAACCGGCCAGAGCTAACAGCAGATAGCTTTATCAATAGCCCGTTTAATGCCAATGAACGTTTGTATAAAACCGGAGATTTGGTGCGCCTGACGCCACAGCTGGAACATCAGTTTATTGGCCGCAGAGATCATCAGGTAAAGCTACGGGGTTACCGGGTAGAGCTAGGAGAAATTGAAGCCTGTCTTAGCAGGTTGCCACAAATTCGTGAAGCGGCAGTGCTGTTGCAACAGGACAAAGCGGCACAACCGGTACTGGTTGCATATTATGTGCAACAAGGCATTGGTGCAGCAGACATGGCAGCAAGCGCGCAACAGCTGCGCGAGACATTGGCAGCACAATTGCCAGCCTTTATGGTGCCAGCACACTTTATAGCAATGTTATCGTTACCACGTAGCATCAATGGTAAGCTCGACCGTCATGCTTTGCCGCTACCAGACTGGCAGCTGACTGAAGCTGTGTTTAAGCCAGCGACAACGGCAACTGAGTGCTGTGTGCAGAAAATCTGGGCTGAGTTTTTGCAGCTGAATATTCAGCAAACCTCTGTAGACGCTAACTTTTTCGCTTTGGGGGGGCATTCTCTGCTGGCAGCCCGGGTCGTTAGCGCCATAGTGCAACAAGGCTACGGGCACTGCAGTATTCGTCAGGTGTTTGAACATCCCACTATCATACAGTTGTCTGCCTGGCTGGATCAGCACCGCAGCACTACTGTATTCGCTTCGCCGGCGTTACTAACTGCCGCCGGTGTGGCCTCAGCCGCACAACGGCAGATGTGGCTGCTATGCCAGTTAGAGCAACAGGCTGCAGCTTACCATATCCCGCTGACTATCGAGTTTAACGGTGAGTTAGATAGCGCCAAGCTTGACAGTGCTTTAATACAACTAATTGAGCGGCATGATATTTTACGTACTGTGTACCGGCAACAACAGGATCAATTGGCTGTGGTCACATTACCGGTACCGACGACACTGCTGCAGTACAGCGAACCCGGCGCCGAGCAGGATGCGACGACGTGGTTGGCAGCAGAAGTTAACACTATGGCGTTTGCGCCTTTTGATCTGGCAGCAGATTATCCGATCAGAGCTAAAGTACTGCGTATTAGCCCTCAGCGTTATCAGTTGCTTTTATGTCTGCATCATATTGCGGCCGATGGCCATGCCGTCAGTTTGCTGCTTGGCGAACTGGCAGCGTTGTATAATGGTGCCAGCCTCGAACCGGCGGCTATCAACTACGGTCAGTATACCGCTTGGCTGCAGCAGGATGACGTTGTCACAGCTATACAACAGCAAGGTATATACTGGCAGCGGCAGCTGGCAGAGCTACCCGTTTTGCACCAGTTACCCACTGATTTTATCCGGCCGGCACAGCAGCAGTATCGTGGCGATCTGCTGCACTCGCAGCTTGGCTCCTCATTACTATCAGCGCTGAGCAAGCTGGCGGCAGAGCAACATACTACGCTGTATCAGCTACTACAAAGCAGTTTTGCTATTTTGCTGGCGCGGTATAGTCAGCACAGCGATATCGTGATGGGGACGCCGGTGGCGAACCGCACTGAAGAGTGGCAGCAGACACTGGTGGGGTATCTGGTTAATACGGTTGTTGTGCGTAGCCATATTGATTTATCCCGCAGTTTTATTGAGCAATTGGCTGAAGATAAACAGCAACATGCTGCTATGCTGGCGAACCAGCAGTATCCGTTTGAACAACTGGTAGAGGTGCTCAATCCAGAGCGCAGCCTGAGCTACCATCCGCTGTTTCAGATCATGTTTAGTTTCCGCCAGCAGACCGGCTATGGCCCCTGTTTTGACCAGCTGAAGTGCACTGTGCCAGACAGCCCTGCGGGTATCGCCAAGTTTGATTTGACGCTGGATGCGGTGCAGCATGATGATTGGCTGCAACTGAACTGGGAGTTTGACAGTGCGTTATTTCGCCCGGCTACTGTTGCGCAGCTTAGTCAGGCATTTCATCTGCTGTTGCAACAACTGGCAGAAGAACCGCAGCATAGTTTGGCCTCGCTTCAGCTGGCTGACATTAGCACTCAACCCTATACAAAGCAGATCTCGGGCCGTCCTTATCGCAGCCTGCTATCAAGGTTATCGTCGTATGCTGCAGTGAAGGGGGATGCGCTGGCATTGGTGTGTGGTGAGCAGCAGCTGAGCTATCAGCAACTGGAAAGCCAGGTTAGCCGTCGGGCACGTTATCTGGTGGAGCAGGGGGTTAAACCGGGCGATATTGTTGGCGTATGGCAACAACGTGACGGGGCGCTGGTGGTCAATTTGCTGGCAGTGCAACAAGCGGGCGGGGCTTACCTGCCGTTTGATGAAAGTACGCCGGTTGGCCGGGTAGCGCAGATAGTGCGCCAGGCGCAAGTGGGCTTTTTACTGACAGACACCAGGGTGGAGCTTGACGGTGTGACCTTACTGGCCCTAACAGGCGAAGGTAATACCGCGGTGCAATTACCGACGCTGGAGGCAGAGCAGGCGGCATATGTGCTGTTTACGTCTGGCTCGACGGGTGAGCCCAAAGGGGTGGTTATCAGTCAGGGCAACCTGAGTCATTTGTGTGATGCGATGGCGGAATTGCTGTCAGCGTATCCGCTGGCCGGCAGCCGGTTTGCCTGGCGCGCCCCGGTAGTGTTTGATGCGTCGGTGCAGGCGCTGGCGTTACTGGGCGAGGGTATCTGCCTGCATGTGCTGACGGATGAGCAGCGTAAAGACCCGCAGCAGATGTTGTCCTACTTCGTCGCCGAACAAATAGACTGGGTGGATACCACCCCCTCGCTGAGTGAGGTGTTGTTGGAGCAATGTGCGGCTGAGCAGGCATTACCGAATCAACTGATAGGGGGTGAAGCCATTCGCACCGAGTTGTGGCGTAATCTGGTGGCACATAATACCCGGTATAACCGGGTGGCGTATAACCTGTATGGCCCAACCGAATGTACGGTAAACAGCAGTGCCTGCCTGATAGCGGGCGAGCGGCCACAGTTGGGGGCGCCGTTAAGCGGCGTCAGCTTATATGTGCTGGACGATGCACTGCAGCCGGTGCCGGTAGGTGCGCGGGGCGAATTGTATATAGGTGGAGCGGGTGTGGGGCAGGGTTATCTTGGCCAGCCTGAGCTTAGTGCCGCGAGTTTTATGGCCAACCCGTTTGGCGCCGGGATGTTGTATAAGAGCGGCGATATGGTGCGTTACAGCAGTGTCGGCGAGCTGGAGTATTTACAGCGTCGGGATGACCAGGTCAAGGTGCGGGGCTACCGGATAGAGCCGGCCGAGATAGAAGCGCAGCTGTGTCAAGTGGCGGGTGTGCAACAGGCACTGGTGCTGGTGCATCAGCAGGTGCTGGTGGGGTATGTTGTCAGCGCGACAGCAATCGATGTCACGGTGCTGCGCACCGCGCTGCTGCAGGTGTTACCGGAATATATGGTACCGTCGCATGTGCTGGTACTGGACAGTTTGCCGGTGAATGTGAACGGTAAAGTTGACCGGAAGGCGTTGCCGCTGCCAGAGCAGAGCAGTGCAGAGGAGTTCAGTGCGCCGGTCGGTGACACCGAGCGATACCTGGTGCAGTTGTGGTCGCAGCTGCTGCAGCGTGAGGCGGGGAGTATCAGCCGGACGGCGAACTTCTTCCGCTTAGGCGGGCATTCGTTACTGGCTGCCAGAATGGTGGCGGCGATAAATCAGGCCTTACCGGCAGAGCTGAAATTAAAACATGTGTTTGAGTGCGCGCAATTGGATCAACTGGCGCAGTTGATTGCACAGCAGCGGGAGGCTGTCGCCCCGCAACGGTTAAGCAAAGCAGCCGCTGCTGAATATTATCCGCTGTCGGCAGCACAGGCCAGTATCTGGCATCAGTGTCAAATTCAACAGGACAGCAGTATTTACAATATGCCGTTACAACTGACTTTCAATGGTGAGTTGGACTACACGGCATTTGCTGCTGCGGTAGATGCCCTGTTTCAGCATCAGCCTATTTTGCGGACCCTATATCTGCAGAATGAAACCGGTGTTTATCAGCAAGTGACTGCTGTATCCGGCGTGTTATGGCACAGCACCGATCTGTCTGCACTGGCCGTGACGGACCGGCAGCGGGCGCTGGAGCAGTTACAGCAAAAAAACGCGGGTTATCGATTTGATTTAACAAAAGACTTCATGCTGCAGTTGCAGTTGGTTCGGTTATCTAAAACGCAGCATTGTTTGCTGCTGAACCTGCATCATATTGCCGGTGATGGCTGGTCAATCAGGTTGCTGTTGCAACAACTTGCTGCCTTTTACAACGCCGCATGCCAGGGAGACCCGCTGCCAATCGCCGCTGAAGATACTTTGCAGTACATCGATTATGCGGTGGCGCAGCAATCGGCTGACGCCGCACAACACCATTCGTTCTGGTTGCAGCAGTTAGAAGATGCGCCGGCACTACACAGCCTTTCGCTCGATTTCCCCCGGCCCGCAACACCAAGTTACCAGGGGGCAGTGTGTCGTCGGCAGCTCAAGGTGCAGTTGGCGAAGTCACTGCAGCAGTTGGCCAGTGATGCACAGTGCAGCAGTTTTAATCTGTATCATTCTGTGTTTGCCGCGCTGATTGCACGTTTGAGTAACGAGCGCCGGGTGGTGACTGCTGTCGCACTTGCTAACCGTGAACAAACGGGGCTGGATCAACTGATTGGCTTTTTCGTCAACACGCTGGTGGTGGTGCATGACGTTGATTTATCGACTAGCTTTGTTGCGCAAATGCAGCAGAGCCAGCAGCAGATGTCGCAGTTGCTCAGCCATACGATCAGTTTTGAACAATTAGTTGAGCTGATCAATCCACTGCGCAGCCTCAGCCACCACCCATTGTTCCAACTGATGTTTAACTATGTGGGGGCAGATTTACAGGCGACAGAAGATTGGCAGCAACTGGAGGTCAAGTTACAGGAAGCTGAGCTGAATAAAGCCAAGTTTGATTTATCGTTAACGGTCGCAGAACAGACCGACGGCAGCGTTTTGCTGGAGTTGGAATATGCCACTGATCTGTTTAGTACGGCGACAGCCGAGCGCATACTCACGCACTACCAACAGGCGTTAGTCACATTAACGCAGCAACCACAGGCAGCACAAAGTAGTCTTTTGCTGGAAACTGCAGAGCAAATCAGCTGCAATGTCACCGCTGAACAATTGATGCTCTGCCAGCAAAGTCTGAGTGAGAGTTTGGCATATTGGGTACAATACACCCCGGAGAAGATTGCGCTGCGTTATCAACAGCAGCAGTTCAGTTACGCCGCTCTGGGGCTAGCCGCGGAACAGCTTGCGGCACAGTTACAACAGGCTGGGGTGTCGCGGTCAGACCGGGTGGCGCTGTTATTACCGCGTTCTGTGGATCTGATTGTAGCGCTGCTGGCAATTAATCAAGCCGGTGCCGTTTATGTGCCATTAGACCCTGATGCTCCGGTGTCTCGTAACAGCTTTATTCTGCAGGATAGCCAGGCCAGTGTGCTGATAAGCAACAATGCCCTGGCGCAGCAGTTGCCAGATGTCAGCGCGCCGGTGTTGTTGCTGGATCAGCTGCCAGCAGCCGCCAGAGCCTTTACTGCAGTTAAACGTCAGCCAGAAGATCTGGCGTATATCATGTATACCTCGGGTTCTACCGGCCAACCCAAAGGGGTGGCAATACCGCAGCAAGCAATACTGCGGCTGGTAAAACTGGCTGATTATCTGCCATTGAACCAGGCAACCGTATTTCTGCAGGCCGGTTCTGTTGCCTTTGATGCCGCCACGCTGGAAATATGGGGGCCGTTACTCAATGGCGGCACTTTGGTGCTGTATCCGGATGCAATGATCTCGGCAAGTGGCATTGAGCAGGCGGTAACGGCATATCAGGTTAACAGCCTGTGGCTGACTGCCGCCGTATTTGAACACTTTGCACTGCATTGTGCGCAGCCTTTACCAACGCTGCGTTATTTGCTTACCGGTGGTGATGTGGTGTCTGCACAAGCGGTAACGGCGATGTATCGGCGCCAGCCTGAACTTACGATTATCAATGGCTATGGCCCTACCGAAAACACTACGTTTACCTTGTGTTATCCGATCCCGCGGCAGTTCAATACCACAACAGTACCACTGGGCTCGCCAGTACCGGGTGACGAAATTGTTGTCTTAGATAGATACGGCAACATGCAGCCAATTGGGGCTATTGGTGAATTGTATTGCCGGGGCCTTGGTCTGGCGCAAGGCTATTGGCAACAGCCAGCCTTAACTGCTGAGAAGTTCGTCCAGCTGGAGCATTCGACAGGTGTGGCGCTGGCTGGCCGCTGGTACCGCACCGGCGATTTGGTTTATCGCTGTCGCAACGGATTACTGCATTTTGTCGGTCGTGATGACCAGCAGCTGAAGATCCGTGGTTTTCGGATTGAGACCGGCGAAATTGAACAACAACTGCTGCACTGTGTTGATGTGAGGCAGGCTGTGGTACTGAGTCGGATCAACCGACTGCAGCAAAAAGAGTTGGTGGCTTATCTGGTGTGCAATAGTACGGCACCGGATTTAGCAATGATCCGTTCGGGTCTTGCCGCCAGGGTCCCTTCTTATATGGTGCCGGCGCATTTTATGTTGCTTGCGCAATTGCCGCTTACCGCGAATGGCAAAATAGATCGCCGCGCTTTGCCTGCTGTTGAAGAAACGGCTATCGCAGCACTGCAGCCAACCACTGCAACAGAACAACAACTTCAACTGCTTTGGGCTGAGGCGTTACAGCTAGAGAGCGCTGAGCTTTGTGTGGAGGCGAATTTCTTTGCGCTGGGTGGGCATTCACTGTTGGCGGGCAAACTGCTTGGACGAATCAGTCAGCAGTGGCAAAGAACACTGACCCTGCGCGATCTGTTTGAACACAGCAGTATCCGGCAACTGGCCGCCTTGATCGATGCTAAACCGGTGCAACATCGCGCAGCCATCGTCAAAGTCCAGCGCCATGCACGCAACGCGGTATCACCTGCGCAAAAGCGGATGTGGTTTGTCTGTCAGTTTGCGCAGGCTGGTGGCAGTTATCTGATCCCGGCGCAATTTGATATTCAGGGCCAGTTACTACCGGCACTGCTCTGTCAGGCGATAGATCTGTTGGTTGAACGACACGAAATATTGCGCAGTCAGTATCGTCAGGACGACCATGGCGAGCTGTATATGCACATCAGTGCAGCAACTGCTGGGGTTTGTCGTTACACCGATGTAACTGCGATAGCGCTGACAGAGCGTCAGGCGCAGTTGCAGCGTATGACACAGGAAAACGCCAGCCAGCCGTTTGATCTGAGTCATGATCTGATGCTAAGAGCTGAGCTGGTGCAGTTTGCGCCAGAGCAATATCAGTTGCTGTTGTGTCTGCATCATATTGCCGCAGATGGCTGGTCAATGGACCTGCTTTTTGCTGAATTGTCCGAACTGTATCAGCAGTTGCTGCAGGGGCGGCAACCGGAACAACAGCAGCAAACATTGCAATATCTGGATTACACCTGCTATCTGCAACAACCGGAACAGCAGCAGAAACTTGGGGCGCAACAGCAGTATTGGAGCCAACTGCTCCAGGATTTACCGCAGGTACACAACCTGCCACTGGATTATCGCCGGCCGGCTGAACAGAGGTTTGCCGGTAGTGCGGTACAAAGCAAGCTGACAACAGAACTGAACGACAGGTTACAGCAATTGGCCCGGCAACAGCTGACCACGCCTTTTGTGGTGTTGCAAACGGTGTTTGCCTTAACGCTTGCACGTTTTAGTGGAGAAACCGATATCGTCATCGGCAGTCCTGTTGCCAATCGGCAGACACCTGAAACCGAGCAGATGCTGGGGTTATTTGTAAACTCCTTATTGTTCAGGACCCGGGTCAGTCGTGCTGATGCGCTGACGACCTTGATCCAACTGCAACAGCAGCAGGCGGAGCAGTCTTTCGCCAGACAAGATTTACCCTTTGAACAACTGGTTGAGCTGCTCAATCCAGAGCGGAGCCTGAGCTACCATCCGTTGTTTCAGGTGATGTTTAATTATCTGGATAAAAACTGGGCTGAACCGGCATTAACGCTGCAGCACAATCAGGTCAGTGCCCGCCACAGTGACGAACTGGCGGCGAAGTTCGATTTATCGCTGACAGTGGTTGAGCAGGCTGACGGCGCTTTGTTATTGGAGTTGGAATACGATACCGCGCTGTTGCGTGAGCAAAGTGTCGCCGGGATCCTGCAATGTTTCTGTCAATACACCGCCGCTTTACTGCAGCAACCAACGCAAAGTGTGCAGCAGTTGTGGGCTCATCACGCATTTGTTAAAAGCACGTCTGAGTCTGTTGCCGCGTTGCAAGATGCTCGTTCATTCCACAGCCTGACTTCAAGACTATGCGCCTATGCGGCGCAGCAAGCGGATGCGCCGGCGTTGGTGAGCGGTGGTCAAAGGCTGAGCTACGCGCAACTGGCGGATGCGGTGAATCGCCGGGCGCGTTATCTGGTGTCACAAGGTGTGCAGCCGGGGGACATTGTCGGGGTATGGCAAAAACGGGATGCCGCGCTGGTGATTAACCTGCTGGCTGTGCAGCAGGCGGGAGGCGCTTACCTGCCGTTCGATGAGAGCACGCCGGTTGGCCGGGTAGCGCAGATAGTGCGCCAGGCGCAAGTGGGCTTTTTACTGACAGACACCAGGGTGGAGCTTGACGGTGTGACCTTACTGGCCCTAACAGGCGAAGGTAATACCGCGGTGCAATTACCGACGCTGGAGGCAGAGCAGGCGGCATATGTGCTGTTTACGTCTGGCTCGACGGGTGAGCCCAAAGGGGTGGTTATCAGTCAGGGCAACCTGAGTCATTTGTGTGATGCGATGGCGGAATTGCTGTCAGCGTATCCGCTGGCCGGCAGCCGGTTTGCCTGGCGCGCCCCGGTAGTGTTTGATGCGTCGGTGCAGGCGCTGGCGTTACTGGGCGAGGGTATCTGCCTGCATGTGCTGACGGATGAGCAGCGTAAAGACCCGCAGCAGATGTTGTCCTACTTCGTCGCCGAACAAATAGACTGGGTGGATACCACCCCCTCGCTGAGTGAGGTGTTGTTGGAGCAATGTGCGGCTGAGCAGGCATTACCGAATCAACTGATAGGGGGTGAAGCCATTCGCACCGAGTTGTGGCGTAATCTGGTGGCACATAATACCCGGTATAACCGGGTGGCGTATAACCTGTATGGCCCAACCGAATGTACGGTAAACAGCAGTGCCTGCCTGATAGCGGGCGAGCGGCCACAGTTGGGGGCGCCGTTAAGCGGCGTCAGCTTATATGTGCTGGACGATGCACTGCAGCCGGTGCCGGTAGGTGCGCGGGGCGAATTGTATATAGGTGGAGCGGGTGTGGGGCAGGGTTATCTTGGCCAGCCTGAGCTTAGTGCCGCGAGTTTTATGGCCAACCCGTTTGGCGCCGGGATGTTGTATAAGAGCGGCGATATGGTGCGTTACAGCAGTGTCGGCGAGCTGGAGTATTTACAGCGTCGGGATGACCAGGTCAAGGTGCGGGGCTACCGGATAGAGCCGGCCGAGATAGAAGCGCAGCTGTGTCAAGTGGCGGGTGTGCAACAGGCACTGGTGCTGGTGCATCAGCAGGTGCTGGTGGGGTATGTTGTCAGCGCGACAGCAATCGATGTCACGGTGCTGCGCACCGCGCTGCTGCAGGTGTTACCGGAATATATGGTACCGTCGCATGTGCTGGTACTGGACAGTTTGCCGGTGAATGTGAACGGTAAAGTTGACCGGAAGGCGTTGCCGCTGCCAGAGCAGAGCAGTGCAGAGGAGTTCAGTGCGCCGGTCGGTGACACCGAGCGATACCTGGTGCAGTTGTGGTCGCAGCTGCTGCAGCGTGAGGCGGGGAGTATCAGCCGGACGGCGAACTTCTTCCGCTTAGGCGGGCATTCGTTACTGGCTGCCAGAATGGTGGCGGCGATCAGCCGGCATTTGGGCTGCCAGTTGGGTGTCGCCCAGGTATTTAAAACCCCGGTGTTGGCAGATCTGGCTGATATTGCTGAACGTTTGCCACAAACGACCGCCAACACCGTACTGCAGCGACAACCGGCAGATGCGTTGATCCCGTTGTCTTACGCCCAGCAGCGGTTATGGCTGGTCGATCAGTTGGAAGGCAGCAGTGCGCATTACAATATGCCTTTTGCTTACCGTCTGCAGGGTGGGCTGAATATCGCCGCGTTGCAAGCCGCATTTTTACAACTGGTGGAACGCCATGCCATTTTGCGTACCCATATTATAAAGACCGCAGAAGGACCGCTGCAGCGCCGCTTCAGTGCTGCAAATTATCGTACTGAAGTCATTGATTTGCGTCAGGATCCAGCAGCGGATGCTGCGTTGGCGCAGCTACTGCAAACTTATGCCAGCCAGCCTTTTGATCTGGGTGCAGATTATTTGCTGCGTAGCGGCATTATTCAACTGGCGGATGCGTCGCATGTTCTGGCGTTTACATTGCACCATATTGCCGCCGATGGCTGGTCTGTCGGCCTGTTCCAGCAACATCTGTCCACCTTGTATCAGCAGAACTGTCAGGGTGAAAACACATTGCCGGATCAAACCGCGCTGCAATACGCCGATTTTGCGCATTGGGAGCAAGTGTGGCTGACGCCGGAACGTCTGCAGGTGCAGCAGCAATATTGGCTGACACAGCTCGAAGGCATGCCACAGCTGCATAGTTTACCGCTTGATTATAACCGGCCAGATAAACCGGCTTTTGCCGGCAGCAGCTGTCAGCGCCAATTGGCCACTGCGGATCTGCAACGTTTTCATGCGTTATGCCAGCAGCACGGCGCCAGTTTGTATATGGGGTTGCAGGCGGCATTGGCATTATTACTGGCCCGCTTAAGTCAGCAGAGTGATATTGTTATTGGCACGCCAGTCGCTAACCGCGAGCAGCCTGAACTGGAACAGATGCTGGGGTTCTTTGCCAATACGCTGGTGATGCGACTGCAATGCGACAACGAGATGAATTTTAGCCAGTTACTGCAGCACAGTCGTCAAGTAGCGCTTGATGCCTATCAGCACCAGCAGTTGCCATTTGATCAACTGGTTGCACAACTGCAAAAAGAACGCAGCGCGGCCTTTGCACCATTATTTCAGATCATGTTGGTGTTACATAACCAACAACACGGCACATGGCAGTTACCCGGACTGCAACTGAGCGAACAAGAACAGCTGTTGTCGCACAGCAAGTTTGATTTGATGTTATCTGTTGCCGAACAAGCCAATGGTTTAGAGATTATCTGGGAATACAACAGCGATATTTTCGCCTCTGCCACTATTGCGGCCTGGGCGGACAGCTTGCTGCATCTGCTGCAACAGGTCACACAGCACAGCACCCAGTTACTGCCCGAGATAGCTTTGCTGGGTAACGCGCAACAACAGCAATTGTTGCAACTTGCGCAGGGCATGCCGACGGACGCGACTGCAGATATTGCCGCTTTGGTACGGCAACAGGTCCGGCTGCGGCCTGATCACATTGCCGTGCGGATGGGCGCTGAGCAACTGACCTACCGTGAATTGGAACAAGGCGCGAACCGCTATGCGCATTGGCTGACACAGCAGGGCGTGCTACAAGGTGATATTGTTGCCTTATGCCTGGATCGCAGTATCAGCCAGATCCTGGCAGTACTGGCCGTGTTAAACCTGGGGGCGGTGTACTTACCGCTAGATGCTGAATTACCGGCAGAGCGGCTGGCGTTCATCCTGCAGGATGCGCAGCCGGCACTCCTGCTCACTGAGCAGCGGTTTAGCCAGAACTTCCGTCCGGATATGGCCATCCAGTTCCTGGACGATAGCGCCGTACAGGCGCAACTTGCTATCGAGCAGTCGACACCGCCACAGCTGAGCCGAGAGATTGCCACAACAGATTTGGCTTATATTCTGTATACCTCAGGGACTACCGGTCAGCCCAAAGGTGTCTGTCAAACGCAAGGCACTTTATTGCATCTGGTCGAGGCGCAAAAAGAATTGGGCCAGGCTGAGGTGTTGAATACCCTGCAATTTACCCCGCTGACTTTTGATGTCTCGGCGCAGGAGCTGGTAACCGCCTGGGCGACCGGCAGTTGTTTACAATTGATCAGTTCTGAGCAGAAAAATGATTTGGTGCAGCTGGCGCAATTGGTACAACAGCTGGATATTCAAAGGCTGTTTTGCCCGCCCGCGGTATTTTCGCTATTGGCTGAGCAGGCGCTCAGTCAGCAGTTGCCGTTACCGGCGCTGCAACAGGTTATCGTTGCCGGTGAAGCCTTGTTTATCACTGAGCCGATCAGTCTGTTTATGCAGCAACATGCCAACTGTCAGTTATGGAACCATTATGGTCCGACCGAAACGCATGTGGTTACGGTAGAGCACGTCAGCCAACTGCAAGTTGGCCAATACGCCGCCATCGGTTTGCCGGTTGGCCAGAGCCACTGTCTGATCCTGGATGAACGCCAGCAACTGGTGCCGCGTGGGGCTGTAGGCGAACTCTATGTCGCCGGGCCAGGTGTGGCGCGTGGTTATCTTAACTTGCCCCAGTTGAGTGCCGAACGTTTTGTCCGTCTTGATGGCCATGCCGGCATATTTTATAAAACAGGCGATTTAGTGCGTTGGCGTGGCGACAATAAATTGCAGTATTTCGGGCGTAGTGACGACCAGGTGAAAGTCCGCGGTTTCCGCGTTGAGCTGTCTGATGTCACTGTCGCGCTAAACCAACTCCCCCAAGTGGAGCAAGCCTGTGTTATTTGCCTGCCGGATGCCGCTCAACATCAACAACTTGTGGCCTATCTGGTGCTGGCTGCCGGAACTGAGTGGCAGACCGACTCTGCCAGCAACCTGCGCTCGCAGCTAAAAACCTTGTTACCGGCTTATATGATCCCAGCGGTGTTGATGCCGATATCAGCATTACCCTTAACCGCTAACGGCAAAGTCGATAAACGTGCGTTACCATCGCCACAGTTTACCCAACACAGCACCGACACTGTCGCCGCAGAAGGTGATATTGAGCTGCAATTGCAACGACTATGGGCAGAGTTGCTAAAACTACCACCAGAGCAGATTAGTGTGGACAGCAGCTTTTTTGCCCTGGGTGGGCATTCGTTACTGGCCACCCGGTTGCTGATGCTGATCCAGCGTGCCTTGGGCATTGAACTGGCACTGCGCACAGTGTTTGAGCATGACAGTATCAGGCAATTGGCGCGTGTCATTGGCCAACGCCAGCCAGAAACTGCGCTACCCGCTCTGACCGTCTGTACCGAAGAGCAGCAGTTGGTTGAGCTGTCCTTTGCTCAGGAACGTCTGTGGTTTATGCAGCAAATGTCGCCGCAGGCCAGTCAGTACAATATGCCGCTGGCAATGCGTATTCGCGGCCCGTTGCAACTGACAGCTTTGCAGCAGGCACTTGACACCTTACTGCAACGGCACCAGTCATTGCGCACCCGCTACTTGGAACAAGACGGCCAGGTCTGGCAGCAAGTAATGCCGGGCAAAACTATTGCCCTGGTGCTGCGCGACTACACTGAGTTGGCGCCAGATCACGCCCAGGCAATTACGCATGCCATCGATCAACTGGCGGCTAAGCCCTTTGCGTTAGATACAGATATATTACTGCGTGCAGAGGTGTTATCGCTTGGGGCAACCGATCATGTGTTGTTGCTGTGTATGCACCATATTGCGACTGACGGCGCGTCGCTGGGTATTTTCCTGCAGGACTTGCAGCAACTTTATCAGGCAGCTTGTCAGCAACAAATGCTAACACTTGAGCCTTACCAAGTGCAGTACCGCGACTATGCCAGCTGGCAACGGCGTAATGCAACCGTGCAACTGCAACAGACGCAGCAGTATTGGCGTCAGCAGCTGCAGGGTATTCCTGCGGTACACAGTTTGCCGCTGGACAGGCCCCGCTCGGCGCAACATAACTACCGGGGTGGTGTCTGGTCACAGGTGATCCCTGCGGCGGAACTGCGCTTATTAAAGCAACTGGCCAGACGATACCAGGTATCTGATTTTATGCTGTTGCATGCCGTATTCAGTGTATTGCTGGCGCGGCTTGGCAACGACAGCGATGTGGTAATAGGTACACCGTTGGCACAACGCAACCAGCCGGAATTAAGCCGGTTAATGGGCGTGTTTCTTAATACGCTGGTGCTGCGGCTTGATTTGTCTGCCAACCCAAGCCTGGTGCAGCTACTGCAGCAGGTTAAAGCGGTGCAACTTGATGCGCATCAGCATGCCGCCATGCCATTTGAAAAGCTGGTAGAAATGTTGAATCCACAGCGCAGCCTGACCCATACGCCGCTGTTTCAGATCATGCTGAACTACAACAATAATGAGCAACAACCGTTCAGTTTGTATCAAACTGAGGTAGAAATGCTCAGCCTGGGCGAAGTGCAAAATAAGTACGACCTTACCCTGTACGCCGATGACAGTAGCGGTGAGCTGATTTTAAACTGGGTATATGATGCGAATTTGTTTGAAGTTTCGTCGATCCAGCTGGCAGCCACCCAGTTTGGTTATTTACTGAACCAGGTGCAGCAAGCACCGGAAACGCCGGTGCTGTCTCACAGTTGGGGTACCTCCTGGCCACAGCCTGAAGCGGGGCAACCGTTAGCGGCATCGTCAATACCGGCGTTATTCAGTGTTATTGCCCGGCAGAACGCCCAGCGCACCGCCTTGCAACACGGTGATCAGAAAATGAGCTACGCGGCGCTTGAGCAGCTAAGTAACCAGTGGGCAGCATACCTGCAGCAACATTATGCGCTAAGCGCGGGTTGCCGGGTGGCAATAGCGATGCCGCGTGATCTGCAGCGCGTAGTGGCTATTCTGGCTGTGGTGAAATGTGGTGCTGCCTACGTGCCGTTGTCGACAGAATTACCGGCGGCCCGCGTTAACTACATGGCGCAGGCGGCTGATGTCAGTTTGGTGCTGAGCAGCTCAGCACTGGCCACGGCCTACCAGTGGCCGGCGCAAGTGCCGCAATTAATTACTGATAACGCCGATTTTATCCAGGCTGTGATGCAGTGCGACACCCAAATGCCGGATTACAGCCGTATCACTGCAGATAGCGCGGCACATGTTATTTTTACTTCGGGTTCAACCGGCCAGCCCAAGGGGGTTGCGGGTACGCATGTTGCTACTCTTAACCGTGTGTTGTGGATGAGCGGGCACTATCCGTTTGGCCAGGACGAGCAATGTTGCCACATTACTTCTATGGCGTTTACCCGTGCGATGTGGGAGTTGTGGCTGCCACTGTTGTCTGGCCAGACCTTGCACCTGATTGACCGTGCTGACGTCAAAGAGCCGGCAGCACTCTTTGCCTGTTTGCAACAACAGCAGATCTCCCGCCTGGTCACAGCGCCATCATTACTGCGCAGTATGTTGGAGTATCAACAACAAAAAGGCCTGACGCTGAACGCACTGCGTTACTGGTTTGTCAGTGGTGAACCGCTGCCGGCTTCACTGGCCAGCCAGGCCATTGCCGATTTAGCACCGGCAGAGCTGATTAACTTGTACGGCTCTACTGAAGTTATGTCAGACATCAGTTATTACAATGTCAGTCGCCGTGGCACCGCTGCCAGCATGTATGTCCCCATAGGACAGGCCATCAGTAATACTCAGCTGCTGTTATTGGATCAACAACAACAACCGGTGGCTGATGGGGCTATAGGTGAAATTGTGGTCAGCGGCAGCAATCTGGCGCTGGGTTATCTGGCACAGCCGGAGCAAACGGCAGAAAAGTTTATCCAGACGCCGGTGGGCCGGGTATACCGTACCGGTGACTTGGGTCGGTTCGATTGGCAGGGACAGTTGCACTGTCTGGGCCGAATGGATGATCAAATAAAAATCCGCGGCTACCGCATTGAGCTGGGCGAAATTGAAGCGCAATTACTGCAGGACGATGACGTACGCAATGCGGTGGTAAAAGTGGTTGGCGGCGCTGAGGATAAACAGCTTATCGCTTATCTGTTAACCGACAGTACCGAGCAGGAACAGTTGATCGCGCGGTTACGCCAGCAGTTATCACAGCAACTGCCCGACTATATGCAGCCGGTGTATTACCACTGTATGGCCCAGTTTGCCTTACGACCAAACGGTAAAGTGGACCGCCACCAGTTACCAGAGGTGAATTGGCAGCAAAGCCACGCGTATCAGGCCCCGCAGGGGGACACAGAGCAGCGGCTGGCGACGATATGGGCGCGGTTGCTGCGCCTGGAGCAAGTGGGCCGGGACGATAACTTCTTTCGTATTGGTGGTCACTCCTTATTGGCGACCCGTTTGGTTAATGCGATTTTTGCCGAGTTTGCTACAGAACTGACAGTTAAAACCATCTTTGAAGCCAATACAGTGGCCTTGCTCGCTATCGCAATTGAACAGACGCAACCTGCACAGCAGCAAGCGGTGCTGCGAGCACTGCAGCACCCGGATAATAAGGCGGTTTTATCCTACGCCCAGCAGCGGATGTGGTTTATGCATCAGTTGGATGGTGACAGTGGTAACTATAATATTCCGATGTCGTATCAGCTACGCGGTGCGCTGGACTATAACTGTTTGCAAAAGGTATTCAGCACCATTTTTGCCCGCCATGCCACGTTGCGCACCCGCTTTATCGAGCAGGATGGCGTACCACTGCAATTGCTCCAGCCAGATGCTGATTTTGTCTTGGCGGTAACGGATTTAACCAGCCTGCCTGAGGTGCAGCGGCAACAACAGCAACAACAGCTTGCGTTGGCTGAGGCGAATACGGCCTTTGATTTGCAGCATGACCTGATGCTCAGGGTAAAACTGCTGAAAATAGCTGATGACGAGCATTTTTTGCTGATGACAGTACACCATATCGTTGCCGATGGCTGGTCGATGGGCTTGCTGGCAGAAGAGTTTGTCCGTTTGTATGACGCCTTTAGCCAGGGCATGGACAACCCGTTAGCGGCACTGCCGGTACAATATGCCGATTTTGCTGTCTGGCAGCGCGAATGGCTGGCTGGCGACATGCTGCAACAACAGGTGAATTTCTGGCGTCAGGCACTGACAGGGGCGCCGGCGGTGCACAATCTGCCGTTAGACAATGCCAGGCCCGTTAGCCAGACCTACAACGGAGCCTGGCTCGATGCCAACCTGGATCTGACGACAACTGAGCAGTTAAAGCAACTGGCACAACAGCATGATGTGACCTTGTTTATGCTGTTGCAAACCGCCTTTGCCGTGCTGGTTAGCCGGTTAAGTAATGAAACTGATATTGTTATGGGCAGCCCGGTAGCTAACCGGCGGCGGGATGAGCTGAACCATCTGGTGGGCTTCTTTGTTAACACGCTGGTGCTGCGTAACGACTTTGCTGCAGATCCGACGTTTAGCAGCGCTTTGGTACAGGCGCGTCAGACGCATCTGAATGCACAAAGCAATCAGGATGTGCCGTTTGAACTACTGGTGGAGCAGCTGAATCCGCAACGTAGCATGAGCTACAGCCCGTTATTTCAACTGATGTTTGTGTTACACAATAACCAGCAGGTCGAGGCAGACTCGCAACAGCTCGATATTGAAGCGCAGCGCAGCCGGGCAGCACTGGCCAAATTTGACCTTACGTTGATCGCCACAGAAACGGATACCGGCCTGCAGTTTAACTGGGAATACAACACCGACTTATTTGCCGGGCAAAGTATCACCCGCTTTAGCCGCTGTTTCATGCACTTGTTGCACAGCATTATTGATAACCCGGCCTGTGCGGTATCAAGGTTGGCACTGGCCAGTGACGTGTTGGTCGAGCAAGCGCCTTCGGCATTGCCTGCGGGTATCGACAGTATCAGTCAGTGGATTGAGCAGCAGGTTAGGCGTACGCCAACCGCCACTGCGCTGATTGCCGGCCAACAGCAATACAGTTACCTGGAACTGGATCAGCTGTCGAATCAACTGGCGCGCTGGTTACGGCAGCAGGGCGTTAGTCCAGCAGATCATGTCGGCGTTATGTTGCCGCGCAGCGCTGAGGTGGTGCTGGTATTCGTAGCACTGTTAAAGCTTGGCGCAGTCTATACGCCGCTTGACGCTAAAGCTCCGGTAGAGCGTTTGCAGCAGATCATTGGCAATGCCGGCATAAAACGCTTACTCACCACGGCAGAGCTACAGCGGCCTGAGCTTAGCCTGCCTGACATTAGCAATGTACAACAGCTGAGCTTCAGTATTAGCCAGTTGCAGGCATTTGCATCCGGTGCTTTAGATGATGTCGGCCATAGTGCGGAGCAAGCCGCCTATTTGATCCACACCTCCGGCTCTACCGGCACGCCCAAAGGCGTGCTGGTGCCGCACCGTACTCTATTGGCGTTGCTGGCTCATCAGCAGCAGGGCGCGGCCCGCTTGGCTACAGCTATGCCCACTTTGATGTTCTCATCCTTGCAATTTGATGTGTCGGTGCAGGAAATGGTGACGGCATTAACCACCGGCAGTGCGCTGGTGCTGGCAGATGAAGAGAGCCGACTGGATATGCCCAGGTTGATCAGCCTGTTGCAGCAACACCATATCGGCCGGATCTTTATGCCTTATGCTGTGCTACAGGTATTGGCGCACGCGGTACTTAGCAGTAACAGCCAGCTCAGAGACTTGCAGGTACTGGTTACGGCCGGCGAGCAACTGCGTATAACACCCGAGATCCGGCAATTATTTCAACAGCAACCTCAGGCGTGGCTGGTAAATCATTATGGTCCGTCAGAAACGCATGTTACAACTGAATGTGTGCTTAGTTCACCAGCAAACGATTGGCCATTATTACCGCCCATTGGTGCGGCAGTTGCCGGCACCAGTATCTGTGTACTGGATCAACATCAACAACCGGTGCCGCCGGGTGCCGTAGGCGAGCTGTATCTGGGCGGCGATTGCCTGGCTATCGGTTATGTCGGTGCTGCTGAATTAACGGCTGAGCGCTTTGTACAGTTACAACTGAATGGCCGCACGGCACGCTGGTATCGTAGCGGTGATTTAGTGCGGCTAAACCATCAGGGCCAGTATGATTATCTGGGGCGTGCCGATCAGCAGCTGAAAATCCGCGGCTTCCGGGTCGAGCCGGGTGAAATAGAACACTGTATTTTGAGTTATCCGCAGATCAGTGATGCGACGGTATTGTTGCAAAGCTCTGCCCATGGCAAGCACCTGGTGGCGTATTTTGTCAGCGCGGCGGCTGAAGCCGTTGATCCCATGCTGTTACAGCAGCATCTGGCCGGTAAGTTGCCGGATTATATGTGGCCCAAAGGTTGGATGCAGTTAAGCGCCATCCCACTCACCGGCAATGGCAAAGTCAACAAAGCTGCGTTGCCAGCTATAGTGTGGCACACAGAGATTGAGGGTGAACAAGCGCAGAGCGATACCGAAATTGAGTTAGCGCAGTTGTGGCAGTCGTTGTTGCCAGGTGCGGTGGTACTGCGCCACAGTGACTTCTTTGCGCTGGGTGGTCATTCATTGCTGGCTATGCGGTTGGTGACGGCAGTGCGTACACAGTTTACCGTGGAGTTCAGTATCCGCCAGGTGTTTGAAGCCCCGGTGCTAAGCGCGATGGCGCAGCTGATCACGAAGGGCCGTCATCTGAGCAATCATGCTCTGAGTGCCACCACGGCGGTGGGTGATAAGGTGGCGTTGTCGTTCTCGCAGCAGCGGTTATGGTTTATTGATCAGTTGGAGCAAGGCAGCGCTAACTACAACGTGCCGGCCCGCTATCAGTTTGACGGTGAGCTGAATGTTGACGCGCTGGAGCAGGCCCTGCAATTGCTGGTGGCGCGCCACCATACGTTACGTACGGTGTTCCGTGATGACGGTGATGGGCCGTATCAACAGGTACTGAGCGATGCCGAATTTAGTTTATCGCAACTGGATTTATCGGCGCTGCCAGAGGCAGAGCAGCAGAGTGCGCTGGAGCAGTGGCTGGCCCGTGATACGGCGACGCCGTTTACGCTAAGTTCAGCGCTGATGTTACGCGGTTGTGTTATTCGCCTTGCACCACAGCGGCATATTCTGTCGCTGTGCCTGCACCATATTGCCTGTGACGGTTGGTCGTTTGGCATACTGGAGCGGGAGTTAGCCCAGAGCTATAACGCGCTGGCAAGTGGTCAGGCTGTACAACTGAGCGCGTTGAGTGTGCAGTACAGCGACTTTGCCCGCTGGCAGAGTGAGCAACTGCAGGGAGAAGCCTTTATGCGGTTAACGCAATACTGGCACAAACAACTGCAAGGCTTGCCGCAAGTGCATAACCTGCCGCTGGATAAACCGCGCCCTGCGGTGCAGCGCTTCCGCGGTAGCCGGGTTAACCTGGTGCTGGATGCAGCGATGCTCAATGAGGTAACGCAACTGGCGCAGCAGCAACAGTCGTCGTTGTTTATGCTGTTGCATACCGCCTTTGCGTTGGTGCTCAGCCGCTACAGTAATGAAACCGATATTGTCATTGGTACACCGGTAGCGGGACGAACGGTGAAAGAGGTGGAGCCGCTGATTGGCTTCTTTGTTAATACCCTGGTACTGCGCCATCAGCTGGACTGGCAGCGTAGTTTTACCGAGCAGTTAAGTCACAGCCGTGACATGGTACTCAATGCGTTTGAGCATCAGGAGTTGCCGTTTGAGCTGCTGGTTGAGCAGTTGCAGCCGGAGCGTAGCTTAAGCTACAGCCCGGTGTTCCAGGTGTTGTTTACCTTGCAGAACAACGAGCAGACGGATGTTGAATTCAGTGGCCTTAGCGTCAGCGGTGTGGCACAAAGCCGTGACAGCGCCAAGTTTGATTTAAAGCTGTCGGCGGTAGAGTTTGACGGCGAGTTGCACCTGAGCTTTGAATACAACACCGACTTGTTCCTGCGCCAGAGCATCGAGCGTTTGGCCGGCAGTTACCAGCAGTTGTTAAGCCAGCTGGTAGCGCAGCCACAGTTATCGCTGGCAGGTTATGATTTACTGACCGCACAGGACCGCAGTTTACTTAGCCAGTGGAATGCCACCGGCCATGAGTTTGGCCCGGCCTTGGTGAATACCTTACTGGACGAGGCAATGGCCGCGGTACCGACGGCACTTGCGGTGCATAGCCGTGAAGGCCAGTTGAGCTATCAGCAGTTAACGGCCAGGGTCGATCAGTTAGCTGCGCTGTTGCTTAAGCGCGGTGTGGTGGCCAATGATGTGGTTGCGATTTGTCTGGAGAAGTCGATTGATCTGGTGGTATCGATGCTGGCGGTGCTGCGTGCCGGCGCGGCCTATCTGCCGGTAGATGTGACCTACCCGGATGAGCGATTGCACTATGTGTTGTCGGACTCCGGCGCTGTGCTGGTGCTGGGTCATCAGGCGATGGCACAGCGCTTACCTGAGGGCGTAGCCCAGGTCGCGCTGGATACGGCAGAGGTGCAGGCTGAGCTTGCCGGGCTTACAGGGCTTAGCGCTATGAGCTGGCCGCAGGTTAGTGCGGCGCAACTGGCGTATGTAATTTATACCTCAGGGTCAACGGGGCAGCCCAAAGGTGTGGCCATTACGCATGGCAACCTGAGCAACTATCTGCAGCATGCCAAAGCGCATTATTATGATGCTTCGCTGGCGGGTGCGATTCTGCTGAGCTCTTTTAGCTTCGATGGCACTATCCCGAATCTGTATTTACCGTTACTCACTGGTGGTTGTTTGTACATTGCCGATGAAGACAACTTGTACCGCAGTGCGGCGCTACACCTGTCTGGCAGTAAGCGGTTATATATTAAAGTGACCCCCACGCAGATGCAGGCGTTGCTGGCAGAGCTGGAAGGCCCGGTCAGCGCCGCGCACAGCCTGATGCTGGGTGGTGAGGAATTTAAGACCAGCCTGTATCAGCAAATGTGCGAGCAGATGCCTGCGGCGAAGATCTTTAACCATTACGGCCCGACCGAAACGACCATCGGCTGTAGTGTGAACCCCTTATCCGAACCCCCTCAGGGTAGCAGTATTGCTATTGGTAAGCCGATAAGTAACACCCGCTTCTACGTGCTGGACAGCACGCAGCAGCTCAGTCCGGTGGGCGCTATCGGTGAGCTCTATGTTGCCGGTGCGGGTGTGGCCGCCGGTTATCTGAACCGGGCGGAGCAAACGGCAGAGCGCTTCAGCGCGGAGTGGGGTCATGCGCAAACAGGCAGCCGGATGTACCGTACCGGCGATTTAGTGCGTTGGCTCAGTGATGGCAGCTTGCTGTTTCTCGGACGGGGTGATCACCAGGTTAAACTGCGCGGTTACCGGATAGAGCTGGGAGAGCTCGAAGCGGCCTTGCTGCAACTGGACGGTGTGGCGCAAGCCGTAGCGGCGGTGAAGGAAGACCGCGCGGGCAGCCAGGTGCTGGTGGCTTATATTGTGCCGGCAACTGGGTGTGCCGGGCGTGTTGAAGTGCTACAGCGTCAGTTGGTGAGCGCGCTGCCGCAATACTTGCTGCCGCAACATATTATCGAAGTCGAGCAGTTTGCCCTGTCGGTCAGTGGCAAGGTAGACCGTAAGGCCCTGCCACTGCCCGAACTGACAGCGGCTGAAGACTATGCCGCGCCGCAGACGCCAATGGAGCAAGCTCTGGCACAGATCTGGTGTCAGGTGCTGAAGCTGGACAAAGTGTCACGCCAGGCGCAGTTCTTTGCGCTGGGTGGTCATTCCTTGTTGGCCATGCGGTTGATCGCGGCTATCCGGCAGCAACTGGCGCTGGAGTTACCGGTACGATTGGTGTTTGAGGCACCGGTGCTGAGCGAGATGGCGCAGCGGTTATCAGAAGCGCAGGGCAGTACGCTGGGCAGTATTATACCGGCAGAAGACTACCAGCAGTTACAGCCGGTGTCTTATGCCCAGCAGCGCATTCTGTTTGTCAGTCATCTGGAGAATGCGCCTGCGCTGTATAACATGCCGTATTGTTATGCACTGGAAGGTCAGCTTAACCTGACGCTGCTGCATGAGGCAGCGGTGCATATTATTGAGCGGCACCACAGTTTGCGCACCTGCTTTGTTGAGACAGCGCAAGGGCAGATGCAGCAGCTGATGAGCAGCGACGGCTTCAGCCTGGAGCTGACAGACTTGAGCATGCACAGTGGTGAGGCCCAGGTTGAGGCGGCAAATGGCTGGCTGAAGCAGGCCAGCCAGTACCACTTTAATTTACAACAGGATGTATTGTGCCGGCTGTATGTGGCTAAGTTGGCGGATGATAAACATTTACTGTTGGTGTTAATGCACCATATTGCCAGTGATGGCTGGTCGATGGGGCTGTGGCTGCGCGAGCTGATTAATGCTTACCGTCAGCGTTATGCAGGGCATGAACTGGCACCTGCAGCGCTGGCTATTCAATACAGCGACTATGCGCGCTGGCAGCGACAGCAACTGGCTGAGCAAGAGTTTGACCGCCAGCTGGGTTATTGGCAGCAGCAACTGGCGGGGGCACCACAGCGGCACAACCTGCCCACCGATAAAGTGCGTCCGGCGGTACAAAGTCTGCGTGGCCACTTTATTGGCAGCGAGGTGTCGTTGGATGTTCTGACCCAGTTGCAGCATATTGGCCAGGCGCACAGTGCCACCTTGTTTATGACATTACAAAGTGCCTTTGCGGCCTTGCTGGGCAGTTGGAGCAATGAGCAGGACATAGTGATGGGCACGGTGGTGGCGAACCGTACGCAACAGCAGACCGAAGCGCTGATAGGCTTCTTCGTTAACACCCTGGTACTGCGAACGGATTTAAGCGACGATCCGAGCTTTAGTGAATTATTGCAGCGTAACCGGGGTATGCACCTGGCGGCGCAGAGTAATCAGGATGTGCCGTTTGAGTTGGTGGTTGAGGCGCTAAAACCCGAGCGCAGCTTAGCCCATAGCCCGTTATTCCAGGTACTGTTTGTGTTGCAGAACAACGAGCAGGTTGCCCTGGAGTTGCCAGAGCTGGCGATTACGCCTTACCAGCGGGACCGGCAGAGCAGCGTGAAGTTCGACCTGACGCTGACGGCAATAACGGATGTTGACGGGCTGTACTTTAGTTGGGGCTATTGCACGGACTTGTTCAGTGAGCGCAGTATCCGCATCGTAGCGGATGCCTTTATGCAATTGCTTGAGCAAATTGCAGCCCGGCCAACGCAAAGGCTGAGCCAGTACACTCTGAGCGCACCCGGGCAGAGCAAGATGTTACCGGCTGCGCCGGCCGAGCGTTTAGAGCAGGGCTTCGCGCACTGGGTAGAGCGGACGCCGGAGCAAGAAGCGTTATGTTATGGCGAACAGCGTTTAAGCTATCGTGAACTGGATAAGCGCGCATCACGGCTGGCTGGGTATTTAGCAGCGCGGGGTGTTAAACGGCAGGATAAAGTTGCTGTGGTCAGCGATCGCTCTGTCGAGCTTATCAGTGCCTTGCTGGCATTGTTGAAACTGGGCGCGGTGTATGTGCCGGTGGCGGCGAATTATCCGCCCGCGCGGATAAGTTACATCCTGCAGGATGCCGGGGTAAGCCATATGTTATGTCAGCGTAGTGCTCAACTGCAAGGTGTCGACTGTGCCGCTGCCAGCACAGAGCTTAGCACGCTGGATGACAGCGGCTATCACTGGTCTGCTGATACCGCTGAAACGGGGGGGCATGCCGATGAGCTGGCTTACCTGATTTACACCTCCGGCACGACAGGCAAGCCCAAGGGCGTGGCGGTGAGTCATCAGGCGATAATGCGTCTGTTACGGCATAATCAGTCGCTGTTTGGCTTTATGCCGGGCAGTCGCAGTGCACAGCTGTTATCGATGGCGTTTGACGGGGCGGTGTTCGAGATATGGGGGCCGCTGGTTAACGGCGGTGCGTTAGTGTTGTATCCGGATAGCTTTATTGATGCCAGCGCACTGGGGGAGCTTATCAACCGCGAGCAGATCAGCACGGCGCTGATGACGCCGGCACTGTTCGAGCAGTGGGTGAAACAGGGTGAGGGTATTGCCAACAATGCGCTGCGTCATGTGCTGGTAGGGGGCGATGTGTTCCCGAACCAGGCTGCGGCCGTGTTGTATCAACACAATAGCCAGGTGCAACTGGTGAATGCGTATGGTCCGACAGAAAACAGCGTAATGACAACCTGTTACGCGGTGCCGCGTGGCTTCGATGTCACGCAGCGTCTGCCGATAGGGCAGGCGGTGTGGGGCACCGGGCTGAGTGTACGTAACCGGGCGGGCGCAGTATTGCCGGCCGGATTTATTGGTGAGTTGTGTATCAGTGGCTGTGGTTTGGCGCAGGGGTATCACAATAATGCAGAGGCTGATACGGCCTTTATGCATGATGTTGACAGCGATGAGCGCTATTACCGCAGTGGCGACTTGGTACGGCAAAGAGAAGACGGCGAGTATGTATTTTATGGCCGGTTAGATGAGCAGATAAAGTTCAGGGGTTTTAGGATAGAGCTGGCGGAAATCAGCCGGGTGCTGATGGCGCATCCAGCGGTGAGCGATGCCGTGGTGCTGGTGGTTGGGCAGAAGCAGGAAGAGCAGCAGTTGGTGGCTTACCTGGTGCTGGCGGATGAGCGGGCGGTGTCAGCTGTGTTTGCAGCGGCAGCAGGACAATTACCGGCCTATATGATGCCAAGCCGTTATGCGGTGCTAACTGAGCTGCCGCTGACGGCCAATGGCAAGCTCGACAAAAAAGCGCTGCAGGGCTTGTCGACAGAAGCGGTGCAAAGTAATGACTATATTGCTCCGGCAACGGAGACAGAACAGCAGTTGGCGGCGCTGTGGTGTGAGGTGCTGCAACTGCAGCAGGTTAGTACTAACAGCGACTTCTTTGCGCTGGGTGGGCACTCATTACTGGCTATGCGGCTGGTGACTGAACTAAACAGTCGTATGGGGCTGGAGCTCAGCGTCCGCGTGTTGTTTGAGTACAGTAACATGCAGAAGCTGGCCGTTTATATTGATGAACATGCCACACCTGTAGTGGAGAGCGGCTGGTTATAGCCGCTACTTAAATGGAGTACACTATGTATAACAATAAATGGTTTATAGTGCCTAAAGCTAAACCAGCAGCAAAATTAAGGTTGTTCTGTTTTCCGTATGCCGGCGGCCAGGCTGCGATTTATTTTCCGTTAGCCAGATTGCTGTCAGAGCAAATTGAGCTGGTAGCGGTGCAGTTACCCGGCAGGGGGAACCGAATGTTTGAGCCTGCACTGACCTCGGCGCAAGATATTGCTAAGGCGGTGGCGCCGCAGATCCAGGCCTGCGCTGATAAACCTTTTGCCCTGCTCGGCTACAGTAATGGTTGCCTGCAAGCATATGAGGTGGCTCATCGCTTGCAGCAACAGGCAGATGTAAGGCATGTGTTTATGGCTGCACGTTCTGCGCCGCAGCTGGGTATACAACGTGAGCCTATACATTTACTGGCTGATCAGCAATTCCGGCAAGAGTTGGCTTTGCTTGGCGGTACACCACAGGAGCTGCTGGCTTATGACGAATTGATGGAACTAATGTTGCCGACATTACGGGCTGATTTTAAATTGGGCTACGATTATCAATGTCCGCCAGTTAATCCCCCCTCGATAGATTTGACCAGCATTGCAGGGCGTTTTGACAAAGATGTACCAGTAGAAAATGTGCTGGCATGGCAGCAGCTGTTTGCAGGTAGTTGCCAGCACCATGTCATTGATGGCGATCATTTCTTTATCAATACGCACTTAACTAAAATGGCACATATTATCGAGCTTGCGTTGTTGCCGCACTGTCAGCAGGCGAGAGCCACAATGGCTAACACGAAGGCAGCGCTATCAGGCTAATCACTTGTTTTTCAACAAAACGGTAGTGTCCGTGAAATAACATGCCCATCGTGAGCTGCGGGGTTAGGTCAGTGGTTAATCGTAGGGTAAATTGTTGTGTGTCTGTCTGTATCTTAATTAATTCAGCGTCCTCAAAACCAAAGAAGCGCTGTACCTTAGGGTATAGCGCCTTATACAAACTCTCTTTGGCAGAAAAAGCAATGGTTAACGCTTCAGCATAAGTAATAACAGTGGTCCGGAGTAATAGGTGTTGCTCTTTTGGTTGAACAATATGCGATGCAAGCTCAGTGCCGCTGTTGGCGCCAAGTATCGTTTCAATGTCTATTCCTATCGCCTGGTATATTTTATCCTGCATCATGCAGCAAATAGCATTGCCATCAGCATGACTGACTGAACCAATATAGCCTGCAGGCCAGCTTGGTGCGCCTGATAAGGTATTGAGTAGCTGGCAAGAAGGTATCTGGTAGTGATGTAATAATTGCTGAAAAAGCATTCTGCCTGCCAAATACTCGCAGCGGCGTTTAGGCACCGCCTGCCACAGCTGACTTGGCATGCTAATACCATAGTGACCAAATAGCGCATCGTCATAGTGGCTGACATCGAACTGACAGCGGACAGCCAGAACTTCCGGTTGCAGACTAAACCGGACAGGTGTCACAGGCCCGAAAACATCGCCAGCAATTTGTTGCGCGGATATCATTTGTTAGCGCATGGGGCGTGCTGGCGTAATGTGGCAGAGGCCGCCTGTCTGAGTTCAGCCTGGGTGTTCCGGCTAAGCGTAATACCACTGATTTCGCCTAAGTCAGCGGGATCTTGTGTACTGATAGTTCCATACAACACCAGAGCCGTCAAAAATGCACCTTCAAAAGCAGCATGATTACCATCACTGGAATGGAGTTTTAACCTGGGGTTATGTTGTAAGGCGTGTTCCCATGCTAAGCCGATAGGCGCAACACAGGCAGGTTCAGCTTTGGCAATACTTTGATGCAGCTGATGTATGCGTTGGCCCTCTTCTTTGTTACCTCGTCTGGGCCACTCCGGAAACATTATAGCGCGGGCATTTTTGGCATTAATACGTCTTATCCACTCTTCTGCGGCATCAGTGGGGTAGAAATAGCGTCCTGTTGTGCTGTATTTTTGTGCCTGCAGGATCACATGGCTCCAGTTACCGTCATTTAGCAGTTTAGTGCTGGCTTGATGCTGCAGGCGCTCATCCAAAAAATGATAACCAGATGCTAGCCTGGTTTCGACTTTTGCACCTGATATGCCGGACTGAAGCAGTTGGGCTACTAACTGCGGCAGGTTGTGACTCGAAGTGTGACTATTGCCCATAAAGAGCACATTAAAATGGGCTGACATACTATCAGGTGTCTCCTGCGCTAATGCCTTAGCAGTTTGCTGTGGTGTAGCAGACACAGCCGCATGTGACATGCCAGCAGCGCTGATAACGTAAAGCAGCATGGTTAGCCACAGTACAGGCAAAAAGATATTTTTTGGCATTTTGGATAACGATGTTTTTATAAGGTGATGCAAATGTTAACTTCATTGCGTGTTAGCCACAAGTATAAAGCAGCAATTAAAACCTAAGGTAAATTATGACCCTAGCTCTAATCATTCCGGATCGTAAACTTGACGATTTACAACAACGCTTGGCACAGGCTTTGCCTGATACCGAGATTGAAGTTTGGCCACAGATCCGTAACCCGGCAGCTGTTGAATTTGCTGTGGTATGGAAGCAACCGCATGGCAGCCTGGCCAGCCTGCCTGCTTTACAAGCGGTCCAGTGTTTTGGCGCCGGCGTTGACGCCATACTGGCTGACCCCACTTTACCCGCTTTACCTATTGCCCGTATTGTTGACTCTACGCTGACAGATACCATGGTGCGCTATCTTGATGGTGTGGTCAGTTACTACCGCTTGCGCCTGGATGTGTTCAGCGCGCAGCAGCAACAAAAGCAGTGGAAGCCGAAAAGCCCAAGACGCATTGCGCATATTGCTGTGCTTGGCCTGGGCGAACTGGGAGCCGCTGCGGCTACGCATTTTGCCAGCCTGGGTTATAACGTGACTGGCTGGGCCAGAACGCCGAAGCAGCTTGAGCATGTCAGCTGTTTTCATGCTGCAGAAGGCCTTACTAAGGCTGTAGCTGATGCTGATATTATTATTTGCTTACTACCGCTAACACCGGCAACGCAGCAGATGCTCTCAGACGGGTTCTTCAGCAGTTTAAAGCCCGGTGCCATTTTTATTAATGTGGCGCGCGGCGATATTGTGGATGAAACCGCATTACTGGCCGTGCTGGACAACGGCCGGTTGCAGGCAGCATGTCTGGATGTATTTTGCCAGGAGCCGTTACCGGCAGAGCATCCACTGTGGAGCCATCCGGCTGTGCTTATTACACCGCATGTTTCAGCAGTAACAGATGTCGGCGCTGTGGTTGAACAAATTGCTGAGAATTACCGGCGTAACCAACGTGGTGAAGCTTTGTTAAATCCGGTAGATATTGGCAGGGGATATTAAAATGCACACCACAGAGATTACCACCTGGTTTTTGCAGTTTGATGCGCCAGCGCCACAGGCACCAAAATGGCCGGATGGTGTACAGTTAGCAGAAGCTGAGATTATCAGCCCCGAGTTAAGCCAGTTTATGTTCCGCACTGTTGGCGGGCCCTGGCGCTGGTTTAGCCGCTTAAGCTGGAATTATCAGCAGTGGCTGGATTATCTGACACAACAGCAGGTACGTACCTGGCTGCTTTGGGTTAAAGGTACACCGGCAGGTTACATTGAGTTATTGAAGCACGCGGATCAGAGTGTGGAGATAAAATTTTTTGGCTTATTGCCGCAATTTATCGGCCAGGGCCTGGGGCTGAAGCTGGCACAAGCCGCTATAGTGCAGGCGGCACAGTGGCAGGCCAGCAAAATATGGCTGCATACCTGCAGTGCCGATCATCCGTCAGCGCTGAAAAATTACCAGCAAGCCGGCTTTGTTATTACCCATATTGAACACAGCACGGAAGCTTTACCGCAACTGAATGATAGCCGCTTGCTGGCGGCAGATTTTGTCTATTCAGCATTAGCGCATCATGTTAAAAATACTGGTTAAATACACAGTTATTGTAACTTTGTTACAACTTCACTACACTCAGTGACGGTTTAAGGAAACTTAGGCCAAGTTGCTAATTAAAATAATAAAATGTGTGACTGAGGTTAGTTATGAGTAAAGCGTCCAGTCGTGGTTTTGGCTTTACCGCAATCGCCGTTGTGGTGTGTCTAATGGCGTTATCGGCATTTTTGACCAAAGCCGAAGCTGTCTGTTTATTGTGTGGCGGATAGCAGGAATCGAATACAGTCAAACGGATTGACTAAATCTAACCCCCGGCTTGCCGGGGGTTAGTTATTTCTGCGCGCCGCGTTTGCTGTGTAACTCTCTGTTTTCACGCTTTTGTTCGGCATTCTTTTGCAGTAAAACATAAGTGGCTGAATAACCACCGTGTTGCTTTTGCGCGGTATTACAGGCCAGCACTGTTGGTATTTGCGGTAACCATTTAAATACATAACTGCGCAATATTGCCGGGTGCGGTTTACTGTTACGCCCCATACCGTGGTGAATAAGCAAAGTGCGCACGCCACGCTTATGGCAATCTTCAATAAAGAAAAACAGCTCACGGCGGGCATCGCTCAGGCTTTTGCCCAGCAGGTTTAATGTGGCGTCCAGCTGATATTTACCCAGGCGCAAATTGCGGTAAACGCCATCTTGTACGCCATCTTTTTTATAAGTGAAGGGCTCGTCCGGCTTTACCAGATCAACATATTCCATGCTGAGATAGTTAGCATCGTACTCCATGTCCTGCTCTGCCGCTTTACGCCGGGCTTGTTGTGCCAGCGTAGGGCTGAACCCGCCGTTTTCCAGCAATACAGCATCCTGAGACAATGGCGTTACACCAGACATCTCCTGCAGAAACAAGTCTGATTCATCGTTTTGCATAGCGGGTACTCCTGTCTGATCGGTCGGCAATTATAGCCCGCACTGCCGCCAGACAAAAGTAGTGTGTGGTTATTCGGCCTGAGTTGCCAGCGGAGTAGTGGTAGGGCTTTGTTGGGCGGCTTTTTCGGCTTTACGTGCTTTGGCAAAACGCAGCAGATAGTAAGCATTAATTAATAATACTAATAAATTAGAGATAACACCCTGTGGAATAGCAATATGGCTGTAGTACACGAATAGCAGGCTACAGCCAATCAGTGTAGCTAAGCGCAGCCAAAACACATCTTTAATAAAAAACGCGCCAATACAGATTGTTAAGCCAACCCAGCTGATAATATCGAACATAATGTTTTCCATAACGTTTTCCTGCGTATCTGGCTGACTAAAATTTGTGCGCATTATGCTGTGCAGAACTGGGTTACTCAACTGAGGAATTTTGCTGTTTTCGAATTAGTTTAATTAATGGTTGTAATGGCATTGTCATACAGAGCCGAAAAGTTGTTCTACACTTAAAATCAGCTGAACAGGGAGGATCTGCCTATGTTGCCTGCAAAATTATATGAAACTATACCTTATGCTTATATTGCTGTTGGCAGTGCAATTTTGCTGGGGATAAACTCGTGGCTGGCAGTTGTTTCTGGCTTACTTATTGTGTTTGCCGGTGCGGTTATCTGGGTACTGCGTTCAGATAACCGCCGCTCAGACATTAAAGGAGCCAGAAATAAGTACGGCGGGGTTTTACCTTTCTGGTTTTACGAGATGCTGCCTTTTAACTACTGCATAGTGGCGATGCTGTTGTTTACCGGTAGTGACAATGTGTATTTTTACCCTTCGGCAATGATCATGCTGGTAGTGGGGATGCAGTTGTGGCTGTTACGCAGTAGTTATCGTAAACATCAGCGGCCTGTACCGGTTAAAACCAGACCACTGCGTTTACGCGGTTAGCTTACTGCCTTAAATCAATGCGGCTGTTTGCTATAGCTTTAGTGGTAATTAACCAGGCTTCCAGGTTTTGCTGCATCGCGGCCGGATCAATTTTATCCAGTGTATCGTTAGGGGTGTGGTGGTAGTCAAAATAATCGGTGCCGTCTTGCTGTAAACTGGCAACCGGCACACCCTGAGCTTTTAGAACAGACACATCCGGGCCACCGGAGGCAGTATTATCACCCATTTCTATGCCAAGCGGGGCCAGTTTTTGCTGCAGTGTTTTGCCAAAGGCCAGTGCTTTTTCACCAAAGCCGGTATCCAGCCGCCAGATCCGGCCTGCACCGAAATCCGACTCTGAAGCAAATACGTGCTTGTTAAGGCTTGCGGCGTGCTTGGCGGCATAGGCACGCGCGCCCACTAAGCCACCTTCTTCATTACCAAACAATACCACCCGTACCGTGCGCTCTGGCCGGCCTTGTTGTTTTAGCAAAGCGCCGGTGGCCATCACAATACCTACGCCGGCGCCATCGTCCAGTGCGCCTGTGCCTTCATCCCACGAATCAATGTGGGCGCTTATCAAGACAATTTCATCCGGGTATTTACTGCCGGTGATCTCGGCAATAACGTTATGGCTTACCACTTCGCCGGGCAATTTGTTCTGCATTTGCAGGTGCAGTGTCAGCTCAGGCTGGCGGCTAAGCATTTTAGCCAGCTGCATGGCGTCAGGCACGGAGACTGCCGCGGCCGGGATCCGTGCGACTTCATCGTTGTAACGCATAATGCCGGTATGGGCAAAACGGTTAATACTGGTGCCTACCGAGCGGATAATAATAGCTTTGGCACCCAATTTTGCCGCTTCTACCGCACCCTGAGCGCGCGCGCCAACCACTGAGCCATAGAAGGTACCCAGTTTGTCTTTACCCATACTTTTATTAATAAAAACGATTTTATCTTTTACCAGCGCGGCATCGGCTTGTTTTAGCTGCTCCAGGCTGTCAAACATCACTACCTGAGCATTAATGCCGTCAAACGGCGTGGCGACAGAACCACCCAAAGCGGTAACAACCAGATTTTGATGAAAAGGCGCACTGACACTCAGGCTGGCATTGCCCCGCTCCCAGTACTGCATGGTAAAGGGCTCGGTCCAGACTTTATCATAACCCAGTTGCTTAAATTTCTGCTCGGCCCAGGCTACTGCTCTGGCATCCGCTTCGCTACCGGCCAGACGCTGGCCTACTTCTACCGTTATAGATTCTGTCAGCTGATAAGCCAAGGTGTTATCCAGCGTGAGTTCCTGAGCTGAGATTTGCAGGCTAAGTGCGGTTGCCAGCGTGGTTAACCATAATTTCATCGTTGCTTGTTCCCTTTGTTATTGTAGTTTGCCGACTGTAGCACTTTTTTTTTCGCTGCCGAAGTTATGTACGCTAAAAGCTGTTGTTTGTCAGACTAACAGAGGCGTTCGCCGCTGCGGTAAAGCAGAAAGTGGTATTCTTTGTTAAATAAGAATGATTATATTGTCGCTCTATAAGGAAGGCGGTAATATCGGGCCGTCCGGACATACAGGTACACGAAATGAATTTACAGGATATGCTGAAAAATTCTGCTAAAGCAGTAAAGCTGTTAAAAGCAGTATCCAATGAGCGGCGTTTATTAATTCTCTGCCATTTGCTGGAAGGGGAGCTGTCGGTAGGGGAAATGAATCAAAAACTGGAGCTGAGTCAGTCCGCATTGTCGCAGCATCTGGCGTTATTACGCCGGCATAAGCTGGTAAAAACCCGCAAAGAAGCGCAAACCGTATTTTATAGCCTGAACAGCAAAGAAGCTGAAGCGCTGATTGCATTACTGCATAAGTTATATTGCAGTTAAATTGCACCGCGGCAAAAACAAAAAAGCCGGCATTAGCCGGCTTTTTTGTTGGAACTGTGTCTTAAGCAACGCTTAATGCTTTAACATGTGCATTTAAACGAGCTTTATGACGTGCTGCTTTGTTCTTGTGGATCAGACCTTTAGCGGCCATACGATCCAGAACAGGCACCATTTTCTTGAATGCTTCAGTTGAAGCAGTTACGTCAGCAGTTAATACCGCTGCGTAGGTTTTCTTTATGAAAGTACGCATCATAGAACGTTGTGAAGCATTTTGCTGACGACGTTTTTCTGATTGAATTGCGCGCTTCTTAGCAGACTTAATGTTAGCCAAGGTAACACTCCTAAAAAACTAAACCGGACCCATCAAAGGCCGCATAATATGCCTATTTAATGGCCCGTTGTCAAATGCTTTAACGGTAAAGACGCAGATTTTAATCCGGCGGCCTACTGGTAATCTGCGTTAATAAAGGGGCAAAATAGCAGCCTGCCAGAAGAAGGAAGTTTAAGTGTCTGCAAAGTTATTAAAATCAGGCCTCATTGTTAGTTTTATGACGTTAATTTCGCGCGTACTGGGGCTGGTGCGCGATGTGGTAGTGGCCAACTTTATTGGTGCCGGTGCCGCTGCCGACGTATTCTTTTTTGCTAACCGCATTCCTAATTTTTTGCGCCGCCTGTTTGCTGAAGGCGCTTTTTCGCAGGCCTTTGTGCCGGTACTTTCCGAAGTTAAAGCCAAACATGGTGATGACGCAGTGCGCGAATTGCTGGCCAAAGTAACCGGCAGCCTGGGCGTTGTTGTTACCCTGGTCACATTATTTGGCGTTATTGCCTCGCCGTTGGTGGCGATGTTGTTTGGTATGGGCTGGTTTGTTGAGTGGCTGAACGATGGCCCTGAAGCACATAAATTTGAGCTGGCCAGCCTGATGCTAAAAGTTACGTTTCCTTATTTGTGGTTTATCAGCCTGGTGGCGTTATCGGGCGCAGTACTTAATACCTATAACCGCTTTGCGGTGGCGGCCTTTACGCCGGTGTTTTTAAATATCGCTATGATTGCCTGTGCGGTTTATATGGCGCCCACTATGGAAGAGCCTGCGCTGGCGTTGGCATGGGGCGTATTTATCGGTGGCGTAGTGCAACTGCTGTTTCAGCTGCCGTTTTTGGCCAAAGCCGGTTTGCTGGTATGGCCAAAGTGGGGCTGGCGCGATGAAAACGTTACAAAAATCCGCAAGCTTATGCTGCCAGCGCTGTTTGGTGTGTCGGTAAGCCAGATAAATTTACTGCTTGATACCGTTATCGCCTCGTTTTTACTTACCGGCGCTGTAAGCTGGCTGTATTACTCTGACCGGTTGATTGAATTTCCACTGGGGTTATTTGGTATAGCTATTGCAACGGTGATTTTGCCTAATTTATCCCGCCATCATGCCACTGCCAATACTGAACGTTTTAGCCAGACGCTGGACTGGTCACTGCGTTTTGTCGCCTTGTTTGGTATACCGGCCATGGCGGGGCTGATTGTGCTGTCGCAGCCAATTATTGCGCTGCTGTTTATGCGCGGTGAGTTTATGCAAAACGATGTGCTGATGGTGTCATACAGCTTAATGGCCTACAGCACCGGCTTACTGAGCTATATGCTGATAAAAGTGTTGGCACCGGGTTTTTATGCGCGTCAGGATATCAGAACACCTGTGCGTATCGGCATTATTGCTATGGTAGCCAATATGGTATTTAACCTGATGCTGGCACCGTTTTTAAGTTATGTCGGGCTGGCGCTGGCTACTGCTATGTCAGCCAGTTTAAATGCGTATTTACTGTATCGCGGTTTAAAACTGTCCGGCGTATACCAATTAAGTAAAACCAGCATGGTATTTTTGCTGAAACTGGTTATTGCCAGTTGCCTGATGGCGGCATTGCTCTATTGGCAAACACCATCACTGACGCAGTGGGTGCAGCTTAGCTTTACTGTGCAGGTGTGGCGTTTAAGCGCATTGTGTGTGCTGGCTGTTGTCGGATATTTTCTGCTGTTGTGGTTGCTTGGTGTGCGTTTGCAGCATTTTAAAGCTAATTCTGTTGCTGAAAGCAAATGATTAAGTGGCTATAATGCGCGGTTTATAATCAGTACTCAGAAACGGCAGGCATGGAGTTAATTCGCGGCTTACACAATATTCAGCCCCGGCATCGCGGTTGTGTGCTTACCATCGGTAATTTTGATGGCGTGCATTTGGGGCATCAGGCCGTGCTGCATAAAGTAGTGGCTATTGCCAGACAAATGCAGTTGCCATCTTGCGTGATGCTGTTTGAGCCGCAGCCGCTGGAGGTTTTTGCCGGCCCTGCTGCACCCGCGCGGTTAACGCGGTTCCGGGAAAAATACACTGCGTTGGCGCAATTGGGTATAGACCGGTTGTTATGTGTTAATTTTACGCCTGCGTTTGCCGCCCAGGCGCCACAGCAGTTTATTCAGCAATTGTTATTAACACAGCTGGGTGTAGCGCATTTAATTGTCGGTGATGATTTTCGCTTTGGCAGTCAGCGTAGCGGCAATTTTGAGTTATTGGCTTTAGCGGCTGAGCAGTATCAATTTAGCGTATACAGTACCTCAAGTTTGGTGTTAGGCCAGCAGCGGATCAGCAGTACTTTGATTCGTCAGGCATTGGCAGATGACAATCTAACGCTGGCGGCAGAGATGCTGGGCCGGCCTTTTGCTTTAACCGGCCGCGTGCGGCATGGTCGCAAATTAGGCCGGGATCTGGGCTTTCCTACTGCCAATGTATTTTTATACCGGCGTAAGCTGCCGGTAGCTGGCGTGTATGCCATTACAGCGAACACGGTATTTGGCACCTATTATGGTGTAGCTAATATTGGCAACCGGCCGACTGTACAGGGCCAGCGGCAACAGCTTGAAGCGCATTTATTTGATTTTAAAGGCGATTTATACGGCAGCCAAATAGAAGTGTTATTGCAGCATAAGTTGCGTAACGAACAACGCTTCGACGGTTTAGCCGCATTACAACAACAAATTGCTGCTGATGTGATAGCAGCAAAAGCATTTTTTCAGCATGGCGCCAATGCCCATGCCACTACTGATAAGACGGAACCCAACGGATGAGCGACTATAAGCATACCCTGAATTTGCCGGAAACGGCTTTTGCGATGCGCGCCAATCTGGCGCAGCGCGAGCCGCAAATGCTGGCAAAATGGACCGAAGCTGATTTGTACGGCAAGATCCGTGCAGCCAAAAAAGGTAAAAAAACCTTTATTCTGCACGATGGTCCTCCCTACGCTAACGGCAATATTCATATCGGGCATGCAGTTAACAAAATTCTGAAAGATATTATCGTTAAAGCCAAAACGCTGGACGATTTTGACGCGCCCTATGTACCGGGTTGGGACTGCCACGGCTTACCGATTGAGTTGGTAGTGGAGAAAAAATACGGCAAGCCGGGCACCAAGCTGACGCCGGCAGAATTCAGGCAAAAGTGCCGCGAATATGCTGCCACGCAAATTGATGCACAGCGCACCGACTTTATCCGTTTAGGTGTGCTGGGCGATTGGCAAAACCCGTACCGCACTATGGATTACGGCTTTGAAGCTAATATTATCCGCTCACTGGGCAGAATTATTGCTAACGGCCATTTACAGCAGGGCTTTAAGCCGGTGCACTGGTGTACCGACTGTGGCTCAGCGCTGGCAGAAGCGGAAGTGGAATATCAGGATAAAATATCCCCGGCGATTGATGTACGTTTTGCTGTGGTAGACGAGGCTGCGGTAGACCGCTTTGATCATCCTGAAGGCAAACGTGGCAGCGGTAAAGTATCGGTTGTGATTTGGACCACCACGCCGTGGACAATCCCGGCCAACCGTGCTGTGGCATTAAATGCCAAACTGGATTACAGCTTAGTACAGGTAGAGCAGGGCCCCAACGGTGCTGAGCGCTTAATTATTGCTACCGATCTGGTAAAAGACGTAATGGCGCGCGCCAGTATTGAACACTACCACGCACTGGGTTTTGCTAAGGGCGCAGCGCTGGAATTAGTACAACTACAACACCCGTTGTATGACTTTACCGTACCGCTGATTATGGGTGAACACGTTACCACTGAGTCCGGTACCGGTTGTGTGCATACTGCGCCAGGCCATGGGCAGGAAGACTTTATTGTTGGTAAGCAATATAACCTTGAAGTGGCGAACCCGGTGGGCGCGAATGGTGTTTACCTGCCCGATACGCCGCTGTTTGCCGGCCAGCATGTATTTAAAGCCAATGACAGCGTAGTAGAAGCATTAAAAGAAGCTGGCGCGCTGTTGGTGCATAAAGCTTATAAGCACAGCTACCCGCACTGCTGGCGCCATAAAACGCCGATAATTTTCCGTGCCACACCGCAGTGGTTTATCAGCATGGAACAGCAGGGCCTGCGTGCTACGTCGCTTGAGCAAATCGGGCAAACCCGTTGGATCCCGGATTGGGGCCAGCAGCGGATTGAAAAAATGGTTGAAGGCCGGCCAGACTGGTGTATTTCACGCCAGCGTACCTGGGGTGTGCCGATAGCACTGTTTGTTGATAAAGACACCGGCGCGTTGCACCCGGATACCCAGGCGTTAATGGAGCAAGTGGCTAAGCTGGTTGAGCAAGACGGCATTCAGGCCTGGTTTGATTTAACGGCTGAAACTCTGCTGGGGGACGATGCAAAACAATACGTTAAGGTAACTGACACCCTGGATGTTTGGTTCGACTCTGGTGTAACCCATGCCTGCGTAGTGGAGGCCCGGCCGGAATTCGGTGGCGCCGATCAGGCTGATTTATATCTCGAAGGCTCTGATCAGCACCGTGGCTGGTTTATGTCGTCCTTGATGACCGGCGTAAGCATTAAACATAAAGCACCGTACAAACAAGTGCTGACCCATGGTTTTACTGTCGACGGTGACGGCCGCAAGATGTCAAAATCTTTGGGCAATGTGGTATCACCGCAGGATGTAATGAATAAACTGGGCGCCGACATTTTGCGCTTATGGGTGGCCACTACCGATTACACCTCAGAAATGACAGTGTCGGATGAAATACTAAACCGTGCAGCGGACAAATACCGCCGTATCCGTAATACCGCGCGTTTTTTATTGGCTAACTTAAACGGTTTTAACCCGGCCACCGATTTAGTGCCGTTCGATAAGATGGTTGAACTGGACTTGTGGGTGGTAAACCGTGCCGCTAAATTGCAGCAGGAAATTATCGACGCTTACGACAGTTATCAATTCCATCAGGTTAGCCAGAAGCTGATGAACTTCTGTACGGTGGAGCTGGGTAGCTTCTATCTGGACGTTATTAAAGACCGCCAGTACACCGCCCATACAGACGGTGTGGCACGGCGCTCGTGCCAGACAGCGTTGTATCATATTGCCCAGGCGATGGTGCGCTGGATGGCGCCGGTAATGAGCTTTACCGCGCAGGAAATCTGGCAGGAACTGCCAGGCCAGCAGCAGGAATTTGTGTTTACTGATGTTTGGTACACCGGTTTTAGCGGCGTGACCGCTGGTAAGTTTGACGATGCCTTCTGGCAGCAATTACTGCAGGTGCGTGACGAAGTCAACAAAGTACTGGAAGCGGCCCGGCGTGAAGATAAAATTGGTGCCTCCTTGCAAGCCGAAGTAACCTTATACGCCTCAGCGGCACTGGCAGCCGATTTGGCCAAGCTGGGTGACGAGCTGCGTTTTGTGCTGATCACTTCTACGGCGCAGGTAAGTACAGACAATGCCCCGGCGGATGCTGTGCAAACTGAATTAGCCGGCTTAAGCGTGCACGTAGCGGCTTCAACGGCAGCCAAATGCGGCCGTTGCTGGCATCACCGCCATGATGTCGGCGCCGATGCGGCGCATGCCGAGTTATGCCTGCGCTGCGTGAGCAATGTGGAAGGCGCAGGTGAACAGCGGGCGTTTGCATAATGGCATTATTTAAAGATACCGGCTGGCGCCTGTGGTGGCTGATGCTGTTGGTGCTGGTAGCCGATCAGGTAAGCAAACAAGTGGTGATAGCCAATATGCAGCTGTTTGATTCGATTGAACTGCTGCCGTTTTTTAACTTCACCTATGTGCGTAACCATGGTGCGGCGTTTTCGTTTTTAAGTGATGCCGGCGGTTGGCAGCGCTGGTTTTTTACCGTTATTGCCGTGGTGATAAGCGCCGTGCTGGCAGTATGGCTGGCGCGTAACAGCAGGGCACAGCTAAAGCTGAACCTGGCGCTGAGTTTAGTGCTGGCCGGTGCTATTGGTAACCTGATTGATCGCAGTATCTATGGCTACGTAATAGACTTTTTTCATCTGTACTATCAGAACTGGCATTATCCGGCGTTTAATATTGCCGACTCGGCTATCTGCATTGGTGCAGCCTTACTTATTTGGGACAGCTTTAGTAATAACGAGGTGAAAAAGTGACAAACGCAGTAATAGGCGCCAACAGCAGCGTTATTTTTCACTTTGATATTAAGTTGTCAGACGGCAGCGCGGCAGAAAGCACCCGGGTGCACAACAAACCGGCCAAACTGCAAATGGGCGATGGCAGTATCTCAGCGGCGTTTGAAACCCAGCTAAGTGGCCTGGCAGCCGGTGATAAAAAAACCTTTACGCTGGCACCAGAGGATGCCTACGGCATGCCAAACCCGGATAACATTTACTATGTTGATCGCAGTAAGTTCTCTGCCGATGCACCGGCGAAGGCCGGTATGATTATCGGCTTTACCATGCCGGATGGCTCTGAAATGCCGGGGCTGGTGCGTGAAGTGGTAGGCGAGTCAGTTACGATAGATTTTAACCACCCGCTGGCCGGGCAAACGCTGACATTCAGCGTTGAAATAGTACAGGTAAGCTGAATTATGGATATTCTATTAGCCAATCCGCGCGGTTTTTGCGCCGGCGTAGACCGCGCCATCAGCATTGTTGAGCGCGCGCTGGAGCTGTACGAGCCACCGATTTATGTGCGTCACGAAGTGGTGCATAACCGCTTTGTGGTAGACGGCCTGCGCCGCCGTGGCGCGGTGTTTGTTGACGAGCTGAACGAAGTGCCGGACGGCAATATCGTTATTTTCAGTGCGCATGGTGTATCGCAAGCCGTGCGCGAAAACGCCAAACAGCGCGGTTTAAAAGTATTTGATGCCACCTGTCCGCTGGTAACCAAGGTGCATATGGAAGTCACCCGCGCCAGCCGCAAAGGCATAGAGTGCATTCTGATTGGCCATGCCGGCCACCCTGAAGTAGAAGGCACCATGGGCCAGTATGATAACGCTGACGGTGGTATTTATCTGGTCGAATCGGTTGATGATGTGGCCGCGCTCACGGTGAAAAACCCGGCCCAGCTGTGTTTCAGCAGCCAGACTACGTTATCGGTGGATGATACTGCGGATGTGATTGATGCGCTGCGTGAGCGTTTCCCAGATATTGAAGGCCCGCGCAAAGACGATATCTGCTACGCCACGCAGAACCGCCAGGATGCGGTGCGCGATTTAGCCGGTAAAGCCGATTTATTGCTGGTAGTAGGGGCAAAAAACAGCAGTAACTCCAACCGCTTGCGCGAACTGGCCGATAAAATGGGCTGCACGGCTTATTTAATTGATACCGCCAACGATATTCAGCAAGCCTGGCTTGAAGGGGTAAAAGCGGTAGGTGTAACTGCCGGTGCGTCGGCGCCTGAAGTGCTGGTGCAGCAGGTCGTTAAACAGCTGCAGCAATGGGGCGGTAAAACAGTAAGTGAAAACCCCGGCCGTGAAGAAAATGTGGTGTTTGCTATCCCGGCAGAGCTGCGTTAGTCCCAGGCTGACACATAGCGCGTTCAGCCTTATTTGTTTGCCCGTGTTGTTATAGTATGCTGCTTGGCAGTTAAACAGTCAGGCAAACGTATGCAAATAAACCGGGCTTTACCCGCGCTGGAATTTCCCTATCTGTGCCATAGCCGTTTTGTGCTGCGGTTGCTGGTAATGGCGCAGGCTGTGTCGGTGGTGTTGGCATTTGCTCCCGGCATAACGGCAGATCCCTGGCACAGGCTGGGGCTTATCAGTGTATTTGTCCATTGGGTGGCCTTGCTTACTACGGTATGTTTTTGCCAGTTACGCCAGCAGCTAAACCGCCTTAAGCCGGCGGCTATGTTGCTTACCTGCATTACGTTGTTTGAAGTTGCCACTATCCTTGTCAGTGTCGTTGCTCATTCCTGGCTGGCCAGCCAAAGCCCGCATATGTCGCAGAGTTTACCGGCATTTGTACTGGCAAATATGATGATCAGCCTGATCATTGCGGTTATCGCCATACAGTTTTTTATTATTCATACCGAGCGTAACCAGCAAGTCAGGGCGCAAAGCCGGGCTGAATTAAGCGCATTGCAGGCCCGCATAGAACCGCACTTTTTATTTAACAGCCTGAACACCGTAGCAGAGCTTACTCAGGTTGATCCCAATGCGGCAGAGCAGGCACTGCTCAATTTGTCGGCGTTGTTCAGGGCCGCATTAAATGCCGGCCAAACCGTGTCTCTTGCCGAAGAATTAAGGTTATCCGAGCAATATTTGTCGCTTGAACAATGGCGTTTAGGCCAACGCATGACAGTGCAATGGGATTTACCCGAGCCTATTCCTGAGCTTAGCCTGCCGGCTCTTACTATTCAGCCGCTGTTGGAAAATGCCGTGCGCCATGGGGTGGAAAATTGTGCTGAGCCAGCCAGCTTGCACCTGACACTGGTAGAAAGCCGGCACGCAGTCAGTATTGTTATTACTAATCCGCTGGGGCAACCGGGCAGCAAAAAAGCCGGTAATGGCATTGCGCTGGACAATATTCGCCAGCGCTTGCAATTACATTATGGCAGCGGCGCGCAACTGCACAGTGCAACCAGCGAGGGGCGCTTCAGGGTAAAACTGGTGCTACCGAAGGATGGCAACTGATGAAAGTGCTTATTGTTGATGATGAGCCTCTGGCCCGCGCCAGATTGCAGCGGTTACTGGCGCAACAAGCCGGATATCAGTGTATTGGCGAAGCCGGAAATGCCGCACAGGCAATGCAGCTTATTCATAGCTTACAGCCTGATCTGCTGCTACTGGATATTGCTATGCCAGGGGCTGATGGTATTTCTCTGGCAACAGATATTCTGGCGCTGGCAACGCCGCCTGCCGTCATTTTTGTTACTGCCCATCCTCAGCACGCGCTGGACGCATACCAGGCTGGCCCGGCCGACTACATATTAAAGCCGGTATCGCCAGAGCGGCTGGCGCAAGCGCTGCAACGTTTAGGCACTCAGACCCGGGCTCATCTGGAGCGCAAAAGCGCCGAGCCTAAATTAAGTTACATACAGGCTGGGATAAAACGCCAGATAGAACTCAAAGATGTGCTGTATTTTAGTGCTGAAGATAAATATGTGCGGATGGTATTTAGCAAGGGTGAAGCGATAATTGAACAAAGCCTGGTGCAATTGCAGCAATTGTATCCTGACAACCTGTTGCGAATTCATCGCAGCACCATGATCAATAAAGCCCATTTTCAGCGCTTAATTAGTGTTAACGGTAAACATTGGGTTGTGCTGGCGGGGCGGGGCGAGAAGCTGGAAGTCAGCCGGCGCGAAGTGGCTAATATCCGTAGCAATATGTCTTAATTATCAGCGTGCCGTTGGTCTGGCAATGGCACCGCCTGTCGTGAAAATCATGTCTGTTGTTTTATTGATAGCGTAAAGTCAGTAGATGAAAATGTGCCTGGTATTTCGCAGAGACTTTACTCTAATGATAACTGCTGAAAGAAAAAAACATCGCAATACTGTTTGGCCGCTAAAGCTGCAGTGCGGTTTTACGCTGGTTGAATTAATGGTGACTGTAGCGGTGCTGGCTATTGTGATGGCTGTAGCTGTGCCTTCTTTTACCAATCTGATAAACAGTAATCGGTTAACCGCTCAGGCTAATGAGGTGCTGGCTGCGCTTATTCTGGCACGTACCGAAGCAATAAAACGAAATGAAAGCATAGTGTTTTGCCATAGCACAGACGGAGAAAACTGCTCTGTGCCACCTGCTGCAGGCTGGCAAGGCTGGCTGGTGAGGGGCACTACAGATGTTACCGCTGTGGCAACCGGGATTATTCATTCAGCGCGCTTTGTTGTGCTGTCCAGCAGTAATGTGGCCAATGCGGCGATAGATGGCGTGGGGCATTCTGTGCGTTTTAGCCCACAGGGATTGCTTAGAAGCGGTAATGGTAATAATCCGTTAAATGGTGTTTTACGCATTTGTTTACCCGATATGCAGATATCTCAAAATAGCCGGGATCTAGAGATGCGCTCCGGAGGACGAACCAGAGTTGTCAGCGTCAGCGAAGGGCAGAATTGTCCTGTACCAGCAAATCCGGCGTAGGGGAGCAGTAATATGAACAATGGCGTTCACACTTTGAATAAACATCGCGGGGTTTCTCTGTTGGAAGTGCTGGTATCGGTGCTGGTATTAGGTATTGGTTTATTAGGCGTTGCGGCACTACAAACATCAAGTATGCGCCACACTAACAGTTCACTGGAAAAAACCATGGCTGTAATACTGACAGATACATTAGCTGAATTGTTAAGAGCAAACCCGCAAGCGGCCAGGTTGGGTGACTATGCTTTTAGCGATTGCACCGGTAGTGATGTGTTAGGAACTGCCGCCTGGGTTCAGGATGTGAAACAGGCAACCCGTGAAGATGCATGCCCTGTTGTCAGTTGGGAAGGTGACAGATACACCGTCACAATTACCTGGGGTGACGAGCGGTTAAATAGCCAAAACTCTATTGTGACTCAGGTGATGCCATGAATATTCGCTCGCGGGGCTTTTCGCTTGTTGAATTAATGATCGCCATGGTGCTGGGGTTATTGGTTCTGGGTGGTGCTATAGGGGTATTTATAGCCAATCAGACCACCAGCAGAGCTAATGCTGCGTTGAGTGATATGCAAAGCATTGCCAGGCTTAGTTTTCAGCTTATGTCGCATGATATTCGCAACGCTGGCTTTTCCGGCTGCAATAACAGCATGCGGATATCAAATGTTATAGCTATAGCAGGTGTGCGACCAGCATGGGCAGATTGGACTACTGGTTCTGGTATCCAGGGGTTTGCTGCACCCGTTGGTGTAATTAACGGCCTGCAGGCTGCGAACGGAACTCAGGCTTTAAGGCTGATGTTTGGCTCTGGCGCTAACAACTCTATCAGTAATTACAATGGTTCAGTTATCAGCTTAAACACTAATCCGGTGTTGGCTGCCGGAGAAGTAGCCATTGCTTGTGATGAAAGCCTGGCAAGTATTTTTCAGATTAATGAAGCAGGTGCACTGTCCGTTACCCATGGCGCAGCAGGTTTAAACTGTGACGCTAATCTTGGTTTTATGGGGCAGGATGATTGGGCATGTGGGCTCAGTCCGGCGCGAGGGTTTAGTAATAACGCTATGTTAATGCGTTTTGAATCTATTGCCTGGTTTGTTGCCCCCAGCCGTGACGACGCTGGCGTAATGTCTTTGTACAGAGCATCCTTAGTGGGCAACTCTCAGGTTAATGAAGAAGTGTTGTATGGCGTAGCTGATTTGCAGTTTGCTTACCTTAATGGTGATACCGGATTATTTCAACAGGCCGCTGCTGTAACCGCTGCAGGGCAGTGGGGGCGCATAACTGCAGTAAACGTCAGTGTCACACTTGATGATGCGGTATTGCAGGGGCAAAACGTGCCGGACAATGTCAGAACTATCACCTTTTTGGTGTCATTACGTAATAGGCTGGGGTGATTATGCAAAGTAGCTTATATAAACAGCAAGGGGTTGCTCTGGTTGTCAGTTTGTTACTTTTGCTGGCTATTACGCTGTTGGCTGTCAGTAATATGAAGCGTACTACGGTACAGGAGCAAATGACCGGTAACCTGCATGACAGGCAGTTAGCGCTGCAGCAGGCAGAAGCCGCATTGCTGGTAGCAGAGCGTTTACTTGACGCCGCACCTTTACCCGGAGGCCCTGTTGCGCTGATTAACAATGCCGGAGTGTATGATATTCCTGATCCATTATTGCCCGATCGTTGGGCTGCTGGCCAGGTAGTTACCTGGGTGCAGGCTCCGGCGATGAATGACGGCATGGCGAATCCAGCTAACTATATTATTGAGTATATGGGAGACTGGATTTTCCCGCCTGAATGTGACCGGGCAACAACCCCTCCTGCCGGATGTCTGGAACCTACTTTTCGTATCACTGCCAGAGTTCCCGCGACACCGGGGCGGGCAGAGGTAACCTTACAGACAATTTGGCGTCGCTGAGGAAGTATCCATGAATATGTTCAGATTTAACCGGCCTTTCAGGTTTGCCTTTGTGGCAGGTCTATTGCTTGGTTCAGCGACAGCTCACGCCGCTATTGAGATATCTAATACACCGCTGCAAACAGGCAGTGCTGTACCGCCCAATATTATGTTTATTATTGATGACTCTGGCTCAATGCAGTTTGAACTGTTGCCTGATGAAATCATGTTTTCGGATAAACGTTATATTTTTCCGCGGGCTAACGGAGTGTATGGCTCAAGTGACTATAACAACTATGTCCCTACCGTAGAAGACGGGGAAGCATACAATGCGTTTACCCGTTCGGCTCAGAACAATAAAAGCTATTATGATCCGGCAGTAACTTATAAGCCCTGGGTCAGAGCGGATGGCACCAGCTTTCCTGACGCCACACCTGCCTGTGCCTGGCACAACCCTATGCTAACCGGCGTCTGCCCTTCAGCGGAGACTGTCAATTCACTGGCCCGGGATTTAACCCGTAATAATGGCCGTTACAACAGCAACCGCTGGTATAAATGTAACTCCAGCGGCAGCTGTAGTTATGACACCAATAGCCGGAGTTTCTGGCCGGCAACTTATTTTTACCTTAATAGTGGCAGTGCCTGGCAATGGAGCAACTATACAAAGGTTGAAATTAAAAGTACTACAGCTTCGTACAGCGGCCACGGCCGTGCTAAACGCACAGACTGTTCCAACGGGGTGTGTAATTATAACCAGGAGATGCAAAATTTTGCCAACTGGTACACCTACCACCGTTCGCGTATTTTAACCAGCCGGGCAGGTATAGGCCGTGCTTTTGTTGGCCAATCGGAAAAAATGCGTGTGGGTTTTGGTGCATTAAACAAAAGCAGCTCATCTGTTGACGGTGTTAACACTGCAGTGATTGTCAGAGGGGTGCGTGATTTTAAAGACTCGGCCAAAAGCAATTTTTATTCGGATCTTTACGCCAGGGATATACCGGCGGCAGGTACGCCGCTGCTTACCGCACTTGATGCCGCCGGGCGCTATTTTTCCCGCACAGATAGCCGCGGCCCCTGGGGTATTAACCCCGGTACCGGTAATGAGCAATCGATAGATCATATATCGTGCCGGCAGAGTTTCACTATTTTAATGACGGACGGATATTGGTCTGACGGTGACACCGCTTCAGGTGTTGGCAATCAGGACGGTTCAGCAGGAAATACCATCTTACGGCCAACAGGCGATACCGGCGCCAGCTACAGATATACTGCTGTTGCCCCTTTTACTGATGGGCACAGCACTACCTTGGCTGATGTTGCCATGAAGTATTGGAAGAATGACTTACGCACTGACTTAGATAACCGTGTTCCAACCAGTACTATCAATCCTGCTTTTTGGCAGCATATGGTTACGTTTGGTATTGGTTTGGGCGTAATCGGTAATGTTGATCCGGTAACCGCTTTTGCGGCCATTAATAATAATGCCAGTATCAGTTGGGCAAGCCCTTTTGCCGGCACTGAAGCCGAGAAAAACAGTGCCAAGATTGATGATCTGTTACATGCTTCTGTAAATAGCCGTGGTGGATTTTTTACCGCAGATAAACCAGATGATTTTGCTACTCAGCTGGAACGCACACTAAATGCCATTATTGAACGGGTTGCCTCAGCATCAAATCTGGCCGGTACTACAACATCATTACAAGCCGATAATTTTGTTTACCAGGGTAGCTTTAACTCAGGTGAATGGAGTGGCTCGCTTAAATCTTTTAATATCAATGATGTAAATACGCCAGTGTGGGAATCTAATTTCCCGGCATGGGGTGTCCGCAATATTTTATTTGGTAAAACAAACGAAACTACCGCTGCATTTACTGCTGAAAATGTCACAGCTGATGGTAATGCTTTGAGTGGCAAAGCTAATTTAGTTGATTATTTACGCGGGGATCAGCGCCTGGAAGTTGGCGAAAATGCACAGTTCCGTCGCAGAGTGTCTTTGTTGGGCGATATCGCTAACTCTTCACCTGCCTATGTCGGTGTGCCGGTTAACCGTAATTATCAGCGCTATAACTGGGATGGGGCAAGTAGCTACAGAGCTTTCCTTATTGCTAATAACAGCAGGACACCAGTTGTTTATGTTGGTGCTAACGACGGTATGCTGCACGCTTTTAATGGTAATAACGGCACTGAAATTATGGCTTATGTGCCAAGGCAAATGTTAACTGAGAGTGCAGACTTAGCCGCATTTGCCAGCATTGATTACCAGCATAAATATTATGTTGATGGCTCTTCAGTGGTATTTGATGCTTACATTAATGGTAGTTGGCGTTCAATTTTGCTCGGCTCTCTTGGGCGGGGTGGTGATAGCTTGTTTGCAATTGATGTGTCCAGTCCGCAAGATTTGATCAGTAGTGGCGCAACAAAAGTGTTATGGGATAAACGTTATCCTCAGTTAGGCATTACCACTAACAAACCCGTAATTGCCAGGCTTAATAACGGCAAATGGGCAGCAATAGCCGGTTACGGTTATAACAACAGCAGTAATAAAGCCGGCCTGCTGGTTATTGATCTGGAAAACGGTACTGTGCTTAAACAGCTTGAAGCAAACAGTGGTGTGCCTAATGGTCTTGGGCAAGTGGAAGGTTGGGATCGCAATGGTGATGGTAATATGGATTGGTTCTTTGCCGGAGATATTCTCGGCAATATATGGAAGTTTGATTTGTCTTCAGATAACCCGGCAATGTGGAATGTAGCATACAACGGTACACCGTTGTTTACGGCCGTAGATGATAACGGCAACCCACAGCCTGTTACTGGTGGCGTGTCGTTATCTTCAGAGCCTACCACAGGCTATTTATGGATATTTTTTGGTACCGGTAAAATGCTGGCGGCAGAAGATCCGTTACGCAGTGATGCAAACACCTGGTACGGTATCCGTGATGGCCAGGTTATTAACAACAGATCTGAACTAAAACAGCGCGATATTATTGCTCAGCAGGATAATGCGCGTGTGGTAGAACCTGGCGCACCCCATGATATGGCCGGGACCCGAGGCTGGTATATTGACCTGAGTGACGCGCGGGAACGTATTGTAAACAGGCCACAAGTTGTTGGTAACAGCCTGATTGTAAATACAATAGCGCCTGGCGATAACGATTGTAACCCACAAGGAAGCGGCTGGGTGATGGCAGTAAGCCCTTATACCGGTAGCAGGCTTAACTATATGTTTTTTGACCGCAACCGTGATGGCGATATTGACGGTGATGATGGGCTGAGTGTTAACGGAGCTAATACACCTGTTTCCGGTATGCGGTTTGACGGTATGCCCAGCGAACCTGTTGTGTTTGATAATAACGATGGTACCGCCAGCCTGATAATTGGTTTAGCTGATACCCGAATTGCGGATGTTAATGTAGCTCCCGGCTTTTTGCAGGGCAGGGTATCCTGGCGTGAGCTGACAAACCAATGAGCGAATATATGAACATACAACGCAAGCAAAAAGGTGTGACTCTGATTGAGCTAATGGTTGTTGTCGCAATTATTGGCATTCTGGCAGCGATTGCTTATCCATCGTATCAGGGCTATGTACAGCGCTCAAACCGAGCCGCAGCTGTAGCCTGCCTGACAGAACTCTCTCAGTTTATGGAGCGCAGTTATACAGCGTCTTTCAGCTATGAGGGCATTGAGATGCCGGCGTTACAGTGTATAAACGATATCGACACGCGTTATACTTTTTCTTTGTCAGATCAGGCCGCCAGAACATACACTCTGAGTGCTACACCAATTGGCAGTCAGGCCACAGATGAATGTGGTGTACTTATACTTAATCAAGCCGGCCGTAAGGGTGCTAATGGTGGTTTTGCTGTAGCAGATGTAAGGCAATGCTGGTAATTTAGAAATAAATTTGATCTTTTGAAATAATGTTGTAACTTTAAGGTTAAGTCTATTGACCTTGGGCATATGGATATGCGGTTACAACATGGATTCAGTCTGGTTGAAGTATTAGTTACGCTGTTGGTTTTAAAGGTTGGCTTGTTAGGCATACTGGCAGCGCAAACGGTGGCATTACGGCAGGTGCAGGATGCCACACAGCGTACTCAGGCTGTGGCGCTGAGTTATGCTTTACTCAATGAGTTAAGAGCTAACCAGAGTTTGGTTACTACTGTTGGCCAGCGTGTTACCCGGTATACCGAGCTACCTGCGGTTCCCGCGTGCAGCCCTCCGGCAACATGTTCAGCAGAACAACTGGCAGATGCCCAGTTACATCATTTGTTTTCCCGGTTACAACCACAACATGGTGCTGGCCTATATGAGGCTGAATTTTGTCTGCAGTCACAAGGGGCAGCCGTAAGGCTGGACGTTAGCTGGCAGCAGCGGGCCTATTCTGCTGAGCCAACCGGTCAGTCTTGTGCGGCAGGTGCAGGCCGAAGTGGCCTTACAGTGCAAAGTCGCTGGAGGTAACGGTGCGCCGGACTGCGGGTTTTACATTAACGGAATTACTTATTGCTATGCTGCTGGCACTGTTTTTACTGGGCATGGTGCTAACAGCTTTTAGTAGTTTAAGCCGCTCTGTCAGGCAGGCACAGCAATTATCTGAATTGCAGCAGAATGCGCAACTGGTAATGAGCCTGTTTCAGAATGAACTAACCAATACCGGTTTTTGGGGCGGCAGAGCTGACCCTATGCTGGCTGCTGCATCACCCATGCCAGCTTCTCCGGCACCAGACTGCGTTGAAGATGCGCTGGATAGCGGCAGTTTTCCTCAGGCCGGACGCAACTTTGTTACTTTGTATGCCAGCCGCACTGGTGCCGGGCCTCAACTGAATTGTATTACCCAAACCATACCCGATAGTGAGCTGTTACAGGTAAAGCGTCTTATTGGCCAGCTGGCTATGCCAACAGAAATGCGACAAAACCGTTTTTATCTGGAGACAGACTGGCAACACAGCCGTTTTGTTGATAGCAGCAGCCCCGGGCTTAGCGCCGCCTATGATTATTTTCCTTACCAACATCTGGTGTTTTATCTGCAGTCGCAACGTGTAGACGGTAATACCGTGCCTGTGCTGATGCGCAAGCGCCTGGCCAGAAACCAGGCCGGTATTGCAACTATCAGTACCGATTCTGTACTTGATGGTGTGGAACGTATGCATTTTGAATTCGGAGTCGACACCAACCTCAATGGCCAGCTGAATTATTTCTTACCAACCCAGCAGATGGCTACAGATTTCTGGTGGCAACAAAACAGCCGTATTATCAGTATCCGTTATTATGTGCTGCTTCGCGCCCGCCAGCCTGATCCCGGTTATATCAATAATCAGCACTATGATATGGGGGGCTCAGAGTTTATTGCGCCAGGTGATCATTACCGCAGGTTATTGGTTAGCAGCAGTATCTTTTTCCAAAATGCGGCACTGCAGGAGGGATCATGACACCACACAAGGGCATGGTGCTTATTATGGCGTTGGTGTTTTTGCTGGTAATGAGTTTGCTGATTTCAGCCATGCTGCTGGTTACCCAGTTAAGCCACAAAGCTGCTTATGCCGGACAACAGCAATTACAAACCGCACAACAGGCACTGGCACAGCATATTACCGTGTTAAATGCTCTGACCGAAGACGCTGTGGCCAACAGGCGAATGATGACTACGTGTCCGGCAAGCTATGCTGCCTGGTCAGGTAGTGCGGTGCAATGTGAAGTGGTGCAGGTTGATACTGCAGCTTACTCGGACAGCAAGCTTTTTTATGCCGGTTACAGCAGCCTGGTATTGAAAACGACACTGATACAGGAGCCAGACTAAAATGCTAAAGCGCTGGTTTATCTGTATTATATTTTCTGTTGTCGGCGCCCCCGGCTACAGCTGTGATCTAAACGAGCCTACAGCCGTTGCCGCAACTTTACCGTCATTGTTAGATGATGGCCCACCAAGAAAAATCAGCCTGAGTAATAATGTTCAGCTAGATATACCAGATGCTGAAGGCGTACTTAAGATGCACAGCGCTGACAGTTTAGTGCTGCTGGATCAACTGACAAGCTGGCCAACTGAAACAGGCCAAATCAGTAGTATTAAAGCGCAGCCGCTAGTACTGGATCAAAACTATGATGGTATAGCAGATGCTGTTTATACCATTGATACCAGCGGCCGGCTGTGGTTTATCCCGCTCACCCGCAGTGGTTTTGCTAAGCCTGAACTGGTGGCCGATTTTAGCACTCTTGCGGCTGAGTTTCGCCAACCGTTACAACTTGTACATACCTTAGCGCCAGTTGGCGCTGGCCCGTTACAGCGCCAGACAATGTTGCTGATCATTGCCAGTATGGCGGCGGGAGGTGACAGCCTGCTGGTAGTAAAGCGTCTGCCACAGCAGCGCGCTGTTATACAACTTAGCGATCTGACAGACAGAACTTATCTGAGTGATGCCGAGGCAGGTTCGGGTATTGCCGAACAGCTGTGGCAGCAGATACAGCGGGGTGCTGGCTGGTATGTTCAGATGAATAAACGTATTACCGCAGTGCCGCAGGTTTATGCCGGGGTAGTTTACCTGAGCTCTGCCCAGGTAGCTGCGGTGCGGCCAGACTGCAGTCTGGCAGAAAATACCAAACTGCAGATCCATGCATTACATTTGCATCATGCCGGGGCAGTGTATGCCAGAAGACACTGGCAGGTAGCAGCGTTAGAGCGGGGCCAGCTGGTGTTGCAGAAAAACCTGCAGGGCGAACTTGAGTTAAGTTTGCACAATGGGCAGCAACAGCACAGAGTGCAGGCTGATTTACTGGCAATCACGGCGGATTGTGCCAATTGTGTTACCGCATTAACGGCTGATCAGTTTCCCCGTATCAGCAGGCTGGCAACCTTTCAGACAGAGCAGGGTGGCCACTAAATGCGCACGGTTAAGCCAGGTTTTAGTTTAATCGAGTTATTAATAGCCGTGGTTATAGTGGGTATTCTTGCGGCGATATGTTACCCGTCTTATCAGCAGTATGTGCTGCGCAGCTATCGCTCAGAGGCAATATCGCAGTTGTTGCAACTGGCAAACGCACAAGAGCAGCATTTAGCCGACTACGGAGTGTATTCGGCAGATTTAGCGGTACTGGGAGCTAAGGCATCAGAGCGTTATCAGTTTAAAGTTAACCTGTCTGCAGCGCAGCAGGAATTCGAGCTGACAGCACAGGCACAGGGGCTGCAACAGGCCGATAGCGAATGCCCGTTATATACATTGAACCACCACGGACAGCGTAACGGCCAGGATCCACAAGCACTGGTTTGCTGGAATTAGTCAGGCCGGGCAAGGCGCAGCTATCTCTGTTAAGCGGTTACGGCCGGCCTGATTAACGGTAAGCCGATAATGCCACTGATAACTCTGCCGCGGGCAATAGTAAAAAGTACCGTTTTCAAAACCATTTAAACTCCCGTCCCGGCGAAACGTTATGGCTTCGCGGTTATAGATCAGTTTATGTCGCGGATCAATTGCCGGTATTTCCCGCAATAAGGTGCGCTCGTTGGTATCAGGATAAAGCAGGGATAACTGTACCGGCGCAGTTTGCCACTGTGCTTCGCATTTACCATCGACCGCCGGACAGAGTTGCACCGGTAGGTTACTGCTGGTGGCTGCAACCCGGGCAAAAGCCAGATGCTGGCTAAACTGCCGCATATAAGCCGTAGCGCGCTGGCGGTCAATAAACTCAGCCATGGCCGGTACTGCAACAGTGGCAAAAATGATCAGAATGGCCAGCGTAATCATTAGCTCTGGTAAGCTAAAGCCTCTGCTTGTTGTTGATGGCATAGCACGCTCCTTGCAGTGATTCTCCTGCAAAAAGCGTAGCATCTATTGCTTTGGTGTAAAATAATTACTTCTAATCGTAAATGGTTGGGATCGGCTGACGCTTATGCTGTGTTTTCAGATAAATGCCAATCAGCTTTTCACTCACATTTGCCGCTACGGCTTTACCTTCCAGAAAGTCATCTATTTGCTCGTAGGTTAAGCCCAGAGCTGCTTCATCTGCTTTTTGTGGCGCCATACATTCCAAATCGGCAGTAGGGATTTTGCCTACCAGTATGCCTGGCGCCCCGAGAGTTTTACCCACTAAGCGTACCTGGCGTTTGCTTAAACCAAACAGTGGAGCCAGATCGCAGGCGCCATCGCCCCATTTGGTATAAAAACCGGTAATGTTTTCCGCTGAATGATCAGTACCCAGCACTAAGCCTCCCAGCAGCGCTGCAATATGATATTGAATAACCATGCGGGTGCGGGCTTTAACATTACCTTTAGCAAAGTCGGCCTGAGCCTCACTGGCAGTAGCCAGACCATCAGCGGCCAAGGCACTGAAAGTAGCCTGATGAATTGCATCGGCTCCCGGTTGTACGTTTACTGACAACGCTTTACTTGGTTCAATAAAATCAACCGCCATCTGCGCTTCAGCTTCATCTTTTTGCGTAGCGTATGGCAGACGTACAGCAATAAACTGATAACCGCTACCCGTCTGATTCAGCTCATTTACAGCCATTTGGGCTAAACGGCCACAGGTGGTAGAGTCGATACCACCGCTGATGCCCAATACCAGTGATTTCATGCCTGAAGCGCTAAGACGTTGCTTAATAAAATCGACCCGGCGGCGGATCTCAAATTCTGCATCTATCTGCGGTAGCACCCGCATTTCGGCAATAATCTGTGCTGCATTCATACTATTTAGGCCTCTGCTGAAAATATCTGCCTATCTTATCGTGTTTTACCCTTAGCAGATCAAGTGATTCTTATTGATTAACTGCTGAACAGCATCCGGCCTTGTATTATACTGCCACTACCACAGGCGCTTAACTGACGGAAATTACGATGAAAAAAATTGAAGCCATTATTAAACCTTTTAAGCTGGATGACGTGCGTGAGGCGCTGGCAGATATCAGTATTACCGGTATGACAGTCACTGAAGTTAAAGGCTTCGGCCGGCAAAAAGGCCATACAGAGCTGTATCGCGGCGCAGAGTATATGGTCGATTTTTTGCCTAAAGTAAAACTGGATATAGTGGTCACCGACGATCAGGTTGAACGCTGTGTTGAAGCTATTATGAAGACAGCGCAAACCGGCCGAATCGGCGATGGCAAGATTTTTGTGTTTGATGTTGAACGTGTAGTACGTATTCGTACTGGCGAAGAAGATGAGGATGCGATATAACAAGGTTAATAAGTATTTAACTTTGGTGTGTTATGTCTGTACATAAGCCTCTGTATCTTTTGGGCTTGGGCTTTAGTTGCCTTTGTCTTAGTGCGTGCAGTTCTGCTCCGCTACAGGTTGCTAATGTTGCCGTTTTACCTTATTCAGTGTTGTTAGAAAGCGCTACCGCTGATACACCGACGTTCGATGATATTTTTCAGCTGTCAGCGTCGCAGCAAGCCGAATTTCTGGCGTATTTTAATGCGCCTGTTCATCAGAATGTTGCAGCTCACCGGCGGGTATATCAGTTTCTGTCGCAGCATTTATCAGGGTTTGACTATCAGGGCAAAAACTACACCGCAACACAAGCTTATGCGCTTAAAAGTGGAAACTGTATTTCATTGGCTGTACTGACCAAAGCCCTGGCAGATTTGGCAGGTATAGAAATAGAGTTTCAAAGCATTGTTTCTGCACCTGTGCTGAGTTTTGAAAGAGATTTGATGGTGTCGTCAGATCATGTCAGAACTTTTCTGTATGACCCTGCAGCTATTGCAGAAAAAGATAAACTTTATTTTATTAAGCCATCGCTGGTCATTGATTATTTGCCATCATCTGCGGATATAACCGGCCCCAGAATTACCCAGCAAACCTTTATTGCTATGTTTTATCGTAACCTGGCGGCAGATGCCCTGCTGGCTGAGCAGTATGAGCAGGCATTGGCGTTGCTAAAAACCGCATTGCAATATGCTCCTGATTATAGTGCTGTCATTAACCTGGCTGCAGTAGTGCACCGGCGTATGAATGAAATACAACTTGCTGAACAGTTTTATCAATATGGTCTTGATGTTTCTGCCAATAAGGTCACATTACTTACGAATTATGCTGTGTTGAAGCGAAGCCAGGGGGAGCCGGATGCTGCTCAACAGATGTTGCAATCCTTGTCCTCACTTAACGAGTATGACCCATACCTGTGGTATGTACTGGGTAAAACCGCACAACAGCAAAGCCAGTATCAGGATGCCGTAACCTATTTGTACAAGGCTGCAGAGCAAGCACCTTATATGCATCAATTACAACTGGAGCTGGCGTTGGCATATTACCGTAACAACCAGCCTGGCAGGGCACTGCAGGTGCTTAGCAAAGCGGCTGAGCTGGTAACGGATAACAATACTCAACAGCGCCATCATGCCAAGCTTGAAGCACTAAAACTGCGCCAGTCTGCGCACTGACTATGCCCGGCCAGTTTTTTGCTGCAATACTGCTACTTGCATTTAGTACACAGGCAGAGCTGTTGACAGATATTCAGCAACTAAGTGATGCAGATATGCAGGGGCGTAAAACCGGCACTGCAGGTGCCGCTCTGGCACGTCAGCTTATTGCTGAACGCTTTGCTCTGCTGCAGCTGGATAGTATTAACAACGGCTATCAGCAGCCTTTTGTATATTCCTCCCGGCCTGAAAAAACCGGTATTAATATGCTGGCGTCCCGACAGGGGTGTACTTATCCGAATCACTATATTGTTGTTACTGCACATTATGATCATCTCGGCCAGCACGGCAGAAAGGTTTTCTATGGTGCCGATGATAACGCTTCCGGTGTTGCTGCTATGCTGGAACTGGCTGCCAGGCTAAAGTATTCCTGCCCGGTGTATTCTTATATTTTTCTCGCCACCGATGCTGAAGAAACAGGCTTGTATGGCAGCAAAGCCTTTATCGCTGCACCGCCTGTGCCCCTTAACAGCATAGTAATGAACCTGAATCTGGACATGATTAGCCAGCCTGATCGGCGTGGAAAGCTATACCTGACCGGCGCCAGGCGCTATCCGGCACTGGTATCGCAATTAGATACCAATTTTAGTCATCTGCAGTTTTTACATCACCGCGGCCCTGGCCATATGGCGCGTGATAATTCGCGGTATAACTGGCCGAATGCCAGTGATCACGGGCCATTTCACCGTGCCGGTATTCCCTATTTATTTTTCGGTGGTCAGGAGCATGCGTATTATCATACGGTGCAAGATACCTGGCAGCGTATTGAGCCGGCATTTCTGGATATGGCCATGCAGGCTATCTGGCAGACAGTACAGTGGCTGGAGCAACAACCGCCGCAGACATTGCGGCCGGATAAGCACTAACCAGTAATCAGAATGTACTACCAGTCGAAGCTAAGCTGATCCCGGGAAGCTATCTTTTTTTGCGTTGCGGGCCGTTGACGGCTGGCATGGCGTACAAACACAGCTTGTTTTTGCTGTTGCCAGTCTGGTTTGTTATGTTGCTGTAACCATTGGCTTAGCCGTGCTCTGGCTTGTTGTTGTGCCTGCTGTAAATCGACTATTGGTGCCGGATAATCCCGCCCTATAACACAACTATAACGTAGTTGCAGTACCGCAGGCATTAGCCAGGGCGTATGTAACCAGCTATCCGGCACCTGATGCAGCTCGGGCAACCACTGGCGGATAAAGCGGCCGTCGGCGTCTTTTTGCTGGCTTTGTTTTACCGGGTTATACATCCGGTTTGGGTTTATTCCAGTGGTACCGGCCTGCATTTGTATCTGGGGGTAATGAATACCCGGCTCATAATCGATAAAACACTGGGCCAGATGCAATGCCAACGGCCGCCAGTGCAGCCATAAGTGGTAGCTGGCAAAAGCCACTAACATGGCGCGGGCACGAAAATGCAGCCAGCCGGTTGCCAGCAAACTGCGCATAGCGGCATCGATCAGCGGGTAACCGGTTTGGCCGCTTTGCCAGGCCTGAAACAGCACTGGGTTAAAATCGTTCTCACGCAAACCGTCAAAACCACGGTGCATATTAAAAAACTCAATGGCAGGTTCATCTTCCAGTTTTTGCATAAAGTGGCAATGCCAGCGCAACCGGCTGAAAAACGCCTGTAAGCCCTGTTGTTTGCGTTGTTCTGTGCTGCGTTTTAGCGCCATAAAACTGTGTTGTTGTAACTGGCGCAGGCTAAGCTGGCCGTAGCTGATATAAGGGCTGAGCCTGGAGCAGCTGCTTAGCGCTTTTGCCGGCAGTGAAATATGTTGGCGGTAGTGAGTACAGCGGGTGGCGATAAAGCTGTCAAAAGTGCGTTTTGCTGCAGTAGCATCTTGCAGGGTAGAGCACAGCGGTAAATCGGTTTTACGGCACGGTGCCAGTTCCGCCAGGTTCCACTGTATGGCAGTTAAAAATGGCAGTGCTGTTACGCCGGCAACCGGCGGTGACTTTAACCAGCTATCGGCCAGAGTAAACCAGTTATCCCGGTTATTCAGCTTACGAAATACGGCAAACTGCCGGTACTGCTGCCATGGAATATTCAGCTCGTGTAATAGCCGTGCTACTGCCAGATCGCGCTGATAAGTCCAGAGGTTGCCGGTTTCTTCATGGCTGCACACGCGGCTAATGGCAAATTGCTGGCATAGCTGGCGCAGCACCATTGTTGCCGGGCCTTTCACTATTAGCAAAGGTTGGCCAAGTGCAGTCAGCTGCTGGTTAAGTTGCCGCAATGCCTGAGCGATAAATTGCCAGTGGCGCAGTGATACGTCACTTTGTTGCCAGTAATCCGGCTCAATAATGTAAACCGGCAGCACAGCACCTGCTTTAGCCGCCTGATACAGCGGTTGATGATCATCGATGCGTAAATCGCGTTTAAACCACACCAAAGTGTTCATGGCAGCGTTAATGGCAGCATAGCGTTAACGAATGTGCCTTGCGGGTCGTACATTTGCGCTTGTTTGCTGATATTGAATTGCCGTTGTGCGCTATTGCCGGTGCCAGCAATATAGGCCCAGTTTCCCCAGTTGCTGGCGCAATCATAATCCAGCAGGCGTTGTTCGAAATAAGCTGCACCCAAACGCCAGTCGATATCAAGATTATGCAGCAAATAGCTGGCGACATTCTGCCTGCCACGGTTGCTGATTAAACCGGTCTGGTTTAGCAGGCGCATATTGGCATCAATAAAAGGCTCGCCGGTATTGCCCTGGCACCACAGATTAAATTGCTTATATTGTGCCTTACTAAGTTGAGGCAGGCTAAAATCGGCCTGGCTTTTTATTGCACCTTTACTGAACCAGAGCGTGGCGTATTTGCGAAACTGCCAGCGGAAGAACTCACGCCACAACAACTCAAATTTAAGCCAATAGGTGGAGTCGTTAGCCTGTACCTGTTGCTCAAAGCTGACAATCTGCTGCCATAAATAGCGTACAGACAAACTGCCCAGCGCCAGTGGCACTGAGCAAGAGCTGGCGTAATCCTCGCCAATCAGCTGATTGCGGGTTTGTTTGTAGTGCAGAATGTGTTGCTGCTGCCAGATATAATGTTGCAGCCTTGCCAAAGCCGAAACCTCGCTGCCAGTGCCAGGCGTTAAATGAGTATTGTATTGCTGGCTTAGTTGTATAAACGCGCTGTTATAAGCCTCAGTTTGTGCCGGTGTCAGCCAGGTTTTGTCAGCTGTTTTTTGTGTTGGTGCACTGACCTGCAGCAGCGGTTCGCGCTGTTTACGAAACGGCGTAAAGCTGTCGGGCATAATGGAAAGCTCGGGCCTTAAGCTATCACCCAGCAGAGAATTACAATCGAGCTCGGTAACGTTAAGAATCTGCTTCAGGCGGTTAACAGAAGCGCGTTCGTAAGATGCAACCGGCTCGGCACAGTACAGCCGTTCTGCATTTAACTCGAATGCCAGCTTGCTGATACAGCTGGCAGTATCGCCAACCAGGATAATAAGGCCAATATGCTCTGCAGCCAGAGTGCTTTGCAACGCAGTAATAACGGCTATCTGCTGTTGTAAGCGCTGTAAATTGGCTCTTTGCAAGCCATACTGGCTGCCAAAAAATGCGGCTTTATTCAGCACAATTGTTGCTGCTTTTGTGCCAGCACAGGCGCTTAGCAGCGGGTTGTCATGCCAGCGTAGCGTATCGTTTAGCAATACCAGGTTGATACTCATAGCTGCTCCAGGCGGTTTAAGGTGTCGGCAGCTTTGGCCAGAATGGCGGCTTTATCGCTATCGCTGCGTTTTTGCCAGTTGGCAAAGGCCAGTGCCAAACGCGGATTGGCGCCAAATTGCTGCTGATGCCGGTGCAGAAAATCCCAGTACAGTGCATTAAACGGGCAGGCATCAGTTTGTGTGGTATGTTTAACCTGGTAGCTGCAGTTTTTACAGTAGTTGCTCATCCGGTTGATATAAGCACCACTGGCAGCATAAGGCTTTGATGCCAGTACACCACCATCGGCAAATAACGCCATACCCAGGGTGTTGGGCAATTCTACCCATTCGTAGGCGTCGGCATAAACGGCCAGATACCAGTCGGTAACCTGTTCAATTGATAACCCGGCCAACAGGGCAAAATTACCGGTGATCATTAAACGGTGAATATGGTGCGAATAAGCATGATCAATAGTGCTTTTTACCGCCTGCTGCATACAGCGCATTTGTGTGTTGCCATGCCAGTAAAAACCCGGCAAAGCGCGGTTGGCATTAAGTGCATTGTGCTGTTTATAGCCGGGCATGAGCAACCAGTACAGGCCACGTACATATTCGCGCCAGCCAATTAGCTGGCGGATAAAACCTTCTGCGGCATTAAGTGGTACCTGGCCCTGTTGGTATGCCTGCTGCACTTTGTTGCACATCCAGCGCACATCCAACAGGCCACAATTTACATACACGGAGCAAATGCTATGAAACAAAAACGGTTGATCAAGCAGCATGGCATCCTGGTAATCGCCAAACTGCGCTAGTTGGTGCTGCACAAAATGTAAAAAGGCACGCCTTGCGTCTTTACCGGTAACGGCATAGCTGAAGTTATCAGCAGAGCCCATATTGGCAGCAAAATGCTGATTAACCAGCGCTATGACTTCTGCGGTGATATCGTCGGGGGCAAAGTGCAGCGGCGGAATTTGCTGTAAATCTTGCGGGCAGGCTTTACGGTTATCGGCGTCGTAGTTCCATTTACCGCCTTCTGGTGTGTCGCCTTGCATCAGTAAGCCGGTATAGCGGCGCATTTCATGGTAAAAGTATTCCATACGCAGCTGCTTTTTACCCTGAGCCCAGCGCGTAAAACGGGGCAAATCACAGATAAAGCGATCATCAGAGAGTATTTGCAGTGGCAAAGAAAACCGCTGCTGCCAGTTGTTGATTTCCTGCTGCAGACGGTATTCACCACATTGCGTTATAACTATGCTTTGCAAATGTGGGTACAGTGTCAGAGCATGCTGCACGGCATCAGTGATGCACTTTATCTGGCTTTGGCTGTCGTAGTGGATATAACAAAGCTGATAACCTTGCTGTTGCAGCACGGCAGAAAAATGGCGCATGGCACTGAAAATCAGAATAATTTTATGTTTGTGATGTTGTACATAGCTGGCTTCTGCCGCTACTTCTGCCAGCAGCAGTACATCATCAGCTGCAGCATTTTGCAGACTCGACAGCGCGGGGCTTAGCTGGTCACCTAAAATTACAATAAGTCTGGCCATAACCGGGTTATATTACGACAACAATAGTGCCTTTACGCTGCGCCCGACGGGCAAGATCAGCATCTGGTGTACAGAAAGTGCTTTATGTTATATTGTCACATAACTTAGATTAAAACAGGAACCATGCTATGAAGCTCTCTTTAGTTGCCAGCCTGCTTGTTTGCAGCTTAATGGCATTAAATACCACTGTAGTAGCGCATGAACACAGCCCGGCTGAACACAAACATGATCATCAGCATGGCGCAGATAAACACGACGGGCATGAGCATGACGATGAGCGGGTAGCCCTGGGGGCTCATGTGCATGGTCATGCTGTATTAACACTGGTACTGGAAGGTAACGAAATGCAACTGGCGTTTCAATCGGCCGCGCAAAGCATAGTGGGCTTTGAACACAAACCCAGTACTGCGGAGCAAAAGCAGGAAGTTGCAGCGGCCATTGCGGTGTTTAACCAGGGCGACTGGTTTAGTTTTAACAATGACGCCAACTGCGAACTGGCCATGGCTGAAGCCAGCACAGATTTAACCGAGCCGCAGGCAAATGAAGGCCATGCTGATTTTTACGCCAACTACCAGCTGTTATGCCAGCGTCCGGCGCGGTTAAATGAACTTAAACTGCGTATTTTTGAGCTGCTGCCGGCACTGGAGCATATGGATATTCAGTGGATTATCAATGGCCAGCAGGGTGCATCACAGGCAGCGCTCAGTAGCAGTACGGTACGTTTTCAGTAAGCATAAAATGACAACGGCAGCCTGAGCTGCCGTTTTTTTAGTAGGTATATTCTTCTACTTTATCTACTTTCAGGCTGTAAGCCGCCTGCCCCAGATCATGGGTCATGGTTTCAGTGGTTAAGGTACCGCTGATCCAAAAAGGTGAGTAGATCATGTCGGCTTTTAAATTTTTCGCCCCGGTGACATAGATAATCTGGTTTGGTGGCGGTGGCGGTACATGGATACAGGCACCAAAATAAGGCACTAAAAAGAAACTGGTCACGTTTTGGGCACTGTCAAACTCCAGTGGCACAATAAAGCCCGGTACCCGTACTTTGGTATTGTTAAACTCAGGGCGCACCTTGGCTGATTTAAGAATTTGCTGCCATTGCTTTGCGGTGGGATCATCCCCCTGATAATCGTCGTCAAACGGCGACGGCTGGCTGTAATCATGCTGCACTTCGGGCATTTCCAGTAACAGCTTTAAATCTTCTTCCGGCATTAAGTCAGTCCATTCAATGGTCTTAACTTCACTGGCACTGAGCCCGGCAGTAAAACATGCGACCAGTGTCAGGTATAACGCAACAGATAACGTCCGTAGCATTGGAGCTCGCCCCCCTAAGTTGGCATAATGACAAAAAACGCCAACATCATAACATGACACCGAGGGCGCCTGTGACCGACAAGCCGAAAATTCCCGCTATTGATCTCAAACAGCTGCAGTTTTATTACCAAAGTGGCGGCTGGCAATTAAACTTACCCGGGCTGACTTTACACTGTGGCCAGCATTTATTTGTACGCGGTGCTTCTGGCAGCGGCAAAACCACCTTATTAAATTTACTTTGTGGTATTACCCGCCCGGTCAGTGGCGAGCTGTATGTTAACGGCCAGCCATTGCATCAGTTGTCCAGTAGTGCGCGTGACAGCCTGCGGGCAAAACACATCGGGGTGGTATTTCAGCAGCTTAATCTTATTCCTTATTTATCGGTGCTGGATAACACCCTGCTAAGCAGCCATTTTGCCGGCCAAAATAAAACTGACTCGCTAAACCGGGCAAAAACGTTGTTGCAACGCTTAGGTTTACAACAGGATTTATGGCATAAACCGGCCACTAACCTCAGCGTTGGCCAGCAACAACGGGTAGCAATTGCCCGGGCTTTGCTGCCCAAACCTACCTTACTGATTGCCGACGAGCCCACGTCAGCACTGGACAGCGATAACCGTGACGCCTTTATGCGGGTAATGCTGGCCGAAGCCGATGCCAATGACTGTACAGTGATTTTTGTCAGCCATGATCAAAGCCTGAGCCGGTATTTTCATTATCAGCTGTATATGCAGCAGTTAGCCACAGGAGTACAGCCATGCTGATGAAATTAGCCCGGTTAAGTTTATGGAACCGCCGCGGTACAGTGCTGATGACCTGGTTATCACTGACCATAAGTATTGCTTTGCTGCTGGGCATAGATCACTTGCGTACTGAGGCAAAAAGCAGTTTTACCAGCACGGTGTCGGGCACTGATCTGATTGTTGGCGCCCGCTCCGGCCAGCTGAACTTATTGCTGTACTCGGTATTTCGTATTGGCAATGCTACGGCAAATATCAGCTGGCCCAGTTATCAACGTATTATTAAACACCCGCAAATAGACTGGGCTATTCCGATATCATTGGGCGATTCGCACCGTGGTTACCGGGTAATGGGCACCAATACCGATTATTTCCGCCATTATCGTTATGCCAACAGCCAGCCACTGGTGCTGGCGCAGGGCAAACCTTTTGCGCAGGTATTTGACACTGTACTTGGGGCAGAAGTAGCGCAAAAGCTGGGTTATAAGCTGGGCGAGCAAATTGAACTGTCGCATGGGGTTGGTGCGGTAAGTTTCAGCCAGCATAAAGACAAGCCCTTTACTGTGGTGGGTATTCTGGCGCGCACCGGTACGCCGGTAGATCAAACTGTGCATGTCAGCCTTGAAGCAATAGAAGCCATTCACCTGGACTGGCAGCAGGGTGCGCCAATGCCCGGCAGACAGCTAAGCAGTGAACAGACACTGGCGCACGATTTAACACCTAAATCTATCACCGCCTTTATGGTGGGGTTAAAATCGCGGATGGCTACTTTTACCTTGCAGCGGCAGATTAACGAGTTTAAGAATGAACCGTTAACCGCCATATTGCCCGGTGTAGCTTTAGCTGAACTGTGGCAAATGCTGGGTATGGTAGAAAATTTATTGTTGCTGATAAGTTTGCTGGTGCTGCTGGCGGCATTGGTGGGAATGATCACAACTTTACTGGCATCAATGAAAGAGCGGCAACGCGAAATGGCCATCTTACGCGCTGCCGGGGCGCACCCCTGGTATTTGTTTGTGCTTATTCAGCTTGAGGTATTACTGGTAACGCTGTTGTCGATGTTATCTGCTGCAGCCTTATTGTTTATCAGTTTGTACCTGCTGCAGGATAAACTGGCTGCTGATTTTGGTTTATTTATCAGCCTGCAGATTGTCAAGCTAACCACTTTATACTGGGCGGGGGCTATTTTGCTGTTGTCGGCCATATTGGCAACGATACCCGGGGTTTTGGCTTACCGCAAAGCGCTGGCTGATGGCCTGACGATCCGGTTGTAGTGCTCTCAGGTTGCTGTGCTCAGGTAGCAGTGCTTAGCGTAAGCGGGCAGCGCAGGGTTACCACACAGCCTGTATCAGTATTGTGCAGGCTGACATCACCCTGTAGCAGATGGGTGACCAGATTAAACACCAGCGTCATGCCCAGGCCTTTGGCGCCTTTACTGCGGCGTGTAGTAAAAAATGGCTCAAAAGCGCGGGCCAGCTCGTCTGCATTCATCCCCCGGCCGTTATCGGCTATATCCAGTTGCCAGCTGTAAGCATTCTGGCTGGCACGGATCATAATCCGGCGCGAAGGTTGGTTATCAAAGGCATGCTGGCAGGCATTTTCTATCAGCCGGGTCAGTATGGTTGCCAGCGGGCTGGCAAAACTCTGAACTTTTAACGTTGCAGGCAACTCCAGTTGTACACTAACCTCATGCTGTTTTAGCAGCGAATCGACACTGCACAGCACTTTGGGAATAAACTGGCTTAACAGTAACCATTCGGCTTGTTGATCCGTGCTGGCTGCGGCAGTTTGTTTAAAGCTGTTTACCAGATCAACAGTGCGCTGCAGGTTAGTATTTACCATAGCAATACTGTGCTTAATGGCTGCACCATTGTGGCTGAATTTTTGCCGGCTAAGCTGGCCGGCCAGAAACAGCTGTTCCAGTTCCCGTAACGTCACTTCGGCATGGCTGATGGCCGTAACGGCAACGCCCAGCGGCGTGTTTATTTCGTGGGCGATACCGGCCACTAAACGACCAAGGCTGGCCATTTTTTCTACTTCAATTAACCGGTGCTGGGTGTGCTGCAGTTGTTCCAGCGACTGGGTCAGTTCTTGCGTACGCTGGCTGATGATTTGCTCTAAGCCACTGTTTAGCTGCTCTAGCTCGCACTGATAACGCATGCGCTCAGATGCGCTTAATGCCCGGCCATAAATATCGGCCAAAAAGCCGGCAAAAACAATTTCGTCTGTTTGCCATTGTTTAACCTGGCGGTGCTCAATACAAATAATACCCACCATAACGCCATGATGGCGGATAGGGGTATCCAGCATAGAGCAAATACCGGAAGGTGACAGGTAGATATCGGAAAATTCGGCTGTTTGCGGGTGATGATGTGCATCGGTAGCAACAATATTACGCTCATCATCCAACGCATTAAAATAACTGGGAAAATCTTGCCGGCTTAGCGTTAGGTCCGGGGTGCTGTGCTGCGTACCATCCAGCTGATAAGCGCAGTGCATAAGTTGCCGATCGTCCGATAATAGCCAGATACTGGCACGATCAACAGCCAGCCCTCGAGTAATAGCCTCTAAAATCAAGCTGTTAGTTGCAGATAAATCGCCTTTGTCAATATTCGGATTACGGCTGATTTGGGCAAGAATATGCTGTAGTTCAATTTGCATTACTACGCAGAGCTCTCCGTATCGGCTTCGGACGGTGCGTCAACCTGTTATGCCTTAGCACCAATGTATAGCATCTTTAATGGTTATGCGCTAAATTTACAGCAGATTTTTCATTAACTTGATGTTGTAGAGGCCTGTGCAGTGCCGGGCGCAGGATTGTAGCGAAACCGGCATTAAACTTACCAGGCAGCTTATTGATCAGGGTAGCATGACAGAGTCAAAAATAGATTTAGAGCAGCAGCTTGTGCAGTTGCGCCATACCTATGTGATGCGGCTGGGGCAAGAGCTGCCTCTGTTACAGCAAGACGCGATGCTGTTGTATCAGCTGTCTGACCTGGCCTGGCATGCTCAGGTGCAGGATTTGTCTGCCAAACTGCACACTCTGGCAGGCTCTGCCGGCACTTTTGGCTTATCAGAGCTGGGCGAGCAGGCCCGGCAATGTGAGCAACAGTTAAAGCCTTGGTTGGTGTCTGGCACTGCTGTTACCGCGGCAGAACAACAGCGCCTGATTGATGATATACAACAGCTTAAGCTGCCAACGGCAGTGGCAGATTATCCTGCTGTGCCGCTAACGGCAGAAGCGACACCAGCAGAGCGGGCCGGTGTTTATCTGTTATGCCATGAGCCAGCCCTGACAGAGCAAATCAGCACCATGCTGGATATTTTTGGCTACAGTTACCGTCATTTCAGCAATGTGGATGATATAGCGCAGGCCATCGCCAATAAGCCCCCTGAAGTATTAATTGTTGATCTGGATATGCATCAGACGCCCCGCCAATGTATGCGGCGCATTGCCGATTTACAGGCGAGGCAAAGTTCAGCCATTCCGCTACTGTTGCTAAGCCATCAGAGTGACTTTGACAGCTATTTAAATGCAATACGGGTGGGGGCTATCGGCTATTTTGTAAAACCACTGAATACCACTGAACTGGAAGCCCGTTTACGACAGCAGCTATCGCGCAACGAGCGTGAGCCCTTCAGGGTAATGCTGGTAGATGACGACCAGTTGCTGGCAGAGCATTATGCCTTGGTATTGCGTCAGGGCGGCTTGCTGGTAGAGGTATTGTCAGAGCCAGCGCTGATTTTTGAGTCTCTTAAGCAGTTCCACCCGGATGTTATTTTACTGGATGTGAATATGCCGTTTTGCTCCGGCCCGGAGCTGGCGCAACTGGTGCGGTTGCAGCAAGCCTGGCTGGGGGTGCCGATTATTTATTTATCGTCTGAAACCGACGGCGAACAGCAACTGGCGGCGCTGATTAAAGCAGGCGATGATTTTATTACCAAACCTATTACCGACACAGCCTTGCTGGTTGCGGTATTTGCCCGGGCGCAACGGGCCAGGCAACTGGCTGATGTGATGACGCGTGACAGCCTTACCGGCCTGTTGCAGCATGCTCATATTAAAGAGCGGTTGGGGCTGGAGATGTTGCGCTCTGTGCGCAGTTTGCAGCCTGTCAGTGTGGTAATGCTGGACATTGATCACTTTAAAAAGGTTAACGATAACTACGGCCATTTAATTGGTGATCAGGTTATCGCCAATTTAGCTAACCTGCTAAAACAACAATTGCGTAAAACCGATCTGATAGGGCGTTATGGTGGGGAAGAGTTCTTACTGGTGCTGCACGATTGCAGTATCCAGCGGGCTTTTACCCTGGTAGAGCAGGTTAGGGAGTTGTTTGCCGCTTTACCTTTTACCGCCGCTGAGCAGCGGTTTTTCTGTAGTTTTAGTGCCGGCATTTGTGCTGCCACACTGGAACATGCCGATTTAGTTATCGACAAAGCCGATCAGGCGTTGTACCGCGCTAAAAGTTCGGGCCGTAACTGCACCATTCTGGCAGGCTGATATACCAAATTTAACTATTAACCGGTTGAAAACACGGCGGTACTGGTAGCAATATCAGTGCACCGTTATACTGCGTGTTTTATTGCAACCGGAGAACACAATGCAGCTGTTTTTGGTGTATATAGGCGGCACAGCGCCTGGGGCCAATATTGAATTACATGATGTGCGCTTTGTCGCAGCGCAGCGTATTGAAGACACCTACAGCTTGTTATGCCAGCAGTGGTTTGGCACGGTAAAGGGCCTGCATATTGATAGCTATATGCAAATTAACCATATTGACGGATACCGCGTCAGCTTACACAACGAGCCACAGCCCGGTAGTAACAAACTGTACTTTGTTAACTTTGGTGGTTATTACCCGGACAAAATTGCCGAGCAGCATGATTTTATGCTGTGCGTTGCTACTTCAGCAGCAGAAGCTAAGGCTAAAGCAAAGCAACAACTGTTAACTGATGCCGATAGCCAGCATAAAGATGATTTACTGCAGCTGGATGACTGCTTTGCACTGGAGCAGCTGCAGGGCTTATATATTCACCTGCACAGTAGCGGGCAAAGCCAGCCAATGCGGCCCGACTGGTCTGGTTATCAGATTATTGGTTAAGTGGTAAGTAAGGTGAGGGCAGTTGCTGCCCCCACATGCGTTGCCATAGCCACGGCAATGCCATTGCCATATCTCGGCGCATCGGCAACTGTTGCACGGGGGCGCTGTTTTGCAGGTCTACCACAAACTCAAAGGCATAACTGCCTTCCTGCCCCATCCGCAGATCGGTTAGCAGCAAGGTGTCACCTTGTTGCTGCACAGTATAAAAGCCCCGGCTGAACCAGTGTAATTGCTGTACCGGTTTAAGCCAGGCATAGTGTTGTTTAAGCGAGTGATCCCGTACTACATGCGTAAAACTAATCTCTGTAGTGCTGTCGAATAATGAATAAAACCCTTCTGCGTAGCCCTGCTCGGTGATGACAACTATGCGCCACAATAGAGTGGTTAACGGTGCAGGTGTCACCAGCATTTGCTGATAATCCAGCTGCTGCTGATGCAGGCTGTTTTGTGCAACATTGCTGACATGCTGCTGTGCCACCACAGACCACAACATATAAGCACTTGAAACCGCCAGTGCCGCCGCATTTACTGCCAGGCCGCGCGGTTTACTTAACAGGTAATATCCCAGCCCAAGTAGCAGTGGCAGGGTATACAGGGGATCAATAATAAAGATACTGCCAACGGCAAAAGGAGTATTGGTAAAGGGTAAACCGAACTGGGTGCCATACACTGTCATGGCATCTATAGCCGTATGGGTTAGCAGAATAAGCCAGGTTGCCAGCAGCCAGCGCCAGTAATATTGCCGCTGCTGGCATAAGAGTGCTGCCAGCCAGGCGAGCACAGGTGATACTAAGGTCTGGTAAAAAACAGCGTGGCTTTCAGTGCGGTGCAACACCATATTGCTAACAACATCGCCATAATCAATCACTACATCTAAGTCTGGCAAAGTGCCCAGCACCGCGCCGGTCAGTACGGTTTTCAGCCGGGAGCCCGGCGTTTTGCCCATTACCGTGGCGGCAACGGCAGCACCCAAGGCAAGTTGTGTTAGTGAATCCATACTACTGTCAGGTACCCGTGCGTAGAGTCAGGCCGGCATTTTAACAGATGTCAGCGATAAGCCAACTGTGGCCGTGCGGCATGAAAATACTCGTCACTTTGCTCAAATAACTGTTCATCAAGGGCATTACGCAGCTTAAGGTAGTCTGATTTCAGCGTGGCTTTGGTGGTGCGCATATCAAGGTAGTAGGGCGCACGTTTGCCGTTAAAGTCTATCGCTTCGGCAATCTGCACAAAATGAATACCTACTCTTTTTAATATTCTGGCCAATGAGGGTTCAATCATCACGTAGGCGTGGTAACGCTCGTCACGGACACACATCAGGGTTGCCAGTAAATACAGGGCCACAGATACCAGTTTTCGGCATTGGCCCTGTACACTGGTTAAACCGGCATATTCATCGGTTGCTTCAATAATCTGGCTGTGGCGAATATCTTTTGGCACCGCAAGACGTGATATTTCACAGATATTACGCCGCGGGAAATTAGCCGGTGCCAGTGCTGCATTGGTAAAGCTGTTAGCAAAGTAACATTCTACCGGCAGCTGTTGCTCTGGAGCTGCTGACGTAATTAACCGTACGGTGCCTGCCAGAGTAGCAGAATCAGTGTGTTTAATAGCACAGTGGATCGCCCGGTGATCAAACTGATCATACTCCAGTTTATTCGGTCGTGGCGGTTCGTAACGCAGTTCTTCGCAATATACCTTATGGCGTAAGCGAAAAGTTTCATTGCGATGCTCTTCTACACTTGCTACCCGGGCCTGATAAAAGTCGGGAAAATGCGACAAAGGGCTGTACAAAGAGGTACAGCTAAAAGGTGCTGCTAATGTGTTTGCTGATGGTGAAAAAGCAGTATCTGCAACTGCTGCCAGAGAACTCATAATGATGCCCCAAAAAGTCATTGTCTGCGCATTATCTGATTTTATAGTTGTCTTAATTGCGCGTGAAATTAGCTTTCCGTGCGGTATAAATGCTGACAATTCCATTGCAGGGCCCTAAAGCCGGATTTACTATGCAGTTGATTCGGGTTTGCGTCAAATGCCAGATCGGTACTTTTATAAACTAAATCAGCCAATTGAAACTAAGATTATGATTTAACGAAAGTAAAAAAATATTGTTATTTAACGAATGTTATTAAATGTAATTCAGCCAGCGTTCATCTTAAATATGAGCTAACAGCCTGAAGTATATGGTTATTCGCCGGCGGAACAACGTTCAAGTTGTTGAATATCCGACTGAACTTGCCGCGCTAAGGCTCTTAACTGGATTAACCGGTCATCGGTTAGCGATATTTGACAGCGCAGCGCAGGCATTACGCCCGCTACAGCCGTTTCCAGAGTTTTGCCACTGCTGGTTAGTACTACATGTTTTACCCGTTCATCCACTGAAGAAGGCAGCCGTTTTAACCAGCCTTTATGTTCAAGCTTTTTTACCAGCGGCGTTAAGGTGCCTGAGTCAAACAATGTTTTGCTACCCAGCTCACCCAGGCTGATATTGTCTTGCTGCCATAACGCCAGCATTACCACATATTGCGGGTAGGTAAGATCAAAGGGCTGCAATAATGGCCGGTACAACCGCACCACAGCATTAGAGGCGCTATAAAGCGCAAAGCACAGCTGCTGTTCCAGTGGTAAAGTTTTATTCATCTGTATTAATCCGGCAATTTTAGTCAAGTGTACCAAACTTAGCTGGCGGCCTTATAGCTTTAGTAATTATATTTGAGGCAAAAAAGTTATATGCAAATATCTTGCATGCAAGATTAATTGGTTCTATTATACAGATGTTCGCTAACGGCAACTAACCCTAACTGAGGAAATAACGATGGATATTCTTTATAAAGCAGTAGTAACGTCAACTGGCGGCCGTGATGGCGCAGCTAAATCAAGCGATGGTTTATTAGAAGTTAAACTGGCCGCGCCAAAAGAATTAGGCGGCGGTGGCGGGGCAACTAACCCTGAGCAGTTATTTGCTGCCGGTTATTCTGCCTGTTTTATCGGTGCCATGAAGTTTGTTGCTGGCCAGAGCAAGCAAACACTGCCTGCTGATGTGAGCCTGCGTGCTGAAGTGGGCATTGGCAAAATTGAAGGTGGCTTTGGTCTGGATGTTGATTTATTCATCAGCCTGCCGGGCATGGACAAAGCTGCAGCGCAGCAACTGGTAGAAAAAGCGCACCATGTTTGTCCGTATTCAAATGCTACCCGCGGTAATATCGACGTGCGTTTACACGTTAGCGTATAACAGCGTTGGTGCAACGAAAAGCCGGCTTTTGCCGGCTTTTTGCATTATGCACGTTTAATAAAGCGGCTAAGCAGGGCGGGTAATATGGTTAAATCGGCTGCCAGCGCCATTATCATGGCTGCTGCTGTCAGCAAGCCAAAATAGACACTGGGTAAAAAGCTGGAAAAACCAAACACGGCAAAACCGGCCGAAATAACCACAGAGGTAAACAACATTGCCATACCGGTGTGGGCAAAGGCGTTTTTCAGTGCAGTATCGGCAGGTGCCTGCAAATAGCTGTGAACAAAGTGAATGGTGTCGTCAATCGCGATACCCATAGCAATAGCCGCGATGGTAATGGTCATAATGTCCAGTGGAATACCCAGCCAGCCAATAAGGCCTAAAATGCCAAGCGTGGTGCACACATTCGGTACCAGCGCTATCAGCGCAATTTTTAATGAGCGGAAGATCAGCAGCAAAATAACCGCCATGCCAAGGTAAACCAGGCCTAAGGTCATTATTTGCGAATCAAACAACCGCGATAAAATATCCTGATACAACACAAACAGGTTGGTAAGGCTGTAATCTGTGGCTTTAAAGCCCACCGATTGCAAATCCTGATTCAGCTGTTGCATCAGCAGCTCGCGGTTAAGCCCCTCTGTAGTGTCCTGAATGCGGGTGGCAATACGTACCTGTAGCGGATCTTCAGTTAAATAAGCCCCCACCAGCTGGTTAACGACATTTTGATCCAGCAACTGATAAATAGAATTTAATTCATACTCTGTCAGTGGTTTGCCATCATTAAGCTGGGTGGCCAGGGTGGTAAAGTTAACCAGCGAGGTAACATTGCCGGTAGCGGCAAACTCTGCCACCACAGCGTGCGCTACATGTAACTGATTAAACTGCTCGGCACTTAGCAGTAAATCCGGCTTGGTTTTTGCCGGGTCAAGGGTAATGACAATATCCAGTGGTGTAGAGCCACCAAACTCCTGATCAATAAACTTAAGCTCCTGATACACCTGGGTGTCTGTGGCAAAATAATTAATAAAGCTGTTTTCTACATTCAGCCGCGCAATGCCGGGTAACAGCAGCGCAAACAACAGCAGGCAGGCAAAAACAGTGCGTAAAGGCGCCCGCTGCACCAAACGGCGGATAACTTGCAAGCTGGTGCTGAGTATGGCGTAGTCGGCGGTTTCTGCTTTGCTTTTCAGCAGGCTAAGCAGGGCAGGAAACAGCAGCAGGCTAACACTCATGGTAATCAGCATCGCTATTAACATCATAAAACCAAAATCAACCACCGGCTGAATACCGCTGAAGATTAGCGAGCCAAAACCGACAGAGGTGGTGACTGTGGCATAAAAGCACGGTGCCAGTTTTTGTTGTAATGTCATTACAACACGCTGCTGTTGGGTTGCGGTGGCATTGTTACGGGCGATATCGCGGTAGGCGCCGATAAGATGGATCATCACCGCCAGCGTTAAAATAAGCTGCAGCGCAATAAAATTGGCTGAAATAACCGTGGCACGTATATCCAGCACGGCAAACAGGCCAAGGGTAAGCCAAACGCTTACCGCACAGGCCAACACCGGAAACACCACCCAGCGCACACTACGGTACAGCAGCAGTAACAGCAGGGCGATAATGCCAGCGATGGCGCTGCCAAACACTGTTAAGTCGCTGCTGATAATATCCACCAAATGCTGCGCCACCACATAGCCGCCACCGGTAAAGGTTTGGGCGCGCTGCTGCACTTGTTGGTTAATTTGTTCTATCTGCGCAATTTCCTGCTGGCGCTGCTTAACCAGCGCCTGGCGTAGCGGATCAGCTTTTGCCTGCAATTCGGCCAGTGCGGTTTGTTCTTCTGCACTGAGTTCACGTTGCAGCGTGTGGCGCTCAATCGCCAGCATATCGCTTTCCAGCGCCGTTAACTGCGCGTCTGACTTAAACACTATCTGAATTGCCGCCGCGGTTTGGGCGGTATTTAGCAGCAGATCAGTAAAAATAGGGTGATCACTGAGCAGCTGTTGCATCTGGGCCGGTGAATATTGCTGTTTTTGCCAGGTAAGGGCAGATACATCAACGTCGGTTGTCAGCGCTGATGCATCGGCAATCAGCGGTACGTTAAGCATCGAGGTAACGCTTTGTACCCGCTCCAGCTTGCTGTATTGCTCGCTCAGCGCAGTTAAATCAGTAAAGGTAGCATTACTAAACAACTCGCCGTTGTGGGGTTTATACGCCACCAGAATAAACTCATCCGGTGAAAAACGCTGATTCGCCTGCTGGGTTTTAATATACAGCGCGTTGTTTTTTACCAGCAGGGTTTCGGCCGAGGCATCAATACGAAACTGCTGGACAAAAAAGGCAGCGGCTGCAAGCAGGAAGATAAATAACAGCAAGATGACAAAGCGCGCCTGCACAATACGTTGTGCCAGCCAGATACTAAAACCGGTTTTATTCTGGCTGGTTGTTGAAGGCGTCATCGCGCTTTACTCCCTGTAAAAACTGGTTACGAAAATACAGGTAAGGGTCTTCGGCCTGCTGGTACAGCTTTTCATATACTCTGGCGCGATCTGAAAAGGTGTCAACGGCGTCAACACCCTGCAGATAATAGGTATCAGGCGGTGAGGTTATTTGCCGCAACGGGTCAAGCAACACGCCGCTTACCACAGATGTAGATCCGCGCACATTATTCTGCCCCAGTATTGGCAGTACCAGATAGGGGCCGGGGCTAACATTATAACCGGCCAGGGTATCGGCCAGTGATTGCTTCGCCGGTGGCAAATCAAACCAGGCTGTGGCGGGGTCAAACAAGCCAAGAATACCCACGGTACTGTTAATTAAAAAGCGACCAAGATTAGTGCCGGCATCTTTTACTTCGCCGGCGGCAAGGTTATTAAGCAGGCTCAGTGGCTCGCGGATATTACTAAAAGCATTGCCTATTTTGCTGCGCACCACATCCGGCAATACATATTCGTAGCCTTTAACCAGCGGGATCAGCGCATAAGAATAGGCAACATGGTTAAAACCAAACATAGCGCGGTTCCAGCCTTCCAATGGATCATTGTACTGCTCTGCAGCTTCATTCTCCGGCGTTTCGGGATCATCACGGCTGGCCATATCCACCACCGTAGGCTGAATTTCTATAGTGCCCTGCGAGGTTTTAATAGTGGTGGTTTTACCGCTGCTAAGTTGTTCTGTAGCTGTCGGTGGTTCTGGCTTTGCTGCTACGGCTGGCTCTGCAGCGGGGTCGGTTGTTTGTTGCGCTGTTTCGGCCGTTGTAATATCAGGTGGCGCAGGCTTACTGGCACAACCGCTAAGAGTAAATAGAAAAAAAACAGTAATAACGGTGGCTGTCTTCATACAGAACTCCGGTGTAAATACCCTGACACATAATGTGGCCAGCAGTTTTTTTCAGTTTCCTGTTCCTTTTCAGCCACGGACGAAAAATCAATAATATCTTCAAGATTTAATTTGTACGCCTCGATAAATGCATTGCGAAGCAGCCCGGCCAAGGCTTTTAACCTGGAGATATCCGGTTCGCTGAAATCACCGCTGATGGGGATACGGGTCGCGATCAGGTTTTGTTTGCTGTTCTCCAGCAGGGTAGCGAGCATGGCAGAAATACCTTCAACAAATATCTGTAGGGGGTTTTCATCACCTTCTATCACATCTTTTACCACGTCTTCTTTCCAGGAGAAAATTTTCAGGTTGTAAACACCAAATTTAACATAGCCATTTAGCTGGCCTTTATCGCTGGCCAGCTCAGTTGCCAGTTCAAACTCGCCAGCTTCTACGTCAAAAGGGGCGTATATCTTAATAATATCTGCTGTCTCGGCGGTCGGTATTCTGTCCATTTTCATATTGATATCAAACATCGGTAACTTTACGTTGGGGTTAAACTTACCGTTAATGATAAAAGGAGTCTGTTTGGCAACTGTGCCCCTGATATCGATTTCGGCGAGCAGTTCTGACTGTGCGTCATTGTGTAAGTTAACAATTTCACCCTCTACTTTACTCAGCACAAGCTCACCAAGCAGATCCTGGGCAATAGCATTAAATTCGATTCTGCCATCGTGGATGGATAACTTATCAATAGAAAACGGGGTAAGATTATTTGCCAAGCCAATCCAGGTGCGCTCGTCCAGTACCGCATCCTCGGTAATGTCTTCCTGGCCGGCTCTGTCCAGCGCCATAATAACCGGCTGGTGAAATGCCATAGTGCTAACTATTTCACCATCGGCCAGCGCGGCCCACGACAGCCGGATATCAATACGCTCGGCTGAAAACAGCGGCAGCTCGCCTTTGTCGTTCAGCTGATTAATTTCTATCTGCTTAATAACATAACCACCACGCCAAAGTGCCAAATCAATATCCTGCACCTGGCCGCTAATACCGTCCTGTTTTTCCAGCAGCGAATTTACATACCATACCATCACAGGTGGTAGGGCTATTCTTACTGCCAGCAATACTAAAACCACTGCCAGCATAATTTTTACAGTGTTCGATATTCTCATGAGTAAGCGCTGTTTAAGGTGAATACAGAAATGCTAAGACAATAGCAAGGATCAAGCCACGTAGTTTGGAATGCTCAACGTGCTGAATTTAAATAACTTTACTAAAATTCACTAAGCCATCTAACCAAGGCAAAACAATATTTCGCGGATTATTTACCGGCAATTTTGTAAATTTTGCTGTAATGCAGGTGTGGTAGTAGAGCTAAAAACAACAGGCCAGCATTTCTGCTGGCCTGTTGCTATTTAGTAGAGCTGGCGGGAGTTGAAGTGTAAATATTTACATCTTTATAAGTATTATAAATCAATTTTGTACTTCAAAAAATTTTTGTCAAATGGTTACTTTTTGAGAACTAATTAACTAAAGCGGCGCCAGAAAACAGATCTCTTAGCTTTGACATACCTATGTCAGTTAAAGAATAAAAATATATGCCTTGACTATCCTTCTCATGCTTGATGACTTTATTAGTAGCTAGCTGATTTAGTATTGCCCCTGTTTCTGAACGAGAAAATTTTGAAATTTTATTAAATTGTTCTTTAGTCATTTTACCTTGCTTTAGAAGGTTAGATATTATGAAGAAACTAATTTCTTTATCAGACTTAGATAATATTGAATTATAAGCGTCGAAAATGTGGTTGTTTATAGAAGGTGGTATTTTTCGGTTGGCTGCTTTTATAGCATGTTCTATAACATGGTTTTTTTCGATATCTTTCGTGTCATTTAATTGTGCTCTCAAAAGTGCAATATTTCTCTCGGCATTATCTTTTGTCACTTTAATTCCTTCAGCCGTTTTTTTAATTTTTTCTAATTCAGATTTTAATTCACTATTTTCAATATTTAGATCTGCGAGGCTCTTTTGCATAACCTTTAAGCGTGTATTGGATTCGTCAGTTATCCCTGTTATTTGCTCTTGGAATGCCTTTATTTCTGACTTGTGTCTTATTTCTAATTCTTCTTTTTCAGCTTCGAGTGCGTAGATCTTGCTCTGAATTTCGCGTGCTTTTTTATTAGAAATAAGAGCTTCCCCTTCGGCAAGATTCTTTATATTTTTTAGCTCAGTAGCCTTCTGGTAATGAAACTTGATGACATATCGAGTCAAGTATGGGAATGCAAAAATATAGATAATTGCGGTAATAAGCGGGTAAAGGAGCCCAATTGTCCACTTTCTTGTGACTGGAAAATGAGAGTTGCTATCATATAGCTCTGATAAAAAGTGAAGTTTGGTTATAAGATCTTCGGCAGAGAAGAATATTATTATAAATTGATAGTTAAATACTAACCATGAAAGACAAAATGCAGCGATAAGGGGGTTGCTAGCACGCTCATAGAAAAATAGTTTTATAGAGTTGATTAGGTCGTTCATTATAGTTTTTTCTTATTATGTTAGATCCAGTTTTCAAGTCTCAGACCTAAGACTCTGTCAAATTCGCGAATGTTGTTTGTCACTAATGTAAACCCTTCGCCTCTTGCATGAGCACTGATATGTAAGTCATTTACTCCAATGGGTGTTCCGGCCTTTTCTAGTTCAGAACGGGAGGGTGTTCAATATTCTGTGTCAGCTTGGTCACAGGTCGATATGAGCGTCTAAGCGCCCCTCGAAGTGTATCGACAGCTGTGACAGCGTCAGATTCCAGTTTTGCACCGGGTGTGTCCAACGCTCA